>Ga0335073_10003880_pt1 | contig 20855 bp, 16 predicted proteins | sample Lox_Sample_22_FD_207093 | JGI IMG/M metagenome (GOLD analysis project Ga0335073, IMG submission 207093) | Soil microbial communities from Loxahatchee National Wildlife Refuge, Florida, United States - Lox_Sample_2.2 | ecosystem: Environmental > Terrestrial > Soil > Wetlands | place: USA...
GGCGCCCAATGAAAACTTTCACCTATGCGCTGTCGTTCTTTGCCTTGGTTCTCTCCGCTGCGCCGCGATCCGCCGCGCAAGACGTGACCTACGACCAATTGCTGCACGCCGATAAAACGCCGCAAGACTGGCTGATGTACGGCGGGGACTATTCTTCGCAGCGGTTTTCGCGCCTCACGCAAATCGACCGCGAGAACGTTCACACGCTCAGGCCGGTTTGGCTCTTTCAGCCCAACCCGCCGGTACAGCCGATCGAAACTTCGCCGGTCGTCGTGGGCGGAATCATGTACATCACGGAACCGCTCGGCACGGTGGACGCGCTCGACGCGCGCCTGGGCGTCAAGATCTGGAGTTGGACGCCCAAACTGCCGTCGCAGCTTTACACCATCGGCGTGCATCGTTCGAATCGCGGCGTCGCCGTTTTCGGTAATACGGTCTATGCGACGACGCTCGACGCCTATCTCGTCGCGCTCGACGCCACCACCGGGGAGGTAAGGTGGACCGTCCACGTCGATCAGAATAACCAGGGATATGCGATGACGGCCGCGCCCCGCGTGCTCGACGGCAAAGTCATCGTCGGAATTTCCGGCGGAGACGTCGGCATCCGCGGCTTTCTCGATGCCTACGACGCCAAGACCGGCGCGCGCCTCTGGCGCTCCTACACCATTCCCGCTCCCGGCGAGCCCGGCTCGGAGACGTGGGGCAAGGACATGTCCGGCACCGGCGGCGGCGGCACCTGGGGCACCGGCTCCTACGATCCGGAACTGAATCTCATCTATTGGGGCACGGGGAATCCCGCCCCCGACTACAACGGCGCAAATCGCGCAGGCGACAACCTCTACACCGATTCAATGATCGCGCTCGATGCGGATACCGGGAAGATGAAGTGGTATTTCCAATTCACGCCGCACGACACGCACGACTGGGATTCGATTCAGACGCCCGTGCTGTTCGAAGCAAAGGTCGACGGCAAGCCGCGAAAGCTGCTCGCGCTCGCGAATCGCAACGGCTTCTATTACGTCCTCGATCGCGTGACGGGCAAGTTTGTCACCGGCGGCGCGTTCGTGAAGCAGAATTGGGCCAAGGGCCTCGACGCAAACGGGCGCGCGATGGTGTTGCCCGATACCGAGCCGACTTTGAAGGGGACGCTTATCTATCCCGACGGGCACGGCGGCACGAACTGGAACAGCCCGGCCTACAGCCCGCTGACGAATTTCTTCTACGTCTCCGCGCGCGAAACCGGCGCCTACAACGTGGCGGGCCGTCCGAAAGTGAATTTTCCGGACTTCGGCGGCGGCGGCCGGGAGAATATTCCCGGCGACGAGGTCTACGGCGCGATTCGCGCGCTCGAAGCGACCACCGGCGCATTGAAATGGGAATACAAGATGGACGCGCCGGCGGAGGCCAGCACGCTTGCGACGGCGGGCGGTCTCGTGTTCGCGGTGAGCAACGAAGGCAATTTCTTCGCGCTCGATGCGACGACGGGAAAGCTCCTGTGGGAATTTACCGTGGGCGGATCGGACGCCGAATCGAATCCGATTACCTACGCGGTGGATGGCAAGCAGTATTTGATTTGCGCCGCGGGCACGACCTTCGTCGCCTTCGCGCTGCCGTGATGGTCGGAGTGTCGCGCCTACGGCGCTCGGCGTTTTTGTTGGCACGGGTTCCCAACGCTTACGCGTTGGGCTAACTTGTGCCGCGCCTACGGCGCTGACGTGCAAAGGCGCCAGAGCACCGACAGGATTGTCGGTGCCACCGAAAACGGCGACCCGGCGTCTTCTACCGCCCCTTCTTGCGCGCGACGATTAGGCCGTACACGAAATTTCCCGAAGCATATCCCACGCGCATCGCCCGGAAGGCCCGCATGTACGTGAGAAAATCCCTTCCGTATGTCGCCGCCAGCGCCCATAGCGACTTATCGCGAATGATGCCCAGCCCGAGGTCCCACGTCTTCGCGCACTGCTTCGTCAGTTCCTGCCGGTGGAGGATCTCCATCCCGTTCGCCACCAGATACGCCGCGTAATCGTCCATCGTCTCGAGTTCGACGAACATTCCCCGCTCGATCGGATCGATGAACTTTCGCCTCTGCGTGGGCGTCAGGCCCGGCCGCTTGAACCAGTCCGTGAACGCAAATACGCCGCCGGCCTTCAAGAACGGCACGGCGTTCGCGAAGAATTTTTCCCGGTCGTAATAGTGCGAAATCGACTCGATCGACCACAGCAGATCGAACGGCTCCGAAAAATCCAGCTTCTCGGCGTCCATCAGAAGGAACCGTGCCTCGAGCCCCGCCGCCTTCGCCGCATTCGTGGCCATCTCGATCTGCACCGGCGAGATCGTGATCCCCGTGGCGCGCGCTTTGTACTTTCGCGCCAGGTACAGGGTGCTCCCGCCGAAGCCGCAGCCGACGTCGAGCACCGCCGCTCCCTCGCCCACGTTCGCGAGCGTCGCCAGATGCTCGGTGAGCTGCAGCTGCGCCGCTTCTTTCGATTCGTCCCCGCGAATCCAGTAACCGTGATGCAGGTGCTCGCCCCACAGCGCATGGTAGTAGGGGCTCACTGTGTCGTAGTGCTCGACGATCTTGCCCTTGTCGTTGGGGCGCAGCGTCTTCTTTTGCCGGCGCGCTGCCGTGCCCGGGCTCACAGCGGTCCTCTCACGTCCGCCAGTGTACAGCAACTCCCATCCCCGGGATGTAACGCGCCGCCCTCCCAAGACGTCTGTGTGGCTTAGAGAGTAACTTTCTCCGGCTCAGCTCAGTCAAGGACAACGAAAATCGTTCGTCCAATCGAAGGAGAGAATCGATGAAGAGAAATTCCATTTTGCTTGCGGCACTTTGCTTTTTGGTTCTTTCGATGGCGCACGTCGCGCGCGCGCAGGACGCGCAGGTGGCGGGCTCCTGGGATCTCAGCGCTCCCGGCCGTGACGGCACGGTCAGGACCCAGACGCTCACGCTCCAGCAGGACGGCACCAAACTCACCGGCACCGTCAAGGGCCAGCGCGGCGACGCTCCCGTGACCGGCACGGTGACCGGCAATAACATCGCCTTCACCGTCACGCGCACCTCGCCCAATGGGGACCTGAAGATCGACTACACGGGCACGGTCGACGGCGACTCGATGAAGGGCAGCTTTACCGTGATGGGCAACACCATCAACTGGACCGCGAAGAAGTCGGCGGCAGCCGCGGCCGGCGGCGGGAACTAACCTCGCACGAGCTTCGGCGGATGCGGCTCACACGCTGAGTCGCATCCGCGCCCAGCAGCGCAAGCTCAGCCCCGCGGTTGGAGTGCCGCGCCTACGGCGCTGAGCGTCTTCTCGGCGTCCCCGGCACCCCATCTGCTCGACCGACGAAAACAAAAAGCGAAAGGCGCCCGCCTGAAAGCGAGGCGGCCGCTACAAAAGCGAAGAGCGCTCACTCGCCAGCCAGCGCCGCAGGCCATCCATGCACTCATGCGCACGACGCGCGCCATCAGCGCCGTAGGCGCGGCAGAAGTTAGCCCAACGCGTAAGCGTTGGGAACCCGTACCGATAAAAACTCCGAGCGGCAGAAGTTCCCGCTCGCGCGAGCATCCGGCTGCGTGCCGGTTGCTTCGCGCGACGGGAAGCGAAAGGCGCCCGCCTGAAAGCGAGGCGGCCGCTACAAAAGCGAAGAGCACTCACTCGCCAGCCAGCGCCGTGGGCCCCGTCCCTGCACTCATGCGCACCACGCGCTATCAGCGCCGTAGGCGCGGCAGAAGTTAGCCCAACGCGTAAGCGCTGGGAATCCGTGCCAACAAAAAACACCGAGCGCCGTAGGCGCGACACTCGCCCCGTGCCCTGCCTGCAACTTCTGATTTCGCGGCGGCAACTTTGCTATCATGGCGGGTCGGCAAAACCACACATCATCCGAGGAGCGTTCCTTGTCAGCGCGAATCCTGAGCGGCAACGCAATACGCGATCAAATCTATGGCGAACTCGAGAGCGAAATCGCCTCGCTCGCAGCAGCCGGAATCAAGCCGGGCCTCGCCGCCGTCCTGGTCGGCGATAACCCCGCGTCGAAGGTGTACGTCAACAGCAAAATCGCCGCGTGCGGCAAGCTCGGCCTCGCCAGCTTTCACATCACGCCGCCCGCCACGATTTCCACCGCCGAACTCCTCGCCATCATCCAGGACCTCAACGCGCGCGACGACGTGGACGGCATCCTGGTGCAATTGCCGCTGCCGGCACAGATCGATTCGAAGAGAGTTCTCGAGGCGGTCGATCCGGCGAAGGACGTCGACGGCTTTCATCCCATGAATGTGGGCCATCTGGTCGCCGGACGCCCGGCGCTGGTCGCCTGCACGCCCGCCGGCGTGATGGAAATTCTGCGTCGCAGCGGCATTCCGATCGAAGGCGCCAACGCCGTCGTCCTCGGCCGCAGCGATATCGTCGGCAAGCCCATGGCGCTTCTGCTGCTGCACGCGAGCGCCACGGTGACCATCGCGCACTCGAAGACGAAAGACCTGAAAGACGTGGTCCGCCGCGCCGATATCGTCGTCGCCGCCATCGGCCGCCCGGCCATGGTCACCACCGATTACGTCCGGCCCGGCGCTGCCGTCATCGACGTCGGCATCAATCGCATCAACGACGCGAAGCAGGCCGAAAGCTTTTTCGCCCACTTCCCCGAGCGGCTCGCCGAATTTCACAGGAAGAACACGGCGATCGTCGGCGACGTTCATCCCGACGTCGTCAACGTGGCCGGCGCTTTCACGCCGGTGCCCGGCGGCGTGGGCCCGCTCACCATCGCCATGCTCATGAGTAACACCGTGAAGGCAGCCCGCATGCGCCGGGGAGCTCGCGCGCCCGCCGTCGCCGCTTCGCGCACCTGATGCTGCGAATCGCGCTGACCGGCGGAATCTCGTCGGGAAAAACGACGGTTGCGGCCATGCTCCGCGACCGCGAGTATCCCGTTCTCGATGCTGACGCGCTCGGCCACGAGCTGCTCGAGCCCGGCCAGGCCACCTACGAGGCCATCGTCGGCGAATTCGGCAGCGGCATCCTTGGGCGCGGCGGCGCGATCGATCGCTCGAAACTCGGCGCCATCGTCTTCGCCGATCCGGCCTGCCGCGCGGCGCTCAACGCAATCGTTCATCCCCGCATCCGAGATATATCCGAGGATTGGTTCCGGCGGCTGGATCGCCCGGACGGTCCTGCGATGGCTTTTGAAGACGCGGCGCTGATCTACGAAGCGAAGCTGGGGAAGAATTTCGACCGCGTCGTCGTTTGCTGGTGCAAGCCCGAGCAGCAGGTGGCGCGATTGCGCGAGCGCGGCCTTTCGGTCGAGCAGGCGCGGCAGCGAATCGCGTCGCAAATGCCGATCGATGAAAAGCGGCGCCTCGCCGACGACGTGATCGACTGCTCGGGTTCGATCGAGTCGACCGAGAGCCAGGTCGTCGCGCTCGTCGCGAGGCTGCAGCAACTCGCCGCCGCGTCCGCGCCTCCGCGACCGCCCGCCTGAGCGAAGTCGCGCTCGGCGTAACGCAGTGCGTAACTTCGCCGCCGCCGGCCGCGTTTAGAATAAGAGAGATGACGACCGCCGAAAATCGAAGACGCGCCCTCCGCCTGCTGGCGGTGGGCATCATCGTAGGCCTGGGCGCCTATTGGCTCGGGACGCACTTCGGCCAGCACACGCCCGGCTCGGTGGTCGCGTTGCAGGCGCCGGCCGCATCGAATGAAACCCTCGACGCGATCGAGCAGGAAAACGTCCGCATCTACCGGCAGGCTTCGCCCGCCGTGGCGAATATCGTCACGCGCGCCGTGCAGTACGATTTCTTCTTCAACGCCGTTCCCGTCGAAGGCGCGGGCTCGGGCTTCGTGATCGATACCGCCGGCCACATCCTCACCAATTTCCACGTGGTCCACGGCGCCGACACGATCGAGGTGATTCTCGGCGATCAATCGCACTACAAGGCGAAATTCATCGGCGCCGACACGCGCAACGATATCGCGCTGATCCAGATCGATCCCGGGGGACACAAGCTGGCCACGCTGCCGCTCGGCGATTCGCGCAGTCTGCTCGTCGGTCAGCGCGTGCTCGCCATCGGCAATCCCTTCGGTTTCCAGAGCACGCTGACCACGGGCGTGGTCAGCTCGCTCGGCCGCACCGTGCAGACCGGCGACAACACCTTCATCGACGAAGCCATTCAGACCGACGCCGCCATCAACACGGGCAATTCCGGCGGGCCGCTCCTGAATTCGCACGGCGAAGTGATCGGGATCAATAGCGCGATCTACGCGCCCTCGGGCACGGGCACGCCGGTCGGAATCGGCTTCGCGATTCCGATCAATACGGCGCGGCGCGTCGCCGAGGACTTGATCACCAAGGGACGCGTGACGCACGCGACTCTCGGCGCCGAGGGCCGCGCCATCTGGCCCGGCCTGGCGGAGGCTCTGGGGCTGAGCGTGAATCAGGGAGTTCTGATCGAGCGCGTTGAGCCGGGAGGACCGGCGGCGCAGGCGGGGCTGCGCGGCGGCGATCGCATCGTCCTCGCGGGGCTGCAGCAGCTGCGCATCGGCGGCGATATCGTCGTCGCCATCGACGGCAAGCCGGTGACGAGCCAGACGGATTTGAATCTGCTGCTGAACCGCGAAGGTCCCGGCGACACCGTCACCCTGACGGTCGTCCGCAACGGCAAGAAGCTCGACGTGCCCGTGAAACTCGGCAGTTCCTAGCGCGATCCCTCCCGCGAAGTCCTGCACTCAGGGCAGACACTTCGGAGGGCAACACGGCAAAGCGCCCTCCTCAGTGTGACGATCCTGATCGGATGGTCACATTCCTTCGTAATTCGGGCCACCGCCACCCTCGGGCGGCACCCAGTCGATGATCTGATACGGATCGGCGATATCGCACGTCTTGCAATGCACGCAGTTCGCCGCGTTGATTTTCAACTTCAGCGCGCCATTCTCCATCGCCATCTCGTACACCGCCGCGGGACAAAAATACTGGCACGGGTTGCCGAACTCCCGCACGCACCGGTCGCTGCAAATCGAAGGATCGAGCACCACGAGGTGGCACGGCTGATCCTCGTCGTGCCGTGTGCCCGAATGGTAGACGTCGGTGAGCCGGTCGAACGTCAGCTTGCCGTCACCCTTGAAACGCGTCGATTGATCGACCAGTGTGCGATCGCGATGCAGCTTCGCGTAATCCTGGTAGCCCGGCTTCGCCCGCATCGGATCGCTTAGCCCGCGCCCGCCCGTGACGAACTGCAACCCCGCCTGCGCGAGCCCGCTCCACAACCCGCCGTGGAACGCCTGATGAAAATTCCGCACGGCCCACAATTCCTGCTTCAGCCAGCTCCGCTCGATTTTTTCCGGATATTTTTTCAGCGCGTTCGCGGAAGTATCTCCGGCGCACAGAGCCTCGTAGATCGTTTCGGCCGCGAGCATGCCGCTCTTGATCGCCGTGTGAATGCCTTTCAGCCGCTGCGAATTCAGCAGGCTCGCCGAATCGCCGATGATCAGCCCGCCGTCGACGTAATTGCGCGGCTGCGAATACCATCCGCCGTACGGCACCGTTTTCGCGCCGTAGCGCACCAGCTTCCCGCCCTCGAGAATCTTCTTCACGAAGGGATGCGTCTTGAATCGCTGGAATGCCGCGTGCGGATCGAACAGCGGATCGCGATACTCGAGCCCGATCACCATCCCGAGCGACACGCGATTGTCGCGCAGCCCGTAGATCCACCCGCCGCCGTACATCTCCGAGCCGAGCGGCCAGCCGAGCGTGTGCGCCACGTAGCCCGTCTCGATGCGCCCCGGCTGGACGTCCCACAGTTCCTTGATGCCGATGCCGTAGACCTGCGGGTTCAATCCGTCGAGCTTCAGCCGGTTCACCATTTCCTTCGTCAGCGACCCGCGCGGCCCCTCGGCGAGCACGGTCACCTTCGCGCGCAGTTCGTAACCGGGCGTGAAGTTGTCCTTCGGCTTGCCGTTTTTGTCGACGCCCTTGTCCTCCGTCAGCACGCCCGCGATGCCGCTTTTGTCGTAGAGCAGTTCCCTGCCGGCAAACTGCGTGAAGAGGTTCACTCCTTTTTTCTCGACCAGCCCGCCGAGCCATTTCACGAGCTTGTTCAGCGAGACGACGTAATTCCCGTGATTGCGCAGCGGCGGCGGCGTGATCGGCAGCTTGAACGCGCCCGTTTCCGTGAGGTAGTACGCCGCGTCTCCGGTCACCGGCGTATCGAGCGGCGCCGATTTCTCGAAATCGGGGACAAGCTCGCGCAGGGCGCGCGGGTCCATGATCGCGCCCGAAAGCTGGTGCGCCCCGATCTCGCGCCCCTTTTCGAGCACGTAGATATTTTCCGCCGAGAGCGCCGGCGATTTCTTCGCGGCGGTGTGTTGTTCGATCAGGTTGGAAAGACGGAGCGCGCAGGAAAGGCCCGCCGGGCCCGCTCCGATGATGAGGACGTCTGCGTCGAGTGTCTCGCGTTCGATCGGCATGTCGTTGGCGGGATCACCACGCCGGCCCGCGCCCGCCGGTCATCTTAGCAGAAGGCCGCTGCGCGCCGGGTTCCCCGTGCCCGGCCCGTTCCACGCGATCAGCCCTGTAGGATCAATTCGAACGGATCGCCCGATCGGGCTGCGTGACGCTTCCCGGCTCGAGCTTCGTCTTGATTGTCAGCTTCTGGTTCGCCGCCAGATTCACGTCCGTATCGAACGGACGATACCCCGGCAGGTCGATCGTGATGTGGTGTTTGCCCGGCGCAACGAGCATCGCCCGCCCGATCCCCCCGAATTCGTGTGCCGTCCCCGCGTACGCGCCGTCGACGAAAACCGCCGCGCGATCCGGATCGACCTTCAATTTGATCTCGGAAGTAACCTTCGAATACTCCGCGCGCGGATCGCGCACCATCGTCACGTGGATGGTCGTCTCTTTTCCCGGCTCGACGGCCAGCGTCTCATTGAAGTCGTTGTACCCCGATTGGCGCACCGAAACCCGGTGCTCGCCCGGCAGCAGGTAGATTTCCTTATCGCCCTTCAGCTCGTCGACGTAGCCCACGTACTGCCCGTCGATCCACACGCCCGATTTCTTGTCGGCATCGGTCGCGGCGACGAATTGCAGTCGCCCCATCACCTCATTGTCGGCGCGAGTCGGCGGCGGAAGAGTCAGCAGGAAAGCGAAACTGAAGAGAACGGCCTTTGCCAAAATTGCTCGCATCGCGATTGTCCCCCTTGGGTCAGCGGACCAAGACCGGGAATCGCCTGGGAACGATTCGAGCCCCAAGCCACATCCTAATACGAACGCGCCGGCAAAGGGTCGGATACGGCGAGAATGCCAATCACCACTTGGCGGTCCCAGGGAGGCCCCCGGCCGCTTTACCCTTATTACACGCGGCCCCCAGAGTTTTCATAGCCTCCCTTCCCGCCGTGTTAGTTTGGAAGAGTTCGCCCTCAGAGGTTGTGTGACCGACGCACTCGCATCCTTCGAATCCAGCAGTCCGGCGGGATCGGAGAAACGCCGCACCTCGCGCATCCCCATGTCCATCCCGATCACCGTCAGTGGCGTCGACGCCCTCGGTGAACCCTTTCGCGAGCTGACCACCACCCTGAGCGTGAGCTGCAACGGTTGCAAATACAAATCGAAGAACTACGTCCAGCGCGATTCCCTCGTGACGATCGAGCTCTCCCACGCCAATCCCAGGGTCAGCCCGCGCGTGATCAAGGGCCGCGCCCGCTGGGTGCAGCGCCCGCGAAATCTCCGCGAACAGTACGAAATCGGCTTGGAGCTGCTCGTCTCCGGAAACGTTTGGGGCCTCGCGTCCCCCCCGCCGGACTGGTTCCCGCATCCCGACGACGAAGCGATGATGAACGCCCACCAGGAGCGCGTCCTCGCCGAAATCGCGCCGCCGGCGGCTCCGGTCGTCGCCCGCCCCGCGATCGTGGAGGCGGACGACTTCGACGCGGCCGAGGCCGCCCTCGAACCCAACGAAAGCGCTCGGCTGCGCCCCCACGCCTTCGAAGAAATCGATATCGAAGGCGCGATCGGCTTTACGCCCGAAGAGGTGGAATCGGCGCCGCCCGCGCCGGCCGATCTCAATACGCGGCTTCAGGAAATCATCCGCTCCTCCCTGAAGACGATGGTCGACCGGATCGCCGAAGCGGCCGCCACCGACCTCGCCGGCCGCGTCACCACCGTCATCGAGGAAGCGCGCCTTTCCTGCGAAGCCTCCGCCGTCGAGTTCGAAGAGCGTGTGCGCGAAGCGCTCGACGACGTGTTGAACCCTAGGGAGCTCGACGAGCTGACGGCCTCGGCCGAGAAACAAGGCAAGAAACGCGCGCGCAAGGCCGCCAGGAAAAGAGCCCGGCAAGACGAAGCGAACGACGACAGCCGCTGACGATTTCCCTACCTTCGCGATCCTCACCTTCACCTTGCAATCGATGCGTTCCGGGATATAAGGTCTCACCCGGGTGGTAATGTAACCGCGTCGCGATAAAGCTCGTCCCTAAATGGGGGAAATCTCTATGGGGGAGATTGGAGCGTCATGATGAACCGCAGAAAATTACTGTCGTTGGTGGGCGCGTCTCCTGCGCTTCTCGCCGCTGCGACGGCCGAAGCGAAGGGGAAAAAAGATAAAGACAAGAAGAGCAAGGCATCCGCTGGACCGGAGAAACTCACGGTCCTCAATCCGCGCGGCAATCCGCCGCCGATCACGCTGGTTCCGATGGCGCCGCGCCTCAGCAGCCTCGACGGAAAAACAATCTATCTCGTTTCCGATGGATTCCCCGGCGCCGACCACTTCCTCGCTCAAGTCGGCATCTGGTTTCAGAAAAACATGCCGAGCGTCAAGACGATCTACCGCCTTAAAGCTGGCGGCTTCGCCGACGACGATCCCAAGCTCAACGCCGAGGTAAAGGCGAATGGCCAGGCCGTCATCATGGCCATCGGCCATTGAAGCACGTGCACGCCGGCGACCGTTGGTCACTGCATCGAGTACGAAAAGATGGGAATTCCGGCTGTACCCATGGTGACGATCGCCTTCAAGGATCTCGCCAAGACCAATGCCGCAAAACGCGGCATGCCTCTCCAACGCATCGTCTTTACTCCGCATCCCGTGTGGGGCAAAACCGACGAGCAGATGTACGCCTATCTCGAAGGCAACGATCCCGTCAGCGGCCTGCCCCTCATGAAGGAAGTGCTGGACGATCTCACGCGGCCGCTCACCGCCGATGAATCGAAATCGGGTGTGGTGACGCCGCCCACCGGCGCGCCGACCTACACCGACACTTCCGACAACCTGCAGCAATACTTCCTCGACAACGGCATGACCGACTTCATGCCCATCATCCTGCCCACCCAGGAAAAAGTCGACGCGATGCTCAAGGGCACGAGCCACGCGCCGGACGAAGTCGTCGGCAAAATGTCTCCGGCGCAGGGCGCTTTCCCGGCTTGGTCGTACACCGTGCAGCAGGTGGCGGTCAACGCCGTGATGGCCGGCGCGACACCCGATTATTTCCCGACGATTCTCGCGATCGGCTCGACCGGCATCTCCGCTCTCTTCAGCTCCACCAACTCGCTCGTTTCCGCGGCGGTGGTCAACGGCCCGATTCGCGACAAGCTGCAGATGAACTACGGGATCGGCGCGATGGGCCCGTTCAACCAGGCCAACGCCGTGATCGGCCGCGCGTGGACGCTCATGTCGAAAAACCTCGATGGCGGCGGCATCGCGGGCGAAACCTACATGGGTTCGCAGGGCAACATCATCAACTACAACAACCTGATCATTCCCGAAAACGAGAAGGACAGTCCCTGGCCGCCTTTCCACGTCCAGAAGGGATTCAAGCCGACCGACAATGTGGTCAGCTTCTTCTTCGGCTTTTGCGTCACGCAAGGGCAAGGCGGGCGCGGCCTCGGCGTGAAACCGATTCCGCTCTACCACGAGGCCATGTCGTACAACGCGGGACCTTTCGCGTCGATGTTCGGCGCGATGTACCTGCTCGATCCGCTCGTCGCCAACGGCTTGGTCGAGCTGGGCTACAAAACCAAGGACGATCTCGCCGACTGGCTCCAGAAGAACACCACGATTTCCGTCAAGGACGTGAAGTCGATGCTCTTCAGCGGCCTGCCGCGCGGCCCGCAATCGGCCGGCCTCACCGACGACTCGATCGTTCCGAAGTGGCCGACTCCGGCTTCCTTCACCTTCATCGTCGTCGGCGGCCAGACCAACCCGTATCACCAGCTCGCCAACATGAGCTACCGGGTGAGTTCGTCGATCGACAAGTGGGCGTGACCATCCGATAAGAATGGTCACCCTGAAGGGCGGCGATCCGAATGGACATGCTCACGCAACTCCAACGAGGCATTCTTGCCGTGCTCGAAGAAGCGGGTGAGGAAAGCTTAGGATCTCTTAGGAACACCGCAGACGAGTGTCACGGTTCTCCTGGGGAGATTGACGCTTTCAGCTCGGCACTCCGCGAACTACTGGAGCAGGACTATATTCGAGTCGCGAATACCAGGGACGAATTGTCTCGGGGCTGGATCCCTTTGTCCAGGACAGAATCACTCACCATCCTGAGAGATCTAAGGCCGTTCTTCCAATGGTCGGCTCCGGACCAACTCTGGCACTGGAATGAAAAGGCCGCACTCCGACCCCACGCCCTGTTAACTGATGCAGGATTGGTTGTGGCTCGACGGATTCTTTCAGAGGATGGATGGCACGGAAGGCGAATCTTCGGCTAGCGAAAAGGCGGCTTCGTCTCAGCTCCGCCCGCTCGATCACCGCTTGGACTTTCTCTTCCTGGGCCTTCCGCCGAGTCTTCCATTGGCCCTCGAAGCCGCTTGCTTAGCCGCACTCCTCGATTTCCCGCCAGCCTTTCCAAGCGAGGATGCCATCCATCTCTTGGAACCGAGGAAGCCCTCCAAAATGGCCGGCAGATAAAGGTCCGCGTCCAACCTTGGAAAGTGAATACCGAAGCCGGAAGGACTGATCTCGATATCCTGGAGCTCCGCTGGTGTAGCTCCTTCCAAACCCTGGGCCCCATGTGCCGGGAAACTCAAATCCATATCCGAGCTAAGCCGAATCACGATACGTCTGTTTTTCCTGTCATAGCGAGCAGAAACAGCTCTGGGAACGGACGCTCGAAGAGCCTCGGCTCGCTCGTTTGCAGCCTCGAAGTTGTCATGCGATGCCATGAATTCTCTCCCATGCCCGGCAAAGTTCTTCCAGGTGCTGCGACAACACGGTTCCGATCTACCGGGCCAGCCAAACAGTTCAGATTGAACAGCGCTTCACGGCCACGCCCAATCACGTGAACATGAGCAGGCCGGTGATCGTTCGAATAGACCACCACCCGCAGCCCGTCAAATCTCAGAGCCGTTGGCATCAATAGGATCTTAGCATAAACCTAAGCGATTAGGTTATGGAAATTTCGAGGCCATGGCCGCGCGATGAGTAGGCCATGGTGGTGTTCCAGGCGATGTTTCATGCGAGGCCACGAGTCCCCTACCTCGGTGGTAACACCCCTCATTGAACACACAAGATGTCTATTCCTGCTGCTCACCGAACGTCAGCCAAACTCCGTGCTCCTTGCGCAGCGCGAATCGAAACTTGATGCTCGCCGTCTGGTACGCAAGGTCAGCTTCGAAAGTCGCAACTCCTGGGACGAAGGCTCCATTTTCGTAGTTCCGCACGTAGTACACGCCCCGTTTTACTGACAGAAGCGGTCCAAACTTTGACTCCAGGGATTGATGAACGGATACGAATTGGTCATATGTGACAGCTCGTTGAAATTGAGGGTCACCCATTGAATAAGCTTTGTGGAACTGGTGCTCAACGAGCGCGGAGGTGTACTCGTTGAAAGCCTGCGTGGCCCCCACAACATCCCGATGCAACTTCAAGGATCCGGGCACCACAATCGCACCAATCAGCGTGGCGATGCCGACAAGGAAAAACAACAGTTTGCGGCGCTTCTGGACCATACTCGAATTTTGTCTTTTATCCCAGCAGCCGCAAGCCAAGGTTCTTCGCTGTTTTTCTCAAATCGTCGTCTAGCGTCGCTAACGGCAGGCCGCGGCGGAGGGCCAAGTCCAGATACATTGCGTCGTAGCAGGTCAGGCGATGCACACGGCACAGCGTCAGAAGATTGGTGAAGGCGCGATTCGGAGCCTCGTCGTCCCGCTCGATCCCGAGCTTGCCCAGGTCCGCGATGAAGGCGTCGGACTGCGCCGGCGTTATGCGCCCCCTGCGTTCCGCCAGCGCAAGCACGTTGGTTACTTCGATGAACCACCAGGCCGGCGCCAGCGCCGTCTCGCTCTCCAGCCGAGTGAGCAAAGCCGCCGTCTTCGGCGTCGCCTCGTCGCGAAACAGCCACGCCATGGCGATCGAGCAATCCAGCACGAACGCCGCGCTCACCGCCGCCCTTCGGCGATCAGATCCTTCACCTTCAGCCCACGCAGGGAAAGCCCGGCGCCCAGCTTCTGAATTCGCCCAATGGCCGCAGCGCGCTCTTCGGCGGTCGTTTCTTTCTTTACGGGCACGAGCCTGGCGACGGCCGAGCCGTGCTTGGTGATCACGATCTCCTCGCCTGCCTCGACCCTTGCCAGCAATTCCGACAAGCGCGTTTTGGCCTGATAGGCGCCAACGGTATTCCGGCTTCGCCGCATGTCTCGCTCCTGGTTTGAACTAGTCTATGACTAGTCTAATTGGTGGCGGCGGCTGCGTCAATCTCACCTTTCGGCATTCGATGAAGTGCGGGTGGCCCGGGCCGTAGCGGCGTTCGAGGCGAGGCCGCGCACCCTTTAGACCCCGATGGCGGGGCACCAGCAGAAGATCACCGCTTGGACTTTCTCTTCCTGGGTCTTCCGCCGAGCCTTGAATTGGCCCTCGAGGCCGCCCTGGGAGCGGACGCTCGAAGAGCCTCGGCTCGCTCGTTGGGGCTTTTGAGTTTTGAGGCGTAAAAACGTTCATCGCCGCCACTCGCCGAGGGGCGCGCGCCATCCTCGAGTCTCGTGGCCGCCGCAAGCGTCATTTCTTCAGCCCCGCCTGCCAGTTCAGCACCACGGTGAAAGACGGCCGCGCACTCGTCGCGGAAGGCGCGGCAAACAGGAACCGCTTGCCATCCGGAGTGACGTCCCAATTGACCAAGCCGGCCGGCACCTTGAACAATGGTTTCGGCACGCCTGCCTGAAACGCGCCGGTCGTGTTGAGTTCAACCGCCGTTGCCATTCCATCAGCCGACAGGTAGAACAGCTCTTTGCCGTCTCCCCGCCAGAGAGGGCTGCTTCCGCCACCATTGGATACCATCCACTTGCCCACCCCGGGCGCGCCTGCCGCAGGCGATTTCGCGGCGGTGGAAGCGTCGAACGGCTGCACGTAGATTTCTGTCTTGCCGGATTCATCGGACTGGTAGGCGATCCAACGCCCATCGGGAGAAAAGCGGCCCACCGCCTCGTTGAACTGCGAGCTGGAGACCGGAATGGGTTGGCGATCGGCAGCTCCGCCGTCGGGCGGGAGCGCCCATATACGGGTCGGAGGGCCGAGAGTCCAATACAACAGAAAGCGCCCATCACGCGACCAACTGGTCGGGAACTTGTAATCATTCGACTTCAGCAACACTTGATCCTGGTCGGCGAAGTTCGAGGCCTTCGCGTACAGATCGAACGGCCCGTCCCGAATGGCATTGAACGCGACACGGCTGCCGTCCGGCGACCACACTGGGTCCGTGTCAAGGACCTGATCGAACGTGAACCGTGTCGCCACGCCTCGAGCGATGTCGTAGAGCCAGATATTTCTGTTTTGAGCCTGAGGGTCGACGCGCTCGAAGGCCACGCGTTTCCCGTCGGGCGAAAGCGCCAGGCTGCCGTACAGGCCCGGATCGGCAAGCGTCCCCACAGCTTTTCCCTCCCGATCGAACCACATCAGCTGGCCCTGAATGAGGCCCGTGGGGGCCGAGTTCAAGGCGATTCCTGTCTCGTAGACAAGAACGCCCCTGCCGCCGGCCGAAAAACCTGCGACGGAAGCTCGCTCGTTCATAGCGACGGGTTCGCCCGTGAGTTCGAGCCGCCCGGCGTCGAACGGCTGCGCCATCAGGGCGCCGTCGCGGGTGAAGAGCAAGTGGCCTACGTTCGGATCGGAAGAAGAGGGCGCGTACATGGCTTCCAGAGTGTCCAGGAGCCGCTTCGAATCCTGTTCTCCGGGCTTGGCATCGAGGGAGCCTATGTAAGTGCCGGTGTATTCCGGCATCGTCGAGCCGCGTACGTAAAGAAAGTGGCGTCCATCGGGAAGAAAATGTGGGTCGCCGTCGCTGATTTCACCTCGGGAGGAATCGAGAGTGGTGAGCGCCGAGGCAGGCCCGCCATCCGCGGAAGCTCGCATCAACGGGCCAGGGGGTGTTGCAAAAATGATCACGCCGTCGCTGTTCCACGACCCGCCAACTGCACGTTTGCTTATGGTGCACACCGTCTGCGGGGGCCCGCCGGAGATATCGATTTTCTCGAGTTTTCCCCCGCCGTCAAAGGCGATGAACCGGCTGTCGGGCGACCAGAAAAACGGCGGAATTCCGGCTGATGATTCCCCACCGGGCAGGGGCTGCGCTTCGATCGAATCGAGGGGGCGAACCCAGAGGCGCGAGACTCCGTTGGCGCCGCTGGTTACAAAGGCCAACTGGCGGCCGTCGGGCGAGAGCGCGAAAGCTCCGGCGAATACGGCCGTCGTGTTCTCGGGCAGCGGAATCTCTAAACGCATCAGTTCGGCGGGAGCGGGTGGCTTTTCGCGAAAGTGAATCAATGCGAATAACGCAGTTGTGAACACAAACACGGCCGCAACCGCCCACGGCAGGGCGCGGCGCCACAGCGGCGCAGCTGCTTGCGGAGCGCCCGCGAGCGCCGGGTCGGGTGCGCCGGAGACAACTTCATCGAGCGAGATGCGCGCGTCGCCGATGTCGCGCAAGCGCTGCTTCGGGTCTTTCTGCAAGCAGCGCTGCAAGAGCACGCGTACTCGCACCGGCGTTGCCGCGGGAAGCCGCGACCAGTCCGGTTCTTCCTTGATGACGGACGCCAACGTGTCTGTCACCGCTTCGCCTGTGAAAGTTTGCTGCCCCGTCAGCATTTCGTACAGCACGCAGCCAAACGCCCATATATCCGCGCGGCGATCCACCGATTTCCCCTTCGCCTGTTCGGGGCTCATGTAGGCCGCTGTGCCGAGCAATATTCCCTGCATCGTCGCCAGCCGGCTGATCGTCGGCGAAGTGGAAATGTCGATCGACGACGCGTCGCCTTCGAGCGCCTTCGCCAGCCCGAAGTCGAGCACCTTCACCGCATCGTCCGTCGTCACCTTGACGTTTGCCGGTTTCAGATCGCGATGAACGATCCCGCGCTCGTGCGCGTATTCCAGCGCCTCGCAAATCTGCTTGGCGATCCGCAGTGCCTCATCGATTGGAATCGGGCCTCGCTTGATGCGGTCGGCGAGCGTGGGCCCCTCAACCAGCTCCATCACCAGCGCGTGCGTGCTGCCGGAATCTTCGAGGCCGTAAATCGAAGCGATGTTGGGGTGATTGAGCGAGGCGAGGACTTTCGCTTCCCGCTGGAATCGCGCCATGCGTTCGGCGTCGCGCGCGAATGCCTCCGGCAACACCTTCAGCGCCACGTCGCGCCCGAGCTTCGCATCCCGCGCGCGATACACCTCGCCCATGCCACCCGCGCCGAGCGGAGAAAGAATCTCGTAGGGGCCCACACGGGTGCCGGACGGAATAGCCATAGGTACTGGAATTGGCGCAGTATAACGTAAGGCGTTTCGGGAAGGCTACCGCCAATCTGCCTCCGCTCTGCGATTCCCGAGACACTTCAACCTCTGCTCCTCTCCCTCTGAAACCAAACTCCTCTTCGCGCCGTATCTATACTCGGGACTTGCATCCTGTGGGCCGATGAGCTAAAGATACGCGGGGCTTTTGGCGGGTAATTGGGGGGGTGCGTTACCCGGCAGCGCAGTCAGGGACATCGAGGGGGGATTTTCCATGCGATTTGTGAACGGAACCAAGGTGTGGCTCTTCGCGCTGGCGATGGCGCTCGTCGTTTCCACCACCGCCCGTGCGCAGGACACCAAGGCGCTGCTCAGCGCCGGCAAGAACGCGGACGAGTGGCTGACCACCGGCCACGACTACAGCGACCAGCGCTACAGCGAGCTCAAGCAGATCAACGACACGAACGCGAGCCATCTGGGTTTGGCCTGGTATTACGACACGGATTCGGAGCGTGGAACCGTCGAGTCCACTCCGATCGTCTCCAACGGCTCGATGTACGCGACGCTGCCCTGGGGCCCTGTCGTGGCGCTCGACGCGGCCACCGGAAAAGAGAAGTGGCGCTGGGATCCGAAAATCCCGCACATGAACTTCCCCGTCGGTTCGGCCGGCAAGCCGGATAAGCAACGCATCGGCCCGAGCGTCTGCTGTGGCCCCGCCAATCGCGGAGTAGCCGTCTACGATGGCAAAGTCTACGTCGGCACGCTCGATGACCGCCTGGTGGCCCTCGATCAGGAAACCGGCAAAGAGGTTTGGACCACGCACACGATCAGCGATGCGCAGGACTACAGCATCACCGGCGCTCCACGCATCGCCGGCGGCAAAGTGATCGTCGGCAACGCCGGCGGCGAATACGGCGTGCGCGGTTTCGTCGCCGCCTACGACGCCGAAACGGGCAAGGAGCTCTGGCGCTTCTACACCGTGCCGGGCGATCCGTCGAAGCCTTTTGAGAACAAAGCCATGGAGGCCGCCGTCAAAACCTGGGAAGGCGATTGGTGGAAGCTCGGCGGAGGCGGCAACGTCTGGGACGGCATCAGCTACGATCCCGAGCTCAACATGGTCTACATCGGCATCGGCCAGGGCGGGCCGTGGGTGCAGGGTTTCCGCAGTCCCGTCGGCAAAGAGAATCTCTACCTCTGCTCGATCGTCGCGCTGAACGCCGACACCGGAAAATTCCAGTGGTATTTCCAGACGACGCCGGCCGACGAGTGGGATTACGACGCCACGCAGGGCATGGTTCTGGCGGATCTTAAGATCGACGGCAAAGTCCGCAAAGTCATCATGCAGGCGCCGAAGAACGGCTACTTCTACGTGCTCGACCGCAAGACCGGACAATTCATCTCCGGCGCGCCGTATGTGCACGTCACGTGGTCCACCGGCCTCGATCCCAAGACCGGCCGCCCGAATGAAGCGCCCGGCATGCGCTACGAAGAGCAGCCGAGGGACGTTTCGCCGGGACCCGCCGGCGGCCATGCGTGGGAAGCCATGTCGTTCAATCCGAAAACCGGCTTGATTTATCTGCCCGCGCTCGACAGCACCTTCCACTATATGTCCGAGAAAGTCTTCCGGCCCGAACTCGGCGTCTACAACTGGGGCATTGTCCTCGGCCCGCCCGACCCGAAGCATCCGCTGCCGCCGAACCACGGATACTTGACGGCATGGGATCCGGTCACCGAGAAGGAAGTGTGGCGCGGCGATCTTTTGGGCGGCGGCGGCACGGTGACGACCGCCGGCAATCTCGTGTTCGCGGCGTCGGAGTCCGGCGATTTCGTCGCCCTGACCGCCGACAAGGGCGACAAGCTCTGGTCGGCGAAGCTGATGGCCGGCTTCGCCAATCCGGTCACCTACGAGGTCGGCGGCAAGCAGTACGTCGCGGTGCTTTCCGGCCGCAGCGGCAAGGCGCGCATTTACGCCTTCGCCCTTGATGGCAACGTACCGATTCCGCCGCGGCCTTCCGGCGCTACGGATTTCCCGTTCGGTCCGCCTCCGCCACCGGCAGCCAATGGAAACGCTCCTGCGCCCGCGCCGGCTCCGCAAGCGCCCACGCACGAAAACCAACCGCAGCAGTAGGAGCGGTCGAGAGTCGACCGTTAAGGGTCGAGAGAAAAAACGGCGGCTGGCGATCACTCGCTGGCCGCCATTTTTTCGTTTCCGCGAAACTTCTCCCTCGAAGTAACCCGCTCACGGAGCGCTGCAGGCGCCCTGGTCGTCTCATCCGTCGGCAGCACGCACCGATCTGCTCCCCAGCGCCGGAGGCGCGGCACCCTGGCCGCGCTCGGCTTTCGCTCCCGGTCCTTGCATCGCCTGTGGCTGCGCGTGTATCGTGGCTTTCTCGGAGGTTTACATGAAACTCGCGGCGAAAATCTGGCTCATGTGCGGAATGGCGGCGATTCTCGCGATCGCCTTTGCGCCCTCGGCATCGGCTCAGGGCAAGGAACAGGATCGCGTCGAAAACGCCGGAAAAGTGATGAAGGAAATCATGGATGTTCCCGACGACATTCCGCAGAGCGTGATCGACAAGGCCGACTGCGTGGTCGTGCTCCCCTCGGTTCTGAAATTCGCGATCGGCATCGGCGGCAGCTACGGACGCGGCGTCATGACGTGCCGCGGCGGCGCCAATTTCCACGGTCACTGGGGCCCGCCCACGATGATGGCCCTCGAAGGCGGCAGCTTCGGCTTGCAGCTCGGTGGACAAGCCACCGATTTCGTCTTGCTCTTGATGAATCAGCGCGCCGCATCGAGCATCCTGAGCAGCAAAGTAAAGCTCGGGGGCGATGTATCGGCGGCGGCTGGGCCGGTCGGGCGCAATGCCTCGGCTGAAAGCGACGTAACGTTGCGGGCCCAGATTCTCTCGTATTCGCGCGCTCGCGGACTCTTCGCCGGAATCTCCCTCGCCGGCTCCACGCTGCGGCCGGATAACGACGCAAACAAGCGCCTCTACGGGAAAGAAATCTCGGCGAAGGATATCGTGCTCAACCACGCCGTGCCCGTGCCGCCCTCGGCGCACCTGCTCATCGCCACGCTCACCGCCAAGTCTCCGCGGAACAAATCGGCCAACTAGCCGCGTCTGCCGAGCCGCGGCGTGGCGTCTGCGTTCGGCCCGGATGTTTCGAG
>Ga0335073_10003881_pt1 | contig 20853 bp, 14 predicted proteins | sample Lox_Sample_22_FD_207093 | JGI IMG/M metagenome (GOLD analysis project Ga0335073, IMG submission 207093) | Soil microbial communities from Loxahatchee National Wildlife Refuge, Florida, United States - Lox_Sample_2.2 | ecosystem: Environmental > Terrestrial > Soil > Wetlands | place: USA...
ACGGCGATTCCCGTGCCTGCCAGTGCAGCCCGCGCGATCGGAATCATCTCGTGGTACACGCATACGGCCGCCGTGGTGAGAGGGCGCCTTTCCCAGCCCAGCGCCTGCAACAGGTCGGCGCGCACCGGAGCGCGCGCCTTGGCGCACAGGCGCGATACTCGACCCGCGGTATCGTCGGCCGAGAGCGTCGTCAGATCCATGAGCGTCACGGCTTTGAGGAGCCAGGCGGCTTGCCAGAGTTTTTTTAGCGTGCGTCGCTGGGGAAGCGTGGCGACTCGACGCTCGGCGGCCGACGGATTCACGCGTACGCGATCTATCCACCCGGCGTCGAATTCGATCCCGGCGTTGAGCCGAGCCAGAGGCGCGCCTGGTTCCAAGACCGGCGCCCGTTCAGTCACGAGACGGGGAAACGCGATCGTCGGGTCTGAACCAGCAGTCGAACTCATGTCGCACCCGCTGCGGAGGGCTTCCCGGTGAGAGTTCTGATGTGGACCGATTGGTCAAGTACGGTACCGAAGCCGGATATCCAAGTCAATCGAGGTCAATCGAGCGTGTTTGACTGCTTGGTCAGCTCGAGACTAGACTGCGCGCCGCAATGGGTGGTGCAGCGCCAGGCCGAGCCACGGGGCACAGGTGAGACGGGCGATCGTCGTCGTGCTCGACTCGCTGGGTGTCGGAGCGGCCGCCGACGCGCAGGCCTACGGCGATCGCGGCGCAGATACATTTGGCCACATCGTCGAGGCCTGTGCCGCGGGGAATGCGGACGGCGATCACCGTGCCGGCCCCCTCAACATTCCCCACCTGGCGGCCCTGGGCTTGATCGACGCGGCGGAGGCGGCGCGCGGCGCGGCGTTGTGCGTTCCGAGGCCGGCGTCCCGGACGGGCCGTTTCGGCCATGCCGCCGAACGTAGCCACGGGAAGGACACCCCGAGCGGACATTGGGAAATGATGGGGTTGCCGGTTCTGTTCGACTGGGGCTATTTTCCAGACACGCAACCGTGTTTTCCCAGGGAGTTGACCGATGCCCTGATCGGTCGGGGCGGAATCGGCGGGATATTGGGCAACCGGCACGCCTCGGGCACGCGGATAATCGAAGAGCTCGGCGCCGAGCACCTGCGCACCCTGCATCCGATCGTGTACACCTCCGGTGATTCGGTGCTGCAGATTGCCGCGCATGAGGAACGCTTTGGTTTGGAACGGCTATATGCACTCTGTCGGCTCGCGCGTGAGCTGGTCGATGCCTACCACATCGGCCGGGTCATCGCGCGGCCGTTCGTGGGCGAGCCGGGCGGCGGCTTCACCCGTACCGGCAATCGGCGCGATCTCGCCACCCCTCCCCATGCCGCAACCCTGCTCGATGTACTGCAGGCAGCCAACCGGGAAGTCATCTGCATCGGCAAGGTCGCGGACATATTCGCGCATCGTGGCGTGACGCGCACGATCAAGGCCCACGGCAATCCAGCGGTGATGCAGCGCCTGCTCGAAGCGATGGGCGATGCACCCGAGGGCAGCCTGTCATTCGCCAACTGCGTCGATTTCGATACGAGCTTCGGTCACCGGCGCGATGTGAGCGGGTATGCCCATGCGCTGGAGGAATTCGACGGTTATGTTCCGTCCCTGCGCAATGCCATGAGCCCGGGGGATGTCGCGATCATCACGGCCGACCATGGCTGCGATCCCACCTTTCCGGGCAGCGATCACACGCGCGAGTACGTTCCGGTACTCGCCTTCGGCGCGTCAGTCACTCCGGGACCCCTTGGGCGGCGCTCCAGCTTTGCGGATATCGGCCAGAGCCTGGCAGGGCACCTGGGCCTGCCGCCTCTCGAGAACGGAATCTCATTCCTATAGTGTCCTCAGAGCCTCCTGCAAAGGTGCGAGCCACCGCTCGAAGTGGCGCCACTGCTCGAGCCCGGCGCGATTGATCGGCTGACGAACCTGCTCGGCGCTCGGGGTATGGACGGCGCGCTCGGTCTTGTGGAACTCGAAACAGGCGGGCTCCGGCTCCAGCCTGCAGAACTCGAGGAGGCGATGAACGCTGCTCGCGAAGTCCGTGACCAGCTCCTCATGTTGAAGCCGCAATATCCTCCCCGGCAGCACCGCATCCCAGTGGCTCATGAGCCGAAGATACATGCGATAGTAGCGCGCAACATCCTCGAGGCTGTAGACAAACTGCGGTCCGGATCGGTCCGGGAAAAGCTGTTTGAAATTACTGAAACAGCAGGCCATCGCCTCGCGGCGCGCGTCGATGATCCGGCAGTTGGGCAGAATGAGGTGAATGAACCCGAGGTCGCGGAAGTTGCTCGGGAACTTGTCGGTGAAGAATGGCTTGCCATGGCGGCGGTAGACGAGCGTATCCCGGAGGTACTTCGCCCCGAGTTGCGCGCAGTCCTCTCTGGTGAGCTCCGCGAGCACGCCGGGATAACGCGGGCTGTCGGGCGGCCTGGTGCGGTCCTGCAGATCCCCCACGAGGTGCGGGATGTTCGCCAACTCCATCGTTCCTTCCACCTGGGAATGTGAGGCGAGAATCTGCTCGATCAGAGTCGACCCGGCGCGGGGCAATCCCACGATGAAGATCGGGGCGGCATCGGCAAAGCCCCAGCCTCGGCGAGCCGCGAAGAATTCCGCCGTGCAGGTCGCGACCTGCAGCCTCGCATTGGTCTCGAAGAACTCGGGGCGGTAGCCACATTCGCGCTTCTTCAGCTCATTGCCTCGCTCGTAGTACCGAAACGATCTCTCGTATTCACCCCGATCCTCCAGCGCCTTGCCGAGAGCGAATGACAGGTGGTAGCGGTCCACCAGGGTCGTTTCGGCATCGGCCTCGTCCCGGATCATCCGGTCAAGCTCGGCATCCTCGAAACGGTACGTTTTCAGATTGGCCAGACTGAAATAGGCGCGTCCATGACCCGGGCGGATGGCGGCGCCCGCGCGATACGATCCGATCGCCTCGGGGATTCGACCCAGGGTCTTGAGCGCGTGACCGACGGCCAGATGCAGCTCTGCGTCCTGCGGTGCTTCACGCAGCAACTTCTGATACGCGGGCAGAGCCTGCTGGTAGTCTCCGAGGCGCGCACACGCCATTGCATGCGCACGACGACAGGCGCGATTTCCGGGATCGGTGGCGAGGAGCCTCTCCAGCTCCTCCCGCGCGCGCAGATGCTTGTTCCGTCCGAACAATGCGACGGCGTACTCATAACGGGCAGCATGGTAGTCCGGTGCGATCCGCAGCACGTCCGCGAGGAGAATCTCGGCGTCATGGGGCAGGTCGCGCGTCATGGCGATGCGCGCCAGCAGACGCATGCCCTCGATATGATCGCCGTGGGCCTTTAGGTATTGCCGCAGCAGTTGCTCCGCGACACCAATCTCCCCGTCCGCGAACATGCAGTGCGCTGTCGTGATCTCCCGCGGAAGCCTCTCGAGCTTCGCCGAGAACCGCGCAGCCTCCTCAGCCTCCTGCAGCCGCCCGCGCATGCGATAAAGGCCCTGCAGGCTCGTCAGGCTCTCGGGCACCCAGGGGTTCAGCGTCACGGCCTTCGCAAAGGCTGTGATTGCCGCATCCATGTCCCGGCGCGCGAGGTGGCAGTGCCCGCGCTCTTCAAACAATCTGCCGTAGCTCGGGTGGTGACGCTCCAGCTCCTGCAGCACCTCGAGTGCTTCCGCGATGCGATCGAGGCCGCGCAAACTGACGGCGAGAGCATACAGAACGTGCCGATCTGCGGGATATTGCGCACGAAGTGCGCGCGCCACCTCATGCGCGGCCGCGAATTCCCGCCGCCCAAGCTGCGCCCGAAGGCATTCCATCTGGGTCGCGAGGTCGGAACCGTCGGTGTCAAAACAGGCTGGCACTGCCCTGGTAAAACGTTTTCCCTGCGCGTGGAGAGTGTATACTCCGTGCTCAGCTGGTGTAAAGGCAACGGCGAGGACGGGCCACGGCTGCACGATGGCAACAATAAAAGACCTTGCCGCCAAAGTCGGCGTGTCGGTCGCCACCGTCTCGAATGTTCTCAACGACAAGCCGAATGTCGGCGCCGCGGTGCGTCAGAAGGTGCTGCGTGCGGCGAAGGCTCTCGGCTATCGGCCGCATCGCGCGGCGCAGGCCATGCGCAAGGGCCGCACGCGCGCCATTGGCCTGGTTCTCCCGGACCTGACCAACCCCTTCTTCCCGCAGCTCGCCCAGGCGGTGGAGAGCACCGCCCGCAACCTCGGGCTGCTGGTGTGTCTGATCGACAGTCAGGGCTGCGCCGAGGGGGAGACCGACGGCTTGATCCTGCTTTCCCAGCACGGGGTGGATGGCGTCATCTGGTGCCCGGTCGGACCGCAGGTCCCCGCCCCGTTGCGCACGCTCAATAAGCCCGTCGTGCTGATCGATCGTCCCAAGCCGGGGTTTGCCGCCGTGCACTCGAACTATCCGATGGGCGGACAGCTCCTCGCCCGATACGCGCTGCAGCAGGGGCACACCCGCGTCGGACTGCTGTCGGGCCCGAGCAACCTGGAGAGCGCGCAGCAGCGACGCAACGGCTTTGTGCGCGCATTTCCCAAGCGCATCGAGATCGCCTGGGAAGCGCGGGTTGGATTCGACGGAATCCTGAGCCGCGAGGCCAGGGACGCACTGCTGCGGCGGCAGCGAGCCACGCTCATCGTCGCGGGTAATGATCTGATCGCCATCAACGCCATTCATTTCCTGGCGGAGCACGACATCGCCGTTCCTGACGACGTCTCGGTCGTGGGGTTCGACGATATCAGTTGGGCCAAAGTCGTCAGTCCGCGTCTGACGACGATAGCGCAACCGCTCGTGGCCATCGGCACCCGGGCCGTACAGCTGCTGCAGGAGCGCATGGCCGGCGCCACGATCCCGAGCCGCGCCACGGTCTTCGACGTCACGCTGGTCGAGCGGGAATCCGTGAAGAACATCTGATCGCTGTGACATCTCTTGAAGGAGGCACCACGTTGGCCAAGAAACCTCGTATCGTCGTCGTTGGAAGCGCCAACACCGACCTGCAATTCATGAGCAAGGTGGTTCCCAGGGGCGGGGAAACGGTGTTCGGCACCGGCTTCGACATGGGCTTTGGCGGCAAGGGCGCCAATCAGGCGGTTGCCGCGAGCCTCTGCGGCGCGGATGTGGAGATGGTCGCGGCGGTCGGCGGGGATCTGCTGGGCGCCGAGACCGTGAGGAACTTCACGTCCATGGATGTACGCACCTCGGGCGTGCGAGTGATCCCTGATGCAGCCACCGGGGCTGCGCTGATCCTGGTCACACCGGACGGCGAGAACCGCATCATCGTCGCAAGCGGCGCCAATGATCTGCTGCGGCCGGCCGATGTCGATGCCGCAGCGCCGCTCCTGGCCGGCGCGGACATGGTGCTCCTGCAATTCGAGGTTCCCCTCGAGACCGTGTACCACACCATCCGCTTGGCGAAGGCACACCAGGTGCGCTGCATGGTCAATCCGGCGCCGGCGCTGCCGGCCGACTCGAGCGTGCTCGCCCTCGCCGAATATCTCATCCTGAACGAGACCGAGGCCGAGGTGATCACCGGCAGACAGGTTGAGTCGCAAGCCGACCTCGATGCCTGCGTGACCGCCCTGCTCGACAGCGGAATACGCCGGGTGATCCTCACCTTGGGTGGCCGCGGAGCGGTGCTGGCATCGCACTCGGGACGCATCCACGTGCCGGCATTTCGCGTGGCCCCCGTGGATACGACCGGTGCGGGCGATGCGTTCATCGGCAGCCTGGCGGTATTCCTCACCGAGGGAATGTCCGACGAGGAGGCCGTGACCCGCGCCAACCTCTATGCCGCGCTGTCCACCACCCGCACCGGCACCCAGAAATCCTTCGTCAAGCGCGCCGAATTCGAAGCCGAGCTCAGCCGGCGGCGCTCGGGCGCGGATCCGAGAGCACCGCAGTAAGGGCTCCGCAGGCACGCCAACATAATCGGGGGTATTCCGCAATGTACGTCGTCCACAGCTACTCTCTGGCTGTCGTCTTCTGCGTGATCACGATGTTCTGTTGGGGCTCGTGGGCCAACGCCCGCAAGCTCGCGCCACCGGGCTGGCGGTTCGAGCTCTTCTACTGGGATTACGCGCTCGGTGTATTGCTGATCACGCTCATTCTGGGCGCGACGCTCGGCACCCTGAGCAGCGGCGGGCCGCCGTTCTTCGCCGATCTGCTGCAGGCCGACCGCGCCAGCATCGGCCACGCGCTCTTCGGCGGCGCGGTATTCAACCTGGCCAACATCCTGCTCGTCGCCGCCATCGAGGTCGCCGGCATGGCGGTGGCCTTTCCGGTCGGCATCGGGCTGGCGCTGGTTCTCGGCGTAATCCTGAACTACGTGGCGGTCCCGGTCGGTAATCCCGCCCTGCTCGGGATTGGAGTGGCACTGGTGACACTCGCGATCATCCTGGATGCCCTCGCCTATCGCCGCCAGGCGGCCGCCGCGGTGCAGATGAGCGCGAAGGGCCTCGTGCTGTCGCTCGCCTGCGGGGTGTTCATGGGAGTGTTCTACCGCTTCGTCGCCGCGGCGATGTACGCCGACCCCGGGCACCCCATTCCCGGCCTGATGGGCAGCTACGCGGCAGTCTTCGTCTTCGCGGTCGGCGTATTCCTCAGCAATTTCCTCTGGAACACGCTCGCAATGCGGTTTCCCGTCATGGGCGTCCCGGTACCGTTCTCGCACTACCTGCGAGGGCGATTCAATACGCACCTCGCAGGCATATTCGGCGGCGTGATCTGGGGTATCGGCATGTCGCTCAACCTCATCGCATCGGGCCGCGCGGGCTATGCCATCTCCTACGGGCTCGGCCAGGGCGCCACGATGGTCGCCGCGCTTTGGGGCGTATTCGTCTGGCGGGAGTTCCGGGGCGCGCGCGCGGGCGTGACCGGCCTGCTGGCGGCGATGTTTCTCTGCTTCATCGCCGGCTTGGGACTCATCATTCTCGCTCGCACGATTTGACGGCCCATGGGACTCTTCGGAGCGCAAAAGATGACCCCATCGGCAGCACGCATCTCGCGGGCGTCCGCCCTCCTGGGCGCTCTCCTCGTGGCGCAATTCGCGGGCGCCATGGTGCAGCCTGCCCGCGCAACGGACGCCGACACGCGGCCGAAGGTCATCATCGATCAGGATGCGGCAGGTCCCGCTGGCACGGACATCCAGTCCATACTGATGCTGCTGCAGGACAAGGATGTCGATCTTCTCGGCATCACGGTGGTGACGGGCGACGCCTGGCGGGATGAGGAAGTGAGCCACACTCTCCGGCTTCTGGAGATCGCGCACCGCACGGCCATACCGGTGGTTCCCGGCGCCGTGTTCCCCCTGCTCGATACGCGGCCGCGGACGCTGGCGTGGGAGACGCTCTACGGCATGCTGTTTTACGACGGTGCATACATGAGCCGTTGGCCGTCGGAGAACACGGTTGACTGGACGCCGCTTCATCCTACGAGACCGTACTGGGTGCCGCCGCTGCCGGAAGGCGAACCCACGACGCACGCAGCCAATGAAAGCGCCGCCAGTTTCCTGTTGCGGATGGTGCACGAGTATCCACATCAGGTCACGATCATCGCGGCCGGCCCGATGACCGATCTCGCGTTGGCGGCGAAGCTGGATCCGCAGTTTGCCGCGCTGGCGAAGCAGCTGGTCTTCATGGGCGGCAGCTTCAATCCGGTGCCGGCCGACACCCCCTTTGCGCGCGAATACGACAACAACCCGCGGCAGGAATTCAACATGAGGTTCGACCCGGAGGCCGCCTCGATCGTGCTGCACCAGCCGTGGAGCCGGATCATCGAGGTGCCGGTCGATCCCACGAGCCCGACACTCATGTCGCACACCCTTCTCGGCGAGGTGGCCAAAGGCGAGGCCCCGTTTGATCGCTACCTCGGCCGATTCGGGCAGGTCTATCCGCTTTGGGATGAGACGGCCGTTGCCGTTTGGCTCGACCCAACATTGATCTCGCGCGAGAAGACGCTCCTCGTGGACATTGATACGAGCTTTACCGCGAACTACGGCGCCACCCTGAGTTGGCCGGTCGGCGCGGGGCCGGGCCTGGGCGAGCGCCCGGTCCACGTAGTGTTCACCGTCGATGTGCCGAGACTGAACAGCCTCGTGGTGCGGCTGCTGACGGCGGCCGAGCCCATTTCTCTGCCACGGACGTCTGCATCCGATCGCTGACGAGGGGGAGGCACGCATGCTTTCACGGAACCTGGGACGGTGGATCCGCTGGGCGACGCTCGTACTCGTGGCGATCCTGACTCCGACCGGCAATGGCCTCCTCGCCGCCGAGCACGCGGCACCCGACCTCACGCCATGCGAGGCGGTCGTCAGCGGCTTTCTGGCCCGTGCTCCGCTCATGCGACGCACCGATGAGAGGATTGCGCGACTGCTCGACGGGCAGCGCTACCGCGAGGCGGCGTCAGCATTGCGCAACGCCGTGGGCCGCTACCCGGATGCGTGGGCAGCAAACGCCCTGGGCGATCTTTACGCCGCAGGACTCGGGGTGCCGCGTAGCGCCGACAGCGCCTTCCGCTGGTATCTCTGGTCCGCGCGGAGAGGCGATCGGTTCGCCCAGCGACAAGTCGCAAACGCCTATCTCGATGGCGAAGGGACCCGACGCAACGCCGCCGACGCCGCCTACTGGTTTCGGATCGGCATCGCTCCCTTTGAGATTGTCCGGATGTACCACAGCCTGTCGGGGACGTACGCCAGGGGTCACCTCGCGCCCGTCAATCAGAGCAAGGTGAGCTACTACCTCGACCAGAGCGTGGCTGAATTGCGTGCGTTGGCGAAAGAGCCCAACGGCGAGGCCGCCTACTACCTGGGCCTCGCTTATGAGGACGGGGATGGAGTGCCCCGGGATCGCACGAAGGCTCTCGCGTACCTGTGCCGCGCCGCCTCGTTGCAATACGCCTCGGCCATTACCGCCATCCGCCGCCTGCAAGGACAAGGACAATCGCAATGAATCGTCGTCAGTTTCTCAAATCCGTGGGCTTGGGAGCGGCCATGGCCGCCTTCCTGCGCAACAGCCTGGCGCGCGCCACCACCCTGCCGGCCATCGGCCGATCGGGCACGCTCGACGATGTCGAGCATGTGGTGGTCTTCATGCTGGAGAACCGCTCGTTCGATCATTATTTCGGCCATCTGAGCGGCGTCCGCGGCTACAACGACCGCTTCGCCGTGCGCCTCGCCAACGGCAAGCCCGTCTGGTTTCAGCCGCGCATGCAGCGGCCGGATGAGCCTATCCTGCCGTTCCATCTCGATACCCATGCCAGCTCGGCCCAGCTCATTCAGGATCTCGACCACAGCTGGGACTCGCAACAGGGGGCCATCGCCGGCGGCCGCATGGATGCGTGGCCGCTCAACAAGACCGACATGACGATGGGATATTTCCTGCGGCAGGACATCCCGTTTCATTACGCTCTCGCGGAGAGCTTCACGCTCTGCGATCACTATTTCTGCTCCATCGCCGGTCCCACGTGCCCCAACCGCGCCATGTTGTGGACAGGCTCCATCGACCCGCACGGCACCGGCGGTGGCCCATACATCGACGACGACACGTGGATCTACACCAAAGGCGTCAAGCCGTATACTTGGAGCACCTACGCCGAACGGCTGCAGAGCGCCGGAATCACCTGGCAGGTGTATCAGGAGGGACTGGAGGAAGTCGACGATGACCCGATGACGGGCAACTTCCACTGCAACGCGCTCGCCTATTTCAAGCCGTTCGCTGAGGCCCCGCCAGGGTCCGAGCTGCAGCGGCGCGCGATGTCCGCCGGCGGGGCCGCCCGCCTGCGCCAGGATGTCCTGAACGAGCGCCTGCCACAGGTGTCGTGGATCGTCATGCCGGCGGGATACTCCGAGCATCCCTCCTACCCGCCCGCCTACGGTGCCGTCTACGTCGCCCGCGTCCTCGAAGCCTTGACCGCCAACCCGAGAGTCTGGGGCAAGACCGCACTGCTCTTGAACTATGACGAGAACGACGGCTTCTTCGACCACATGGTGCCGCCGCAGCCGCCAACTCCCGCGCAGCCGGGCATATCCACGGTGTCCACGGAGGGGGAGATTCACGACTTCATCAACACCCGGCACCGGACTCTTTACACCCCGGATCAATTGCCCTACGGACTCGGACCCCGCGTGCCGATGATGGCCATCTCGCCGTGGAGCAAAGGCGGTTATGTCTGTTCCGAGGTCTTCGATCACACCTCGGTGATTCGCTTCCTCGAGGCGCGATTCGGTGTCAAGGAGCCGAACATCTCGCCATGGCGCCGGGCCGTTTGCGGCGATCTGACCGCAGCCTTCGACTTCGGCTCCTACAGCAGCCGCCGGCTCATTCTGCCGGGCACCTCCGGCAACCGCGAGCTGCTCTACCAGCAGGCCAGGCTGCCGCCCCCCGCCGTCCCCGAGCGACAGGCCATCGAGATCGTCCCGCAGGAGGGCGGCGTGCGGCCGGCGCGACCTCTCCCCTACGCGCTCGAGCTGAGCCTCGCAGCGAGCGACGGCGGGGTTCGGCTGCATTTCGACAATCATTCGACTGCGGGCGTCTGCTGCACGGCCTACTGGGATGGCAGCTTCGCCCTCCCGCGGCGCTATACCCTCGGCGCGGGACATCGGCTCCAGGACTTGGTGCATCCCGCGGCGGGGCGCCCGCTGGGGCTCACCGTGTACGGACCCAACGGTTTTCTTCGGAGGGTGCGCGGCCCCGGCGACAGCGCGCTCGAGGTCGTCAGCACTGCCGCGCCCCGGGGTGACATCCGGCTACACCTGCGCAACGCGGGCGCGCGGGCCCTGACAGCGACGGTGCGGGACGCCGGCTACGGTCGGAGCGAGCGCAGCATCCTGGTCGCGGCGGGCGGCTCGCAGGAGCTGCTCTGGGACCTGCAACCCAGCCATCACTGGTACGACCTCATCGTCAGTGAGGGACGACATGAGTGGCGTCTCGCCGGGCATATCGAAGACGGCCACGAGAGCATCTCCGACCCGGCAAACGTCGCGCCCGTCCTGACTTACTCCTCTCGTCACGTGAGGTAAACAAAGCGAAGGCCGCACAGCGCCGCGAGCACGTCGACCAGCTCGCTGCTACGGCTGCGCGGGCGCCCGGTCGCCTGCGGCCGGAGGCGCGTTCCACCACCCTCCTCCGAGCGCCTGGAACAACGCCGCGGTGTCGCCCAGACGCGCTGCCTGGGCCTGCACCCGCCCGATCACAGCCTGCTGGTACGCCTGCTGCGCGGCCAGCACCGCAAGGCCGTTGGTGTAGCCCACGCGGAATTGCTGTTGTGTCAACCGCAAGGTGACCCCAGCGGCCTGCTCGACCGCCAAGGCCGATTTCAGGGCATCGGCGTCCGCGTAGAGGGCATGCAGTGTGTCGGCAACGTTCTGAAAGGCCGTGAGGACCGTGCTGCGATACTGCGCCGCGGCCTGGGCCAGCGCCTGCTCCGCCGCATTCTGCCGGTGATGCAGCGTGCCGGCATCGAACAGGGGCTGCGAGGCGCTGCCGATCACACTCCAGAAGGTGCCGGAGTTCCCGAACAACTGGGTGATCTTGGTCGCCTGGCCGCCGAGCGCGGCGCTCAGCGAGAACTGCGGCAGGCGGTTCGCAACCGCGACTCCGACCTCGGCACTCGCGGAGCGTACCTGCTCTTCCGCGGCGAGCACGTCCGGGCGCTGCTCGATGAGCTGCGAGGGCAGCGATAGCGGCAGTCGCTCCGGCAGATGCAGCGCAGCGAGTGTGAAAGTCTCCGGCACGTCCTGGTCCGGCGCGTTGCCCGCGAGCGCCCTGATGAGGTCGCGGGTCTGCTCGAGCTGGCGGCTGAGGGGCGGCAGGAGCGCCTGCGCCTGGGCCAGCGCCAGCTCCTGCTGCGCGACATCGAGGCGCGCGGCATACCCCGACTCGAGCTGACCGTGCAGGATCGCGAGCGAGCGTTGATTCGAGCGGATGATGGTCCGTACCGCATCGATCTGCGCGCGCGTCGCAGCCTCCTGGAGCGCTGCGGCGACCACATTGGAGGCCAACGTCAGGTAGGCCGCATCGAGCTGATAACGGGCAGCGTCGGCCTGCGCCTGCAGCGACTCGACCTGCCGGCGGTTGAGGCCGAAGACATCGGGCACGTACCCCACGGTCACCTGGGCCGTGTGGAAGTTGTAGGTGACGGGCTGAGCCGGGGCGAGCGGTGTGATGTTCTCGCCGTTGCCCTGCGGGCCCGGAGCGCTCGAGGTCGCCGTGTTACCCGAGAGCTTGGTGCGCTCGCCCTGGTAGCTCACCTGCACGGCCGGATAGAAGTATCCGCGCTGGGCGTACACGTTCTCCTGGGCTTCCTTGAGAGCCCCGACCGCCGCGTCGATCGTGGGATTTGCCGCGAAGGCACGCTCGATCAGCTTATTGAGCGCTGGAGAGCGAAACAGCGTCCACCACTGCGCGGAGATAGAGCGTCCGGTGCTGAAGCTCTGGGCAGCCCCCGCGGCAATTCCGGGTGTCGAGGCGGTAGACGCCGGCAGCGGCGCGGGGGAGTACGCATGCGCTGGTGGCAGCGGCGGACGGTGGTAGTTGGGACCGACCACGCAGCCGGCGCTGAGCAGCAGCGCCGAGAGAGCGATCAGACGAGGTAGCGCTGCCCGAACCCTCAACATGCTCACTCTCTCCGCGCCGGCGCATCGGCGTGCCCGAGAAGCACCATCGTCAACACCGGGACGACGAGGAGCAGCAGGAAGGTGCCGAAGAGCATTCCTCCCACCACCACGGTGGCAAGCGGTCGCTGCACCTCGCTACCGATGCCGGTCGAGACCGCCGCGGGCAGGAGGCCGATCCCCGCCGCCAGGCTCATCATGAGAAGCGGCCGCATCAAGCCCGAAGCCGCCTCGAACATCGCCTCGGGTGAGGCCAGGCCGCGTAGCCTCGCCCGACGGAAGCGGTTGAGGAGCAGGATGCCGATCATCACGGAGACGCCAAAGAGTGAGATGAAGCCGATAGCGGCGGAGATGCTGAAGTTGCGTCCCGTGAGATAGAGCCCCAGCACCCCGCCCGCCACCGCGAACGGAATTCCGGTGAGCGAGAGCAGAGACTCCCTGATGGAATTGAAGAGGCTGTAAAGGAGGCCCAGGATGAGCACCAGGCTCACCGGCACGATCACCTCCAGCCGCCGCTGCGCATCCTTGAGCTCGCCGTACTCCCCCGACCACTCCATGCGGTAGCCCGGCGGCAGCTTCACGTGACTCGCGATGCGCGCCTGTGCCTCGGCCACCGCGCCACCGAGGTCTCTGTCGCGGACGCTGAACTTGACCGGGATGAACCTCTCCCCGCCCTCGTGATAGATCCAGGCCGCGCCGGTCGTGAGATTGATGCTCGCCAGATCCTTCAGCGGCACGTAGCCGACCGCGCCGTTGCCCGCCTGGTAGGCCACCTCGAGGTTGCGGATCTTCTGCACGGTGTCGCGATCCTCACGCGGATAGCGCACCACGAGATCGAACTGCCTGTCGCCCTCCAGCACCTCGGTCGCCACGGCGCCACCGAGAGCGGCCTGGATGACGGTGTTGATATCGCCGGTGTTGAGGCCATACCGCACGGCCTCGGCGCGGTCGATCTGGATGTCGAGATCAGGCTGCCCGAGCACCGGGAAGATGCCGAGATCCGTGATGCCACGCACCCTCGCCATCTGGTCCCGGACCTGCGCGGCAAGAGTCGTCAGCGTCTCGAGGCTCGGACCGATGATCTTGACCGAGTTCTCGCCCTTGACGCCCGACATTGCCTCCTCGATGTTGTCCTGGATGTACTGCGAGAAGTTGAACGACACGCCAGGGAGAGCCGTCTGGAACTTCGCCTGAATCCGATCGATCAGCTCGTCCTTGGTCAGTCCCTTCGGCCATTCCTGCGGGGGCTTCAGCGGCACATTGAGCTCGACATTCGAGAACGGTGAGGCATCGCTGCCGTCATCCGGCCGTCCGTGCTGGGAGACGACGGTCTCCACCTCCGGGAACTGGAGGAGGATGAGGCGCATGGTGCGAGTCGCCGCCGTGCCATCCTCGAGCGTCATGGTCATGGGCAGCTCCGCGCGGATCCAGAGATTGCCCTCATCGAGATGCGGCAGGAACTCGCTCCCGAGCCGCGTCCAGCAGAACGCCGCGACCGCAAGAAAAACGAGACCCGTCCCGATGACCGCGGCGCGGTTCGTCAGCGCGAAGCGCAGCGCCGCGTCATAGGCCCCATGCAGCCCCCGCACGATGAGTGTTTCGGACTCCTCGACCCGCGCAGGAAGAAAAATGGAGGCCAGCACCGGCGTCACGGTGAACGTTGCGATCAATGCGCCGGAGAGCGCATAGGCGTAAGTGCGCGCCATGGGACCGAAGATCGCACCCTCGACCCCTTGCATCGTGAAGAGCGGCACGAAGGCCGCCACGATGATGAGCACGGAGAAGAGCACCGCGCGGTCAACCTGCATGACGCTGATCAGAATGAGCCGCAGCCGATCGTTCCAGCCATGTACCGGCGTGGCGTGATCGGCCGCCTGCGTCGGATCGGTGCCCCAGGAGCCGGCGGCCAGCCGATCGAGCAGAGCCTGCCGCTCCCCGTGGGGCCGCTGCAGGTTGCGGAAGATGTTCTCCATGACGATCACCGCCGAGTCGACGATGATCCCGAAGTCCACCGCGCCGAGCGACAGCAGGTTCGCGCTCTCCCCGCGCGCGACCAGGATGATGACCGCCAGCGCCAGCGCAAACGGAATGGTGAGGCCGACGATGATCGCGCTACGCAGGTCGCCGAGGAACACCCACTGGATGAGAAAGACGAGCAGGCAGCCGAAGATGAGATTGTGCATCACCGTGTGAGTGGTGAGCCCGACGAGCTGGCTGCGGTCGTAGAACGGCACGACCTTCACTCCCGCGGGGAGGCTGCCGTCGTGATTCATCTTGTCGACGACCGCCTCGACCTGCGGCAGCACGCGGCCGGTCTGATACGTCCGGCCCATCACGACGATGCCGAACACGATGTCATCGTCGCGATCCTTGCCCGCGATGCCGAGCCTCGGGCGATAACCGACTTTTACCGTCGCCACGTCCCTGATGAGCACCGGCACGCCGCCCTGCTGGCTGAGGACCACGTTCTCGATGTCCCCGACCTTGTACCCCTGGGCGATGTTCTCATCGCCGCCGTCGTCGATCAGGCCGACGCCGCGGATGTTGACCGACTGCTGGCCGATCGCTATTTCCCGCGCCCCTACGTTGATGTTGGAGTTGCCGAGTGCGGTGATGACCTGCGGCACGGTGAGACCGTAGGCGCGCAGCTTCGTCGGGTCGACATCGACGTCGAACTCTTTCGTGGGCCCGCCCCAGCTGTTGACGGCGACGATGCCGTGCACCTGCAGCAGGCGTCGCCGGACCACCCAGTCCTGCACCGTGCGCAGGTTGGTGACCCCGAAGTGCGGGGGACCCACCACCTCGTAGCGCATGATCTCGCCGGTGCCGCTGTTCTGCTGAACGTTGGCGGTGACGCCTCCCGGAAGATTCACGTTCTGCTGCAGCGCGATCACCGTCTGCGCATAGGCGAAGTCGTAATCCACTCCGTAGTTGAAGACCACCCGCACGAAAGACAGGCCGTAGAAAGAGGTCGAGCGGATGACGTTGATGCCGGGAACGGTATACAAGCCGTTTTCGATGGGAATGGTGTAGTAGCGCTCCATCTCCCTCGCCGAAAGCCCGGGAGACTGCGCCGTGATCTCGAGGACCACCGGCGAGGGGTTCGGGTAAGCCTCTATGTCGAGGGAGCGGAAGGCGAAAGTGCCCGCCGCCGCGAAGAGGAGCAGGCCGAAGACGACGATCGCGCGCCGACTCAGACAGAACGAGATGATCGTTTTCAGCATGCGCCGTCGGCCGTCCCAGGCTCAGTCGCTCGGCGCCGCATTGATCACATTGTCCAGGTAGATCGCCCCCTGGGTGACCACCAGCTCGTTGGGCTGCAGCCCCGCGAGGATCTGCACCTCCCCATCCTCACGCAGCCCCGTTTTGATGACCTGCTGCGTGAAGTGGCGCCGATCACTCGTCACCCAGGCGGTCATGGTCCCGTCACCTTCGCGCACCACGCCATCGACGGGAATGGCGAGCGCTTCCAGGGGCGGATGCAGTTCGATCGTGACGGTCGCGAGCATGCCGGGACGCAGCTCATGCACGGGATCCGCCACTTCGCAGCGCACGGTCTGCCGGTGCAGGTTGGGATCCACGGTCGCGTAGATGCGGTAGACGCGTCCCGTGAAGAGCTTATTCGGATACGCCGTGACCGCAACCCGAACCGACTCGCCCGGGTGGATCAGCGCGATGTCGCTCTCGAAGACATTGGCCTCCACCCACTGGGTTCGCGCGCGCGCCGCAGGGGGTGCATCGATGCGGCCAGTCGCGATAGCCCGGTCGATCTGGCCATCGCTCTGGCCGAGGGCATGAAGGGCGACGCGCGCCGCGGCAAGCGCTGCCGCCGCCGTCTGCTCGTCGGAAGTCGCCTGCTCGAGCTCGCGCGCGGAGACGCCCTGCGTGCCATAAAGGAGCCGCGCACGCTGCAGCTCCTTGCGGGTCAGCTTCAAGGTGGCCGCCGCGCCCAGCAGGGTGGACTCGGCTTGCACGATGGCGGGATCCTCGGCGAAGGCGACGCTGCCGAGCTCCTTCCTCTGAATGGGAAAGCGGTACATCCCCGCCGGCGCAACCCGAATCGTCGCCACCTGGGTCGGTGATAGATCCACGGAGGGCGGCCCCGCCGCCACATTGGACGCGGCGGCCGGTGGCGGCGCAGGAGCACCCGCGGACGTCCGAGCGCACGCGGAAAGCCCGGCAACGCCGGCAACGAGCGCAGCCCAGGCCGCTCCGGAGACGCCCGACCTCCGGCACCCGTCAAGGAATCGATTCATAGCTGCCTAAATTGGCAGCACTGCGGGGCCTCGTCTGCCCGATCCAGCCTAGCGCTCGTGTCGGGCGAGGCCCTACACGCGCCGCATCAGACATGATGGCCTGACGCTAGTCGGCTCGGCGTGAAGAGGGAGTGAGGAAATCCCGGCCGCAAGCGCCGGGTTTCAGCCGACGCGTTTCAACGAGTCAGTTTGGTGTCGTGCCAGCGCACGGCCTCTCGCAGAAGCTCAGTGGCGCTGGCGACATTGAGCTTCTCCTTGATACGGGCGCAGTAGGCCTGCACGGTCTTGATGCTGACGGAGAAGTCCTCGGCGATCTGCCGGGTCCCGATCCCCTGCCCCAGCTTCTCGAACACTTCCAGCTCCCGATCGCTCAGGCAGTCGATGGCCGGCTTGCCGGGCGCCCGGCCGCGCACCGTCTGGGCCGCCAGGATCTCCGCGGCCTTCTCGCTGACGTACAGCTTGCCATCGAGCACGCGGCGTACTGCCTCCACCACCCGCTGCGCGCTCTCACGCTTGTTGACATAGCCGCGCGCCCCCGCACGGAACACGCGCTCGGCATACAGCGACTCGTCGTGCATCGAAAGGACGAGCACCGGCACTGCGGGCGTCAGCCTCTGCAGGCTCTTGATGAGGTCGAGGCCGGTCGAATCCTCGAGGCTCAGGTCCACGATGGCGAGGTCAGCTCCCACGGAGCCGAGGGCAGTGACAGCCTCGGGGGCGCTGCCCGCCTCGCCGCACACGGTGAGATCCGGCTGCTGATCGATGAGCTGCGTCAGCCACTCGCGGACCAGCGGATGATCGTCCACCAGGAAGATGCGTTTTGCCGACATGGACGCGCGTCCTCAGTCCTGCGTTGGCAACGCAAACGAGCACGTCACCAACGTGCCACCCGTCGGGTTGGGCTCGATCGACAGCTCGCCGCCGATCATCAGCGCACGGTGCGCCATGATGCGGGTGCCGAGACCGCGGCCACTCTGCCACTCGTCGGGCAACCCTGCGCCATCGTCCTCGATGCTGAGCTGCGCGCGCGCACGCACCCGGCTCAGGCTCATCACGATCTGTCGCGGCTTGCCATGGCGCAACGCATTGTGCACCGCCTCCTGCGCAATCCTATAGAGATGTGTCGCCGTGCCGGCATCCTCGATCGGCGGCGGCGAGTCGCACTCGAGCGTGCACACCACCTTGAACATGCGGCCGACGTTCCCCGCCAGCACCCGCAGCGCGGTGACCAGGCCTTCCGATTCCATCTCGAGCGGCGCGATGCCGTGGGCCATGTCGCGCGTCATGGCGATGCCGTCCTCGATGAGCCGCACCAGCTCGCCGGCATCCGCGGCCTCCGCGAGCGAACGCGCGGCGAGCTTCTGGCCGAGCACCTGACCGGCCATCGCCGTCGCGGTCAGATGTTGGCAAAGGCCATCGTGCAGGTCGTGGCCGATGCGGCGCTGCTCGCGCTCGCTGATCTCGAGAATCTCCTTCTCCAGCCGCTCGCGCGCGCCGATCTCGCGCGTCAGCGCGCGGGTGCGCTGCTCGACTTTCTGCTCGAGCCCGCGCTGCGCCGCGCGCAACGATCCGAGGAGCCAGATCACGACGCCATAGACGACGGACTGGATCAATGCGTTCCAGATGGGGATGAAGAGGGTGGAATAGTGCGCGCCCGCCGCCCAATCGCCCGCGATCCAGATGACGATGCTGAGAGCCGCGACCGCCACCGCGAACCCGCGGCTGATGAGCCAGGCCGCGAAGCCGATGTCGAGCAGATAGAAGACGGCAAAGGAAAGATTGAACCCGGTCAGGTAATCAACGACCCCGACCACCGCCAGAAATGCGAGGCTGATGGCGACGAGGGCTGGCCTGGGCCACTCCCGGCGCACGAGCGTCAGGCCCGGCGGGTCTCGGGCCACACCCGATGGCGGCGGGGCCGGTCGGATTGTGCGCTCCAGGTGTTGCGGCGTAGCGAGCATGAGCCCGAGCATGAGCCCAAGAGGGGTGGTGGAGCCAGGCGGGATCGAACCGCCGACCTCTTGCATGCCATGCAAGCGCTCTCCCAGCTGAGCTATGGCCCCACGATCTCTCCCGGAGCCCCTGCGGGGCTGGGGGGCGGGAGGTCGGCGAAGGTACGTAAGCCCCGCGGGACTGTCAAGAAGAAGCGGATTTCAGCGCCTGATCGATGCGAGCCAGCGCACGTTCGCGGCCCAGGAGCTCGAGGGTCGCATCGATCGGGGGCGATACCGCCGTACCGGTGACGGCCACCCGCACCGGCTGCGCGATCTTGCCGAGCCCGGTCCCGAGGGCCGTGGCCAGGTCGCTGAGCGCACCGTGGATGACGGCGGTGCTCCACTCGGGCAGCGCCGCGAGCCGCTCGCTGACCTTGGCCAGCATCTCGAGCCCTCCGCCCGCGAAGTGCTTGGCGGCCGCCTTCGGGTCGATCTCCACGGCGTCCGTGAAGAAGAACCGGCTGTTCTGGGCCATCTCCTTCAGGGTCTTCGCCCGCTCGCGCTGGGCCAGGATCACACCTTCGAGGAGGCGCTGGTCGTCACTGTCCAGGCCCAGCCGGCGCAGCTGCGAGCGCAGGTAAGGCACGATGGCCGCGGGCTGCGCCCGCATCATGTGCTGTTGGTTCAGCCACAGGAGCTTCTCGGTATTGAAGGCCGAGGCCGCCTTGTTGACGTCGTGGATGTCGAACGCGGCGATCATCTCCTCGCGCGTGAACACCTCCTGATCGCCGTGCGACCAGCCGAGGCGCACCAGGTAGTTGAGGAGCGCGTCCGGCAGAAAGCCCTCCTCCTCGTACTGCAGCACGCTCACCGCGCCGTGGCGTTTCGATAGCTTCGTGCCGTCCGCTCCCAGGATCATCGGCACGTGGGCATAGACAGGCGGCGTGGCGCCGAGCGCTCGCAGCATGTTCATCTGCCGCGGCGTGTTGTTGAGGTGATCGTCGCCGCGGATCACATGAGTGATCCCCATGTCACGATCGTCCACCACCACGCAAAAGTTGTACGTCGGCGTCCCGTCGGAGCGCGCAATGATGAGGTCATCGAGCTCCGAGTTCTGGAATGTGACCGGACCGTGGATCAGGTCCTCCACCACCACGGCGCCCTCGAGCGGGTTGCGGAAGCGCACCACCGGCGCCACCCCCGGACGCGGCTCCTTGCGATCGCGGCAGCGGCCGCTGTAACGCGGCTTCTCCTTGCGCGCGATCTGCTCCTCGCGCATCGCATCGAGCTCCTCCTTGGTGCAGTAGCAGTGATAGGCGTTGCCGCCGGCCAGCATCTCCGCGATCACGGCGCGGTAGCGGTCGAAGCGCTGTGACTGGTAGAACGGACCTTCGTCGGGGTCGAGCCCGAGCCAAGCCATGCCCTCGAGGATCACCCGCACCGCCTCGTCCGTCGAGCGCTCACGGTCCGTGTCCTCGACACGCAGGATGAACTTGCCGTGCAAGCGGCGCGAGTAGAGCCAGCTATAGAGCGCGGTGCGCACGCCGCCGACGTGAAGCAGTCCGGTGGGGCTCGGGGCGAATCGGGTGACTACGGTCATGGGTCGCGCATGGTACCAAGCACTGGGGCCGCCCGACAGCGCTCGATGAATCAATGGTTTATGGGTTCTATCTCGAGCAGGGGTGCTATCTTGGCAAGTGGCGGCCGTGTGATACTCGAGCGGGAGCGCCGTATAAACACACCATGAGCCTGCCGCAGGCGACGCCGGATCGACGGATGGCGTGGGTCTTCGCCAAAGAGCTGGACTGGGATGCGCTGTACTCGGACCAGCTGCCGCGCATCTACAACTACTTTCGCTTCCGTGTGGGCAACGATGCGGACGCGGAGGATCTGACGGCACGGACCTTCGAGAGTGCCTGGCGGGCGCGCGAGCGCTACCGCGATGATCTCGCCCGCTTCTCGACCTGGCTCTTCACGATCGCGCACAACGTCGCGGTGGACTTCCTGCGTTCGCGGCGCGCTCAAGTTCCCCTCGACGCCGTAGAGGAGCTCGCCGCC
>Ga0335073_10003883_pt1 | contig 20844 bp, 18 predicted proteins | sample Lox_Sample_22_FD_207093 | JGI IMG/M metagenome (GOLD analysis project Ga0335073, IMG submission 207093) | Soil microbial communities from Loxahatchee National Wildlife Refuge, Florida, United States - Lox_Sample_2.2 | ecosystem: Environmental > Terrestrial > Soil > Wetlands | place: USA...
TCAAGGTTGGTGAGCTTGACGAGCGCGCCCGGCAGCGGCCGTCCGTGATAGAGGACGTGCAGCGGCAGGTTCTTCGCACATCGCTCAGCATAGGGATTTACGTCCGGAACAATCTCGAGCGCGAGCCCGAGCGGGTGCGTCACGGGCGACTCGGCATTCGGCTCGTCTCCCACCTGAATGATCGTCTTCGCCTGGCGGCTGTAGGCTTCCGATCCGTCGGCATTCGTGCGATGCGTACGCTCGCGGAATAGGAGCGCCGGGGTCAACCCCTCGACCCGCAGGTAGTCGTTGAAGCGAATCGCGGGAAGCAAACTGTATGCGCGGGCATCGGTCTGCAGGACGAGGAGGTAGCTGCCGGACCGCCGCAAGAGCACCGTCCCGTCATCTCGAGGCCCCCGCAGTCGTAGTGAGGGGCGAAGATCCTGGCTGCCCTGCGGTCCAACCGCCTCGAAGCGCACGATCCGGTACGCGGGAATGAGTGATCGCTGCCGACCGGGACCATGGCCGACGAGGAGAGTCACCGACGTCCCCGCCCCGGGCCTCACCCAGTAATCGCCGGGCTGAACCCAAAAGTCATGCGCCTCGCCGGGCCGAGGACCCATGAGCCCCGTCGCGAACGTCGCAAGCGCGAAGATAAGGGACTTTGGGCGACTCATTGCCTGTCAGTCCACGTGGTCCGGAAGATAACCCGGGGTCACCGGCAGAAACTGAAGTGTCGCGCCGAGCACCGCTATCGCAATCAGCCAGCTCGCGAGAACCTTGAGAACGATGGCCTGACCTTGCCGGCGGACCCACGCCGCCGGCCACGCGCAGAGCGCAGCGGGAAGCGCCTCAAGAAGATTCATCCTCGAAGGCGAGAGGGCGATCACCGCACCACTCCAAACGCCCGCGTTAAGCGAAAGCGCAAGTGCGACTCCGTTCTTCAAGGCCCGGCGGCGGTGCACGATCGCTGCGCTGGCAACGATGCTCATCCAGCACCCCAGAAATACGCCATCCGACCAGGCTGCGGGGACGGGCGCGAGCGCGGCAGCGCAAGCGCTCCCTACGAAGACGAACACTCCCAGGAGCACCACCTTTCGTTCTGCGGATGCAAGGTCGAGTCCAAGCGCCGTACACAGAAGCGCTGCGGTGAGCGCCGCGTCCCTCATAGGCCGAGGGCGAGCCAAAGGTAAGATCCGCCCGCGAGCGCAACCGCCGCCCCCAGGCTTCGCGTCACGAGGATGCCGTTCGGGCGGGCATTCAGAAGACCGATGCCGATTCCACAGACATGAAGGAGACCCGTCGCGAGCACGAATCCGACGCTGTAGCCGATCGGGTCCGCCGCCGACGGCAGCTCCATTCCGTGCGCATACCCATGAAAGATTGCGAAGGTCGCGACGATCGCGCAAGCGGCCCACGCGGGTGCTTGGATCGCAAAGGAGACACAGAGCCCGAGCACCAGCACCGACACCGCGATGCCGAGCTCGACGGGCGGCATCGGGACCAGGAGCATGCCGAGGATCGCCCCGGCCACCATCATGCAGGGAAAGATCACCGGTAACGCGTAGAGGAGAGGACGCCCCAGGAACGCTCCCCACATCCCAACCGATACCATCGCCAGCAGGTGATCGAAGCCGCTGAACGGATGCTTGAAACCCGACTCGAACCCACCGGGGAGCCCAGTGCCCATATGGGCGTAGGCCGGTGTCACTCGGGCAATCCCCGATGCAACCGCCAGAACAATCGCGAGCGCCAGGCGACGCGCCACGCCCTCTCGTTTCCGCGCTTCCTCGCACATCGTTCCCACAATGTCCAAGGCTGCGCGCCTCATGTGCCGCTCAAACGACTCATCGAGTGCTCACTCCTTGTAGGCTCCGTCGGCGGGCCCGTTCCCCTTCACGGGTCCGTAGTGGTTGATCGCCTGAGCATCGGGCGGCGCGAGGAACGGAAACTCTGTCGTCGAGGGTTCGTGCTCGTCGTGATCGAGCCCATCATCGATCCCGGTGGCGCTTCCCTCGACCAGGAGCGAGCGCCACGTGTTGGACGCGCTGTAAGTCGGCGTCCGGCCGCCGCAGTCGTCACTGAGATCCGTGCGTCCGCCGAGACTTGCGAGTTCGACCGCAAAGAGCTGAGTGCACTTGGCTGATGCGGCGTTCACCCAGAGCCGATCGTCGACCAGCAGAAACGCAAGCGGCCGGTAGCGCTCCGCCGCGTCAGCCCTATTGTCGATGAGAAACTGGTTGCCGCATGCGCCATCGAGCCCGTCGTAGAAGGCGAGGCTCTTCTCCACGTCGGAAACGAACCGCGCTGAAGTCGCGGGCGTCGCCCGATTCCACGCCTCCTTCAGCGTATCGTCGACGCCATCGGCGGCGGTGAGTCCGACCAGCGCGTTCTTCGAGAGAGGTCTGCCCAGCCGATCGAAGCGGCGCGCCGTCGTCTCCGTCGCGCCCCACACAGCAAGCATGTGTCCGCCGCGATCGACCGCGTCGAGATCGACCGAGAGCACGAGCGCGGATGTGGTCCAGTGCGCGAGGAAGTTGGTAGCGGGTCCGCCGTCCGTATGCCGCCATTCGTAAATAATCTTCTGCGCGGTCGCCGGATCGAACATCGGGCATCCGGCCGTATCCGAGGTGACTCCCGCCTTCATCGCTGCGAATGCCACCTGGTACGCGGCGCGTGTGCCCTTCACATTGTTGAAGAAAGGATCATCGCGAAGTCCCCCGAATACCCGAAACCGATGCTTCGCGCCCTCGAGCCCATTGCTCCCGCTCGCATCGCCGTGGGCGTGATCGACATTCCCGAGCCGGCAGTCGGCGACGGATGGCTCCGGGAACCGGCACACGATCCGGGTCGTCGCCGCCGTCTTCCCAAACTCGCGGCCGCTGTCGATGTAGAACACGTAGCTCAGCTTGTCGGAGAAGCTGTGACCGACGATGTCCATGATGAGATTCAGGTGGCGACCGTCCGAAGCCGTCCAGGCGTAGATGTCCCCGATGTTCGCCTGAGGATTGGCGATGACCGCTGGGGTATCGAGGTGATTGGACGCTATGCTCGATCCGCTGCAGAGCCCGCAGACAAAGACCGCCCACGCAACACCCGCGCTCTCGCCCTTCGCCGACCGATTGACTGCGCCCTGCCAGACCATACCCCTGCCTCCGCTCGTAACCCGTGAATCAACCCGTACGGAAATCGCGAGCTCAGGCCCTCGCGTTGCCAACGCCGTTAGCCTTTGCCGGCCGTGTCGCTCGACCAAAGCACCCGCGCCTCCTCTGCGATGACGTTTGGGTATTCCTCCGGGAAGAACAACTTCGCCTTCGGCAAGCGTCGAATGCCCGTGACCTCTTGGAGAATCTCCCTGAGATACTCCGGGTTGTCCTTCGAGAAGATCGTATCGGCCATGCCCCAAACGATGCGCGTCGGCACCTTGCATACCCCCAGCAGCGGCTCGAGCCCCTTGAGCGGATTCTTCTCGAGAGAGATGAGATAACGGTTGACGAGTGCTTTGCGCTCGGCGGAAGCCACGAGCGGACGAAGGTATTGCTCGATCGCGGCATCCGTCGGATGCGCCGGATCGGTGTAGCACATTCCGCCGATGCCGGCGGTCCGCGAGCGGGCCACTGCCTTGTCCTCGACCCAGGGCGCGAGATACAGCTCCGAATACAGCCCCGCGTGCGCCCACTTGATGAGGGGCAGCAACGCAGGCGGCGGGCTTTGGATCTCGACGTCGCAGTTCGTCAGCAGCAGCGTCCGCACGCGCTCTGGGTGCCGGCTGAGGAAGAGCTGTGCGATCGCTCCGCCGCTGTCGTTCGCGATGAGATCCACCCGATCGATCGCGAGTGTCTCGAGGAAGGCCGCAAGCATGTCGGCCTGCGCGCCGGGGGTGAGACTCTGCTCGGGAGCCACTTGAGTGTAGCCGAGCCCCATCGCGTCGGGCGCGATGCACCTCCGCTCCCCCGATAGCTGCTCAATGACCCCGCGCCACTGAAAGCTGCTCAACGGGAATCCATGCAGGAAGAGCGCGACTGGCCCCGTACCGCGTTCCACATAGGCGATCCGCCCGAATTGCGTTGCGACGAACCGTCTCTCACGGTCGTAGCGGCGCGATAGTGCCTCGTCCTCAATCGCACTCGTCGCCGAAAGCGCTTGACCGAGCGCTCGAATTCCAAAGCTGCTCGCCATGAGCGCCCCAACCGACATCTTCATCACGTCTCTGCGTTGCATGCATCGCCCTCGTGTCTGGTAAGCGAGAGCAGAGCACGAGGTGGGCGGCCAGCGCTGTCAGAATCTTTAGGCAGAGGGCCCGTCGGCGGGGGCTCGGCGATCCAAGCGCCATCGCCGCGCCCGTGGGGTACCGGTCTAGTGCCGATGGAGCGAGCGGCGGAACTCGGCAGGCGTGCGCCCGTAGAGCTGGCGGAACGCGGCGGTGAAATGGCTGTGGCTCGAGAATCCGAGATCAAGGCTCAGGCGGGAGAGATCCTCGTAACGGGCGAGGAGATGGAGCGCTCGCGCGAGACGCAGACGCAGCTGATATCGGTAGAGCGGCAGGCCGTCCACTTGCTGGAACACCTGCGTGAGATAGACAGGCGAGACGCCGACCTCCGCCGCGATATCCCCCAGCGTCCAGCGTCGCCCGAGGTCGGAGGACATGACGAGCTTCGCGCGGTCGACGAGCTTCTGCCGGCCGGAGCTGCCGCGCGGCACGCGCGAGGTGCGCTCGCCGAGCGCGCGGCGCACAAGAGTCAGCACCAGGGTTTCCGCTTCCAGAGTCTCGGCGCCGTGTGTCCCGAGGCTGTGACGGATAAGCGCCACCAGGGCCTGGGTGCGCGCATCGATCCGCAACCGCTCGCGGCGGAACGCCAATGGTACCCCGTCCCGAAGCTCAGCCGGCGGCGCGAGCTCATGCAACCAGGTCTCCCCGATCGCGAGCGACAAGCACGCGTCGCCCCCCTCGACGGGGTGACTGATGCGGTAGCTGTCCCCCTGATTGAAGAAGAGCAGCTGATTCGCCTCGGCTACCGAGTCGCCGCGACCGACGTGACGCACGAACACACCACGATACGGGAACACGAGGCAGGTCGACTCCGCAAATTCCCCCTCGCTGCGGTGCCGGCACGTGCCGGCGCACAAGACGTCACGCACGGCGAGCGCCGGCGTTTCGAGGAGCAGTTGCGTGGAGAGTTCCATCAGGGATGATCCGCAGCGCGCGATTGTAGGCACAGATCGCTGAGGCGGCAAGCCTCTACCCTCAGAATGCGAAGCACGCCCAGATCTTCGCGATCGCTAAAGATCATGACAGTCGGGTCATCGAGCGGTGTGCTCAAGTATATGCTCGGAATTGGAAGGTGAGCATTATGTCGGATCAAGCGCGCAAAGCGTTGCACTTTCGTGACCTGCATGTGCCGGGCAATCCGCTCGTCCTATTCAACGCGTGGGATGCAGGCAGCGCCAAGGCCGTGGACGCCGGCGGCGCGAAGGCGATCGCGACGAGCAGCTGGTCGGTGGCAGATGCGAACGGATTCGCGGACGGTGAGCAGCTGCCGCTTCCCTTCGCGATCGAGAATCTACGTCGCATCATTGGCGTGACCGATCTGCCGGTTACGGTGGATCTCGAGAGCGGCTACGGGGAAACCGCCGAGGCCGTCAGAAGCTCGATCGCGCTCGCAATCGATGTCTGCGCAGTCGGGTGCAACCTCGAGGACAGCGTGCCCGGCGACGGCCGGCTGCGCAGCCGCGCCGACCAGGTGATTCGGATCCGCAGTGCGCGTCGCGCGGCCGAGGTAGCGCGCCTCCCATTCTTCATCAACGCGCGCACGGACGTCTTCCTTCGGCGTCCTGCCGCGCAGCATGACAGTACGATGCTGAACGAGGCGCTCGAGCGCGCCAAACACTACCGCGACGCGGGCGCCGACGGGATCTTTGCGCCGGGGTTGGTTGATATCCGCCTCATCGCGCAGCTCGCCGCGGCATCGCCCCTCCCGCTAAACATCATGCTCCAGGAGGAGACTCCGCCGATGAAGAATCTCGCGGATCATGGTGTCGCGCGCGTTAGCCATGGCCCCGGGCCGTATCTCCTGGCGATGCGAGCGCTCGAAGCGGCGGCGCGCACGGCCTTTCACCGCGTAGCTTCACCTTGATCGAATTCCCATCCAGCTTGCAGTCGCAGGCCGCACAAGTCTTCTTCTTCATGCATACTGGGGTCCTCTCATTTTTGGTGCAATAACATACGGTAGTGGGAGGGTATTTTTCCCCGGTGCCGCGAGGGTCCGGCATGCAAGTACTTTGCGTACCGCGGCTCGGTCTACGACTCCGATCTCTTCAGCTCTACGAAGGGCAACGGGACGAGCGTCGCCGCAATGTCGCCAGCACTCCCGCCGTGAACAGGCCATTTGACCGAAACCTGATCCCCGATTTTCGTCGCCATGCGCCGCTCGACATGGGCGAAAGCGATCAATTTCTTCAGCGTGGGGCTCCATACGATACTTGACGCCCAACCGCACTCCTTGCCGTTCAAATAAAGGTCCCGGCCTTCCCAGTCGACTTTCATCCCAATGAGCGGTGCGATACCCTGATCGGTGCAGTGAGTGACGATGGCTCGCCAGTCGATTTCGAGACCAAGCAGACAGTAGCGCCCGCCTCCATCGGCCTGCTCCTTCTCCAGAACGGCCTTGCCAATAAAGTCCTTTCCGAGACTTACGAACGCGCCGTAGTTGAGGTCGTACGGAGAGACTAGACGGCCCTGGTTCCGGGCCATCTTGCAGTGGCTTCCTGACGGGAAATTTCTGGGTTGGCCGTAGTCGCAACCTGAAATCAGAAGGCCGGCCTCAGTGCGGGCTATGTCGAGCGCCTGCTCGCCTGCGGGAATGATTCCGAACTTGGCGCCTCCCGCCTCCACGGCATCCCATAAATCATCGGCGCGGTCCGCGGCTACGCAGAATTCATACCCAAGCTCGCCCGTAAATCCGGTTCTGCCAACCTCGACCTCGATCGCTCCGACGTGCGTCTTGACGAGACGAGAGAAGCCGAGCGATTGCCAATCCTGGCCCGTCAAAGCCTCCAACACGTCACGTGAGCGCGGTCCTTGAAGGGTTAAAATGCCATAATCATCCGTAACTTCTTCCAGGGCAATATCGAAACCGGCGCGATTTTGGGCGAACCAATCCGCCACCGGATCTGAGGTCACTCGATACCTGCTTTCCTCTTCGCGAAAAACAAGCGCGTCCGTCATGACCTTGCCGCCGGCATCGCAAATCGGCGTGTAATAAACTTGGCCAATCCCCACCTTGCTGACATCGCGGGCAACGAAATAATTCAAGGCGTTGCACGCATCAGGGCCGGAGACAACGCACTTGGTCAGCGGCGACATGTCCGCCATCGCGACATTCGTTCGAATGGCGTTCAATTCCTCCGCATAATTCACGAACTCATCGGGAACCATGCATAGGTCCCAATTGAAGTACCAATTGGTGGTCATCCGCTTGGATGTACTCTTATGGAAGGCTGTGCCGACACGAGAATCTTCTCTAAATCGACTCACCTCACCAAGTTGCCACTTTGCGACAATTCCCGTGTTGGTCACCTGGCTCACTGGCACTCCTCCTCCTTAGTCTCTCCGGGATTTTTCGGTGGACCTGCGCAGTTTCACGAAAGGCGTGTCAACCACCTGCGCCGAAACCGCGCCCAGCGGTGTGCTCCATTCATCTGACCAATCGATCTGCAATTCAGAGCCGCGGTCCACTTCATTCGACAGGCAGCCGAAGCCGATGATCCTTCGGAGCTCCGGACTCCAGGTCATGCTGGTGGCACGGCCCACGACAATGCCGTTCCTTCTCACCGGCATTGCGTCCCAGCGCACCCGCGGCGACACGTTGGGCGCACGTCCTTGTTGCTGCAATAACCCGGCAACCTGATCGGCCGCGACCGCGAGGCCGACGAATCTTCGCGACGTCAGGGCGCCTTGGTGCACGGCCTGCAACGCAGCCCGTCCGCAGAAGTCGACTTTGTCCAAATCGATGAACCGCCCGAGTCCGACCTCATAAGGCGTTGCCAAATTGACAGGATCCACAGTGACATTGGCGCAGCGGTCGTCCCAGGTGGCACCCGTATAATCGGCAGACACGAGCAGCAGGCCCGCTTCGATGCGCGCAATGTCGACGGCATATTCCCCCGCCGCCCTGATACCCGAATCCTGGCCGGCATCCATTACGGTGTTCCAGATTCGGGTACCGTCTTCGCGCTGTACCCAGATCTCATAGCCGCGCTCGCCCGTGAACCCTTGGCGTGCGACCATGACATCAGCACCCGCGATGCGCGCATGGCGTATGCGTGAAAAGCCAAGATCGGACCAATCTTCGCCGCTCGCGATTCCCAGGACCGCGGGAGATTTTGGTCCCTGCAGCGAGAGCACGCCGAGGCGATCGATAAGGTCGACAATTTCGACATCCATGCCAAGCGCCTGACGACGGATCCAGGGTAAGCTCAGCTCGCCGGAGATGATCAAGTTATCGTCGCTCACTCGGAATACCAGTCCGTCGCCGATCAGGTGGCCCTCATCGTTACACCAAGGTGTGTAGTACACTTGATCAACCGCCAGTTTCGTCAGATCCCGCGTCACTAGCCGGTCGGCGAGACGCAGCGAGTCCGGACCTGAAAGCTGTACTTTGGGCAAAGGCGACATGTCGATCGCGGCCGCCGCGTTACGGATCGCCCGCATCTCTTCCGGCATGCTGGAGTACACATCGGGAAGGATGTACCGCCCCCAGCCGTACCACCAGGTGGTCTGGTTCAGTGCCGACGTGCTGGCATGAAACGGCGTCGGGCGCGACGCGCGCGGTATGTTGTCAACATGGGGTCCAGCCGCGGTCATTTGAAGTACTCCAGGACTTGGCAAATCATCCGCCACCGCACTGCCGCGACATGCGTCAGAATCTGTGTGATAACGTAACACCGAAGGTCCGTGGCGGCGCGTACTCAGCGTAGTCTCCATTGCTCTGCGTATACATCGCCGTCGTATACTGAACGTTGGTCAAATTCTTGGCCCAAAGGCGAACGGAGTATTCGTTCGCTGCAGACTCCCACTCCGAAGATGCGTTCACCAGACCATAGGCGCCCTGGTGTAAACGGTTGTCCGGCTCATAGAAGAAACCGTCGTTGTAGCTGTAGGTGCCGCTGAGCAAAAGCTTGCCGGCCTTGCCGAGCGGAATCGTGTAGAGGGGCGTAAGATCGAACGTCCAATCCGGGGCCAACGGCAAGTGACGACCGGCGGCATTGAACGTGCCCAGTATCGTCCCACCACCCGGCGCGGGAGTGGAGAGCTGTGCAGCCGGGAAGGACGTGAAGGTGGCGTGCATCCACTCAAGTCCGCTGGATATCGTAAAATTCTCGAAGGGAATGGCCTTGATATCCAGGTCCAGTCCGTATATGTGCGCCTTCGCGCCGTTGTAGATGATTTCAACTCCGGCTGGATATGAAACCACTTGAATATCGCTGTAATTGTAATAGAACGCGGATGTGTCTACCTGGAATCGCCGGTCCAAGAAAGCAGCTTTAGCACCGCTCTCATAGGCATCCAACGTCTCGGGCGCATATGTCCTTACAGGCAGAATCTGGTCATTGAACCCGCCGCTCTTATATCCTCGGTTGTACGATGCATAGACCAGAGCGTCGGCCGTCAGTTTATGGTCGAGCGAGATCCGCCAGGTGGGTTTCTCATAACGCTGATTGGCATCATGGACGGAGGCGAATAACGCGGGTGGGGACTCCGGGTACACCCCGTACTGGCTTTCATCAAAGTACTTTTCCTCCCAGGTATAGCGTGCCCCCAGCGTCAACGTCGTGGCGTCGAATAACTCTCTCGACGCTTGCGCATAAAGGGCGGCTGAGTAGGCCGTCGAATCCGAGTAGGTGAGATACGACGATAGGGGCGCGATAAGCCCGCCCGTCAGTGTCACCGGCGTGTACTGTGCATCGGATCGGTATAGGTAGAGGCCCGTTGTCCAGGTAATTGGGCTGTTGGCCGCCGATCGCAAATCGAACTCCTGCGTGAACTGATTATGCAGCTCGAGGAGCTGAATGTTGAGCACATAAGCCGGATCGACGACCAGGGTGCCGTCGAATGACGAATAAAGTGAGCTCCGCAGCCAGGCAGTGATGCTTTCGAGCGTCGCGAATCCGAAGTCATGATCTACCTTCACCGACGCGCCACCTTGCTTCTCGCTGTTAACCGGCTGATCGTAGCCGTCGGCTCCTTGCCTCGGGCCGGTATAAGGGGGGCCCCCCAGCGGGGTGGTATACGGAGCCGGAATGAGCACGGGAGCGCTGTGGTTTTGCTCGAAATCGAGGGCCACAATGACCTTATCGTCATCGGTTGGCGTGAATAATGTCTTTTGCCGGATTGCGAAGTCCTGGGACTTGTTGACATCCTCGCCGTTGAAGACGTTCCTGCCGTAGCCTTGGCCCTGATTCTGGTAATAGACTGAAACGTTCGACGCAATCGTCGGAGTGAGGCCGCCTGTCACATAGAGACTGCCGCCGAGCGTTCGGTAGTCGCCGGCCGTGATGCTCGCAGTGCCGCCGAACGATTGCTCCGGGTCTTTGGTAATGATCTGAATGAGTCCACCCGTGGCATTGCGCCCAAACAGCGTTCCTTGTGGACCTTTGTCGACTTCGATGCGTTCGATACCGGCCAGCTGGAATATGCTGCCTGTCTCGGAGCCGTAATAAACTCCGTCGACGTAGACTGCTACGGGGCTCTCCACTGAGGCGCTGGGCGCCGTTGTGCCGACACCCCGCAGGTGCGGCTGGAAATAGCCGAACTGTGCTGCGGAAACGAGGCCGGGAGTGACCATGCCGAGGTCGGTATCGCTGGTGATGACACTGTTCGTGATGTCCGCCGCCGTAAAGGCTTCGACGGCGATGGGCACATCTTGGAGATTCTGCTGGCGCCGCTGCGCGCTAACGACGATCTCTTGCAGTTGTTCACCCGAACCGGATTCTGCGGCGGGTGCAGTTTGCGCAGCGCCATACGTGGCACGCAGGCATATGGCGGCGCCGAACAGGGCGATCATCACCGATCGATTGAGTCTATTGTGGAACATTCTTGTGTTCTCGCTGAATACCAGGGGCATGTGCATCCCGCGCTCCCTGAACTTATACGCCGCCGATGTGCCGGCTAAATAGCAGAGATTTCAGCGCAGGCCGTTGCTTTTTCGGCAGCACCGGCACCGATGGATCGAGATATGATGCTCGCGCGGCGAGGATCGCTTCGGAGCGACACCGCCTCGAAGATCAAGAGTCACCCCCTTGTGTGAGGCCCTGTTCCCTTGAGCGAGATGGCGATTCCAGATGACCACACCCGCGGATCAGGCGCGGATTCCCGTTTGCTGCTCCTCGGATGCCTGCTGTTTGTGGCGGGCTCGGCGGTCTTCTACATGTTTCCGCCGTATTTGGCCCAGATCGGAGCGCGGTTCTCGCTGGATCCAGCGCAGCTGGGGACCCTGGCCGCCGTGGAAAGTCTCGGGATTGGCATGACCTCGTTTCTTGGCCCGCTATGGATTTTGCGTTTCAATCATCGCGCCTGCGCCATCCTGGGGATCCTGGTGTGCGTTCTGGGGAATGTCGCGACGGCGTTCGCGGGGAGCTATCAGGCGGTACTCGTGTCGCGCTTTGCGCTGGGGTTGCTCGGAGAGGGTGTCCTTCTCACCGTGAGCTACACGGTGCTCTGCCTGCTGCGCCACGTGGATCGCGGCTTCGCGATCGCGCTCACCTCCGCTGTGTCCTTTGGCGCCGCCGTCATTGCCTCAGCCGCGGCATTGCAACGGCTTTTCCCCGTCTTCGGCACTCTCGGTCCACTGATCGCAATTGCGCTGGCGACCCTACCTCTCGTCGGCTTTTTTTCCTTGACACAGCCGCCGGCTGGCGCAGCTGCCGTGCCCGAAGGGCCGCGCAACAAGAACCGCTTGGTGATTCTTGCGCTGATAGCGCAGGCAGTCTGGTTTGGCGCGCCGGGAGCTTTTTGGACCTTCGCCGAACAAGTCGCCACGGATAAGGGTATCGCGGGCAAATCCGCAGAGCTCGCGCTATCGATCGCGGAGCTCGCGAGTCTGTTCGGTTCGCTCATCGCGGCATTGCTCGGTCACCGCTGGGGTCGGATGCGTCCGATCATTGCGGCGAGTGTCGGCATAGTTCTGACCGGGACGCTGTACCAGTTGTGCAGGACACCCGTAGAGGCGGGTGTGGTGTTGTCCGTGTTCTACATCTTCTGGAATTACGGGACGGTATACCAGATGAGCCTTGTTTCATCGCTCGATGAGACAGGCAGATTGGCGGTGGTTATGCCGGCAGCCCAGGTGTTCGGTCTTGCCGTTGGTCCACTCGTGGCCGGCAGCTGGATGACCAGAAGCGGTGATGCCGCGGTTGCCATGTCGACGGCGGTGTTCGCCGCCTTGGGCGTTGCACTGTATTTTGCAACTTCTTATCGGGTACTGCGCGCACACGACGTTTCCGGCGCAGTGTCGGAAAAATCATATTGAGTCGGAGACATGAGATGTTTCAGTCGACTGATAGCTCGAGGAAAGGACAACTCCAGCCGCCCCACAGCTTAATCGGCGAATCCGATTGGCAGGTATTGGCCTCGTTTTGGCATCCCATCGCATTTTTACATGAGCTCGGAGCGGCACCGCTCGGCGCGCGCTTGCTCGATGTCGATCTTGTCATTTACCGTACGTCCACCGGCGTGTCGGTCGCGCAGGATGTCTGTCCGCACCGGGGCACGCGTTTGAGCCTGGGCAAGATCATCGATGACATGCTGGTCTGTCCGATGCATGGCCTTTCTTTCGATGCAAGCGGCCGATGCAAACGGATTCCATCGAGTGCCGAGCAAAACGCCCGAATTCCGGCTTCATTCGGGCTAAAGTCGATAAAGAGTGAAACTCGCTATGGGATCATCTGGGTCTGTCTGACAGGAGAGCCAATCTGGCCTTTGCCGCGATGGGAGGCCCTTGAGAATCCGCAGCTCCGAAAGCTCTATTTTCCGCCGGATACCTGGCAGGCGTCGGCCGGGCGGCATGTCGAGAACTTCAACGACCTGGCGCACTTTCCTTGGGTGCACGTCGGGAGCTTTGGGGGCGACACCGCCGATCCCGTTCCGGACTACGAAGTTCACGGCACCGACTACGGGTTGACTTTCTGGGTGCCCTACACCGAGGGCTTCAACCGATTTCCAGATGGCATCAAGGGCGATCGGCGTGATGTGATTTATCGATATCAGCTGACCTTCCCATTCTCGACATTGTTGACGATTGAACCCAAAGGGTCGACCTACGTGCAATATTTTGCCGACGCGGTGTGTCCTGTGTCGGCTCATGAGTCGCGGATCTTTCAGCTGAGCACGGACACGACCGGCAATCCCGATGCGCAGTTTTGGCTTCGAGATGCCTTGACGATCAATGGCGAGGATCGGCCGCTCGTCGAGAGTCAGCGTCCCCGGGATTTGCCGCTGAACGTCCGTGACGAAATGCATATACCGGCCGACCGTATGTCGGTTGAGTATCGGCGGGCACTGGTTTCCAGGTTTGGTCTCGGTGCCAATGCCCGGCGTTCTCCGCGCGAATAATGAGGGGTGGGGCAATCCTCCAATGAACGGTCGCATGAGTAGTCGGGACCACCGGACACGGCTCGATGGGTAAAGTATTGCTCAAGGACTGCAAATACTTGATTGCGCAGCCGGAGCGCCGCGAAATCCTGCGCGGCGTGTCGGTACTCATCGACGGGGCGGAAATCATCGCCGTCGGATCGGCCGGTGATTTGACACGAATGGCGGACTATGCCTCCGGATTGGAAGCCATCGACTGCCGCCACAAGCTGGTGATGCCCGGCCTCGTCAACGGTCACAACCACTCGCCCTGGTCCGTCGTCAACCTCGTCTTTTCGGGCGCTCGCGGCACCGGCGTTGAGCTTCCGGAACGGACCGATACGTTGCAGGCCATCGAAGACTACATGCTGGCACCCATGGCGTGGTTCACCGCGGACAGCACGTACGATCTGGCTATGTGCGGCTTGATGGATCAGATCCGCTACGGCACCACCACCACCGCGGATGCCAATAATCACCCGGATGCGCTGTACCGCGCCGCGGTCGACAGTGGCATCCGCTCGGTCATTCAACCGCAAATGCTCACCAACATCATCATCGACGGTCTCGACGGGGAGGGATACCTCGCGCAAACGGCACAGTGCATTCGTGACTATCATATCGGTGGCAGCGACCGCATCACGGTAGCCGTACACCCCAACTATCCGTGGAATTGCTCTGAGAGCCTGCTGATCGCGGGCATGGACCTGGCGGAGCAATATGATGTGCAGTATGCGACTCACCTCTTTGAGCTTGCCTCGGAGCGGGAACAAGCCGATCGCATGTGGAGTGAACGCGGCGGAGCGATGAACTATCTTCAGGACATTGGCCTTCTGAAAAGCCGAACCGTCCTCTTTCATGGCATCGACTTGGACGATGCCGAAATCGACACGCTTGCCATTGCCGGCTGCGCGCTGGTTCACAGCCCCGAGCTGCAGGCTGAACTCCTGGGCCGAGTCGCCAATGTGCCCCGCTGGCTGAAAACGGGCATGAACGTGGCACTGGGCACCGACTATGGTCAATTCGACATGTTCACTGCCATGAAGCTTGCGGGCTTGTTGCCCCGCCTGGCGCGAGGCGCGGCACCGCTCGACCCGTGGGATTTGCTGAGGATTGCCACGATTGGAGGCGCTCGATGCCTGTGGCTCGACCGCAAGACCGGCACGATCGAGGCGGGAAAGCGGGCGGATATCATCACCATCGATCTCAGCCGGAGTTCGGGCCTCATCCCCATGTGCGATGACGACGATTGGATCGCTTCCCTGCTGACTCGCCAAAGCACACGGATGCCGGTGACCGACTCGATGGTCGATGGCCGATTCTTGCGCCGCGACGGGCAGTTCACCTTTCTCGATGAAGTTGAGATCGTCGGCCGTGCGCAGGCGTGGTGCCAGAAGTTCGCATCGGATTACCGGCAGATGCTTGAAAGTGGAAGGTTCTGGCACCGCAAGATCTACCCGATGTTTACGCCTTGAGAGCGAATGCGATTTCATGTTCGTGCGCGCCGGCTGAAAGGGCATCGGACTCTTCGGTCGGCAATGAAGATCACGCGGGAAGAGCAGAGGCGAAAAAGATGCCGGGCATCAGCGTAAAGCGGGGAATCCGCTTTACCCGATCTGTCCAGCGGCGGATGGCGGGGTAAGGGAGCCGGGACACGCCGCCCTCTTCCGAGAGCATAATATATGGAAAGCATGCAATATCGGCGATGGTCGGGTGTGTGGGGCTGCACAACCAGTCCTGGCCGATTTGCTCGGCAAACCATAGATGCTGGTCGATAAGCCGGAATAGCCGGTGCGCGGCTGCGCGACAGTGCGCAACGTCGCAATCATGGAAGAATGAGTCATGAAGCCGTGCGAGCGCCACGGTGCCGTTCAGATCCGCCGCAAAGCTGAGCCACATCTGGATGTCGCCGAGCAGCTCGGCGCTGTCGCGAGGGTACCATCGGCCGAGATCGTCGTATTTGCTGGCCAAATAGACCAGGATGGCCTGCGCGTCCCGCAAAATGAGGCCGTCGTCATCGATCACCGGAAGCTGACCCAGGGGGTTGATGGCAAGGAACCATGCGGTCTTGTGTTCCTGCGCCGGATAAAATTCGACTGGAATCCGTTCGACCGCGAGGCCAAGGAATTCAATCAACAGGCGAACCTTGTAACAGTTGCCGGAAAGCTCGTAATCATAAAGTTTGAGCACGATGGGGGTCGTCTTATTTTAGGGCCGGCTCACTCAGCGGCCATGAGTGTCATCTCGGCGTGCAAGATTCTCAATCTCGTCGCGAAGTCTCGTCAGGTACGCATCATGCGAGCGCAGAAGGGCCAGCCGGTCATTGCCGACGAGGGCCTTGGCGACGATGCCGTGAATCACAGTCTGCGTGTCGCTCATCGGCTGCATCAACAGAGTGGTCCGCATGGTCCCGTTTTCCGCGGGGTCGCGCATGGGCACGTCAATCTCAACCAAATCCGGCGGTCCGCCGTCGGTAACGCTTGCACGGCGCCTTTCCAGAAATGCCTTCACCCGCGACAAGGGTGCATCGACGTGCGTGCTCCGCAGGGTCGTGAAAGAGTCGCCGACGAGGGACGGCAGTGGCGCTGTTGGTTGCGTGTTGCTTAAATTGACCCAGACGAACCCGTATTGTTCAGTGCAACCATAGGTTGTCGCGCGAATGGCATTGGCGGGCTTGCGGTCGGGTTGCGCAGGAATGAAGCTACACTGGCCGCTCCTGCTCGAGTAGCGCCACCCATGATACTGGCACCGAAGTTCGTGGCCGGTGTTCAGCCCGATCGACAGTCTGACGCCCCGGTGGGGGCAGCGATTCTCCCATGCGTTGGCGAAGCCGGTGTCGTCCCGCCAGATCGCGATCTCTTGTCCAAGCACCTGCGCCTGCACGATATGCCTTGCAACAACCTCTTCGATACGGGCCACCGGAAACCAGCGGTTCGGGAATTGCACGGGCCGTTCGCCGCTCACGGAGGGATCGTTCCATAGCGAACGCGGTGATCATTCAACCAGCGTCGGTAGGTCGAGGAACTGGCATCCGCCCTTGCGGATACTTCCGTACGAAGATTCAATGGAAGCCGTTTGGGCAGTTGATTCTCGAGAATGGGCTTATCCTGCGAGAAAATGAGCTGCTGGTAGCCCCGCAGCGCCGCATCCGAATTCGTGTCATCGAGCAGGCTCAGCAGCATGTGTGCGACGACACGATCCTCGGTTATGGGCTGAAGCAGCAACCCGATGACGTCCTGCCGCGTCGGATCCGTGGCAACGGCCTTGTACAGCAATGCACAGTAAGGATGCGGAACTCGATACACATATTCGACCTCGTAACCCTGCTTCGCGCTCAGGGCGGCGACCGGTTGATAGGCACGGCACTGCGTGGCCAGAATCTCCTCGCCTCCCTCGGATATGTTCACCTGGTAGGGTTTGATCTCCGTGTGCGGTTCCACGCCAAGATAATTGGTGTGGACGAAGGCAAAATGAGCCAGATCGAGGAAGTTCTCGATGGCTCTCGGACCCGAAACGTTGACGCCGACGGACGCAGCATTCATATTTCGGCGGTGCGGCTCATCATATTGAGGAATGTCGAAGATGTCCTGGGCCGGAACGCCAAGGCTAGTCCACGCGTATCCAAATTTCTGCCGGCACGGCAGGGATAGCCCCTCAGCGGATGATCCGAGCCATGCTTGTACCGTGCCGCCGCGTTCCCGCCTCAATGTCAAGGGGGCATCGAGAAGCCGCGCAGGGCGTTCTAGACCGATCGGCAACTCGCACACGGCTGCCACGACGTACCAGGCATTGAGCGCCGTTGGGTCCTCGCAGGTTATCAGGGAACATTGCTCCTGCATGATTCTCAAACGCAGCTAATTTTCTGGAACTGCGCCGTAACGTACCCTGGACAGACGGAGCCACCGGCGGTATGCGGTCGATGCAGCATCGGACTCCACGGAGATCTCGGAACGTGCGCCGAGGGGTAGTCGCTTCGGTACCTGATTCTCCAATATCGGCTTATCCTGGCCGAAAATGAGGTGTGCGAATCGCCGCAACGCTGCCGCGTTGAGATTGTCTTTCAGATAGGCCAGCAGCAGATGCGCTACGGACCCATCTTCCGCCAGTGGTTGAACGAACAGCGCAATCATGTCGCTTCGATTCGGCTGAACCGGGTTTGCCTTACGAAGCATGATGGTATACGGGCGCAGCGCGGTGTAAGCATAGGCAACATCCGCCCCTTGCTTTGCCACCGGCGACGCCGCAGGCTGATAAAATAGGCAGCCGGTCGCTGCGAGTCCGCCCCCTTTAAGCGACTCCACCTTATATTTTCGCACCTCGGCATGCTGTTCGTCGCCAAGGATCCCGGCGTGAACAAACGCAAGATGACCCATATCCAGAAAGTTCTCGACAACCCGCAGGCCGGACGCAGCCACACCGACCGATCCGCCGTTCACGACAAAACGATCGGGGTCGTCGCATTCCGGCAGATTCACGATATCTTTCGTGGGCATCCCCATGCATACCCATATACAGCCGTACCTTGCTTGGACGAACTCGAGTTTGTGCGATTCCGAGAAGGCTCGGACATCTCCGCATAGCCTGTCTACTTCGACGAGTATAGGCAGCCCGAACAGTCGCGTGCTATAGCATCCGCACCGAAGGACCTGCTCGAATTCTGCAACCACATGCCAATCGTCCCAAATCTCAGATTCAATTTGGGCTGATCGATCGACTAACGGCATCCGCAATTCGGTGTCCACGGGCCAAATATATATGATAAAAGTGCGGTAGGGGCTGCCAAAAGGGCATCACCCCGCTCGCTTTTTATACGTCGCAGGATGAATGGTTGATCCATGCGCATACATTCCATTGCGATCCGATATTTCGACGCCGTCCGCAAGGCGGGGTCGATTAGAGAGGCTGCGCGCCACCTGAATGTGGCGTCGTCTGCGGTAAATCGGCAGATTCTCAAACTCGAAAGCGAGCTGGGGACGCCGTTGTTCGAGCGGTTGCCCAGGGGCCTTAAGCTCTCGACCGCCGGAGAGGTGCTCACACGGCACGTCGCCATTGTTCTTCGGGACGCGGCGCGCGCTCAATCGGAGCTGGACTCCCTGAAGGGCGTGAAGACCGGGCGAGTCGAGGTGATCGCGGTCGAGAGCTTGACGGCGGACTTTTTGCCTGTGGTCATCGGTCAGTTGCGCCAGCATCATGCGCGCGTTCGAGTCAAGGTGCTGATCAAGGACTCGACAAGCGTCCCGGCTGCTGTAGTGAACGGCGATGTCGATGTGGGCATCGCCTTCTCCATCCCGCGAAATCCAGAATTACGCCAGCTCGCTATGGCAAGGTTTCGCCTCGGAGCAGTGATGACCGCCGCGCATCCGCTCGCTGGCCGCTCACGCGTCAAGATAGCGGACTGTGCCGATTACCCCCTCATCATGTCCGATGACCAGCTCTCCATCCACCACCTGATGCAACCCATCATCGTGCGTGCACGCCGCTCGATCGCTCCAACCATAGAGGCGAATTCCATCGAGCTGATGAAAAACCTTGCGCACCGAAACCTGGGAATTTCTTTCATGTCGCGGCTGGGACTCGAAGACGCCATCAACAAGAAGGTACTGGTGCATGTACCGCTGGAAGACAGCGGACCGGTTTATACCGAGCTGGGGCTCTATATGCGTTCAAACGCCGGCCTCCCGGCGGCCGTGGATGCTTTTGTCCAAATCGCGACTACGGAGATGCTGCGCCTGGCCAGCGAGGAACAAGGGAGTCTGGTGGCGCGGTGAAAAGACTGACTCGACGATTCCCGCGAACGGCGCTGCGTGCGGTTCTGAACGACGATACTCGGATACTACGACAAAGCGGGGGCTGACGGCCGCAGGAAGCCTCGCATGCGCCGCGGCGGTGGCATACGCTTCGACGGATGGAAGCGGCGGTTGTCTATCGGTTTCACATTTCGCTGCGGCATGTCAGTCGCCGGGTCTCAAGGACGAGCATCCGCCAGATCCGCGGCTGGTATTAGGAACCATGCGCGAGACCTGCCGCAGGCTTTCGCGTCACCCTTTCGACTCTCGTAGGTGAGGACGGCGCGGGGCGCAGCCATTGAAGCGGTTGATCTTTAAATCAACCAATGTTAATGTATGGTTGATGTTAAAATCAACCGAAGAGCTTAAAAGATTGCTGGACTCATTAACAGTCGCCGCCCGAAACAAGGGGCTAAACGATGCATCCTGGGCAAGTGCAGCGGGTTTCAGCAAGGAAACCCTCTCTCGGTTGCGCCGCCGCAGTTCCTGCGATTTATCCACGCTGATAGCGCTCGGCGATGCCGCAGGCGCCAGCTTATCCGTCACAGTCGCCACTCCACCCGCGACCACCTCCGACGGACATTTCCCCAGCGAATTATCGCGCGACTACGAACGACAACTGCTGGCACTCTGTGCATCCCGGCAACTCGACCCGGCCGCCTGGGCCGCCGCCGGCCCCGCTTTCTTCATCGCCGGCCTCGCCGTCATGCTTGCCAGCAACGCCGATGCGGATCGCTGCGGTCTGCTCGCCCTCGCCGAGGTCTTGCACCCCGGTGCCACCGAAGTCCCCGTCTTCGCCCGCTGGTTGAAGCGCAGTCCTCTCCGTCCCTCCCGCTTCTTGCCTATGCTGGCAGTGCAGATCAAGCATGCGGCCTAACAGCGCGACCCGGCCGGAATATCTTGCCGCATTCACCGAGCTCGTCCAGCGCATCGCCACGCCGCTTCGCGTGCTACCAAGACGAAGCTTACCCATCAAGATGTATGTTGCCGGTGGCGCGGCCATGCATTTTTACACCGCCGAGCGAGTGTCCAACGACGTCGATGCCGTGTTTTCCAAACGAATCGCGCTACCCAGCGACCTCGAGGTCGCCTATCAGGATCCCGATGGAGCCGCGCGACTGCTCTACTTCGACCGCCAATACAACGACGCCTTTGCTCTCATGCATGAAGATGCCTACGACGACTCCGTCCCCCTGGCGCTCAAGGGCATCGATGCCTCGATCCTCGACGTGCGACTGCTATCGGCGCTTGACCTGGCTGTTAGCAAAATCAGTCGCTTCTCGAGCCAAGACCGTGACGACATCACCACGCTCGGCAGGTGCGGTTTGATTAAGTCCGCACTCCTGCGCCGTCGTTCTGAAGAGGCCATGAGAAACTACGCTGGCAAGCTCGATACGCTCAGAGGCGCGATCAGCCTGGCCTGCCGCATCGTGGAAGACACGGAACAACGTA
>Ga0335073_10003884_pt1 | contig 20844 bp, 17 predicted proteins | sample Lox_Sample_22_FD_207093 | JGI IMG/M metagenome (GOLD analysis project Ga0335073, IMG submission 207093) | Soil microbial communities from Loxahatchee National Wildlife Refuge, Florida, United States - Lox_Sample_2.2 | ecosystem: Environmental > Terrestrial > Soil > Wetlands | place: USA...
GATCCTGGTATTTGCAGTAGAAAAAGGCCACAGCCAACGTCAGTTTGCGAGCCTCTTCGACAATCGTGGAGGCTAACACGGTTTTGCCTTTAACACGAATGTAAATGCAAGGACGTTTTAGAGGACTGATTTGAGTCTTACCTGCACCAGGGATTCCATTGATCCAGAGAAGCGGTTCGAAACAAAAGTCGGGATCAAACCAAGATCGGAATTTTGGATCTGACAAAATCCAACTCCCACTCCCGGGCGTTTCTTCCCGCACTGTAGCATACTTTTGCTGGTCAGCTTCCATATTGGGAGATGTCAGCCAGGACCGAACTCTCTCGGTTTGTCGCCTTCTCTCTACTTCCCTAGACTCATGGAGATGTCGTTCTGCTGCTTCACGGATCCTAAGAGATTCTTCGAAATGCAGAATGCTTGCCTGTGTCTCAACTAGATGCTGATGCCGCCGCAGTTGCTCGAGAAGAACGCCGAAGTCCATCTGGAAGTTCTTCCAGAGTGCATGAATGAGCGTTTTCCACACTAATAGTGAATTAGACTCGCTGTCTCATCTGGATGTGTGTTATCCTTACTCTTCTGCTTAAAGTATCTCATCGCCTTAAGATGAAATTCGAGCAGATCTTCGTATACCAGAGCCAAAATGCGACCCATCTGAGGATTTTCTTCGAAGTATGTTTTGTATTGAACCAACAAAGGTAAATTATCACCAATCTGATGGTATGCATCGAGGACATTGTTGAATCCATCCGCATATGTGCTCGCGGTCTGAGCATCAATAAGTACCGAACTAATTTCACATGCGATAGCTGGAATAGTACCACTAGAAGAAACTTCATCGGACCCTATCGAGAATTAAGATCATAAACTTGCAGCTAGGACATAGCCCACTAACCCATACAAACGCCAAATATTGTGAAGGATTGACGAAAACTTGGATGACTTTATCATACTCCCCCATGGCTTCGAGAAATCGATTTAGTCTGCCCATCCACATTTGTTTACGCTCGGACACATGCTTGTTCTGAATCTTCTTGAGTTCTCTACGAAGGTCTTCGAGAGTTGTGAATTGAAAATCGGCTTTCTCATGTGCGCTTAACTGGGCTTTGAACCTTTCAAGGATGAGAGAAAAGGAAATGGCTAATTGAGTAGCAGGAATGGAAGCCATGATATCGACTCAGTGAATTTGATCATCCCTAAAACGTGTTCGAGTGTGAATAATCCCAACTTAGCTGTTCATCCTGCGAGGTTGAATTTCGAAACTGCGGCAGTGCAGCAGCTTCACCGGAAATGTCGAAGTGACGAGCGAGGCTGTGCAAGCTACGATACGACTACTCTACCTCCCAATTCAACTTCTTCCTGCTTCGCCCACCCATTCCACACAGCAAAGCCGAGCTAAAAGCTTTCGAAGGCAGATTGGAGACAAACCCTCATCTTTCCTCCGTAGAGCGGCAACGAAGAATTTTCATGTAATTCATGTCGTTCGCTATGTTCCCTTCAGATGTCAAGCTCTCCTTCAGTCATGAAGAGACAATATCCTTCTCCCATCGAAGAATCAGAAAATTCTCCTGAAAAGAGACGACATCTGATAACTACTAACAGTTCAGCAAGCAATAGGTATATTAAATTACACTAAAGCACCGTACTATCTAACAATTGTAATAGCTCCCGTAGCTCTCCCGGTCGCCCAAATTTTAGTGCGACAAGCTTGCTACAAACGACGGAGTACACTCCAGGAGCTCAAGTTCAAGTAAATTTCGACACTAGTGGAGGAGAAAACTCTCTGTTGGATCACGACTTGGATACAAATGCACTCAATTCATCAGAAATATCGGCGGACGGTTCCATTCGACGAAGACGCATGTTTCCAGAGAATGATCAGAACCAAACGATATGTCTAGGAGCGGTACTGTGAAGCCCGTCAAATGGCAAATATATTGAACTAAATCAGATATAGATCTGTGGGCTTGAAGTCCAACTACGTCACGCACCCTTGCAGCAGGAAGTGCCCACTTGTGACAAGCCTGATGCACTCAAATATGCGAGATTCCAACTATCAACGATCGATGGGCGGCTCAGAATTCTTCGCTCGGATGGAGAACCTTTGGGTGTCATGAGTTCCGGGCTCTACTCCCCATTCAAACGCCTTATTGCTTCAGAATGTATGCTTGTTGATCCCGTAATACCTATCGCTGCATACGCAAAAGCGAGTCAAGATTGGAAGCGCATCGGGACCTCAGCACGCTGCACAGTCGAACTGAATATCTATAGCCATCGCCACGCTGCCATAGATACAGGGAAATTGCTGGCTGAGGCTGGCTTGTACCTTCAAACTCCAGGTCAGGATTTTCGCCAGCTATCTTATCATAATCCCCAGTACCTTGATGTAGAAGACGTGATGGATGTAGACGATTCAGTTTTAGTCAGCACATTATCCCATCTAGAAGACAACGAGGGCGACTTTGACTCTAACTCTGGAGATATCTCGTCTGTCATCGACCACTTGCCTCAGCCAAAGTATCTCCGGGAATCGCTAGTTGACAAACGAATTATCACAACACTACATAGGCAAGTTTTCCCAAATTGCGTAATTGGCCTATGATATCTATCCTAACTTCGACTCCAGCTACCAAAGGGAAGCACTTGACTTTGTTGTCAGACGAGAGACTAGAGCTTTGCCTTTAGAGACATCTCTCTGGACACGCCACGCGTCGAGTTGCCTGCTACCATTGTAAGTCTTATGGATTCAATAGACTTCCCCGCTACTAATACGATATTGCAGCTACGAGCATACGATTACAGGTGCTAAGAGCGACAAGCCTGAAGATTTCCTAGGCGGTATTTTGGCAGATGATATGGGACTTGGTAAGACTCTTACCATGCTTTCGGTTATAGTTGGATCTCTCAGCCGCGGTCGAGATTTCGCATATACAAGCTTTAAAGACTTAAGAGAGTTACAGCTTACAACTTGGCGCTCAAAGGCGACGTTAATTTTAGTGCCAACAGAATGTGAGTGAAGATCACGGTTGTTTTCTAACAATTGCTGATCCAACTTGCAGTGCTGATCGATACTTGGGCTGTGGAAATTAATAAGTACGATCGGATCTTCAAACACCATTGATGAGCCAAACTAATCAAGTTGACAGACATGTCCGCGCCGGCACTCTTGCCGTACATAAATACCACTCATCAGGCAGGACGATAGATCTTGCAGGGTTGCTGTTCCAGGACATTGTGATAACAACATATGCAACCCTGAATTCTGAATTTCGTCGTGGTACTGGTTTATTGGACAAGATTGAGTGGTTTCGATTGATATTAGACGAAGGTGACTTGCTCGCAGATAGTTGTCGTTATTCAGATGGCTTGATCATGACACTGACGTTGATTAAGGTCATGTTATTCGAAACCATTTGACTCAACAATTTCGAGCGGTCTATAGTATTCGAGCACATGCACGGTGGTGTTTATCGGGGACACCCATACAGAACTCCTTGGAAGATCTCGCATCTCTCCTTAAATTTCTAAGAGTACCGGTGCTACATGAAATAGCAGTCTTTCGAAAGCATGTGACTCCCGCGTACGGCAATAATCGCGTCTGTTTCCGCAATCTCCGCCGACTATTGCAGTCTCTCTGCTTGCGGCGCACGAGGTCGATGCTAGGCTTTCCTGAACCAGCCAACAATACGCTGCAGCTGACTATTTCGGAGCGTGAGGAAAAGGCCTATAGCTATCTGACGAAGAGTTGGAGACGGAATATCGACATGGCAGTCGGCGGCCGCAATCAGAAGAAAGTCAACCAATGTGTGCTGCAGTGTATTATGAGGATGCGAATTTTCTGCAATGATGGCCAAGACATGTCAAGCCACTCACTATCATCAAACTTTCCATCAGATCCCGAGGAAGCGCTGAGCTTTCTGCAGTCATCTGGCGATGCCAGATGCAACTCTTGTCAGTGCGATATTCTGTCCATTGGTCAAAGGGATGGCCAAAGCTCTGGAACTCTCACCCTCTGCAATCACTTACTCTGCGGAGAATGTCTCCCACAGTATGAATCTGATCTACGGGACACCCTGATAGGAGGGAAAGCTCAATGTCCGTCATGTGAGCACGAAGGAAATATAGAGGATTTCCTTAGAAGTGCACCAAATGAGGTTGAATCCGACGCCGCGGGCGCATCTTTCTCGACGAAAATCAGAAGCGTTGTTGACAACCTTAAATTGCAAAATTCAGAGGATAAGAGGTGAGAATTTTGTTCATCCATCGAACAGCCGCACTGACAGCCCTGTCTAGTATTGTGTTCTCATTCTTCAAGAAAACGCTTGATCGTATGGCCCAACTCCTTCATTACTTTGGGCTAAAGTTTGAGCGTGTCGATGGCTCTGTTCCGATAGCAAAGAGACGGCGAGTGCTCGATGAATTTGAAGAGGGGAATATAAGCATTCTTCTGGTCACACTTGGCACTGGAGCCGTTGGGTAAGTCGTCCTTGCGGTAAAGATTTGGTATTTTTGTTAATGCTCTGATGTAATTTCACAGATTAAACAAGCTTTCAGTCGCAAATCGTATTCACATCGTGGAACCACAATGGAATCCATCAGTTGAAAGCCAAGCAATTGGTCGAATTTTGCGCCTAGGCCAGAAACGTTCTGTAACAATCATCAGGTACATCGTACGCGGTACTGTGGAGAAAGCTGTGCAGTCACAACAACTGAGAAAGTTACAACTGTCTCAGGGTGGCTTTGGGTTATCAAAAGATGACCACGCTACACAGCGAATTGAAGAGCTTATGGTAAGACTTCAAATCGAATAACGCTTTATTACGAGACTAACATACGTCCCCTTTAGAATCTTCTTCGCCCTACGGAGTCAGAATAGCCAATGCAGGGGGCGTGTCTTAGGATACCTGAAGTACAATAAGGTATTAAGCTTTTAGGTCCTCCTGATATTCCACCGCGGACCACGCCTTCTTTGCCATATCCGGGCCACCCCAGTATTCACGTTACAGCTCAACCGCAGCAAGGACGAAGATTGTTTAGCATTTTCCTCAGAGGAAACTTCCCGTTTTTCCTATAGATATCTGAAGTCGCAGGCCAATCCTATCTCTTCAGATCCCTCAAATTACTTCATTTCGTGCACTTTACGGCTTTACATCATCCTTGATGCTGATTAGATCGCTTCGGTTCTTACCCTGCTATGCGGACAGATATCCTGCGCAGCAAATGCCCAAATGCCTTCTCTAAAGGTGCTTAGCCGCGCCAAAGAGATTCATGACGGCCTCAGGGTACGAGTTAATATCAATGGAAGTCTCAACTTCCCTCAATTCGAAATTTATAGACCATTTACCTGACCCGGGCTCGAACAATGGGCCAATTCACGCTCCCACCGAAAGAAGAGTTCCTTTCCAGGACTAGCGTGAATTCAGCAAAGAAACCCTTTTCTCCTCTGTTGCATCGCCTCAAAATACTGCCCGTACTAGTATTGAATTGGCCTAGTCTGGCTCCGCATCGGCCCACAATTCGCTCTGGCTCCCGACACCCCACTCGAGTTATGATCAGAGCCTGATGATGGGGGCCACAGGCATCGGCCTGACCGGCCGTGGATGTTTATGCCTTAGGAATAACAATTACGTGTCAAACCAGCTACCACTGCGCCATGAAAAGCGGACGCGCCTTCACGTGGGCTCACTGCATTTTGTATCACGGCTGACATTACGGTGGAGTGCCTTATCAGTGCCACTAAACGATAGGAAGTGAGGCCCTAAACTTGGTGGGAGGTCGCTATTCATCGGGCCCTTTTTGGACGGGGCTTGTCCCGGAAAAGCTGTGTTGGGTGTATGCGTCGAATGACTTGCGCAGTCGCAATTCGGTAGAGTATGAGCTTCAGCGACTTGAAGCCTCTGAGGCAAACACATCTGGCCGCGTTTTCCTTTGGCGCCTTGCCGTGCCTCTTGATACCCTTCGATACAATAATATTATCACTTTGACATGCTCACTACCGATGGCTAGCTAAATTCTTTCCACTATCGTCCTCCCTCCACGATGTTACATCATCATACACGTATGCAAGCGACTTCAACCATCCCACCAGCCTACGAGATACCTTCAAAATGGAGTGCGACGTATGTGGACAGCCCCCGAGCGAGAAGAGACCGTTTCACTGCGTAACATGCGCCCGATCGGCCGTATATCCTCTCCGCATCGACCATGCCTCAGTCCTCATAGACAAAGAACTCATCGGCCAGAGACTGGAAACTGTGGTCAACCGCGATGGTCAAACGCCGCGGGAGAATATCTCGCTCTCGGGGGCACTCATTGATACAACTGAGTGTTCGAAGAGCTATCGTTTGGAGAAGATGCAAGCGGAGACAATCCTTCTTCACAGTCGAACCGATCTCATTGCCGAGAAAGCGAAAGAGCTCGGAGAAGAGATGGAAGCGCTTAGGAAGAAGATTGCACAGGAGAAGAAAGACAAGTCACAGCGTAGCTCTGATCATGAATCTGCGTCATACGAGATCGAGGATCGTTCAACCAAGGAACTAGATTCGGTACGTCGAGATGAGACCAAATCGAGAAGTCGCCTATCTCGGACTATCATAGCGATCCATGAACATGTGGGACTTCGGTCTTGCGAATGCGTTTGCTGACATTCTTTTGCAGGTACAAGCTATCATCAAGCGTACGAAACGAAAGTGGGAGCTGCAGCATCAGGAGATTGTAAAGTGCAAATATTGGCTATGCAAAGATGCTGCGATGTTGGCAGGTCTACGCTTAGGCAAGAAGGCGGAAAATGGAAAGAAACGAGACAATGTATTGATCGGAGCTGGCGTGCCCATATTCGATCTGCGGGACTTGCACAGTTCGTATATATGAGATCTGTAGCTACGACACTACTAACGTATCTACCTTAGACGCACAGCCCGATACGCTTTCAGCTTCTCTCACCCACGTTGCCTATTTGCTGCATCGAACATCTACTTATCTGGGCATACGACTACCAGCGGAGATCACCTTACCACATCGAGACTATCCTCTGCCAACTATTTTGAAACCAGATCAGTCTTATCGAGCCCGTGACGTGCCGTTTCCAGGCCAGACGCCATCCCACTCTTCGTTCAATAGTCCAAATGGTTCTCGAGTACTGGATGCCCGTCCTCCGCCGCATCCGCGACCACTCTTTATCCAAAAAGACTTGCAGAAGCTAGGGAAAGAGGATCCGAACTCATTTTCACTGTTTATAGAGGGAGTGACGCTTCTCGCTTGGAATGTGGCTTGGCTCTGCAAGTCGCAGGGAATGGGAGGGTTCACGTCATGGACAGACGTTTGTCCGATGGGTCGAAATCTCTATCTGCTCTTTGATCCGGAGTCAAGACGTGCGCGAAGGGAGCGGCTTTCGTCAGGATCGAACAATAAGGAAGCATTGAGAGAGAGCGGTACTTCGACTGACCGAAACTCTCCGTCGCTTTTCGGTCAATTGTCACACGGAACGGCGCATTCTTTCCTCGGAGCTGCAGAAGCAGCCGAGTCATTGAGCACCTGGCGTCTTCAAAATCCTCAACGCATTTGGGATAAAGTGCGGTCGCATCTGATCACAGAAATGCAAAAGGCTGAGTGGGAAGTTGTGCAGCAATGGGATGATGAGGCGGATCTTACGGGCGACGAGCCAGTGCTCGTTGGGGGACGCAAGTGGACCCTAGCCAGAGGCAGACCAACTGTTGGCAAAGCTCCATCGGGAGAAACGGCAGCAAAGCCGAAGCCTGCGACCCGGTCACCGCCTGAAGACGGCAGTGCGACGGTGGTTCAGCCAAAGGGGCAGCCTGCAAACGGTTGGACCAAACTTCGACCAAGCCCGACTACCACTACTAAAACTGACGGTTAGGAAGCATGTGCTAGCCGCGGTGTGGTTGTCGTGCGGAGAAAAAAGGCATGGGTTGTCTATTCCATGGGATTGTAATTAAATAGGACGTCACGCGGAGTAGAGCATCGTCGGTCTACTTTCTCTACAACGTCAGCGAGGCTGTGAGCAGGGTGAGTGCGGCGTCCACTCTCATGGCAGCTGTACAGTGTAAGGGCGCGGTGGAGTTAGGCTTAGGGGCCTAGGGCAGCGTGTAATTGCAAGGCCGAGCGAACCAGAGAGCAGCCCGTTGAGAAATGCAGGTACCGGATGCTGCCGCGCGAGCCTCGGTCATCTTGGCTCCAGCTAATTTTGTGTTGTTTCATTCGGAATGACCACGTTGGTGGACGCCATAGCTGAGCAAGAGCCAAAACAACGTCTGTATGGCGCAGCACCAATTGATTAGCACCTTGCCGCTTGATTGCGCTGTCGTCCACTGGCCTGTCGAAGCTTACAACCGTCATGAGTGCCATGAAATGAAGCTTGCCATCCCGACCTTCAGCGCTTACATGGTTTCCGACGCAGTTCTCCAATACGTGAGCGTTGCAACGTCTTTGTCGCTTCCACGTCAACCGGCGGATCGACTTCTTCATGGCAGGCCGGAAATTACTCGGTTCGCCGCGGGCTGCACGCAATGACTTGGGAGTGCATCTTCCCCGGACTGTTTGTCAGTTCGTCGCCGTAAATGGGCCGATGTGCGCTTGGCCAAGCCCAATACGCCGTAGTCGCGGTGCCATGGCCATCGTAGCGCCTTTGTAGCCAAATCCGGCCCCTGAGTTGTTGCTCTTTTGGTTGCCCTCCCACAACACGACCTCATTTCCTCATGTCCTACCACTAGTAATTAGCTCTACTTGCGTGTCCTCTCTCTAATTTGCCGTCCATGCGCTTTCTCACCCACGCACACTCCTTCTAACTACACAGTCCATCGTTCTCCAGTCATTCGTTTTCTTCCTTCAACACCGCTTCACTCGTTCAGCGGGCCCTCTTTTGCGATAATATACACGATAATACTACGCGAGACCATCAACATTTATAACTAATCCTCTGCTCACGGAATACGGCCATCAACGACATGAAGGCCGCTCTGGTTTTGCTGGCGGCCCTCGGGCTTGCCTCAGCTCACAAGCGTCATGAACAATTCCACCGTCGAGGAGACTGGGGCGTGAAGCCCAGTGGTTGGACTCCCGACTACTTCCAGTCCGAGTGCTGCAAAGAGGTTGTCACCGTTACGGTTTACGGATCGAGTACGTGAATTCGGCGAAGAAGTTGCCGGCTCTCGCTCAGGAGTGCAGTCGAAGCAAATTTATAAAGAATTGAGTTCTGATATCAGAGTATAGTGACAGCATCCCCATCTCATTCCAAGTCGCCTTTGCCAACACCGCTCATCACCACCTGCCCAACTCCTGGAACATACACGGTACCGGCCGAGACCTGCACTGTTACCAAGACGAAGTCGGTGTTCGCGAATACATGGACAACCCTCACTTCTGGCACCAATACCTATGGAGGCTACACTACTTCTGTTAATTGCTCAACCGTCCTTACTTTGCCGTACCAGACGACCACCGTTGAGGCTACCATCACCAAGACGATTACCAGCCTGACCACCGTCACCTGTGAATCGTCCGGCGTGTACACTCCTGTCCCACCAACGACAACCGTCTGCGAGACTAGCACCTATGTGGTCTATCCTGTGCCAATAGTTTTCACTCCGTCCACGTACACCCGCCCAGAGACCACTGTCACCGCCACTGTAACGGAGGAAGTCTTCGTCTGCCCCTATGAGGGAGTGACATCTACATCCTACATCACAAGCGTCGTCCTTGTCACGGAGAGCCCTGTTCCTTCGTCTCCTGCGCCTTCATCTCCTGCTGCTCCTGTGAACGTAGTTTCATCATCTTCCCCGGCACCATCTCCATACTCCGGAGGAAGCAGCAGCGGTATCACCACCAACGGTAACAAGTGGGCAGTAGCCTACACTCCGTACACATCCACTGGCGAGTGCAAGACAGCCGATGAGGTCATGGCCGATATTACCGTCATCGCCGGCAAGGGCTTCAAGGCCGTGCGTATCTATGCAACCGACTGCTCTGGCCTCCAGAATGTCGGTGCTGCTTGCCAGGCCAACGGCTTGACCATCATCATTGGCATCTTCATTGAGTCTTCTGGCATCAGCGGCGCTCAGTCACAGGTGACCGAGATCATCGAATGGGGATCTGCCGGCAATTGGGGTATCGTTGAGCTGTGCGTCATCGGCAACGAAGCCATCTTCAACAACTACTGCACTGCTGAGGAACTGGCCGAGTTCATCTCCTCCACCAAGGGAGCCTTCTCCGCAGCCGGCTACAACGGACCATGCACGACGACCGAGCCGCTCGACATCCTCCAGGCCAGCGCCGGCGCCCTCTGCGAAGTCATCGACGTGGTAGCCTCCAACCTCGAGATTTTCTTCAACGGCGACATCTCGGCAGACCAGGCGGGCGAGTTCGTGGCCAACCAGCTGCAGCTGACGGGCGAGTGCTGCCCAGGCAAGACGGCGTACAACTTGGAGTGCGGCTGGCCCAGCGCGGGCAGCGCCAACGGCGCCGCCATCCCCGGCACCAGCGAGCAGGCCACTGCGCTCGGCGGCATCCTGAGCTCCTGCGGCGAGAACACCGTCTTCTTCAGCTACTCCGACGACGCCTGGAAAGATCCCGGCCCATACGGCGTCGAGCAGTTCTTCGGCTGCATTGATGCTTTCTAGTCGCTAATCAATATCGGCATTTGAGCGGTGATGACAAAGGACAACAACATAACTGTGCTCTAATGCATGGCGGAGAGATTCGAGGCGGTGGTTTGAGAGATTCATGGAGGAAGGTGTAAATGTGCAACTCCGTAAGTTATCTGTGTATAGTGTCTAGTATTAGTCGTAATTTCGTCGAAGAGTAGAAGGTTTTCATGGTTTGAGGTGGAGCATGGACCGATTCCGGTTTGGCATGGTGAAGTTGGAAATCCAGTTCAGTCATCTACATCTCTTTTGGTACCGTTCTCTTCCACATTCCTCTATGCGCCGTTACCAGTTTGCTACGCTCTCTTCTCCTATCCGAGGCTCAAATCCCAATTGCCTTTTGTGAACCAATTTTCTCAACAAAGATGAGTCAAAGTTTGGGTCTACATTCCGCGATTTAGCATGGATTCTTTGGAACTCCTCGGATCTGACCCATCAGACCTTGCAAATCAGTATGGTCAAGTCCACTACAAGTGCCGATCGTCGGGACAGGATTGCCTCGAAAGTCGCAGGTGTCTTGCCGTTTTCCGAGCGGCGTATTCCGTATTTCCAACTAACCTCTTCCCCGCAAAGTCGGGTATAAAACTACCGATTGTCTACTTTAGTCCACCAAATAGGCCTTATCATTACATCTCTTCTGTTTACGTTTCCATTTGTCTTAAATTCAGCCTCTGATCAAAATGGCACCTCACAGTGAAGAAACAACCAGCAACGGCCATAAAGTAAAGCCAGTAGTGCCTACTAAAGACACTTCAGCATTTCGAGATGAAAATGAAGTCGACATGCTTGAGAGAACCATTCCCAGCTCCCCAGTATTCCAAGACAAGTACAAAGAAAGAGAGTATCTGAAGGGACGACTCGCTGCTGCATTCCGCATCTTTGGCAAATATGGCTTTGACGAGGGTGTCGCGGGTCATATCACACTTCGAGTACGATTCACTCGTCACTATTTGGACGAACCTACCTTAACCAAATTGCTAGGATCCGGTGGAGCCAGACACCTTCTGGGTGAATCCATTCGGCGTCGCTTTCTCTTTGATCAAGAGGTCAGATCTTATCCGGGTGAATGAAGACGGCAAGGTCATCGACGGAGGAAATTGCCGGTTGCTCAATACCGCCGCCTACATGATTCACTCAGCAATTCACCAAGCCCGTCCAGATGTCAATGCTGCCTGCCACAGCCACAGTATCCACGGCAGAGCGTTCTGTACTTTGGGCCGCACTCTCGATACCACTACCCAGGACTCATGCGCATTCCACAACGTGCGTAGACTTTCTAGTACGAAGGCTCTTTACTAATCGGCTCACCAGGACCACGTCTTGTATCCTGGCTTCAACGGTATCGTACTTGCCCCAGAGGAGGGCAGGAACATTGCCAAGTGCCTGGGCAACAAGAAAGCAGCCCTCCTGCAAAACCATGGATTGCTCACCGTAGGTGGAACAGTCGAAGAGGCCGTTTTCTGGTTCGTCAGCTTGGAGAAGTGCTGGTACGGAATGAATCCGTGAATGTTGTCTGATCGCAGTACACAGCTAACCCCGCATGCTACAGTCACGCGCAGCTTATGGCAGATGCCGCTGCCGCAGGCCGAGGAGGAAAGCCCGTGTTGATTGGCGATGTAGAGGCCGAGTACACGGCCAAAGCTGTTGGTAGCCGCAAGGCTGGATATTTCTCGGCGAAACCTCTATTCGATGTAGTCCACAAGGAGAGCAATGGCGAGTATCTTCAGTGAAGCAAGTTCTGAGTGGTGTGGGTAGACAGAAACTCAATGCATGGACTGGCGAATGCATCATCACAAATTTTACCGATATCTTTACCCAAAGCTGTGAATATCAGTAATCATGGCAATCTTGAAGTAATGCCACGTAATAAAGCCTCCCATAGTGTGTCTGAATGATCTACTGGATCCGTCCTTCCAAAAGTCAATCGCGCTGCTCGAAGTCTCATCCACAGCAATTGTTGCAAGGTCCGCTCGGATTTGGCTATTTAGGGAACAATTGAAGTATAGAACTGGGCTTTACGCAAATCTAGAGTGTATCAAAGCTTGAAGATTTGGTCCAAGAATAAGACAAAGGATTGGGACGTGCTCAGGGAAGTCTCAGTTGAATTCATAGAAGAGGCTGAGGGCATCTTGCCAAGATCTGACAGACCCAAATCGTAGTAGAGGTAAACTCGGACGAGGCGTGCGACGTAGATATCATTCTTCGGGATTGCGGATAGACCATATCAGCTTACATTGTGCGGCTGAAGATGGAACAGTGTCGATATTGAAGGCCAGACCGGACCAAAGGTCCACGTGCTACGGTCTGCAACAGGCGACCAATCTCCGCAACTTGACCGATATTCCTACATTCACTTCCCCACCATCTGAGCGTCAATGTAGTCAAAATTTTTCAGTCATGCTGCCCCAATTTGTGAGAAGCTTTCTCATTAGCTCTCTTCGGCCGGTGTTTCGCATATACTTCCATTAGCTAACGCAATCATGCGCAAGTAAAGAATCTGTTGCGGGAGGATCCTGCTCGGCGGAAGGATCCTACGCGACGTAACGTCATCCGAATTTCCACTCAACAACTTCATTTCTTGTCGGATCAATGGCACGCGCACCTTCGGTGGTTATTATTGTCAGGTTCGTCGATTTTCAAGTACGGAAGCTATGTACATCGCTATCTGAGGCTCACGTACATTCTACAGGCACGGAGCTCGGTTAGACGCTGCCGATCGGTCGTGGCACCTTACCTCGCCTACTCCCTATGATCCTCCTCTAACTTTTGGTGGTTGGACTCAGTCAAGAGCTTTGGGAGCTCGAATTGCCAGGTTACTAGATGCTCGAGCCGAAAATCTTACGAAGTCTGCCTTGAGCGGAACGAGTGGTGTTGAGGGAGCGATAGAGAATGGACAAACACAAAAAAAGCGAAAACGAAAGCACAAAGTAGTTATTCACAGCTCGCCGTTTCTGAGATGTCTTCAAACCTCGATAGCAATTAGCTCGGGTTTAGCGCAATACGAAGAAAACTCGGCGGAAGGGAAAAAGCGAAGACGAAGCTCGGTAATTGAAGGTTTCAAGCCGTCTCGAGTTAAGAATTCCATTGCAGAGGAAGAAGAAGGGCTCGCAGCTTCTACAGTGGTGGAAAGGCGAGGCTCGTCTGGTCATCAAGATGCTGTGCGACAGACCATGCTGCAATCAGCAATTGACAAGACCACTCTGCGTGTCGATGCCTTCCTAGGTGAATGGATGTCACCAGACTATTATTCGGATATCATGGTGCCTCCAGAGTCGACCCTGATGATAGCAGGCGCCAAAGCCGAATTGCTGCGAGCCGAACCGCTTGATATATTTATACCCAGCGCAACCGGTCGAGGAAATTTCCCAGGAGGTTGGAATCGAGTCGGCGGCTTTGCAGATGATCTAGGCGCTCGACCTCCCTCTCCAGGTAACCCCGACAACTTCGCTGGCATGTCAGCACTTGCCCAAGTTCTACCAAGAAGAGACCGTGCCAGTAGTTACAGCAGCGCAGGGAATGTCACAAGCCCGAAAAGCCAGATATCGTCCAAGACAGTTTTGCCGCCGATCGCTACCACGAACAGGCTGTACACTGCTCCCATTCCGGCCTATGCAATATCTATGTCGAATCCCATCCCAAAAGGATATGTTGCACATGCGAGAGAAGCATGTATCAATGTAGACCTCCAATGGGATAGCATGCGAGAGCCTCAAAACTGGGGTGATGGTGGTGAGTACGGCGAAGAATGGAGCGCCATGCACAAGCGCTTCCGATTGGGCCTGTATCGCCTCATCTCCTGGTATAAAGACCACGCTGCGACATACTGCCCTCACACCGATGCAGCTGTCAGTGGCAGCGTTGCTGGCGAAGATGATAGTGATGACTATGATCTCGTCCTTGTCTTGGTGACGCATGGTGCCGGCTGCAACGCACTTATCGGAGCAATCACGAATCAGCCGGTCTTGATTGATGTTGGGATGGCTTCTCTAACCATGGCAGTGCGAAAGTCAGAAGTTAGCGCCGGAGTCGGTCCAACAGACGGTAACGAAGCTGCCTTGACTTCCCCACAAACCAGGAGGTCGTCGGTTGATTTTGGACTCTCCCAGGAGTATGAGATACAGGTCCTAGCATCGTCTGAGCATCTGCGTAACGCATCAGAATCAACACCCCCCTCAGCCTTGCAGTCGCCGAAAATCGTCCCCCAAATTCCAGAGTTTCGTGGAGACTATAAGCCTAGTAGTCTATCTATGGACGAGAGTATTAAGCCTCGTAACAATAACCGTGACGCTGGGCGTCCGATCAATAGCGCTCTCGGAAGTATGCGGAGAAGCTCTATCTTGTCTCCATCGTCTCGAAGGAACGATTCCAACAGTCCAAGCCGCACGTCTGGATCTGGTTCTGCCACTGGCTTATGGAGTCGTACACCAACAACTCCAGGTACTCTTGATGGGGCATCGGACCTTTCGACCAGCCCACCGAAGGACTTCTCATTATCTCCAGCGTTACGAGAAAAGGAGGAGGCGGTTGCGGAAGGTGATTCTGAGTCTGAGAAAGATGATGTCGCTCCATTACAGCCGCACGCACGCTCAATGAGTGGACTCTGGGATGCAAATAGTGCAGGTACCCATCAGCTCAGTCCAAAGAGACGTTGGACTGTGAATGAGCGAGATCAGTAGGATGACACGAGCTGCATGTCCGCGAGGATTCATTTGCTCGTGCCTCTGAAAGAGAGTGGGCAGGGATCAGTGAATCGATAGTTAGAAGATGGATGGAAGCTGTAAGGCCTCTTTAATAACGCCTCAAACTCTTGTACCAATACCCGCCTCAATCATAGAAGCTCTCAAATCAAAATTCTCTGACAGTCCGACATCCGAGTCCCGTGCCCACGCGTTTGGCGCGTCTATTGGATGTGTAATGCCACACAAGCCATAAGTCATCACCCTGCAGCTTCAGACATGGAACTTCTGCAAAGTTTTCTTAATCAGCCCGATGATGACATGGTATCCTCTTTGCTTCAGCGCAATTCGTGGCCATGGCCGCTAATCAATTCTCCGAAAAAGAAATCGTTGTATATACGGATGGCGATCATAGCGAACCTCCTTTGATAAGGCTTGTCCACTACAATGACGTTTACCACGTTGACCCGGCTTCAGCCGAGCCTGTGGGAGGAATTGGACGCTTCCAGACACTAATCAACTATTATCGCAACGATGAGACCTATAATGGTCAACCAGAGCTGGTTACTGTGTTCTCCGGCGACGCCTTCAATCCGAGCTTGGAGAGCAGCGTAACCAAAGGTGTGCCACTACCTCTCTACTTATCTATGAGCTTCTAACAACCTTAAAGGTAATCATATGGTGCCAATCTTGAACCGCATCGGTACAGATGTCGCTTGTGTTGGTGTAAGAGCTCAACCGTTCAGTTTTGCCCTTGCGCAAGGCTTTATCTAACTGTGTATCTGATGCAGAACCACGACCTTGATTTCGGTGTCACTCAGTACCAAAACTTATCAGGCCAATGCACATTCCCTTGGCTACTTGCCAATGTAATGGATCCAGAACTTGGAGAGGATGTGCCGCTCGGTAATTCGAAGAAGACGTATATGTACACGACTTCTAATGGTCTCAAAATCGGATTCATAGGCTTAGTAGAAAGGGAATGGCTTGTCACTGTTAATGCTCTACCTCCGAATCTCACCTACAAGTCAGTGTCCGCAACTGCGAAGGAGCTTGTTCCACGATTACGCGAAGAGGGCGCAGACATTGTCATTGCCGTAACTCACCAGCGAGAGCCCAACGACAACAAGCTTGCCGCCAACATGCCAGAAGGCCTTGTGGATTTTATACTTGGTGGGCATGACCACTTCTATCTGCACAGTCTTATCAACCAAGTACATGTCCTGCGCTCCGGATCTGATTTCAAGCAGCTGAGCTATATTGAGGCCTGGCGGTCAACCAGCGGGAAGCGGAATTGGGACTTCAAGGTCATTAGACGAGACGTAGTGTCAAGCATTCCCGAAGACCCACCCACCATTCAACTTGTTCATAGTCTGACCAACTCGCTTAAGTCTCACTTGGAGAAACCTATTGGATACACGGCTGCACCCCTAGATGCTCGATTCACAACGGTTCGGATGAAGGAGTCGAATCTTGGAAACTTCGTGTGTGATCTAATGAGGCATTACTATTCGACAGACTGCTGCATTATGGCGGCTGGAACTATTCGAGGTGATCAGATCTATCCTCCTGGAGTCCTGAAACTGAAGGATATCATGAACTGTTTCCCGTTCGAAGATCCAGTCATCGTCCTGAAGGTGTCTGGCAAAGGGATCCTCGAAGCGTTGGAAAACAGCGTCAGCCTCTATCCAGCGCTTGAAGGCCGCTTTCCACAAGTGTCTAACATATTTTTCGAATTCCATCCAAAGCGCCCAGCAGGATCGCGAATCCAATCCGTCAAAATCGGCACCGAGCCTCTCGATCTCAACCGCGACTACGTCCTCGCAACCCGAGGCTACATGGCGCACGGCAAAGACGGCTACACCTCGCTGCTAATCAAAGCGGAAGGCGGGCCCGCCGAAGAAGTGGTCTCCGAGGAAAACGGCATGCTGATCTCGACGATCATCCGGCAGTACTTCCTGTCGCTGAAGGTGCTGCGGCGGTGGCGGCAATTCGGGCCGGCGCTGCACGCGCACTGGGACGGCATCCACGACGAGCTGCACGAGACGCACCCGGTGCTGGAGCCGGCGCCGCTGCACGACAAGATCGTCGAGGCCTTCCGCCGCAACGCCCTTAAGCGCACGCCCACCGCTGGCTCCGTCGCCTCGTCTCACGGCCTCGGCACCGGCTACCACACCCCTGTTGACTACGAGTCTGAGGACGAGCACGAGGGCGGCGTCCACAAACCCCCGCCGCACAAGGTCGTGCAGCGCGAGAGGGAGCTCGAGATCATGAGGAAGGTTATGCGGAAGTGGTGGCGCATAACTGGGTTGCCGGGCCATCCGGCTTTGGCTGACAGTAGAGGGGATGGAGAGTTCAAGGTCAATTGGACGAAGGTGAGTGTGTCAAAGTTTGTGCCGGCATTCGCTGACCCTCATTGCGAATAGGCTATCGCGCCACGAATCGAGCATCGGATTCGCGTGATTATAGATCCTTGATGGTTGCTCGAACCTACGGACTTTCTTTTTATTGGAAGTATCATCGATGTCGTCCTTGTCGTTGAGAACTGGTACAAGCCAGCACGTAATCTCGACTGCTATCTTACTTTTTTATTAGGTGCAGCAATAGATGGTTTCAATACACCTACAGAAGAATATACTAGTAATCTTCACGAATACAGTACAAGGTTTCATTCGAAGGGGCTCAGCGAAGGTTGCATAGATGATCGGATTGGCTATGGTTGGGACACGGAATATGGAGTGTAGAAGAAAGGCGCTGAAGAGGTTATTATATTTCAATTTGATAACGAACGGCCGTATTTTCTGCTTTTACCATAGATTCGTGCAGAGTGCCGCTACAATGCTCCCGCCCAGTAATCAAGCCTCCGGCCGCCTCATCCAAAGCGCCCCCATCACCAGCCGCTCAGAACCACAGCCTGCTGTCCAACTTCCCCCACCAGCGGCCGGGGTCGCCCTCGGCGCGCGGGCCGCGCCACTTCACCGCGCCCATGGTGCCGATCCACACGTCGAAGTCGAAGATGTCCTCCTGCTCGACGCCGATGGCGTAGCCCGCGCGGACGTGCACGCCGACGTTGCGCTTGTTGGCGTCGCGCCGCGCCTTCGCCTCCTCGTGCAGGTGCGCGCTGAAGACTTTACTGATGCCGGCTGCCATCGCCGCCGGGGAGAACCGCTCCGTCAGCGTCGCCTCCCACGGGCTGACTTCGGGCGTTGGGGCTGGCGCCGCGGTAGCGTCGTCGGCGCCGTCGGCCTCCATCGCCATTTCGTCGTCGTTGGAGCCGTCGGCTCCGGCGCTTGCCGATGCGTCGATGATGGGTGGCAGCGAGAGAGCGTTGGCATTGTCGTCGTTGGATGGAGACTCTACTCCTTGCATTGCGGTGCTGTCATCGCCTTCATCTAGGCTCTCGTTCGCTTCGTCGTCTTGCATTTGGCCTTCGTCCGCCTGCTCGTCGCCTAAATTCCTCGCGTCTTCTTCTTCCGTCGCAGCCTGGTCCACAGGAGCATGCGCAGTACCATAAGACTGGATGTCAAGCCAATACTTGATGATCTCTCCTTCACGCCAGTCGAGGTCGAGGTACGTCAGCAGGAAGAAACTCGTGATAAGTTGCCGCAAATTGCGAAAATGCCTCAGGTGATGGAATAGCCCTGATGTAACAGCCGTCGGTCGATGCAGGATTGGAGAACCATTGGTACCGCAGAACTTCAGTTCCGTGATAGTGTCGGCGAAAAAGGTAGCAATGGTGTGAACTAATGGAGGTCCCGCTGGCCAGCCGTACTTAGCTTGAAAAACAAATTGTGGGTCCTTGGAAAGTTTCGTGATGGTGGTGCTCTGATCGATGGCTTCTTCGGCTTCAGCTTCAAGAGGCATGGTAAATTGGATGTTGCCTTGCAGATTTCCCTCATCTAGATCTCGCAAATCATCGCCATTCTCACCCCATGTATTACCGATAGGGTAACTCATGCTTATGAAGACTAATTTCTCCAAGGGGCAACGGTGAAGTGCTCGAACAATCTCTCGCTTCTCGTCGCGCGGGATGCCGCCCTCCATTTTGAGGCTCTTAATCTTGGTCATTTTCGCAGCAAATTCGCTGATGAACTTACGCCTTCGATGGCGCTCCTGCTTCATGGAGTGGTCGGTACGATCGTCCGTTTGGGTATCTCTGAATACAGAGTACTCTGCATCCACACGTAGTGAAATCAAAGACCTACCAAGCTCCATCACTACAACTCTTGCTCTCTCAGCCTCGGCACTATCAACGCATTCGTGTGTATAAAAGCGGTCCATTGGCCATGCAAGACATTCCAGCTTTGGATGGGCTTCCATAAACTCGAGAAAATCAATCTTCGCATCGTTCTTGTCTTCAGGAGGCCCTTCAGGGAAAAGAGGGTGGAGAAGATAAACAGATGTCGGCAGTTGAGTGTCGGAAACGTTAGTATTGCGGAATTGAAACGCGCGCAGGTGTGGAAATCGAAGCCTGGAGAGCATCGAGCAAAGCGTCATGCTGTTCAATTCGCCGCCCTTGTTCATCAATATCCAGTCGATATTCAGAGATATAAGGCTCGATGAGATTAGCTGCAACATCGTGACTAGGGTGTACGAAGGACATGGAGGAACATATTCAACCAGTCCATTGTTGTCGTCGGAATCGAAGGAAGTCTGAGCCATATTCTCATCATAAACGAAGTTTCTCGGAATGGATTTCCTATCCGTTGAATAAGTAGCTTGGAAGAATTGGTCAACCTCCGGAGTGGCCTTTTCTATGATCCGGTTGAAGACATCGAGAAAAGGGTATTGCAAACCGAAATCCGACCCCTCTCGCCATGGATTCAGAAGTGGAGGTCGAAAGACACAGTCTGTAGTGCGTTTATATATCGTTGTAGGATAAAGACCGCCTTTTCCGTTATGAAAATGGGTCATGAATCCTCCGCGAGAATGAACCCACAAGTCATTGCACTTGTCCATTCTCAACCTTCGCACTCTCAGCGACTTGAGTCCCGACATATCAAAATAGCGTACGGTGCTTCCACTCCCTGGATTAAAGGATGGAAAGAGTAACGAGTCAATAGCACAGCTTTCCAGCCACAATTTACGAACTGGTTTGTTCATTGTACGGTCCGGTCGGAAGAAGCCTCGTAGGAGGATTGCAGTCAAGTAGTAATGTCCATTTACTATCCGCAGTGTTTCCAAATTTGTCATGTTCTCAATGGCGAGACGAAGTAGTTCCCAAGTTGAAGGATCATTGGAGAGCGTGGCGCCAAAGTAGGATTGATAGGGAAGTTCTTGGAAGATGGCTGGAGTGGGAACATGGCATTTATGCGTCAGAACCTGTACATTCTGCGCAATTTCTGGATCGGACGCTAGAACGAGGAGTTTCTTTATGATAGGAGTGTCATCGTGCCTAGTATGCAAGTCAACTCACCTCTTCTCGAGACATTTCATTTGCCAAACTTACATATCCACGCCAAAGACGGGATCGCTTCGCTCATGCTTGCGAAGTTCGCTCCAGCGTGTATAAT
>Ga0335073_10003885_pt1 | contig 20843 bp, 16 predicted proteins | sample Lox_Sample_22_FD_207093 | JGI IMG/M metagenome (GOLD analysis project Ga0335073, IMG submission 207093) | Soil microbial communities from Loxahatchee National Wildlife Refuge, Florida, United States - Lox_Sample_2.2 | ecosystem: Environmental > Terrestrial > Soil > Wetlands | place: USA...
CCCCCTTCCAAAGCGTGTCACTGTGACGTTTCCGAGCGTCTCACAACCACCCCCACTTTGTGGTTGGCCCCCCTAACGTGACGGCCGGAGCACCCTGGCGGCAATACTATACCACCGTTGCGTGGCAAACAATTGCGCCGACACTATCGGGCGCAAGAAAGCATGAGGAGGAACCTGATGGCCAAGAAGCCCCCGGAGCCCAAGGTGATCGTCGAGGCGGATATCGATCCCGGCCACGACTGGTCGAAGCCGATCATGGCGTTGGGGCCGATGGCGGTCGATTTCGAGGAGCGCATCGATTTCCGGCGGCTGCACCGCTATCGCCTGGCGCGGACGCGATGGGCGCTCAAGAAATCGGGCCTCGGCGCGCTCCTGTGCTTCGACCAGTACAATATCCGCTATATCAGCTCGACCGTGATCGGCAACTGGGCGCGCGACAAGTTCACCCGCTATTGCCTGCTGGCGGGCGACGAGGAGCCGCATGTTTGGGATTTCGGCTCGGCCGCGAAGCACCACCGCCTCTACGCCCCCTGGCTGCCACAGCATAATTGCCATGCCGGCATGCTGGGCTTGCGCGGCGCGATCCATCCCAAGATCGGGCTGATGCGGAGCGCCGCCGAAGAGATCAAGTCGATCCTCGCATCGGCGGGCGTCGCCGACATGCCCGTGGGCGTCGACATCGTCGAGCCGGCGATGATGTTCGAGCTTCAGGCCGTAGGGCTCGACATCCGCGACGGGCAGCAGGTGATGCTCGACGCGCGCGAGATCAAAAGCAAGGACGAGATCGCGCTCCTCAACATGTCGGCCTCGATCGTCGATGGCTGCTATCAGACCATCGCCGAGAATCTGAAGCCCGGCATCCGCGAGAACGAGATCGTGGGGCTTGCCAACAAGCGGCTTTACGAGCTGGGCTCCGACGATGTCGAGGCGATCAACGCCATCTCCGGCGAGCGCTGCAACCCGCATCCGCACAATTTCACCGACCGGCTGATCCGGCCCGGCGACCAGGCGTTCTTCGACATCATCCAGAGCATGAACGGCTATCGCACCTGCTATTACCGCACGTTCAATGTCGGGCGCGCGACGCCGGCGCAACGCGACGCCTATAAGCGCGCGCGCGAGTGGATCGATGCCGCGATCGCGCTGGTGCGGCCGGGCGTCACCACGGACCAGATCGCCCGGTGCTGGCCCAAGGCCGAAGAGATCGGCTTTTCCAGCGAAATGGAAGCGTTCGGGCTTTTGTTCGGGCATGGTCTCGGTCTCGGGCTGCACGAGCGGCCGATCATCTCGCGCCTCAATTCCTTCGACGACCCGATGGAGATCAAGGCCGGGATGGTGTTCGCGCTCGAGACCTATTGCCCGGCAAGCGACGGCTTCTCCGCCGCGCGGATCGAGGAGGAGGTGGTCTGCACCCCCACCGGCGCCAAGGTCATCACGCTTTATCCCGCCGAGGAATTGCCGATCGCGAATCCCTATTGAGACGCGCACGAGAGCGGGATAGACGAACTCAGTCGACGTGTCCCTCTCCGCCCTTGGGGGCGGAGAGGCTAGGTGAGGTGAGGGATTCCAGGGCGAACGCCAGTGATTCGCCACCTCACCCCGACCCTCTCCGCCCCGGTGGAGCGGAGAGGGAGATGATGTAAAAGCGGAGGCGGCATCGATGGCGACGGATCTCACGAAGGACAAGATCGGCTGGATCGGCACGGGGCGGATGGGATTTCCGATGGCCGAGCGGCTTGCCAAGGCGGGATGCCGGGTCAGCGCCTGGAACCGCACGCGTGCCAAGGCCGAGCCGCTTCAGAAAAGCGGCGTCGCGTTGGTCGAGCGGCCCTCGGACCTCGCCTCTTGCGACATCGTCTTCACGATGGTCGCGGCGGGCGAGGACCTGAAAACGGTGGCGCTTGGCCGTGACGGACTCTTCTCCGGCAACAAGACGCCGCGCATCCTGGTCGATTGCTCGACGATCGACGAGGACGCATCGTCGGAGGTTCGCGCACTGGCGCAGGGCCGCGGCACCGCGATGCTGGCCTCGCCGGTCAGCGGCAACGGCAAGGTGGTGAAGGCCGGCAAGCTCACCGTTGTCGTGTCGGGCCCACGGAAAGCCTATGACGAGGCGCTTCCTTATCTCGAGCGGCTGGGACAGGGCGTGAGCTATGTCGGCGAGGGCGAGCTCGCGCGGCTCGTGAAGATCTGCCACAACGTGCATCTGGGCGTGGTGATCCAATCGCTGGTCGAGGTCACGGCGCTCGCCGAGAAAAGCGGCGTGAGACGCGCCGACTTTCTCGAATTCATGAACAAGAGCGTGATGGGATCGGTGTTCACCCGCTACAAGTCGCCCGCGCTCGTCAATTGCGACTTCGCGCCGACCTTCACGCCGGTGCTCTTGCGCAAGGACCTCGAGCTGGGATTGGCGCAAGGCAAGAAGACCGACACGCCAATGCCGGTCACGGCGCTGACCCGCGAGATCATCCAGAACCTCATCGGCATCGGCTTCACCGAGCAGGATTTCGCCACGCTGATGGTGCAGCAGGCGCGCAACTCGGGCTATGAGCTGAAGCCCGAGAACGTGCCGGTGAATGATGGCCTGAGCTGACCCTCATTGTCCCAGACCGCCCGCCGGATAAGGCGGATTGGGCGGCGCGCCCGGTGGCGCCTGAAGGCCGCCGGTGCCGTAATTGGTGACCGGCCCTTGCGGCAGTCCGGGCGAGAAATTGGGCGCCGGCGCGAGCGGCGTCTGCGGCGGAAGCAGTTTCGGCCCCGGCAGCGACGGCACGACCGGGAGATAAGGCGGGACTGTCTGATCCGGGCGGACGTCGTTCGGAAAGCCGCGGGCGCGCGGGGTCGCCTCATCGTCCGGATCGGCGCCGGCGCCTGAATATTGCTGCGAATATTGCGGCGGCGGCGGAGCGGCACCCGCTTCTGCGTCCCACGGCACGGCCTCGGTCGCAACGGGCGCAGCGCCGCATGCCCCGACAAGGACGAAGATCAGCGCCGCGGCAATCGAGCGCGCAAAGCCCATCCCCTCCCTTGCCGTGCCGCGGCAGGGGAAGTCAAATCACGTGCGTGGGAGCCGGTCAGGCGGCGGCGTGATGGTTGCGGGACCGGCCGACGCCGGTATGCGGCGCGGCGCGGCGTCCGGCATGCTCGATCCGCTTCAGCTCTTCACGGCATTTCTTGAGATACCAGATCTCGCGCACATCGCGGTCTTCGGTATCCATGGCGGCGAGCTTGATCTCGACCAGATCGAGCAACAGCTCGACCGAGCGCGATGACAGGGCAACGGCCGGCATGGGACGGGATTGATCCGACATGGCTGCTCCTCATTCGGTAGCCCCGCTGTCTCCAGGAGACCGGTGGCTTTGCGTCTCCGGGTCGCCCCGGATTTGCCGTTTCGTGTGGCGCCGCACGGCAAGACCCGCACGTTCGCGGATCGGATTTAAGCCGATTAAGAATTAAAGACCGGTAAAGTTCCCAAGCCGCGGCAACCCGCCGCAACGGCGTCAGGCGGCCGGCGTGTCGAGCGAATATCCGGCCGAGCGGACGGTGCGGATGAGGTCGCTCCGGCTGGTGCCGTTCAGGGCTTTGCGCAGGCGACGGATATGCACGTCGACGGTCCTGAGCTCGACCTCGGCGTCGCGGCCCCAGACCGCGTCGAGCAACTGCTCGCGCGAGAAGACGCGTCCCGGCCGCTCGAGCAGGAACCGCAACAGGCGGAACTCGGTCGGGCCCAGATGCACCGGCTCATTGTCGCGCGTCACGCGATGGGCGGACAGGTCAAGCGCCAGGTCGGCGAATTTCAGCACCTCGTCGGCGTTGTTGGGCCGCGCGCGGCGGATCACCGCCTTCAACCGCGCGATCAGCTCGGTCGTGCTGAACGGCTTGACCACATAGTCGTCGGCGCCGCTGTCGAGCCCGCGCACGCGGTCGCCTTCTTCCCCGCGCGCGGTCAGCATGATCACCGGCAGATCGCGCCACGTCGGGGCGCGGCGGATTTGACGGCAAAGCTCAAGACCGGAGAGGCGCGGCAGCATCCAGTCGAGCAGCACGGCGTCGGGCTTCGCCTCCTTGAGCTGCAGCAGCGCCTCTTCGCCGTCGCGCGCTTCGGCAACCGAGAACCCTTCCTTCTCGAGGTTGTATTTGAGCAGCGTCGAGAGAGCGGGCTCGTCCTCGACCACCAGGACCTGGGGGCGCATCAGCCTTGCCCCTCAAGCCGCTCGGGCGCGTCGCCATCCGGCGTGATTCCGAGGCTGGTGCTATCGCGCTTGGGCCGGACCTGCTGCATCGGCGTGCCATTGATGAGGAAATAGAGCGTTTCGGCGATGTTGGTCGTGTGGTCGCCGATGCGCTCGAGATTCTTGGCCATGAACAGGAGATGCGTGCCCGAGGTGATGTTGCGCGGGTCCTCGATCATGTAGGTGAGCAGCTCGCGGAAGAGGCTCGTATACATCTCGTCGAGCTCTTCGTCCCGGAGCCACACCGCGAGCGCCTTTTCGGCATCGCGCTCGACATAGGCGTCGAGGATGTCCTTGATCATCTGGCCCGCAAGCCGGCTCATGCGCGGCAGCGTGTGGACCGGCCGCACCGGCGGCGTCTGATCGAGCGCGATCGAGCGCTTGGCGACGTTGGTGGCATAATCGCCGATGCGCTCGAGGTCGGTCGAAATCTTGAGCGCCGCGATGATCTGGCGCAGATCGCGCGCCATCGGCTGCCGCAGCGCCAGGAGCCGGACCACCAGCGCCTCCACCTCGCGCTCGAGCTCGTCGACCTGCGCGTCGCTTTCGATGACCTTGGCGGCGAGATCGGAATCGCGCTTTGCGACCGCCTCGATCGCGCTGGCAAGCTGGCTTTCGGCGAGCCCGCCCATCTCGGCCACGATGTTGTCGAGCCGGTGCAGTTCCTGGTCGTAGCTCTTGACGATATGTTCGGACGCCATGACCGCTCCCTCAGCCGAACCGGCCGGTGATGTAGTCCTCGGTTTGCCGCTGCTTCGGATGTGTGAACATCGCTTCGGTCTCGTCGAACTCGATCATCTCGCCGATATACATGAAGGCGGTGTAATCGGAGCTTCGCGCCGCCTGCTGCATGTTGTGGGTGACGATCACGATGCAATAATCGGATTTGAGCTCGGCGATCAGCTCTTCGATGCGCTGCGTCGAGATGGGGTCGAGCGCCGAGCACGGCTCGTCGAGAAGCAGCACTTCGGGACGCACCGCGATCGCGCGGGCGATGCAGAGACGCTGCTGCTGGCCGCCCGAAAGGGACAGGCCGCTCTCCTTGAGCTTGTCCTTCGCCTCGTCCCAAAGCGCCGCGCGGCGCAGCGCCTCCTCGACGCGCTCGTCGAGTTCCTGCGCCGGCAACCGCTCGTAGAGGCGGACGCCAAAGGCGATGTTGTCGTAGATCGACATCGGGAACGGCGTCGGTTTCTGGAACACCATGCCGACGCGCGCCCGCAAGAGGTTCAGGTCGACCCCCGGATCGAGGATGTTGCGGCCGTCGATCAGGATCTCGCCTGTGGCGCGCTGATCGGGATAGAGCTCGTACATGCGGTTGAGGCACCGCAGCAAGGTCGACTTGCCACACCCCGAAGGCCCGATGAAAGCGGTGACCCGCTTGTCATAAAGCGAGAAGGTGACGCCCTTCACCGCCTCGAAACCGCGGTAGTGGAAGTGCAGGTCCTTCACCACGACCTTGGTCACCGGCTTTTCGATGTTGCGCGGCTTGTCGTTTGGAATGACCGGCGTGGAAAGCGGCATGCGGGGCGGGGTGGGGGCTGTCGTGGCCATGGGCGCGATTTCGATGCTCATTGCGAGAAGCTGCTCCGGCTTGCGACCCAGCGGGCCACGATGTTGAGGATGAGGATGGTGAAGGTGATGAGGGCGGCGCCACCCCAGGCCAGGACCTGCCAATCGGCATAAGGGCTGAGCGCGAACTGAAAGATCACCACCGGCAGGTTCGCCATCGGACCGTTCATGTTGGCGCTCCAGAATTGGTTATTGAGCGCCGTGAAGAGAAGGGGTGCGGTCTCGCCCGCGATCCGTGCGATCGCCAGCATGACGCCGGTGAGGATGCCCTGGATCGCGGCGCGATAGGTGACGACGACAATGACCTTCCATTGCGGCGCGCCCAAGGCCGACGCGGCCTCGCGTAAGCTCGCCGGCACCAGCACCAGCACGTTTTCGGTTGTGCGTACCACCACGGGGATCACGATGATGGCAAGCGCCACGACGCCGGCCCAGGCCGAGAAATGGCCCATCGGCACGACCATCACCTCATAGACGAAAAGGCCGATGACGATCGACGGCGCGCTCAGAAGGATGTCGTTGACGAAGCGCACCGCCGGCGCGATTCGGCTGCCGCGCCCGAATTCGGCAAGGAAGGTGCCGGTCAGGATGCCGATCGGGGTGCCGAGGAGGGTGGCAACCGTCGTCATGACGATGCTGCCAAAGATGGGATTGAGGAGCCCGCCCTGGCTTCCGGGCGGGGGCGTCATCTTGGTGAAGAGCGTGCCCTTGAGCGCGGGAATCCCGTTCCACAGCAGCGAACCCAGGATCAGGAACAGCACGATCAGCCCGCCGGCCGTCGCCGCGAAGGAAAGCGCCAGGATCAGCGCGTTGGAGGCTCGCCGCCGGGTGTAGAGGTTCATTTCGCCGCGCGCTCCTCGAGCCGCATCAGCATGAGCCGCGCAATCGCCAGCACGATGAAGGTGATCACGAACAGGATCAGGCCAAGCTCGATCAGCGACGAGGTGTAGAGGTCGCTCACCGCTTCGGTGAATTCGTTGGCAAGCGTCGCCGATATGGTGGTGCCCGGCGCCAGCAGCGACGCGGCGATGTGGTGCGAGTTGCCGATGACGAACGTGACCGCCATGGTCTCGCCCAGCGCGCGACCGAGGCCCAGCATGACGCCGCCGACCACGCCCACACGGGTGAAAGGCAGCACGATCTTGCCCACCACTTCCGACGTGGTGGCGCCGATGCCGTAGGCGCTTTCGCGCAGCACCGCCGGCACGGTCAGGAACACGTCGCGCGACACCGCCGCGATGAAAGGCAGCACCATCACCGCGAGAATGAAGCCCGCCGTCAACACGCCCAAGCCCAAGGGCGGGCCGGCGAACAGCGCTCCAATCCCCGGAATGTTGCCGAGACTATCCACCAGAACCGGCTGCACGGTGGTTTGCAGCACGGGCGCCAGCACGAACAGGCCCCAGATGCCGTAGATGATGCTCGGGATCGCCGCCAGCAGCTCGATCAAGACCCCGATCGGGCGCCGCAGCCATTTGGGGCACAGCTCGGTCAGGAACAACGCGATCCCGAGCCCTACCGGTATCGCGATGATCATGGCGATGAGCGACGTGACCAATGTCCCGTAAACCGCGGGAAGGGCGCCGTAGATGTCCTTCACCGGGTTCCATTGCTCGCTCCACAGGAAAGCGATGCCGAAGGCGCGCATGGCCGGCAACGAGCCGATCAACAGCGCAATCATCACAGCGCCCAAAAGCGCAAGCACACCGATAGCGAAGAGCTGTGTCGTGCCCCGAAAAAGTGCGTCTTGGAGTCGCAGCCGGCCCAATCTTGGCCGCGCCGGAAAACGTCCCCCTTGATCCGCCGCGACCGCCCCGGTCGATGGCCTCACCCTGGTTCTCCCATTTTGCTAGACCAGTACAGGGGCTCGGTTGCCGTTTTATGACAGGGGCGCGGCAGGAAGGTGGACGGTGAAGGTTGATCCCTGACCCGGCTCGCTTTCTATCTCGAGCGTCCCGCGATGGTGGTTGACGATATGCTTCACGATGGCAAGCCCCAGCCCGGTTCCGCCCAGTTCGCGGGACCGGGCGGCATCTACCCGATAGAACCGCTCGGTCAGGCGCGGCAAATGTTCGCGGGCGATGCCGGGCCCGTGATCGCGCACGGTCAAGGAGATCGCCGCCCTTTGTCCGGACCGGGCGCCCGGAAGCAGGCGCGTCGACCGGTTCGCCACGATCTCGACCGCGGTTCCTGGTCCGCTATATTTGATCGCGTTGTCGATCAGGTTCTGGAACACTTGGGCAAGCTCGTCGGCATCGCCTTGAACCGGCGGCATGTCTTCCGGAAGCCGCATGTCGAGCCGCATGCCCCGCGATGCCGCCCGTTGCTCGAGCGCGTCGACCACCCCGAGCACGACGCTGCCGAGATCGACCGCCCCGACCGGCGGGCGATGCTCGTTCATCTCGATCCGCGACAGCGATAAAAGATCCTCGACGAGACGCTGCATGCGGGCGGCCTGCTCGGCCATGATGCCCAAAAAACGCTCACCCGCGGCGCGGTCATCCCGCGCGGGCCCGCGCAAGGTCTCGATGAACCCGACCAGCGAGGCGAGCGGCGTCCTGAGCTCGTGGCTCGCATTGGCGACGAAGTCGGCGCGCAACTGCTCGCTGCGTTTGAGCGCGGTCAGGTCGTTCAAAAGCAGCACCGCCGCCGCGCCGTCCGAGGTCTGCGTCTCGAGCGGCGCGATGCTCGCCGATAGGTGCCGTTCGACGGGCGTGGTCAGGTCGAATTCGACGATGCGGCGGCCTTCGCCGCGCAAGACGGCATCGACGGCGGCCAGGACCAGCGGCTGCCGCAGCGCTCCCGCGAGATCGCGGTCGAGCAGGCGGTCGCCCAAAAGCGCCTCGGCCGCGCCATTGGCGCGGACCACCCGGCGATCGGCGTTGAGCAGCAAAAGCGGCTCCGGCAACGCCGCAAGCACCGAGCGCGCCGCTTCGAGCTCGTCCTCGCGCGCCCTGAGGCGCAGGCGCCAGTAGCGCACCCACCGGCCGAGCGAGAGCCACAGCTCCTGGATCGACGGGGCCCAGGTCTCGATCTCCGGATTGGCGCGGTCGTCGCCCGCCATCGTCTCGATCGCGGCCTGCACCGAGGCGACGCCGAAGACCAGCGGCTTCAGCAGCAGCACGATCCCGCCATAGACAAAGGCGGCGGCCACGATCGCCGCCACCGGATCGACGAGGTCCAGAGCGGCCAGCGTCGCGAGCGCGGCGAACCCCGGCAATGCCAGCACCAGCCCGCCGAGGAGGAGGCGCGGAAACGCGACGCGCCAAGCACTTGTCGGCCCCGCGGCGGCCGACCGCGTCCCTTGCCCCTCGGTGTGAGCCATCGCCGCCCCTCCGCCGTCACTCTAGAACGCAGCGCCGGCAAGCGGAACCGCGCGCCAAGAAAAAGCCCCGCCGAAGGCGGGGCTGAGTTGGGGGGGAATGTCGCGGGGGAACGCGACAGGGTCCACCCGTCAATACGCTCACGCCCAGGCGCCGGTTCACTGAATGGCGGCTTTATTGCTGTGGCCTTCGTGAGACATGGCGCCGGGATCACCCGCGACAGCCCCCGCCGAGGGATGCTAGCCTTGGGGTCTCCCAGGAGCCGCGCCAGCCATTCGATGAACGACCGACCGCGCCCGCCGCCTGCCGCCCTCCCGGCGGATGCGTCGCCGATGATGGCGCAGTATTTCGAGATCAAGCGCGCCCATCCCGATTGCCTTCTGTTCTATCGAATGGGCGATTTCTACGAGCTGTTCTTCGAGGATGCCGCAAAGGCCTCGGCCGCGCTCGACATTACGCTGACAAAGCGCGGCAAGCACGACGGCGAGGACGTGGCGATGTGCGGCGTTCCGGTCCACGCCGCCGACGCCTATCTCGCGCGCCTCATCCGGCAGGGTTTTCGGGTCGCCGTCTGCGAGCAAATGGACGTGGCCAGCGATCAGCGGCGGCGCGGACCGATGCGGCGGGCGGTGGTGCGGATCGTCACGCCGGGGACCTTGACCGAGGACACGCTGCTCGATGCGCGGCGCCATAACTATCTGGCGGCGCTCGCGGAGGCCGCCGGGTCCATGGGCCTCGCCTGGCTCGATCTCTCGACCGGCGACGTCGAAACGCAAGAAGTGGGACCTCAGGCCCTTGCCGCGGCACTCGCGCGGCTGCGGCCCGGCGAGATCGTGATGCCCGAGCGGCTTCTCGAGCGGCCCGAGCTCGGCGAGCTTTTGCGCGACTGGAAAGCCGTCTCGACATTGCTTCCCAACGCACGCTTCGACAGCGAGAACGGACGCAAGCGGCTCGAGACGCAGTATGGCGTGGGCACCCTTGACGGGTTCGGCTCCTTCGGCCGCGCCGAGCTTGCGGCGGCGGGCGCGCTCGTCGATTACGTCGAGCTGACGCAACAAGGGAAAATGCCGCTGTTGCGGCCGCCGCGCCGGCTTGCCGCCGGCGCCTTCATGGAGATCGACGCGGCGACGCGGCGCAATCTCGAGCTTGTCGAGACGCTCGCCGGCGAGCGCAAGGGAAGCCTGTTGGCGATCATCGACCGCACGGTGACGGGTGCCGGCGCGCGCCTCCTCGCCGAGCATCTGGCGGCGCCGCTGACCGATCCGCGCGCAATCAACGAGCGGCTCGACGCCGTGCAATCCCTCGTCGCCGAAGAGCGTCTGCGCGCATCGCTGCGCGAGAGCTTGCGCCGCACGCACGACATGGCGCGCGCGATGGCGCGGTTGGGCCTCGGCCGCGGCGGCCCGCGCGATCTTGCCGCGTTGCGGGACACGCTGATCGAGGCCGCGGCGGCGCGGGTCCGGCTCGCGAGCGGCACGCTTCCCGCGCTTCTCTCCCGTGCGGAGCGCGATCTCGGCGAGCACGGCGCGCTCACGGACCGGCTTGCGCGCGCGCTCGCGGCCGAGCTGCCGCTTCTCACGCGCGACGGCGGCTTCATCGCGCGCGACTATTCGCCGGCGCTCGACGAGCTCCGGGCCTTGCGCGATGAAAGCCGGCGCATGGTCGCGAACCTCCAGGCGCGCTATGCGCAGGAGACGGGCGTGCCGTCGCTCAAGATCCGCCACAACAACATCCTGGGCTATCACATCGAGGTCGCGCCCCAGAGCGCAGGCAAGCTTGGGCAGGATTTCATCCACCGCCAGACGCTTGCCAACGTCGCGCGCTATGGCACGGTCGAGCTGTCGGAGCTCGAGAACAAAATCTCGAGTGCCGCGGACAAGGCATTGGCGCTCGAGCTTGCGTGTTTTGAGGAGCTGGTTGCGGTTGCAATGGAAAAGGCCGACGCGATCGCGCGCGCGGCCGCGGCGCTCGCCATGATCGACGTGACGGCCGGGCTTGCGGAGCTGGCGGCGGCCGAGCGTCATTGCCAGCCCGAGATCGACGACGGCACCGGCTTCACCGTCATCGGCGGCCGGCATCCGGTGGTCGAGGCGGCGCTCGGCGGCGCGCAAGGGCACGGCTTCATCGCGAATGATTGCGCGCTCGAGCCGGGGCGGCGGCTGTGGCTTCTGACCGGCCCGAACATGGCGGGGAAAAGCACGTTCCTGCGCCAGAACGCGCTCATCGCCGTCATGGCGCAAAGCGGCGCCTTCGTGCCGGCCGAACGCGCGCATATCGGCGTGATCGATCGCCTGTTCAGCCGCGTCGGCGCCGCCGACGATCTGGCGCGCGGCCGCTCGACCTTCATGGTCGAGATGGTGGAAACCGCCGCGATCCTCAATCGCGCGAGCCCTCGCTCGCTCGTGATCCTCGACGAGATCGGGCGCGGCACGGCCACTTTCGACGGGCTTTCGATCGCCTGGGCGACGATCGAGCATCTTCACGACATCAATCGCTGCCGCACGCTGTTCGCCACCCATTTCCACGAATTGACGGCGCTCGCGGCGAAGCTCGATCAGCTCGCGTGCCACACGATGCGGGTCAAGGAATGGCAGGACGACGTCGTGTTCCTGCACGAGGTCGCGCCCGGCACCGCGGACCGCTCTTATGGCATCCACGTGGCAAAGCTCGCGGGTCTGCCGCCGCCGGTGCTGGCGCGTGCCGAGGAAGTGCTGCGCACGCTCGAGGCGGGCGAGCAGGGCGGCGCGCTGACGCGCCTGGCCGAGGATTTGCCCTTGTTCGCCGCCGTGCGGGCGGCGCCGGCGCCGGCAAAACGCTCGGCGCTGCTCGCCGCCGTTCGCGAGATCCGTGCCGACGAGCTTTCGCCGCGCGCGGCGCTCGACCTTCTTTATCAGCTCAGGGCGTTGGCCGATGCGGAGGACCCCGAGCGCGGGCCGCAGCGGTGACCCCGCCGGATATTGATGATAGGGTGCCGGCCGAACCGGTCTTGGAGGGAATGATGAAGCCCGCGCTGCCACGAATGATCCTGTCCGTCGCGCTCGCGCTCTTTGCCGTCAGCGCGCAGGCCCAAAAGCACTATGCGCCGGGCGTCACCGACACCGAGATCACATTCGGGCAGACCCTGCCGTTGAGCGGCCCGGCATCAGCCTATTCCCAGGTCGGTCACGCGGAAGCCGCCTATTTCAACATGATCAACGATCAAGGCGGCGTGAACGGGCGCAAGCTCAAGCTCATTCAGCTCGACGATGGCTACAGTCCGCCCAAGACCGTGGAGCAGACGCGCAAGCTCGTCGAGGAGGACCACGCCGCCTTCGTCTTCAGCGCGATCGGCACGCCGACCAATATGGCCGTGCGGGCCTATCTCAACGAGAAGAAGGTGCCGCAACTGTGGATCGGCTCGGGATCGAGCAAGTTCGACGACCCCAAGAACTTTCCCTGGACCATCGCCTTCCTCCCAAGCTATCGCGTCGAGGGCCGCATTTACGCGCGCTGGCTCCTCGCCACCAAGCCCGATGCCAAGGCCGCGGTCCTCTACCAGAACGACGATTACGGAAAGGACCTGCTGCAGGGATTCCGTGAAGGATTCGGCAAGGACGCGGATCAGCACATCATCGCCACCGCGTCCTACGAGGTCACCGACCCGACCGTCGATCAGCAGATCGTCAGCCTGAAAGGATCCGGCGCCAATGTGTTTTTCGCGGTCGCGACGCCGAAATTCTCGGCGATGGCCCTGAGCAAGGTCTATGACCTCGGCTGGAAGCCGCTCTATATCGTGAACTATGTCGGCAGCTCGGTGGCGGCCGCTTTGAAGCCCGCGGGTCTCGAGAAGGCGGTTGGCCTCATCTCGACGGCCTACGAGAAGGACCCGACCGATCCGCAATGGCACAATGACCCGGACTTCAAGGCATGGGTCGCGTGGATGGGCAAGTACATGCCGGGCGGCGATCTCGACAACGCGTTCAACTCCGAAGGCTATGTCGAAGCCGAGGCCCTCGTCCACATCCTGAAAGCGGCGGGCGACGATCTCTCGCGCGAGAACATCATGTCGCAAGCGACGCACCTCGACAACCTCACGCTGCCGATGCTGGAGCCGGGGATCACCATGAGCACGAGCCCCACCGACTATTCGCCGGTGAAGGGCATGCGCCTCGTGCGGTTCGACGGAAAGACCTGGGTCTCGTTCGGCGAGGTGATCGACGGCCGCCTGTCGGAGCGGTGACGGACCCGGGCCCGGCTGGCGGCCCGCCAATCGGCACGGTAGGATAACACCATGGCCGCCATTCAACGACAGCGCGAGATCGTCGACCGGCGCGCGCTTCAAGCGGAGCTGGGCTCGCTTGCCGAAAGCGGCGAGCCCGCGCGCGAGCAGGTCTCGGCGATCTTGAAGCGCGTCGTCACCGCGGGCCGTGCCGAGGTGCGGCAGCGTTTCGAAGCTGGCAGCAGCGGCACCGAAGCGACGCAGGAGCTGGCCTTTCTCGTCGATCAGGTCATCCGCGTCCTTTACGATTTCGTGACCACGCGGATCTATCCGATCGCCAATCCGACGAAGGGCGAGCGGCTGTCGCTCGTTGCGGTCGGCGGCTATGGCCGCGGCGAGCTCGCGCCTTTCTCCGACATCGACCTTCTGTTCCTCTATCCCTGGAAGGTGACGCCGCACACCGAGCAGGTGGTCGAATATCTCCTCTACACGCTGTGGGACATCGGGCTAAAGGTCGGTCAGGCGACGCGCTCGATCGAGGAGACGATCGTCCGGGCGAAAGCCGATCTGACGATCCGCACGGCGGTGCTCGAAGCGCGCTATGTCTGGGGCGACCAGGGCCTTGCCATCGAGCTGAAGCGCCGGTTCGAGAACGAGGTCATCAAGGGCAGCTCGGCGAGCTTTCTTGGCGCGAAGCTCGAAGAGCGCGACAAGCGCCACGAGCGGCTTGGCGAATCGCGGTATCTGGTCGAGCCCAACGTGAAGGAGAGCAAGGGCGGCTTGCGCGACCTTCACACCCTGTTCTGGATCGCGAAATACATCTATCGCGTCGATCATGTCGACGAGCTCGTCTCGCGCGGCGTTTTGCGCGCGGACGAGGCGGTGCGTTTCGCGCGCGCGCAGAACTTCTTGTGGACGGTGCGATGTCACCTCCACTTCATCACGGGCCGGGCCGAGGACCGGCTGACCTTCGACCTGCAGGGAGAGGTCGGCCGCCGCATGGGGTACACCGACCATGTCGGGACCCGCGGCGTCGAACGGTTCATGAAGCATTACTTCCTGGTGGCGAAGGATGTCGGCGATCTGACGCGCATCTTCTGCGCGCTTCTGGAATCGGAGCAGCAGCGCGAGCCGTTGCTGTCATGGCGACGCTGGACGGTCCGCAAGCGCCATGTCGATGGCTTTCTCGTCGATGCCGGACGGCTTGTCGTCGCGAACGAGGACGCCTTTCGCGACGATCCCGTCACGTTCCTGCGTCTCTTTCACACGGCCCAGGAGCACGAGCTCGACATTCATCCCCATACGCTGCGCCTCATCACGCAGTCACTGAAGCTGATCGACGGCAATCTGCGCGAGAATCCCGAGGCGAACCGTCTCTTCATGGAGATCCTCACCTCGCGCAAGGATCCCGAGACGGCGCTCCGCCGCATGAACGAAGCCGGCGTGTTCGGCCGCTTCGTTCCCGATTTCGGACGCGTCGTCGCGCAGATGCAATATGACATGTACCATGTGTACACGGTCGACGAGCACACCATCTTCGCGATCGGCATTCTGCACGGGATCGAGACCGGCGCCTTGAAAGAGGAGCTGCCGCTTGCCACGTCGCTGATGGCGACGATCGATTCGCGGCGCGCGCTTTATCTTGCCGTGCTGCTGCACGATATCGCCAAGGGGCGGGGCGGCGACCATTCGATCCTGGGCGAGAAGGTGGCGGATAAATTGGGGCCACGGCTCGGCCTTAGCGCCGAGGAGACCGAGACGGTCGCGTGGCTTGTGCGCTGGCATCTCCTGCTCAGCGGCACCGCGTTCAAGCTCGACATCGACGACCCCGAAACGATCCGCGGCTTGGCGCAGCAAGTGCAGTCACCCGAGCGGCTCAATCTCCTGTTCATTCTCACCGTCGCCGACATTCGCGCGGTCGGACCCAAAGTGTGGAACGGCTGGAAGGCGACGCTCCTGCAAGAGACCTATCATCGCGCCATCGAGATGATGTCGGGCGGGTTGATCGGCGACACGCGAGCCGCGCGCATCAAATCGCGCCAGGAAGAGACGCGCGCGCTGTTGCGCGACTTCACCGACCAGGAGTTCGAGGCGTTCGTCGCGAAGACCTATCCCAATTATTGGTTTTCGTTCGACCCGCCATCGCTGTCGCGTCATGCGCGGCTGACCCGCGCGGCCGATCGCGACAGCGTCCCGCTCACGCTGGACACGCGGGTCGATCCCGCGCGCGCCGTCACCGAGGTGACGCTCTATACCGCCGATCACCCGGGTCTTTTCTCGCGCATTGCGGGTGCCTTCGCGCTCGCCGGCGCCAACATCGTCGACGCGAAAATCCTGACGCTGTCGAACGGGATGGCGCTCGATACGTTCCTTGTCCAGGACCGTCAGGGCGGCGCGTTCGACCGGCCCGAAAAGCTTGCCAAGCTTGCGGTCCTGTTCGAGAACGTGATGTCGGGGCGGATCAAGGCCCATCTCGAGCTGAACGAGGCGCCGGCGATCCCGAGCCGGACCCAGGTCTTCACCGTGCCGCCGCGCGTCCTCATCAACAACACCGCGAGCCGAACGCACACCGTGGTCGAGGTGAACGGACGCGACCGATTGGGCCTGCTGTTCGACCTGACGCGGGCCCTAACGCAGCTCAATTTGCAGATTGCGAGCGCAAAGATCTCGACCTACGGCGAAAAGGTCGTCGACGTCTTTTATGTGAAGGACTTGTTCGGCCACAAGATCGAGCATGAAGGCCGGGTGAAGTCGATCCGGGAACGGCTCACCGCCGCTTTGGCCGAGCCCGCGGAAATCCCGCCGCCGTCACGGCGCCGGGCACGCGCCCGTTCGGCGGCGGAATAGCGATCCGCCGCTTCCCGGACGGGCGCCGGAACAGGATCAGGCGGCCTTTTGCTGCTGCGCCAGGTCGCGGACTTCCTCGAACCCTTCGCTGACGCGTTTTGACAGCACGCTCATGGCGTCGGAGTTGGTCTTGGTCGCGAGCTCGGTCAGGTCGCGAATGTTGGCAAGACCCTTCTCGATCGCCTTCTTGGAATATTCGGCCTGGCGCGCGAGCCGCTCTTCCATGGTGCCATTGGGCTTGGTCATGTCGCTCAGCATCGCCTGCATGTCTTCCATGGCCTGGCGCGCGAGTTCGAGATTGCGGCGCATCCAAGCCTGCGTGCCCTCGAGCGCCAGCTGATTGGCCTGCGTGAAGGCCTCGATGTTCTTGCGCTGGCACGCCGCGACCGCTTCGAGATCGAAGTTCGGCAGCCGCCATTCGCCGAGCATCTTCTGGAACTCGAGGAAGGACTCGCTATTGGGTAGTTGGGTTGCCATGTGTTCGCCTCCCGTCCGCCGGACGGTGGTTGGAGTTGGGACCAGAGCCCCCGGGTTTCTGCTTTGCCGGAAGCATAAGTCCATCGCTGCGCCGGCAGCAAGCGCAGAGTGCTTACAAAGCTGTGAACTCTTCGCTAACAGACCGCTAAGCGCGGTCGAACCGGATGCCGGGTCCCAGCGCCAGAATGGCAATGGCACCAAGCGCCGCCGGCGCGAACGCAACCGCGGCGATCCCGGTTTCATCCCAGGCAAAACCGCCAAGAATCGGTAACACGACGGCACATGGGTAAGAAACCGTAAACATCGCGGCCGACATACGCGGCACATCTTCGACCGGCACCACCAAAGCCGGCAGCGCCAGCATCAGCACGAGCGCCACCGCGTTGGCGCATCCGACGATCGCGGCGAGGGCCACGATCACGTTGCCCGATCCCACCACGATGCCGAACACGCTGGCCAGGATGAGCGCCCCCAGGACGACATAGATCGCCCGGCTTCGTACGACGCGCGACGCGATCGCCAGCATCAACAGCGACCCCGGCAGCTGTCCGCCATTGAGCGCCGACAAGACCGGCACCACGAGGTCGCCGCGTCCCATCCCATAGAGATAGTCCGGAAGGAAGGTGTTGGCGCTCCAATAGATCGTGTTGACGCCGCCGAGCATGATGCCCAGCCGCCAGACCAGAGGGTGGCGCCAATTGGGCCACCAGCGCCGCGCCGCAAAGCCGCGCGCCGCGCGCGAGGCGGCCGACGTGCCGGGCGCCCCCCACACCACGAGCGCGGCGGTCAGCAGGACCGGCAGCGCCCACACCACGAAAGAAAGCCGCCAGCTGCCGCGCACGAGCGGCAGCACGATGGGCACCGCGGCCGCGACCGCGATGATCTCGGATACCAGCAACCCGTTGGTATAAACGGCCGTCGCGAAGCCGATGCGATTGGGCATCCACTCCCGAACCAGCGGCGGCAAGGTCGGCTGCATGATGGCGATGCCCGCGCCCATGAGGATCGTGGCGCCGTCGAGGATCAGGATGTCCGGCGCCGCCCCCCGCGCGGCCGATCCGACGGCCGTCAGGATAAGCCCGGCGACAAGCGTCGCGCGCGCGCCAAAGCGCGCGATCAGCAACGCGCCAGGCACCGCCGCGAAGGCAAAGAGGAGCGAGGGCAGGCTGCCAAGCGTCCCGATCGCGGTTTCCGTGAGATTGAGGTCGCGATGGATCATGGGCAGCACGGGCGCGGCGGCCAGGATCGTCAGCCGCAATCCCATGCCGGCGAGCCACAGCAAGGTCAGCGTCCCGATGACGCGGCCCGAATCGCCCCGCATCGTGGCGGCATCGGTCGTCGGTCGCCGCGGTGCGGGGGTTGCCCCGGCCGCTCTCGCCTCGTCCATTAGGGCTGGCCCGCCGCAGGCGTGTGGATCAAAATCGCCGCGGCCCTCCAACCCATCGGCGTCGGGCTCCTAGGAGCGAGCCGACTTTCCTTCGTGTGCGGCGCCGTCGGAAAGCACGTGAAGACCGCGCGATTCATTTCCCCCCGACCCCATCATCCGTTGTCGTCCGCGGCGCATTTTTCTCGCGCGCATTATAGGACATTGCGGGCGCGCGGATGTGAAAGAATTGCAGAGGAAAGCGATTCCACTCAACCTATTCGCGCAGGTCTTCGAAGAATTCCTTCACTTTAGCGAAGAATCCTTCGCTCTCGGGATGACTGCGGCTGCTATCGCCGGCCTTCTCGAATTCGCGCAAGAGTTCCTGCTGACGTTTCGTCAAATTGACGGGCGTCTCGACCACCACCTCGACGAACATGTCCCCCCGCGTGGCCGAGCGAAGCACCGACATGCCTTTGCCGCGCAAGCGGAATTGATGGCTGGTCTGGGTCCCGGCCGGGACGGTGAGCTTGGCGCGGCCGCCGTCGATCACGGGAATCTCGATCTGGCTGCCGAGGATCGCCGTGGTGATCGAGATCGGCACGCGGCAATGGATGTTGGCGCCGTCGCGCTGAAAGATCGGGTGCGGCTTCACGGCAAGGAAGATATAGAGATCGCCCGCACCGCCGCCGCGCAAGCCTGCCTCGCCTTCGCCCGCGAGACGGATGCGATTGCCGTCCTCGACACCGGCAGGGATCGTGACGCTGAGCGTCTTTTCCTTGCGCACACGGCCTTGGCCGCCGCAGCTCCGACAGGGATTTTCCGTCACCCGGCCGGCGCCGTGGCAGGAGGGACAGGTGCGCTCGATCGTGAACAAGCCCTGCTGCGCGCGGACCCGCCCGGCACCGTGGCAGGTTGGGCAATTGACCGGACGCGAGCCCGGCGCCGCGCCGCTTGCGCCGCATGTCTCGCACGGCGCCAGGGTCGTGACGCGGATCGTCGTCTGCCGGCCCTTGAATGCGTCCTCGAGCGAGATCTCGAGATTGTAGCGCAGATCGTTGCCGCGCGTGTTGGCGCCCCGCTCGCCGCGGCGTTGACCCGAAAGATTGCCGAACATCTCGTCGAAAATGTCGGCAAAGCCCGCGGCGAAGCCGAAATCGCCGGCCCCCGGCCGCGCGCCGCCGCCCTCGAAGGCGGCGTGGCCGAACCGGTCATAGGCCGCGCGCTTCTGATCGTCCTTAAGGACGTCATAGGCCTCGCTGATCGATTTGAATTTCTGCTCGGCCGCCTTGTCGCCCGGGTTCCGGTCCGGGTGATGCTGCATCGCGAGCTTGCGATAGGCTTTCTTCAGGTCCTCGGGCCCGGCATCGCGCTGAACGCCCAAGAGTTCGTAATAGTCCTGCTTCGCCATCGGCTACCGTTCTTGGCCTGGATCGTTGACGCAGAACCGCCCCGAGGACATTTCCGTCACCGGGGCGGCTCCAAAAAAACAGGACAATTGTTAACCCGAGCGCTTCTTCCGCTCGTCCACCTCTTCGAAGTCGGCATCGACGACCTTGTCGTTGCCGCCCTGGGCATCCGGCCCGCCGCCGGCGGAGGGCCCGCCATCCCCGCCCGGCGCGCCGGCACCCGCCGCCTGCTGCGCCTTGTACATGGCCTCGCCAAGCTTCATCGCGGCTTGCGCAAGGGCGTCGGTCTTGGCCTTGATCTGGGCGACATCATCGCCGCCCGTCACGCCTTTCAGGTCGCGGATCGCCGCTTCGACCGTGGTGCGGTCGCCGGCCGGCACCTTGTCGCCACCCTCGCTGAGCGTGCGCTCGGTGGTGTGGACAAGCGCCTCGGCCTGATTGCGCGCCTCGACCAGTTCGCGCCGCTTCTTGTCCTCGTCGGCGTGCGCCTCGGCGTCCTTCACCATCTTGTTGATGTCGGCATCGCTCAAGCCGCCCGACGCCTGGATTCGGATCTGCTGCTCCTTGCCGGTCGCCTTGTCCTTGGCGCTGACGCTGACGATGCCGTTGGCGTCGATGTCGAACGTGACCTCGACTTGCGGGACGCCGCGCGGTGCGGACGGCAATCCGACCAGATCGAACTGCCCCAGCAGCTTGTTGTCGGCCGCCATCTCGCGCTCGCCCTGGAACACGCGGATCGTGACCGCGGTCTGATTATCCTCGGCGGTCGAGAAGATCTGGCTCTTCTTGGTCGGGATCGTCGTGTTGCGGTCGATGAGCCGGGTGAACACGCCGCCCAGCGTCTCGATGCCAAGCGACAGCGGCGTCACGTCGAGCAGCAGGACGTCCTTCACCTCGCCCTTCAGCACGCCCGCCTGGATGGCCGCACCCACGGCCACGACCTCGTCGGGATTGACCGAGCGGTTCGGCTCTTTGCCGAAGAACTGCTTCACGGTCTCGATCACCTTGGGCATGCGGGTCATGCCGCCGACCAGGATCACCTCATTGATCTCGGACGCTTTGAGGCCGGCATCCTTGATCGCATTGCGACAGGGCTCGATGGTCTTTTGGATCAGATCGTCGACGAGCGCCTCGAGCTTTGCCCGCGTCAGCTTGATGTTGAGGTGCTTCGGCCCGTGCTGGTCCGCGGTGATGAAGGGAAGGTTCACCTCGGTCTGCATCGAGGACGACAGCTCGATCTTCGCCTTCTCGGCCGCCTCCTTGAGGCGCTGAAGGGCGAGCCGGTCGGACCGCAGGTCGATGCCCTGCTCCTTTTTGAACTCGTCCGCGAGATAGTCGATGATCCGCTTGTCGAAATCCTCGCCGCCCAGGAACGTATCGCCGTTCGTGGACTTCACCTCGAACACGCCGTCGCCGATCTCGAGC
>Ga0335073_10003887_pt1 | contig 20837 bp, 18 predicted proteins | sample Lox_Sample_22_FD_207093 | JGI IMG/M metagenome (GOLD analysis project Ga0335073, IMG submission 207093) | Soil microbial communities from Loxahatchee National Wildlife Refuge, Florida, United States - Lox_Sample_2.2 | ecosystem: Environmental > Terrestrial > Soil > Wetlands | place: USA...
AGAAGTCGGCGAGATGAAAGTAGCGGTCGCCGCGATGCACCAGTTCGTCGAAGATCCAGCGGAACAGGCCATGTTCATTGGGGCAGAATCGGTCGGAGGTGAGCGCGTCCATCACCTCGCGAATCGCTGGGTTCTTTTCATACAGGTCGTTCGGATTGTACGAACCCTTCTGCTGCATTTCGTGAATCTCTTCCGCGCGCAACCCAAAGATGTAAATGTTCTCTTCCCCGACCTCTTCCGCGATTTCGATGTTGGCGCCGTCGAAGGTACCGATGGTCAGCGCGCCGTTCATGGCTAACTTCATGTTGCCCGTGCCGGAGGCTTCCATGCCGGCCATGGAAATCTGCTCGCTTAAATCCGCAGCCGGAATGATGAGCTGCGCCAGCGAGACGCGATAGTCGGGCAGGAACGCGATTTTTATATAATCGTGCGCCTTCTCATCGTTGTTCACGATGTCGGCGACACTGTGAATGAGCTTGATGATCTGCTTGGCCGCCCAGTATCCCGGCGCGGCTTTGCCGGCGAAGATGTAGGTGCGCGGCACCGGCGGCATCTCGTCGCGTTCCACGATGCCGAGATAGTCATGGATGATGCCCATCACGTTCAGCAGCTGACGCTTGTATTCGTGAATGCGCTTGATCTGCACATCGAACATCGAATCGGGATCGATGGAGACGCCGCATAGCTCCTGCGCCACGCCCGCCAGCTTCCGCTTGTTACGCCGCTTTACTTCCTTAAACTGCTGGCGGAATTCAGGATCGTAGGCGAACGGCTCCAGGTCGCGCAGCTTGCGAAGATCGGTAATCCACTTGTTTTCGTCGAGAGTACGGCTGATCAGGTCGGTAAGGTCTTCGTTGGCCTTCATCAGCCAGCGCCGCGGCGCCACGCCGTTGGTTACGTTGCGGAAGCGCTCCGGCCACACCTGCGCGAATTCCGGCGCCAGCGAGTGCGTCAGCAACTCGGTGTGCAGTTCGGAGACACCGTTCACCGAATGACTGCCGACGATGGCCAGATGCGCCATCCGCACCTGCTTCTCGTAGCCCTCCTCGATGATCGACATGCCGCGCCGCTTCTCGTCATCGAGATAGGAATACTGCTGCATATCGCGCAGGAATTCGTGATTGATGTTGAAGATGATCAGCATGTGCCGCGGCAGGACTTTCTCCAGCAGCGGTACCGACCACTTCTCCAGCGCCTCCGGCAGCAGCGTGTGATTGGTGTAGGCCAGCGTCGCGCGGGTGATATCCCACGCCTGCTCCCACGGCAGCTTCTCTTCGTCGAGCAGAATGCGCATCAGCTCGGCGACGGCGAGGCTGGGATGCGTGTCGTTCATCTGCACTGCGACCTTCTGCGGCAGCAGCTCGATGCTCTTGTGCTGCTGGCGGAAGCGGCGCATCAGGTCGCCCATGGCGCACGCGACCAGGAAATATTCCTGCACCAGCCGTAGCTCCTTGCCGCTCATCACCGAATCCGACGGATACAGCACGCGGGAGATGTTCTCCGACTGGATCTTCTGTTCGACGGCGCGAATGTAATCGCCGCGGTTGAAGATCTCGATGTCGAAGTCTTCCGACGAGCGCGCAGTGAACAGCCGCAGCCAGTTCACCGTCTGGCCGAGATAGCCGACGATGGGCATGTCGGCAGGAATGCCCAGGATAATCTTCTCGCCGGTCCATACCTGCTCCAGGCTATGCTCGACCTCGCGCGGGCCGTCAACGCGGCCATAGATGGGAACGTTGACCGCTTCTTCCAGATGCTCGATCTCGAAGGGCGTGCCGTCGGCCTTCCAACGATCGGGCTTCTCGCGCTGGAAGCCGTTGAAGATCTCCTGCTTGAACAAGCCGAACTCGTAGTCGATGCCGTAGCCAAAGCCGGGCATGCCGAGCGTCGCCATCGACTCCAGGAAGCACGCAGCCAGACGGCCGAGGCCGCCATTGCCCAGCCCGGCGTCGTTCTCGCTTTCGAGCACCTCGTCGAGACTGACACCGAAACCGGCCAACACCTCGCGGCACAGCTCCTCGACCCGGAGATTGGAGATGTTGTCGCCCAGCGAGCGGCCCATCAGGAATTCCATCGAGAGATAGTAGAGGCGCTTGGAATCGCGGTGGCGATAGCGCGCTTCCGTGTCCATCATGCGATCGATGATGCGGTCGCGGATGGCCAGCGAAACCGGCTTCAGGTAGTCGGCAGACTTGAGCTCCGAAGTGGGGCGAACCAGGGTATAGCGGACGTGGCGCAGGATGGCTTCACGCAGCACCTCGGCGGGCCGCGCCTGCGAAAGAAATTCCGGAGAAGACATAGAGAATGAGGGCCGTCCGCTCGAGCCGAAGCGTCTCCGCAACCTGGTGCAGAGCTCGACTGCTCTCCGGTCATTCTACTCGTAAGCTGCGACGGAGAGAACAGCGATGTGCTTGCGACGTATAATCAAGAGATGCCCACCCGCTGAAATCGTATTCTGTAAGGTCTGCGGGCACTTCCCATGGAATTTCGTTTAGTCAGTGCGTATAAGCCGCAGGGCGACCAGGGGAGCGCGATCCAGTCGCTCACCCGTGGTGTCTATGACGGGGACAAGCACCAGGTGCTGCTCGGCGTTACCGGCTCGGGCAAGACCTTCTCGATGGCCAAGGTCATCGCGGAAGTCAACCGCCCGGCGCTGATCCTGGCCCACAACAAGACGCTGGCGGCGCAGCTCTATCACGAGTTCAAGCAGTTCTTTCCGCACAATGCGGTCGAATATTTTGTATCGTATTACGACTATTATCAGCCGGAAGCCTATATCCCCGCCGGCGACGTCTACATCGAGAAGGAAGCCACCATCAACGACGAGCTCGACCGGCTGCGTCTGTCGGCGACCAAGTCGCTGTTTGAACGCCGCGACTGCATCATCGTCGCCTCGGTCAGTTGCATCTACGGTCTCGGCTCGCCGGACGCGTACTTCGGCATGATGCTGTTCCTGGAAAAAGGACAGAAGATCAAGCGCGAAGACATCACGCGCAAACTGGTCGAAATCCTTTACGAGCGTACCGACGGCGACTTTCGCCGCGGCACCTTCCGCGTGCGCGGCGATATCATCGAGATCTTTCCCACCTACGACGACTCAGCCTATCGCATCGAGCTCTGGGGCGACGAGATCGAATCGCTGGCGCAGATCGATCCGCTCTTCGGCACGGTGAAGCAGAAATTTTCGCGCCTGCCGATCTATCCCAAAACGCACTACGTGATGAAGCCGGAGCGCAAGAATGCGGCGATTACGTCGATTCTGGAAGAGCTGGCGTGGTGGGAAAAAGAACTCGAAGGGCAGGGCCGCATCGTCGAGGCGCAACGCGTGCATCAGCGGACGCGCTTCGACCTCGAGATGATCAAGGAGATGGGCTACTGCCACGGCATCGAGAATTACTCGCGGCATTTCACCGGCCGCTTGCCGGGTGAGCCGCCGCCGACGCTTCTGGATTACGTTCCCCGCGATTACCTGCTGTTCATCGATGAATCGCACCAGACGATTCCGCAGATCCACGGCATGTGGCACGGCGACCGCTCGCGCAAGCAGAACCTGATCGAGTACGGCTTCCGCTTGCCCAGCGCGCTCGACAATCGCCCTTTGACCTTCGAGGAGTTCGAGCACCGCGTGAATCAGGCGATCTACGTCTCGGCGACGCCCGGGCCTTACGAGCTGACCAAGTCCGCCGGGGTCGTGGTCGAGCAGATTATTCGGCCGACGGGACTGGTCGATCCGCAGGTCGAAGTGCGCCCGGTGAAGGGACAGATCGACGACCTGCTGCACGAGATTCGCGATCGCGCCAAAAAGAACGAGCGCGTGCTGGTGACCACGTTGACCAAGCGCATGGCCGAGGATCTCGCCGAGTACTACGCCGAGGTCGGGGTGCGCTGCCGCTACATGCACTCGGAAATCGAGACGCTGGAGCGTATCAAGATTCTGCGCGACCTGCGTAAGGGAGAATTCGATGTGCTGATCGGAATCAACCTGCTGCGCGAAGGGCTGGATCTGCCGGAGGTGTCGCTGGTCGCGATCCTCGACGCCGACAAAGAAGGCTTTCTGCGCTCGGCCGGCTCGCTGATCCAGACCATCGGGCGTTGCGCGCGCAACGTGGAAGGCCGCGCGATTCTCTATGCCGACACCATCACCGACTCGATGCGTAAGGCGATGGACGAAACCGATCGCCGCCGCGCCATCCAGCAGGCTTACAACGAGGAGCACGGCATCACGCCGGAGAGCATCGTGCGGCCGGTCGACATGTCACTGGTCGCCGTTGCCGACGCCGATTACGCCGATCTCACCAACGAAGACGAAGGCATGCCGGAGTTCAAGTCGCAGGCAGAGCTCGACGCTTACATTGTGAAGCTCGAGAGCGATATGCGCGAGGCGGCGAAGCGTTTCGAATTCGAACGGGCGGCGAAACTGCGCGATATGATTCGCGATCTGCGAACAAAAGAATTCATGTTTACGTGAAGCGCCCGTCAGGGCCCGGCAACCAGCGCCGAGGCAACGACCCCAGCCCCGCGCGAGTGCGGTCGGCCCTTAATACGTCACAATCATCACTGGCTGTTGCAGCGCGCAGGAGCTGGTACAGGTGGCGATCTGCGGCGGCGCTGCGATGCTGCCCGAGACGGTGTTGTTCGAGGTCTGAATGATCGTCGTCTGCGAGATGCTCTGGTCGGCGACGTAGACCTTGCTGGCTGTAGGATCCGACGTAATAAACACCGGATTAGCGCCCGGCGGCAAGGGCACGGAGGTCAGCGCCTGAAAGCTGTTCGAGCTGACCACGGTCACATCGTTGGAGACCGAATTGGCCACATAGAAGCGGCTGCCGTCAGCCAGCGGCGTGATCCCGATGGGGTTGGTGCCTACGGCAACCGTAGCCAGCAGCGGCATCGCCGGCGATGCGGAAACATTGACCATCGACGAGTCGAAGACGCTGACCGTATTGTCCCCGGAGTTGGCAACGTAAAACCGGTTCAGTATGGCATCGGAAATCCCGAATGTCGGCAAGACGCCCAGCGGTACGGTTGCCGAGACGCTGGCTGCACCAGCGTTGACGATGTCCAGCACCGGCGGGTGAGAGGTGTCGCCCTGGGTTGCAATGAACATCCAGTTGCCATCGGCGCTTGCGGTCACTGACGAAGGATTGGGGTCCAATCCGGTGACGGTGCTCACCGTCGGACCCGCGGGATTCACCACCGAGACGGTTCCGTCTCCCTGGTTCAGCACAAAAATGTAGCCGTTGATGGGCGACTGCGCCATCTTTGTCGGATTATTTCCCACGCAGATGGTATTGGATACCGACAGGCTCGCGGTCGGGATTATGCTCAGCGAGCCGCTCGTCGGACAGGCGGAATTCGGACCGGAGTTCAAGACATACATGGCGCTGTTCTGCGCGGAGACCAGAGCGACCGGTCGCGAGCCGGCGAGCAGCGAGATCGTGGTGATCGTTCCAGCAAGCGTGGGCAGGTATGCGCTCACGGTATCGTTGCCCTTATTGGCGACGAACAACTCCAGCGAAGAGAGCGGAAACGCCTCGGCGATCGAGCCCAGCCCCATCGAATTTACCGACAGATTGGTGTCACCCGAGACGTCGATCTCGGTTGTGCTGCCCGGGCCGTTGGGGTTGTAATTGACGACCCACGCATAATGCTCAGTCTGCGGCTGGCCCCCGGGAGTGATGATGGGATTGGCGACCGGCCGATAGTTGTCGTCGCATGCGGGAAGCACCATTGTTACCGCCGCCGCCAAGGCCAAACAACCAAGTTTGCGCAAAGCCTTCATCCACACTCCCCAGATGGAATGTTCAATCCGTCGCGAGTTGCAGCAGGAAAGTCAATTGTACAAGCACCTCCGACCTGCGGCATAGCTGCCCGGCACTCTTAGCCCTGCGCTCAGCCGGTTTCCGGCGCAACCCGCTCCGGGCTGACAAATGTCATCCATCGGCCCTGACGAATCGCACTACTGCGCCAACCTCCAGGCCCGCAAGATGGTGTCATACCCGAGGAGGAGAGTATGACGACCATCACTTCCACCGGCATCGCTTCCAGAACGATGATGGGACTGGCTTTCGGCGTGTCGATGATGACGCTGTTTGGCGCTGCCTGGCTTGCCTGGGGATTTCAAACGATGAGCACGGATTCGCTTTGGCTAATGGCCGCGATTACGCTGGGCATCATCGCGCTGCTGGCGGCTGCTTTCGGTCTGTTTCGAATTGGCCGCAGAGCCGGCAAAAGATCAGCTCCGCTCACATCCGAAGAAAAACGCGTGCAAGGCAAAATGGCACAGATGTTTGGCCTCATTTTTGGCGGCGAAGCCCTGTTGATCTTCCTCGCCGTGAGGGCACTCAACCATTTTCTACTTGAAACCTACATCTCGACGGCCGTTGCGGTGATTGTCGGACTGCACTTCCTGCCCTTAGCCCGGCTCTATCGCTTTCCGATGTATTACGTAGTTGGCGGGGTAATGATCGTCGAGGGGCTGGTGTTTCTGGCCTTGCCGTCGCCCGTGCGAGAAATCGCAATTGAGCTGAGTATGGGCACAACTCTGTGGTTGACCTGCGTTCTCGTGCTGCGGAAAGGTTTTCTGCTGGCAGGCTTCCGCGAACAGGCGTAGAAGGAAGGCCAGAAAAAAAGGAAAAACACGGACTTCAGCTTTCACGCATAGGAATACCAGCGGTGCTGTCGCACAACGATCGCCCGCTCGCTAATGGATCGTCACATTCAGCAGCATGCGCGTGCCGGCATCGAGCTTCAGTTCTTTGCCGGTCGAGGTCAGCACGCCGTTGGAATCCAAGTTCATGTTTTTGAAACCCTTCACGCCGTGGGAGTCGTCATTCACCGTGGGCGTGGACGACCCTTGTGTTTCCGGGGGCTGACTCTGCGTCAACAGCCTCAGGCTGGGGCCATAATCGATATAGCCACCGGTGCTCACGGTGTCTGGATTGGGCGCCACGGCCTGAAGCGTGCCCTTGATCGGGGTTTCTTCTCCACCGGAGCGGACAATCTGATCGAATTCAATCCCCAGGCTGGATTCAGAGGCACCCCTGCCGCGCGAACTCACCTGGGTAATGTGTCCGGTGATCTTGGTTCCGCCGGGAACCTGAGCGCCGCTCGGCAGCGTGATCCCTCCGACGAGCTTGGCCTGGATCGGATCGTCCACCTTCAACTTCCTCGAATCCAGCGGCGTCAGCAACTCAACCATGAACACTCCATGGGCGACGCTTGCGGAATGTTGCATCGGCTCGGCCGCCGTCTGAGCCTGGGTGCCGCTCAGTAACCCGGTGACTGTGAAACAGCCAACAACCAGCGCAAACAATGAGCTCGCAAATCGATACTGCATAAGCCTCTCCTGCGCAAAGCATAGGTCAGCTCTGCGGCGACTGAAAGAGAAAAACGTGGTGCCCGCAAGCACCACGTTTTGCATTTCGATAAGGCTCGAAGACGGTGTGAGTAAGTGCGCTTTGATTTCCACCCTTGCTAGTGCAGGGTGACATTCAACAATAGGCGCGTGCCGGCATCAAGCTTCAGTTCCTTGGCGGTAGAGGTCAACACGCCGTTCGAATCCATCTTCATGTTCTTGAAACCGAGCACGCCAGTGGAATCCTCGGTGAGCAGCGGCGGGTGACTAACGTCGCCCCCATTGGCGCCCGCCGGAGCCATCGCACTACGCAAGGTGTTGCCGTAGTCCACCCCGTTGTTTCCGGTGGTAACGTCCGAGTTGGGATTTGGGGCCACAGCCTGGAGCACACCTTTGATCGGCGTGTCTTCACCACCCGGCCGCGCAATCTGGTCGAATACAAACCCGAGCGACGACTCCGACTCGCCCTTTCCGCGGGCACTCGCCTGGGTAACATGTCCGACGAGTTTTGTTCCAGCGGGAACCTGAGCACCGCTGGGCAGCGTGATGCTGCCCGTCAACTTGGCCTCAACCGGATCGCCCTGCTTCAACTTTTTAGAATCCAACGGCTTGAGCAACTCGACGGTAAAGGTGCCGTGGTGAGCCGCACCCGCCGATGGATGCATCGGCTCAGAAGCCGCCTGCGCCGAAGCGCCCACCACACTCATGGTCAACATCGATGTCAGAAACAACAAGCTCATCACAGAATGCTTCATACCATCTCCTCTCGGGCAGGCACGTTATCTCAGTTTGTCCGACGAAGTAAACAGAAAAAGGTAGTGGTCGCAGGACCACTACCTTATGGAAACCTTGATTCTGTCACAAAGTTGCGCCGCTTGCCAAAACCGGCCTAAACGTTGAACGACGAACCGCAGCCGCAAGTGCTCTTCACATTGGGATTATCGAACTTGAAGCCGGCCGCCTCCAAGGTCTCGACATAGTCCACGCTGACACCCTTCAGATACATCAGCGAGGTTGCGTCGACGTAAACCTTCAGGCCGCCGAAGTCGAAGGTCTTGTCCATCATGCCGGCGCCGTTCTCGAACGACATAGAGTAGGAGAAGCCGGAACATCCTCCGCCGACCACGCCCACGCGAAGTCCCGCGGGAACAGGATTTTGCTGCGCCATAATCTCCTTCACCTTGGCGACCGCGGTGTCGGTAAAGTTGATGGGCTTCTCGGTGATTGGCGTGGTGGTGGTGTTCGGTGTCGTTGTGGTTGTTGCCATGCTTCTCCCTCCAAAACAAACGGATTATATCAAAACCCCTTCGGATGCGAATAAGCCGGATCCGATCGGCAGGTATCCCTAGGGTTATTGGATGCCCGCGGATAAGCCGAAGTCGCACGGCCGGAGGCAGCAGTACCCGTTGACCAATGTGGAAAGTAGCCCGTATCCCACTTGCAAATAAGGTTGCGTGCTCGGGTTGAGGGAGTCATAATATGGGGCCGTCGGGCCCCTTGTGTAGTCGGAAAGCAGATTGTGTCGAATCGCAAGAGGGGTTGGAACAAGGTTCTCTGAACCGAGGTGGAAAATGTCGACTCTCTCCATATTGCTAATTGTCTGGGGCGTGCTCACGGCCGTGCTGGTCCTTCTGCTCATTTACCGCAGCACGCTCAGCATGCATGAAGACGATCAGCTGTTTATCGACGATTCCAGCAAGAACCTCCGCGAGGAACAGGAAGCGCTGCAAGTCCGCATGAACAAGGTGACGCCCTGGGTGCGCATTCTGTGGGCCTGCTCCGGCGTGCTGATCGTTGTGATCGCGGGCATGGCAGTGTGGCAGCGGATGAACGCAGGTTACTAGCGCGAAGCGTTTGCCAGGCCCTTGGGATTCACCAGCATCGACGCGGCTGCGAGCGGTTCGCCGCGCCACGCGCGCAGCTCTTGTGCTGCGCGTTTGTATTTGTGCCGTGGACGACGCCTGTCGAAAAATCGCCCTTGCCGATGAACAAGAAGCCTCCCGCGAATCCGCGCATCTCTTATACTTAGAGAAACCCATTGAAACTTATATTTCGGTTCCCCGGACGGGAACCGGTCCATTCCTACAAATCCGGTTTAGACGATAGAGGCGAGCAGTGGCCACACAAGAATTAGCGACACAAGTATTGGAATTTCCTTCCACCCCCGAGATTGACTCGGAAGAAGAGATTGCCGAGTGGCTGGAGGCATTTGACGAGGTTGTCGAGGGCGAAGGCGCGCGCCGCGGCTGTGAACTGCTGGATGCGCTGATGCGCCGGGCACGCGACTTCGGGGTGAAAGTCCCGGTTCAGTTGAACACGCCCTACGTGAACACCATCCCGGTCGAGGAAGAAGTCCCGTATCCCGGTGACCGTCATCTCGAGCGCCGCATCAAGAGCCTGATCCGTTGGAACGCGATGGCGATGGTGCATCGCCAGAACAAGAAGGACCCCGGCATCGGCGGCCACATCTCGACTTACTCCTCGCTGGCGACGCTGCTCGAGGTGGGCTTCAATCATTTCTTCCACGCCGGCTACGGCGATCAGCCCGGCGACTTCATCTATTTCCAGGGACACTCCTCCCCCGGCGTCTACGCGCGTGCGTATCTTGAAGGCCGCCTTAGCGAAGAGCAGATCAAGAACTTCCGCCATGAGCTGCGCGGCGAACCCGGTCTGCCTTCGTATCCGCATCCCTGGCTACTGCCGGACTTCTGGAAATTCCCCACCGTCTCGATGGGCCTGGGCCCGCTGAACGCGATTTATCAGGCGCGGTTCATGCGCTATCTCGAGAACCGCGGCATCATTCCCGCTACCCCGCGCAAAGTGTGGGCCTTTGTCGGCGACGGCGAAACCGATGAGCCGGAGTCGATGGGCTCGCTCACGCTGGCCTCGCGGGAAAAGCTCGACAACCTGATCTTTGTCGTCAACTGTAATCTCCAGCGTCTCGACGGCCCGGTGCGCGGCAACGGCAAGATCATCAATGAGCTCGAAGCTGCGTTTCGCGGCGCCGGTTGGAACGTCATCAAACTGGTCTGGGGCTCGGATTGGGACAAGCTTTTCGCCCGCGACAAGAATGGCATTCTGCTGAAGCGCATGGAAGAAGTGGTGGACGGGGAATACCAGGCTTACAAAGCCAAGGGTGGCGAATACATTCGTCGCGAGTTCTTCGGCAAATATCCCGAGCTGCTGGAGATGGTCGCCGATATGAGCGACGACGAACTGCATCGTCTTTCGCGCGGCGGCCACGACCCGCAGAAGGTCTACAACGCCTACAAGCGCGCGGTCGAGCACCGTGGTGGTCCCACGGTGATCCTGGCGCACACCGTAAAAGGCTACGGTCTGGGTTCGGCCGAAGCGCGCAATGCGACGCATCAGGAGAAGAAGCTTGCCGATCAGGCGCTGACTGCATTTCGCTCGCGCTTTGAAATTCCAATCCCCGAAGCGGCGGCGCGCGACGGTTTGCTCTATCGTCCGGGGGAAGACAGTCCCGAGATCACCTACATGCGCGCGCGCCGCAAGGAACTCGGCGGCTTTATGCCGTCACGCGAAGTTCCCAAGGCGACCGTGGAAACGCCGGGTATGGATCAGTTCGCCGAGTCCATCGCCGGCTCCAAGGGCCGCGGCGTCTCTACCACAATGGGGTATGTAAGCATGCTGCGGCAGTTGCTAAAACATCCGCAAATCGGCAAGCTCATTGTGCCCATCATCCCCGACGAGGGCCGCACCTTCGGCATGGAATCAATCATTCGCCAGGTCGGCATCTACGCCAGCCAGGGGCAGCTCTACAAGCCGCACGACGTCGACATGCTGCTCTATTACCGCGAGGAAAAGAGCGGCCAGATCCTGGAGGAGGGAATTACCGAAGCCGGATCAATGGCCTCGTTTACCGCGGCCGGGACCGCTTACACGAACTACAAGGTCCCGGTGATTCCGTTCTTCACCTACTACTCGATGTTCGGCTTCCAGCGCATCGGCGACATGGTGTGGGCCTTCGCCGATTCGCGCGGGAAGGGCTTCCTGATGGGCGGCACCGCCGGACGTACCACATTGTCAGGGGAGGGCCTGCAGCACCAGGACGGCCACAGTCTTGTACTGTCGAGCACCGTGCCCACCTGCCACAGTTATGATCCGGCGTACGTCTACGAAATCGCCGTCATCGTGCAGGACGGCATGCGGCGGATGTATCAGGAAGGCGAAGACCGCTTCTACTACATTACGCTGTACAACGAAGATTACGCGATGCCGGAGATGCCCAGCGGGGTTGAAGAAGGAATTTTGCGCGGCATCTACAAGTATCGCGCCGCAGCGAACGGCAAAGCCGTGGTGCAGTTGTTCGGCAGCGGTCCGATCTTGAACGAAGCGCTGCGCGCGCAGGAAATTCTGGCCGATAAGTACGGCATTGCCGCCGACGTCTGGAGCGTCACCAGCTACAACGAGCTGCGACGGGATGCGCTTTCGGTCGAGCGCTGGAACCGCCTGCATCCCACAGAGTCAGAGAATCGGCCATATATCCTGAGCGTGCTCGACGGAAACGATGGTCCCATCGTCGCGGCGTCGGATTATATGAAGTCCGTGCCCGACCAACTGTCGCCGTGGCTCGGGAACCGGCTGGTCACGCTGGGCACCGATGGCTTCGGCCGCAGCGACAATCGCCAGCATCTTCGCCGTTTTTTCGAAATCAATGCGGAGTCCATTGCGGCAGCGGCGTTGTCGCGCCTGGCGCGCGAGGGCAAGTTCGACGCGCAGCGCGCACAGCGGGCCTTTACGGAATTAGGCGTTGATTCCGAGAAGGTCGACGCGGCAATCGCCTGATCATTTTACCCGGCGAGCGAACCGCAGATCCCTCGACGGCGCTTCGCTCCGCTCGGGATGACACGGGTCGTACAGCTCAGTTCCCCAGCAACTCTTCCAGCTTCTTCCGCCGATACTCGAAGATCTGCTCCACATCGCGCCGGACCATCAGCACACGCGCGATCTCCCCGAGAAATCCTAGTGGCAGCGCGTAGTGTACCTCGTCGCTGATGAGCGTGCCATCGCCCAACGCAGCGAAGCCGTGCTGATGCTGCCACAGCGCGTACGGCCCGCGCACCTGCGTATCGATGAAACGATGCGGTGGCTCCCACACGGCGATCTCGCTGGTCCAGCGCACAGGAAAGCCGTGGATGCGCAGGCGGTAGTCGATAAGCGAGCCCGCATGCAGCTCAGGCTCCGCGCGCGCAATGCGAAATTGCAGGAATGGCGGGGTTATCTCTTGCAAATTCTCCGGCTTCGCGAAGAATGCGAAGGTTTCCTCCAGCGGCCGGGGAATCCATTGCTGGCGAATCAGGCGATGGTTAGCCACAGCCGTTAGATGCCCTTTACGCTCACGGCAACCTACCGTCATTGATCCACTGCTGGAACTTCGCGACCTGTTCTTTCGGCCACTCACCGTCGCAGGGCATGCTGCCGTCTTCCACGCGCGAGTAAATTGCCTCGGCATGGGTCTTTACGTCCTCGTAGGACGACAGGTCTAAGCCGAAGTTCTTCATCACCTCTACATCCTGCTCATCGCGGAACAGCGGGCGAATATCGGTTGCGAAGCTCAATGCCATTGAGTACCTCCAGCGCAGAAATTCGCCCGGAGGCTGGACTACCTGCACGAGCCAGTCTCTGGGCGCAAGATGCTGATCATACTACGCACCCCTGTCACACCGATGCCGGATCTCTCCAGCTGCTTCACGCTGTGCCGGGATCAGTCCACCGGGGCGAATCTTGGCTGTCATCGGGCCGCCGCGCACTTCCGGGCTAATATGGAGCGGTGCAGAAGACGGTGTATCTCTCGCTCGGATCGAATGTCGGCGACCGCGAGACCAATCTCCGCGACACTATCGCGCGACTGAACGAACTGGGCGAAGTGACCGCGGTCTCGTCGTTCTACGAAACCGAGCCGGTGGAGTTCACCGCGCAGCCGTGGTTCCTGAACTGTGCTGTCGCGGTGCGCACCGAGCTGATGCCGAAGCTCTTTCTGGCGAAGGTGCAGGCCATCGAGCAGCAGATGGGACGTCGCCGCACCCAGCCCAAAGGACCGCGAACCATCGACATCGATATTCTCCTGTTCGGAAACTCGGTCATCACCGCCTCGCATCTCGAGGTGCCACATCCGGCGATGCAGGAGCGACGATTCGTTCTGGAGCCGCTGGTTGAGATTGCCCCCGACATGCGCCACCCGGTGACGAAACGCACCGCACGTGAGTTACTCGACGCGCTGCCGCGTAATGGCGCGCAGGTCAGGAAAATTAACCGGGAACCATAAGGCAATCTGAAAAGATCAATTCAGCGGAGGTCATCATGCGGGCAATAACCGTCGCCATGTTTGTACTGACTTCGTTTATCGGCAGTCTGGCTCAGGCGCCAAACACCTCCTCCTCGAAGGACTCGAAAGGCGCTCCGGTGGACCGCGCCTATCTGCAAAGCATCTGGGACGGCTGGGGCGCCGCCGATATTGAGAAGCAGGCGAAGTTCTATGTGCAGGGGCCGGGCCACCTTTTCTTCGACGTCGCACCGCTGAAGTACGAGAGCTGGCAGGAGTACCGCGACGGCGTTGCACCCTCGCTGAAGGACGCTCCCAAGGTCACGTTCACCTTGAACGACGATCTTCAGATCCACCCCGCCGGCGCCTATACCTGGGTCGCCAGCACTCTGACGATGTCAGGGAATTCGCCGCAGGGCGAAAAAGAGACCTTGCAGCTTCGCTGGACGGCAGTGCTGGAGCGGCAGGATGGGCGCTGGCTCATTACTCACGAGCATGTCTCGGCGCCAGCCGAGGTGCCGACGCAACCGTAGCAGGACAATTTCTCGACCTGCCGCAGAGTCTGTCTGCGTTGAACTGCTCCGGTGTTCCGGTAAACTAAGAGTCAGTGCGCATTCTCACCCGCTACATTTTGAAGGAAATCGGCTCGCACGCGTTGCTGGGCGTCACGCTGTTTACCTTCGTTATTTTCATGCGCGATCTGGGACGGTTGCTGGAGTTAATCGTTCGCAACAGCGCCCCGCTGACCAGCGTCGCCGAGATCTTTCTCTTCACGCTGCCGACGACCTTCACCATTACCATTCCGATGGGCGTTCTGGTCGGCATTCTTGTCGGCCTGAGCCGGCTCGCCGCCGACAGCGAGGTTACGGCCATTCGCGCCAGCGGCATGGGCGTGGGAATGTTCGTCCGCGCAGTTTCGATCTTCGCCATCGGCGCGTGGCTGCTGGGCATGTTCAACAGCATCTACGTCGCGCCCCAGTCGGCGGTTGCACTCGATCATTTGCAACAGCGATTGAAGTCCTCGCAGGCTTCTTTTGAAATTCAGCCACGCGTCTTCTACGAAGATTTCAAGAATATGGTCCTGTACGTTCAGGACTCGGTCACTGCCAATGGGCAGGCGCTGTGGCGCGGTATCTTCCTGGCCGACGTGACCGATCCGGCTTCGCCGAAGATCACGCTGGCGCAGCGCGGCGCGCTGTTGAGCCAGGGACCGAACAGCCTGCGCTTCCACCTGGAGGACGGCACCCAGCAGGAGACGATCGCGAACGCCAAAGACCAGTATTCCATTACTACCTTTGACAACACGGAAATTCCGGTCGCGGTGCCGACCGACGAGAATCATCCGCACGACCTGCTGCCGGTTGCCGAGTTGAGCCTCCGCGGCCTGCTGCAAAATGCCGCGCGCGAGCGGGCCGCCTCGGTGGTGGCTTATCGCAAGGGCGACATTCATATCTACAACTTCGACCTGCTGAAGGCCCGCTATTACCAGATTGAGTTCCACCGTCGCTTCGCGCTGCCGACGGCGTGCCTGGTGCTTGCCATGGTCGGCATCCCGCTGGGACTGTCCGCACGCAAGGGCGGCAAAAGCACGGGCTTTGTCGTGACCATCATGCTGGTCGTCGTCTACTACCTGTTCTCGATGATCGGGGTACAGATGGCGCGCCAGGGCAGGATGTCGGAGTGGTTCGGCACGTGGATGGGCAACATCTTCTTCTTTCTCTGCGGCCTGGTTTTATTGTGGCGCGTGGATCGCATGCCTATCGAGCTGGGCAGCGTGACGGCAGCATGGAAGTCCTTTGTCGGACGGCTGCAGTCTTTCTTTGGAGCGCGCCGGCGCAGCGTGATTCACTCCGATATCGGCGAAGTCTCACCGCATCACCGGCGACGCTTCAGCGCCCGCTTCCCGTTGATCCTCGACAACATGATCCTGCGCGACTTCGCGCTGTATCTGACGATGATCCTGGCGACCTTCCTGGTGCTGGCGCTGGTGTTCACGTTTTTCGAGCTGCTGACCGACATTGTGCGTAACCGGGTGCCGCTGGTGACCGTGGCCGATTACCTGTGGAACCTGAGCCCGTCGATGATCTACCTGATGTCGCCGATGGCGGTGCTGCTAGGCGTCCTTATCACCTTCGGCCTGCTGGAGAACTCGAGCGAGCTGATCGCCATGAAGGCCAGCGGCTTCAGCATCTATCGCGCGACCTTGCCGGTGATCGTACTGAGCGCGATGTTTGCAACCGGGCTTTTCGTCTTCGATCAGGCTTATATTCCGCACACCAATCGCGAGCAGGAGATCCTGCGCAACGAGATCAAGGGCAAGCCGCCGCAGACGTATTTGCAAGCCGATCGCAAGTGGATCTTCGGCCAGAACAACGAGATTTACTATTACCGTGTCTTCGATCCCGACCTTAATCATTTCGGCGGCATTTCCATTTTTGAGTTCGATCCCAACACGTTCCAGCTCACGCGGCGCATCTACGCCGAAAATGCGCATTGGGAGAGCAACCTGCAGAAGTGGGTGTTTGAGCAGGGATGGGTGCGCACGCTGCACGGTTCCTCGATTGAGGACTATCGTACCTTCGACGTGGCTACCTTCAATGAGCTGCACGAGGACCCCAGTTATTTCAAGAAGGAAGTGAAGCAATCCTCGGAGATGAGTTATGAGGAGCTGCGGCACTACATCAACGACCTGCAGCAGAGCGGCTTTGACACCGTGCGGCTGAAGGTGCAGTTGCAGAAGAAGATCGCCTTCCCGGTAATCGCGCTGGTGATGGCCATCCTGGCGATTCCGTTCTCCGCCTCGGGCCGGCGCGGCGGCGCTTTGGTTGGCGTGGCGGTTGCCCTGGGAATTGGGATTGTTTACTGGGTGACCTCAGGGTTGTTCGAGGCGATGGGCAACGCCAATCAACTTCCCGCCGTTTTGGCCGCCTGGGCTCCCGACGTGATCTTCGCCCTTGCCGGCGGATACCTGTTGCTGAGGGTTCCTACGTAATTAGTTAGAGCCGGCCTTTAGGCTGGCGTTGTCCGCCGGTCATAAGCCTTTGGGCGGTGTGGTCATTCCAGCAAATGACCACACCGCCCTGCTAACTTTTTTCGGAATGACGCGGCGCTGAGCGCGCTCTACCCACTGACGCGATTAATTTTTCCGGCTAGCGAACGGCTGGAGCATCCGGACCCGGTGTCTGGTTCTGCAGATCGGTGCCGCACCTCGCACAAAATCTTGGCCGCGAAAACGTTCGCGCGTACAGGGTCGCGCCGCACCGAGGACAAAACTGCGTGTTGCGAATGGTCAGAAAGATAATCAGGACGACCGCAACTACGAAAATCCACGGCAAATATCCGCCGCTGATCCACTCAGCAAAAGCGAGGAAGGCGACGCCGGTTCCAATTCCAATGACGGGATGCCACTTCTTTTTCGTTTCGTACGACGTTTTGCTGTAGAAGATCCAGGTGCCGATCCCGAGCAGAATCCAGCACACGAAGAAAATTGCGAACACCGAGGGCACGGCTGCCCGGAACGTACCCAGGCTGGTGGACGCGTGGCGCATAACGCCAACAGAATAGCCGATTGTGGGTGTTTGTTTAAGCGCGATTCATCATCATCATCGCAAACAGCAACGGCAGGTAAATCACCGACGCCTGCAGGAGGTGGCGCGCTGTGCGCTTGGACTCAGCCGCAGCCGGCGCCAGCTTCATCGTCCACATGCGCAGACTGAACCACAGCATCCCTACGCCAAGCAGAACTGCTGCGGCGAAGTAGATCCATCCCGCCATGCCGATCAGTGTCGGCGCGAGCGAGACGGGCACCAGCGCCAGCGCATACATCACAATCGCGAAGGCGGTTGAGCGGCCATCGCTCTCGACCACCGGCAGCATGCGGATGCGGGCATTCTCGTAGTCTTCGCGATAGAGCCAGGCAATGGAGTGGAAGTGAGGGAATTGCCAGAAGAATACAATCGCAAACAGCACCAGCGCTTCGCCGTCGAGGCGCCCGCGGATCGCGGCCCATCCGAGCACCGGCGGCATGGCTCCGGGGAATGCGCCCAGGAAGGTGCAGATGGGATGCACACGCTTCATCGGCGTGTATACCGCGAGATAGCTGATCGAGGTCAGCGCCGCGAGCGCGGCCGTGAGACCATTGGTCGTCGCCCAGAGATAAAGCACGCCCCCGATCGTCATGCCAAAAGCCACAACTGACGCATGCACGACACCCATGCTGCCGGTCACGACTGGCCGGCGGCAGGTGCGCCGCATCAGCGCGTCGATATCGCGTTCGACAACCTCGTTGATCGCCGCGGTGCCCCCGCTCACCAGTCCGATGCCGATCAGCGCGTGCAGCAGCGCCCACGAGAGCGAGGAAACGCCAGCCTTTGCCGCGGCGAAGTAAGCGCCCGCCCAGGCCGTCATCACGATCAGCGTGGTAACCCGTGCCTTGGTCAGTGTCGCGTAATCATGGAGCAGCGAGCGCACCCCGGTGCGCGGAACCGCCAATGGCTGCGAGATGCTGCTCATGCGATTACGGCCTTTCCGTGCGCCTTCTGGGTTGCGGCTTGCGCGGCATGCACCTGGATCATCCGTCGCGTCTGGATAGCGAGCACCACCGTCGCCGCCAGCACCAGTGCCCCCCATGCCACGTGCGACACCGTACTGGCCACCATCAGCTCCGGCGGCTGCTCTTCGAAGCGGTTGTACTGCATGCGCGAGAGATAAGCTGCAAAACCGAGTCCGAGCTGCACCATCAGCATGGCGAGGACCACCTGCGCGGGCTTACGCAGCCGATCGACATTGCCGTAGTGCGTGAGCACGCGTACCACCGTCCAGCAGAGCACGGCCGTCACCACGCAGGCGCCGATCAGGTGCGGCAGCAGCTTGATGCCGTAATGGCGAAAGGCTGCGCCCAGAATCAACTGCACCCACACGCACGCCGCGGCAATCGCAGCCAGCGCGGGAGTACTCGGCCAGAGATCCTGCTCGGCGACTGTCTCACCGCTCTGCACCCAACTGCGACTCGTGAACAGCGCCATCGCCACCACGATGCAGAAGATAGTCTGCCCGAGCGTGGCATGTGCCGTGGACACCGACCATGGCAACAGCTTCAGCACGGTGATGCCGCCGAGAACGCCTTGAGTGATGACCGCCCCCAATGCGGTCCAACCCAATACGCGCATCCATTTACGAGCTTCAACCCGCTGCGTCCAGACGGCCATTACGATGATCAGCAGGCCGATGAACTCGGCGATCATACGATGCGTGTGCTCGTATTTGATGCCGCCCACCATGGGCGGCAGGCGATACAACGAGCCGAAGGAAGTCGGCCAGTCAGGCACCGAAAGACCGGCGTCGTTGCTGGTCACCAGCGCTCCAGCGATGATGAGAAGAAAAGTACAGCAGGCTAGGATTACGACAAATCGATGATAGGCCGGATTGTATTTCACAACTTCAGGTCGCGACGTCAGAACGGGCTCCTCTACGTTGCGTCCGCGCAAAGCGATGATTTCGCTTGTGGGGCAAATTCTTGTGGCGGTGCCCGCAAGCCGGCCCGCCGGTAGCTAAGGTTCCGTAAAAATTAGGAATTCAGTTGCAGCGAACACCTTTCCTCACCCGGCGTTCGTGCGCTTATTGTACCAAAACGAGCGTTCCCGACCGGCTTTGCTGGATTGCGTATGCAACCTTCGGCGGGCGCTCTGCGAGGCGGCTATAATTGAATAAATCGCATACCCAGCCGATACACCGAAAGTCAGCATGAAAAATGGACATCGCCTCACATTCCTGGTGGTGGAAGTCGAACCTCTGCAGGCCCTTTCCACCCGAAAGCTGCTTCTCGAAGGCGCCAAGCACAACGTCTTGACTGCCCATTCCACCGCGGAAGGACTGCGCATGTTTCAGCGCTTCCCCCGCGTCGATGTGGTGGCGATCGATGGAGCGTTCGGCGAAACGGCGTGCAATAAATTGGCCGAACAGATACGGAATGAAAATCAAAAGATGCCGATCGTGGCCTTCGTTCCCCACGTCGGCGCCCGCTGCTCGTGGGCAGACAAGACCACGAACTCGCACGATCCCGCGGGACTGCTGAAGCTGCTCGAAAAGATGGGCGGCAGCACCGAAATCTAGCTATTCTCCGCCTCTGGCCTGGGTGGCCAGCCACGCCAGATATTCTTCGCTGCCGCCGTCCACGGCGATCTCAACGTACTCCGGCAGTTCGTAGGGATGGAGCGACTTCAGCGCGGTTCTGAGCTCGGCGGCGGATTCCGCAGTGGTCTTAATCAGCAGCAGAAACTCCTGCTCGTTTTCGATCTTGTCGCGCCAGCGATAGACCGAACGGATCGGGCCGACGATGTTGACGCATGCCGCCAGTCGGCGCTCAACCAATTCGCGCGCAAGTTTGTCCGCCACTTCTTTCAGTCCGACTGTGGTGAGAACAACTCGGGCGTTGGTCATCGCGACTCAGTGCATCGAGCTTGGATCAGTGACAGGTGTCGACCATAACCTCGACTGTCCCATTCTTCTCCCCGGGTGTGTCTTCGCTGGCTGCCATGGGGCGGCTTTGCTTCACGGCTTCTGTGGTCGCGCTTGCGTCGACAAAATGCCGGTTTATCAGCCAGCTGCGAACCGTGATTGCTCGCCGCCGGCCGACGTCGAGGTTCTCAGCGGCCGAATCCGACGACCGGGTGCTCGCTACAATCCGCGTAGGATGATTGCCGGCCTCCATAATCAACGGCCCGAGGACGTCGAGCGTCTCGGTCGCATCGTAATTCAACGTCCAGCGATGCGGCTGGAAGAGCGCGTCGGCATTGACGATCAGCCGTATCGTGCATTTCTCGCGTCGCTCAGTAATCGCCCTTGCGCCCTTGGCGAGTGGAGCAGATTCGTGCTGGGCGCTGCGCGGCTCAGTGACCGGGCCGGCCTGCGCCCGCCCCAGCGGAGTTGCGCCTGAAATCGCAATCAGAGCACACACCGCCAACGCCAGTGGGAATCGTGTCCGGCCGCTCACTCGAAACTCGAAACTGGAAACTTCAAACTAACCTTACGCCCTCATCGGTTCGGCATGTTTTGCGCGCCGCGAAGCGTACAGCGGAAAGGCCTCGGCTAGCTCCAGCACCTCGCGCTTCACCCGCGCCAGCACAGCTTGGTCCGCGCGATTGTGCAGCACCTCCGAGATCCACTTGCCTACCTGCTTCATCTCGCGTTCTTTCA
>Ga0335073_10003888_pt1 | contig 20837 bp, 16 predicted proteins | sample Lox_Sample_22_FD_207093 | JGI IMG/M metagenome (GOLD analysis project Ga0335073, IMG submission 207093) | Soil microbial communities from Loxahatchee National Wildlife Refuge, Florida, United States - Lox_Sample_2.2 | ecosystem: Environmental > Terrestrial > Soil > Wetlands | place: USA...
GGCCCAGATGGTCGAGGCGTTGAGCGCGACCGCTCGACTCGAGCCGTCGGTCGAGCCGATCACCCAGGAGCTCATCCGAGAGGCGCTCGTCGCGCTGTGGGGCAACTACGACCGCGTAAACGGGGGCTTCGGGCGCGCTCCGAAGTTCCCGCAAGCGTCGGTGATCGAGCTGCTGCTGGCCCGGGGCGAGCGCGACATGTCGCTCGGGACGCTCGAGGCCATGGCCCGCGGCGGCATCTACGACCAGGTCGGCGGTGGCTTCGCGCGGTACTCGGTCGACGCCACCTGGACCGTGCCGCACTTCGAGAAGATGCTCTACGACAACGCGCTGCTGGCGCGCGCCTATCTGCACGGTTGGCAGGTGTCGGGCAACGAGCGGTTCCGGGAAGTGTGCTCTGAGACGCTCGATTGGGCGCTGCGCGAGATGCGCGGTCCCGAGGGGGGCTTCTGCTCGGCGCTCGACGCCGATTCCGAGGGCGTCGAGGGCAAGTTCTACGTGTGGACGGTCGAGGAGTTGCGCGCGGCGCTCGGCCCGCTGTTCGAAGAGGCGATCGCTTACTTCACCCCGCAGCCGTTCGAGCATGCCCTGGTGCTCGAGGGGCGCGGGCCAGAGCCGCCGTCGCTACCCGAGATCAAAGCCAGGCTGCTCTTCGCGCGCGCGGACCGGGTCCCTCCCGCCCTCGACGACAAGCGCCTGACGGCCTGGAATGCGCTGATGATCTCGGCTCTGGCCGAGGCGGGGGCGACGCTGGATCGCCGCGACTACCTGGAGGCGGCGGTCAGCTGCGCAACGTTCCTCCTCGACGAGCGCCGTGATGACGACGGCCGGCTGATGCGCACGTCAACCATCAGCGGCTTCCTCGAGGACCACTCGTTCCTGCTCGAGGCGCTCGTCGGCCTATACGAGGCGACCGGCGATCCGCGCTGGTACAGCGAGGCGACCGCGCTCGCGGGCGTCATGATCGAGCGCTTCGAGGATCCCGAACGCGGCGGCTTCTTCACGACGGCCTCCGACCACGAGCAGCTCGCGGCCCGGCGCAAGGACCTCGAGGACTCGCCGGTCCCGTCGGGCAACTCGGCGGCCGCGTTCGGCCTGCTGCGGCTGGCGGCGCTGTCCGGCGAGGGCCGCTACGAGCGCCACGCGCTCGGCGTGCTGCGACTCCTGTTCCCGCTCGCGGCCCGCCACCCGGGCGCATTCGGACACCTGCTCGGCGCGGCGGACTTCTACCTGGCGCCGGTCAAGGAGGTGGCGATCGTGGGTCCACCGACGGGAGCCGTGGAGCTGTTGCGGGTCGTCCGCAGCTCCTACCGCCCGCACCTGGTGCTCGCCACCGGCGAGGCCGACGGCGCGATTGACGACGTACCGCTGCTCGAGGGCCGCGGGCCGGTCGACGGCCGCGCGGCGGCGTACGTGTGCGAGCGGTTCGTCTGCCAGGCCCCGGTCACGACCCCCGAGGAGTTGGCGGCGGCGCTATCAGCCGGTTAGAGCACCGGCAGGTAGCGCTCGAGCTCCCAGGGGGTTACCTGGACCCGGTAGTCGTCCCACTCCTGGCGCTTGATCTCGATGTACCGGTTGAACATGTGCTCGCCGAGCACGCGCAGGACCAGCTCCGACTGGGCGGTGAGCTCGATCGCCTCGCCGAGCGTGGCCGGCAGCTGCTCGATCCCGAGCCGCCGGCGCTCCTCCGAGGACAGGTGGTAAAGGTTGGTCTCCATCGGATCGGGCAGCTCGTAGCGGTGCTCGATCCCCTCCAGGCCGGCCTGGAGCAGGACGGCGAACGTCAGGTACGGGTTGCACGCCGGGTCGGGGCACCGCAGCTCCATCCGGGTGGCGCGCTCGCGGCCGGGGTGGTACATCGGCACGCGTACGAGCGCCGAGCGGTTGCGCCGCGACCAGGCCAGGTACACGGGCGCCTCGTAACCGGGCACGAGCCGCTTGTAGGAGTTGACCCACTGGGCGAAGATCGAGCACATCTCGCGCGCATGGCGTAGCTGCCCGGCGATGAACGCCTTGCCCACGTCGGAGAGGTAGTAGGGATCGTCGGGGTCGAAGAACGCGTTCTGCTCGCCTCGGAACAGCGACTGGTGGGTGTGCATCCCCGAGCCGTTCTTGCCGAACAGGGGCTTGGGCATGAACGTCGCGTGGAGCCCGTACTTCATCGCGTATTCCTTGACCGTGATCCGGTAGGTCATGCAGTCGTCGGCCATCTTCAGCGCGTCCGAGTAACGCATGTCGATCTCGTGCTGGCTCGGTCCGACCTCGTGGTGGGCGTACTCGGTGTGGATGCCGAGCTGGTCGAGCGCGAGCACGGTCTCGCGGCGCAGATCCGAGCCGGCGTCGAGCGTGGTCAGGTCGAAGTAGCCGCCCTCGTCGAGCACCTCGGTCGCGGTCGAGCTCTTGAAGTAGAAGTACTCGAGCTCGGGCCCGACGTAGTAGTGGTCGAAGCCCATCGCCTTGGCCCGCTCGACCGCGCGCCGGAGCACGTGACGTGGGTCGCCCTCGTACGGCGTGCGCTCGGGCGTGTGGATGTCGCAGAACATCCGCGCCACCCCCTGCTCCTCGGGGCGCCACGGCAGAACCCGGAACGTGGTCGGGTCGGGCATCGCGATCATGTCCGACTCCTCGATCGGGTTGAACCCGGTGATCGACGAGCCGTCGAACCCCATCCCGCCCTCGAACGCATCGGTCAGCTCCGTGGCGTTGATCGAGAACGCCTTCAGCTGGCCGAGGATGTCGGTGAACCAGAGGCGGATGAACCGGATGTCGCGCTCCTGCACGAGCGCCCGGACGTCGTCTGCGGTCAGAGGGGAAGCCGTGGTCGCCATCGCGCGGCGAACGTTACTGGCTGCCCGAGCGTATCCGGTTGCCCGACGGCTACAGACGGCCCGAGAGCTGGCGCTCGCCGAGCCAGCGGGTGGCCCACCGCTGAATCTCGGCCAGCGCCGGCCCGAGCTCGCGCCCCATCTGGGAGAGCTCGTACTCGACGCGCAGCGGCGGACCGCTGATCACGGTCCGCTCGACGATCCCACGGCGCTCGAGCTCTTTCATCCGCTCGGACAGAAGCCGGTCGGACAGCTCGGGCACCGCCTGCGCGATCTCGGAGAAGCGGAGCGCGCCCTCCATGAGGACGGCGAGGATCGCGCCCGTCCACCGTCGCCCGACCAGCTCCACCGCCTCGTGGTAGAGGGGGCAGCAACTTGTCGAGCGAATTTCGCCGCGATCAGACTCGGCCGTGTCCTCGGGCGCTCCCATCGTGCGTCGCCTCAGAGCTTACGCTGCTTGCAAAGCGCGCGATGCCTCACTCGAGCCATCGACGGGCACATCCCCCGCGACATTCACCATCGCGGTGAAGCCCTCGAGGGATACCGTCGCGATCGCCTCCAGGATCTGCTCGTCGTCCCAGCCGGCCTCGCGCGCCTCCTCGTGGAGGTGCATCGGTGCGCGGCCGCGCTCCTCGAGCAACGCATGGAGGTACCGAAGCAACGCTGCCTCGCGCTGATCCTTGGAGTTGAACTGGCGCGCCAGCGCGACCTCGTCGAGCGCCAGGCCGGCCGCGCGCGCGGTCCGCGAGTGCATCGCGATGCCGGGTTCGGACTGGTAGTACTCGGCGACCGCGAGCGCGATCCGCTCGAGCGTCGGCAGCGTCAGCTTGCCGTGCCGCAGTTCGGACCGGAAGCGAGCGTATGCCCGCAGCGCCGCGGGCGAGCCCGCCAGAACGCCAAGGAAGTTCGGCAGCTGACCACCCGTCGCGAGCGCGCCTCGCAACACGGGGACCGAGCCCTCGGGCGCGGTCAGATCATCATGGATCTGAAATCTGCTCATCGAAGTTTTCATAGTTGATCACCAGTAGGTCCAGGGGGGCTGGGAGGGCTTCGGTGCCCTTCACTTTCGAGACTTGCTTACCCTAAATAAGTTTAGATATGCCGGAGCGACCGCACAAGTAGGGAAAGCACTACTTTTGAGCGGCTTAGCCTCGGCGCAACTTCTTTATATACGGGCGAACATAAGCCCTGGATCAGCCGCCGGTGCAAGGTCCGTAAGGGGGCGGCTGCGCCGGCGCAGCGGTCAGTGCGCGAGGTGCGCCAGCACAGCGGCGTGAGCGCTCGTGGCGGCGACGAGAATCAGCAGCAGACCGAGGATTACGGCCCACATCGCGGCCCGGTCGGGCTTGAAGCCCTCGCGCTCGTGACGGCGAAGGGTCGGGCGGGCGACCGGCAGGTTCCGCTCGGCACCACGGCCGGTGATCTGCACGGTTCGCCGCCCGTTGGCCGCCCGTGGCGCCCAAGTCACGGGGCGCTCGAGCTGCAGCTCGGATTCGTGCTCGGGCGCGAACGGGACGGCCGGGGGCGCGGGGTCGGCGATCGTGGCAGCGCGAAACTCGCGGAAGGCCTCGCTATCGAGTTCCTCCCACCAGGGAACAACGTTCCCGCGCCTAGGGCGCGCAGGAGCGCCAGCTTGGGGCAATTTCTCCGACCTCTTTCTCGTACTTACGGGGTTAGCTGACGGACGAGCACGATTCGCCCCAACAACTTGGGTCCCCCGCTCCCAGCGCTCCGACCTCGAGCGGCGCGGGATTCAGCGTTTCAACGGCGCGATCTTAACAGTGGCGACGGACGGAATGCTGTCTCGTCCCCGACCATTTCCGCGCAAGATGCGGCCTGGTTGTGTTTGGCCGGTACCGGCGCTACTCGTTGCCGGCGACCTTGCTCACGAACTGGGCCACATCGGAGGCATCGACCCCCTGCAGCACGTCGGCCGGCATCGTCCCCTCACCCAGGCACGCCTCCTGACTGCCCTTCGGCGGATTCTGCAGGCACCCGTACTGGATCGTGTGCAGCACGAGCTGCTCGGTTGGCTGGATCACATCGAGGTTGGGGCCCACCTTGCCGACGGTATTGGCCGCGGCCAGCGTGTGGCACAGCCCGCAGTGCTGGCCGAACAGCTCGCGCCCGTGCTTCTCCGCCTGGGTCAGCTCGCTCCCTCCGACTTGTGCGTTGGCGTTGTTGCGGTTCCCGACCTGGATCAGCACCGGGATCACGACCCCGAACGCTACGTAGACGATGGCCAGTGTCCACGCCATCGCCCGCCGGCCGCGATAACCCGCGTCCTTCGGGGGACCGCTCCGGCCCGTGCGAGTGCCCAGGAAGAAAACGCCGAGGCCGAGCACGACCCAGAACGCAGCAAACAACAGGACGGCGAGCACGGAGCGGCACCTTACCGCGCCGACCCGGTGAACGGATCACAGATGAGCCCGCCATCGCTACCGCCGCCGTCCCGAGGCGAAGCTCATGACCGGCGGAGCGACCGCTCTGAAGTCCTCGGCATCGGTCTCCCGGGAGGTTCTCTGCTCCGCCAGCCCGCGGCGCACCTGCTCGTCGAGCATCGAGAAGTCCTTGATCTCGGCGACCAGATGGTCGGGAGCCGAGATTGGCTGCACCCGGTCGACCAGGATGTTGATCGCGCCGCCCGCCGCCGGATGGCGCTCCATCTTGCCCTCGGCGATCATCAGCGGCTCGGTCCTCACGGTCAGCCGGTGGCGCTCGTAGATAGGAGCGGGAACGATCAGGTTGATCGTGCCGAACTCGTCCTCGAGCAGCACGAACACGATTCCGTTCGCGGTGCCGGGACGCTGGCGCGCCACCACGAGCCCGCCCACCTTCAGCCGGGAGCCATGGGGCAGCTCCTTGAGCTCGCGGCTCGTGGCCGTGCCCTCGGGCAGCCGGTCTCTGAGCAGCGCGATCGGATGCGAGTTGGCGGTCAGCCCGATCGTGCCGTAATCGGCAAGCATCGACTCCCACGGCGTGAGCGCTCGCAGCTCCGGTGGCGCCGGCAGGTCCAGCGGCAGCGCCAGCTGAACCCCGCCCGGCACCCTCGTCCCCGGCGTCGCCACGCCGAGCTGCCACAGCGCGGTCCGACGCTCGGATCCATCGGCCGCGCCCTGGACGAGCGAGTCGCACGCACCCGACCAGGCGAGCATCTCCAGCGAGGCGGCGCTCGAGCTCGCCCGCGAGGCGAGATCGGCGAGCGTTCGGAACCGCCCGCCGGCCTCCCGCACCGAGACCAGCTCGGTCACCTCCTGCTCGGTGACGCCCCGGACGTAGCCGAGGCCGATGCGGACTTGGAGGGGGCGGCCGGCGCCACCCCCCTCGATCTCACAGTCGGCGCCGCTCTCATTGACATCCGGAGGCAGGATCTCGATGCCCCGCCACTGGGCCTCGTGGACGAGCGCGTCCGGCGGGTAGAAACCCATCGGCTGCTCGTTCAGCAGCGCGCACAGGAACTCGGGGCCGTAATGGACGCGCAGCCACGTCGATTGGTAGGCGAGCAGGCCGAACGCTGCGCCGTGTGCCTTCGGGAAGCCGAAGCCCGAGAAGCCCCGGACCATCGCGAACACCCGCTCCGCGGTCTCCTCGTCGACTCCATGCTTGCGGCGGGCGCCGGCGACGAAACGCCTGTGGTAGGCCTCGATTGCCGCGTCTGAGCGCTTTCGGCTCATCGCCCGTCGCAGCCCCTCAGCCTCACCGGGCGAGAACCCGGCGAACGCGATCGCGACCTCGATCACCTGGTCCTGGAAGATGATCGAACCGAGCGTCTCGCGCAGCGCCGGCTCGAGCGACGGATGGTCGTATGGGACCTCGTAGTCGGGATCGACGCGCAGGCGCTGGCGACGCTCGATGTACGGGTTGACCGCGCCTCCCTGGATCGGCCCCGGCCGGACGATCGCGACCTGGATCGTCAGGTCTTTGAGGTTCTCCGGCCGGGTGCGGAACAGCGACTGCATCTGCGCCCGGCTCTCGATCTGGAAGACCCCCGTCGTATCGGCGCTCTGGATGCACTCGTAGGTGGCCGGATCGTCATACGGGATTCGGCTCAGATCGATCTGCTCACTGCGCGTGCGCGCGATCATCTCGACCGCGCGCTCGACCGCCGACAGCATCCCGAGCCCGAGCAGATCGATCTTCAGGAACCCCGCATCCGAGCAGGAGTCCTTGTCCCACTGAACGATCTGCCGCCCTTCCATCGCCGCCGGCACGATCGGGCAGCAGTCGAGCAGTGGGCGGGTGGCGACGATCATCCCGCCCGAGTGCTGGCTCAGGTGGCGCGGCAGTCCGTGGGCCTCGGCGGCCAGGCGCGCGAGCCACGCCCACCGACCCGTCGTGCCCCGCCGGCCTTGGAAGACATTTTCAATATCGCGGTCCACCTCCTTCGCGTCCCACCCTTCGCTGCCCCTCGCCACGCGCTCGATCTCCCCCGGAGGGAGCCCCAGGACCTTGCCGAGCTCGCGTATCGCCCCGCGGGCGCGGTAGGTCGGGAACGCCGCCACCAGCGCCGAGCGGTCGTGTCCGTAGCGCTCGTGGACCCGCGGGATCAGCTTCTCCCTGATGTCGCGCGGGAAGTCGAGGTCGATGTCGGGCAGGGATGTCAGCTCCTCGTTGAGGAATCGGCCGATCAGCAGGTCGTTGGCGATCGGATCGACGTGCGAGAGGCCGGTCAGGAAGCAGACGATCGAGGAGACGCTCGAGCCGCGGCCACGACCGGGAGGCAGCAGGCCGCGGACGCTGCCGGGTCCGCGCACCTCGAGCGCCACCTCTCGGGCCAGCTCCAGCATGTCGTGGTGGAGCAGGAAGAACCCGGGCAGATTGAGCCTCTCGATGATCTGGAGCTCCTGCTCCAGGCGGGCAGTCGCGCTCGCTCCTACCTCGCCGGCGCCCTCGTACCGGTTGTGCAGGCGCGCCTGACACAGCTCCGAGAGCTTGCGCATGGCCGCCGAGTCCTCAGACCCGGGATAGCGGTACCCGAGGTCACTGCTCAGATCGAACCGCAGCCGCTCGGCCAGCGCCTCCGTCTCCGCCACCGCCTCGGGATGGTCGGGAAAGCGGCTCGCCATCGCCGCCGGTGTGGTGAGCACGTGGCTGAAGTTGCCTCGTCGCTCTGGTTCCGAAGCATCGAGGGTCATGTGCAGTCGCACCGCCACCAGCGCGTCCTGAAGCGGAGCCCGGGCGCGCGTGTGCGCGTGCACGTTTCCGGTGGCCACGCACGGCACGCCGAGCCGCGCCGCGACTCGCGCCAGCTGCCGGTTGCGCGCGCGATCGTCGTGCAGGAACGGACGCTGTAGCTCGACTCGGAGGCGATCGGGTCCGAACGCATCGAGCAGGCGCCTGAGCGTGAACTCGTCGTGCACCCCGCGCAGCGCGCACCCGCTGAGGCAGATCAGCCCTTTGGCGTGGCCCAGAATGTCCCCCAACTCGACGAATGCCTGCGAAGGGGGCCCCGGCTTTTCGCGTGTGTGCGCATGCGCGAGCGTCAGGATGCGACAGAGGCTGGACCAGCCAACGGCATCCTCCACGAGCAGCGTCAGATGCCGGCCGTCGGACAGGTCGACCTCCGCGCCATGGATCGGGCGCAACCCAAGCGCCCGCGCGGAGACCGCGAACTCCATCGAGCCCGAAACCGTGTTGTGGTCGGTCAGGGCGACCGCTTCATAACCGAGCTCGAGCGCGGTGGGAACGATCTCGTCGGGCAGCGAAGCGCCGTCGAGGAACGAAAAGGCAGAATGGGAGTGGAGCTCGACGTACGACACGAACACATGTTCGCACCCGCCGCGGACGGCTGATAGGGTGGCGATGTGGCGGAAAAGCCGCATCGCCAGTCGTGGCGGATGACCCGCCGCGAGCTGCGCAAGTCGCTGTCGCGCAGCGGCCGTAAGTGGCTCGACGGAGTGTGGAAGGCGACGGCGCGCACCGCTTCGGAGTTCGACGGGCTCAGCCCGGTGACGACGCCGATCGGCAGCAAGCTCGTCGAGAGCTACGCGGCTCGCGAGCACGCCGACGGCGAGGGGATCCAGCACGGGCTACGCGTCGTTGTCGTGTACGGCTACGCGGCGCGCATGGTCCTGGTCGATCCGACCGACCAGCCGTCGGTGAAACGGTCCGCGTTCCGGCTGAACGCGCAGTCGGACATCGAGCGACTCGCGGACGATGCCGCCACGCCCAAGCGGCTGCTCGATCCGGTCCGGACCATGGCCTCGGACGAATTCGACTCGGTTATGAGCCTGCCGCCCGAGGTGTGGTCCGCGTTTGTCGCGACCGCGACCCAGAAGCTGCAGCGCCGGTTCACGTCCGACAACGACAAGCAGCTGACCTGGCGCGAGCTCAGCCGGCAGCGAGTAGAGAGGATGCTCAAGTACGGGTACGTCCTGCGGTGCCTGGACGAGACGCTCGACGCCGAGCCGAAGTACCGCGGAAACGGTGCATGATGCCGGCCACGCCAGGACGCAGTGAGGCAGCCGCCGGAGAGCACTCGGCACCGCTGCGCCTGCACTCGTGTGAGGTCCCCGGGGAGTGGATCGATTACAACGGCCACGTCACCGAATTCCGCTACCTGCAGGTGTCGGCCGACGCGACCGACGCGCTTCTGGCCTACCTGGGCATGGACGCCGACTACCTTGGGGCCGGCAGCAGCTATTACACGGTCGAGACGCACATCTGCCACCTCGGCCAGCTGTTCGCGGGCGACCGGGTCGAGGCGATCACACAGGTGCTCGGCTGGGACGACAAACGGCTCCACGTCTATCACGTGATCGTCCGCGAAGGCGAGGAACAGCCTGTCGCGACCGGCGAGCACATGCTCGTCCATGTCGACACGGCCGCCGACCGGGCGGCTCCGGTGCGCGGCGTTGTCCGGGAACGGCTGTCGGCACTGGCCGTAGCGCACGCCGATCTTCCGCAGCCCGCGCGGGCCGGGCGCCGGATCTCGCTCTAGTGTCGCGATTCTGAGTCGCGGTACTAGCCGGCGTCGAGCAGCGCGCCGAGGTTGATCGCGGCCGCCATCGCTTGGTAGCCGGCCGCGTTCGGGTGCAGATGGTCGCCGCTGTCGTAGGCCGGGTTGAGGCGGTCGGGGTTGCCCGGATCCGCGACCGCGGCGGCGAAATCGATCACGCCGTCGAACGCGCCGCTCGTGCGGATCCAGTTGTTGACCGCATCGCGCTTGGCCTCACCCGCCGGCGTCCAGTAGCGGGCGCCCTCGAACGGCGTGAGGGTCGCGCCGAAGATCTTCAGTCCGGCGGTATGCGCGAGCGTGATGATCCGCTCGTATCCCTCGACGATGTCGAGCGCGGACACGTCGGTATGCGGCGCGGTCAGCGGACCGCTGTTCTGGCTGTAGCCGATGTCGTTGATCCCCTCGAGCAGGATCACCTCCCGAGCGCCCGGCTGGTCGCGCACGTCCTGCACGAACCGGGCGACCGCGTTGACGCCGCAGCAGAGCGAGTTATTGAGGACCCGGTTGCCACCGATCCCCTCGTCGACGACGGCGAGCGTCGACCCCGGCAAAGCATTCAACCGACGTGCGAGGTCGTTCGGCCAGCGCTCGTTCTTGCCGAACTTGGAACCGACGCCGTCGGTGATCGAGTCGCCCAGCGCGATCACCGATCCGAGCGCGCGGCGCGCCCCGAGCACGTCGACCCCGTCGAGGAAGTACCAGGAGCTGGTGCGAACTCTGAATGGGGCGCCGCCACCGAGCACGTGGGCTCCAGTCGCCACGTAGCTCGACTGCTCCGCGTCGGCGTGCTGCGTGGCGGGACCGGTCGGCCGCGGAAGGAAGATGCTGACGGCCAGCCGCGTCGCGGGCGCAACCGCCAGCGGCACCGAATCGCTGGTGGCCTCGCTGCCGGGCGGGATCACGACCGAGCGCCGGCCGTCGAAGTACAGCGCGTGCGACGTACCCGGAACCGTGTTCGGGCCGGCGCCGTCGACCGCGACCGCCGCCAGCCCGACGCGGAGCGGTCCGCTGCCGAACGCGTTCGTCAGCCGCACCCTGATGCGGACCCCGCCGGCGCTGGTGAGCACGATCTCGCGGAGCGTCGCGTTGCGGAAGCCGGCTCGCGACAGGTTGCCGGCGGTCGCGGCCTGGGGACTCGCGCCCCACGTCGTGATCCAGTGGCTCCGCGTGGGCACCGGAACGGGCGTAGCTGAGGCCGGCGCATTGGAGTTCTGTACGGCGTCGCCGATCCCGAACAGAACGATCAGCGCGACGGCTCCCCAGAGGTATCGACGCACTCCGGGAAGGTAACGGTCAGCCGAGTAGCTTGCGAACCTCGCCGAGCACGCGCGGCTCTAGCAGCTCGCTGCAGTACGCGCTGAAGTGGACGCCGTCGAACCGGCACAACTGCCCATTGACCTTGGCGTTGTAGTGGTTTCCGGGTGAAACCGTCCGGTCGACGTTGAGCACCGACACCGTCGACGGATGACGCCGAGCGGCCTCCTCGAGCATCGAGTTGATCAGCGTGTGCCGCGCCGGGTCGGCGGCCGGCGCCGGCGAGCCGTCGGGCTCGTTGGGTGGGCTCGTGTACGGAACCGACAGGAACAGGACCTTCCTGCCGTCGGCCGCCATCAGCGTCACGAACCGGTTGATCTGACTCTGGACGTACGCGTCGAACGCCGGCTGACCGAGGTGGACGACCTTCCCGTTGATCTTCCAGTTGAGCTGATCCCGGTACCCGAGCTCGACCACGACCATCTGCGCCTTGATCGCACTCGCTTCCTTGGCCCAGTTCTGCGCTGCGGTGGTACAGCCGGTCGACTGGGCCTCCCACGTTCCGTCGACGTCGAGCTCGCCCTGCGTCGTGAACGCACAGCCGAGCAGCGCCGCGTTCGCGAGCTGTACGCCGTAGCGCTCTTCGTTACTGAGCCAGGGGACGCCGAGCGTGAACGCCAGCGAGTCGCCGACCAGCAGCACGCGCTTGGGCGGGCAGGTGTTGTACGTCTTCGTTGCCGAGCCGCTCCACGTCAGCTGGTGGTATCCGAGCGCGTTGTAGACGAACTTGGTCTCCTTGCCGGCGGGCACGGGCGCCACGCCGACGGTCGGGGTGTCCTTCAGCGTCACCGTGCACGACGGGTCTTTGCCGCGAAGCGCCGGCGGGGGCTGCGGCAGGGTGGCCGCGGCGGGGATGCCTACCGGGAGCTCGTCCGCCGCCGAGGCGATCAGGAGCGCCGCCACTGCGCCACCGGCCGCGAGCGGCGTGAGCGCCCGCACCAGCCAGGTTGGCCGCTGCCGCTGGCGGATCGGCTGCTCGATCAAGAAGTAGGAGGCGGTGCTGACCGCCAGGGTGACCGCCAGCCGCACGAGCAGCAGTCGCGTGCCACCGACCCCGACCGCGCTCGCGCTCAGCCATAGGAACAGCGGGAAATGCCAAAGGTAAAGCCCGTAGGAGATCTTCCCGATGGCGCGCAGCGGCCGGACCGCGAGCGCTCGGGCCGCGAGCGACGCGGGGAACGCGACCGCAGCCACGATCAGCAACACGACCGCTCCGTCGAGGACGAGCAGCCCGTAGGGGTAGAGCCACGCGTCCGAGCCGCCAACGACCGCGATCGCCGCCACCACGCCGACGAGCCCGAGGACCGCGCCGGCACCGAGCGCCCGCTGCCTGGCCGTGCCGACGGGATCCTTGGGCATGACGTCCGCGCCGCTTCGCCAGATCGCCATTGCGATCGCGAGCGACGCGCCGATCAGCAGGCTGGACGCCCTCGTGTCGGTCCCGTAGTAGACCCTGTCGAGGTGCTTGCCGCCGTCGAACAGGAGCGCCGTGTCGATGGCCGAGGCGACCGCGCCGGCGACCGTTACGCCGAGCAGCACTACGAGCGGGCGCCGGCCGGCCGGGCGTCGCGACACGCGCGTCGCGAGCCACAGCACCCCGCCGACCAGGATCGGCCACACCAGGTAGAACTGCTCCTCTATCGCGAGCGACCAGGTGTGCTCGAGCGGCGACACCGGGCCGGTGGTGGCGAAGTAGCTCGAACCGGCCGCGATCTGATGCCAGTTGCTGTAGTAGATCAACGCCGACAGCCCGTCTCCCTTGAGGCCGGGAATCGCCTGCGAGGAGCCCGCGGCCGCGTAGTAGAGGCCGATCACCGCGACCAGGCAGAACAGCGCCGGCAACAAGCGCCGCGCGCGCCGGGCCCAGAACGTGCCGAGCGAGATCGCGGCGGATCTGCCCCACTCGGCCAGCAGCAGCGAGGTGATCAGGAAGCCCGACAGGACGAAGAACACCTCGACCCCGAGGAACCCGCCCTGCGCCCACGCGACGCCACCGTGGTAGAGGAGCACGGCGGCAACCGCGACCCCGCGGAGGCCGTCGAGTCCATCCCAGTGGGACAACTCCACCCGGCGCCGGCGATTCGCATCGCCACGACCCCGGCGGAGAAAGCTCACATCTGGCCGTCCCCTGGGCGGCAAGCGTTCGGTTAGCTCCCTGCTCACCAAACAGGTAGTACCCCGATCGGCGTCGAGCGAGCGTAAAGGGGCGTGTCCGACACGCACAACGTGCCCCGCAGGAAGAAATCCGCCGGCAGGGCTTGACAACTTATTAGTGGCTGCTAATCTTGACTAGTTAGCACTCACTAAGGAGTTCTAGGAGGAGGCCATGCCGCAGATAACAAGCCAAAGCCGCCGGATCTGGACCCTCGTGATCGTCTCGCTCGGGCTGTTCATGACCGTCCTCGACAACCTCGTCGTGAACGTCGCCCTGCCCAGCATCCACCGCGACCTTGGGGCCTCGATCCAGACTCTGGAGTGGACGGTCAACGCTTACGTGCTCGCCTACGCGGTACTGCTGCTCACCGGGGCGGCGCTGGGCGACCGGTTCGGTCGCAAGCGGATGTTCATGGTCGGGATCGCGGTATTCACCGCCGGATCGGCGGCCGCGGCTCTCTCCCCCACGATCGACCTCCTGATCGCAGCCCGCTCCCTCCAGGGCGTTGGCGCCGCGATCGTCACCCCGCTCACCCTGACACTCCTGGCCGAGGCGTTCCCGCCCGAGCAGCGCGGGCTCGCGCTGGGTGTTTGGTCCGCGATCAGCGGTATCGGCGTGGCGGCGGGGCCGCTCGTCGGTGGCGCGCTCACACAGCTCGCGTCATGGCACCTGATCTTCTGGGTCAATGTGCCGATCGGTCTGGCCCTTGTCCCACTCGCCGGCGCCCGGCTCACCGAGAGCTACGGCTCGGCCAGGCATCTGGATCTCCCCGGCCTCGCGCTCGTCTCGACAGGGCTGTTCGGTCTCGTGTTCGGCCTCGTCCGCTCCCAGTCTCTCGGCTGGGGCAGCACCGAGGTCGTGGTCTCGCTGGCCGCCGGCGTCGCGCTCGTCGTGGCGTTCATCTTCCAGGAACTGCGGACCGACGCGCCGATGCTGCCGATGAAGTTCTTCGCCAACCGCGGCTTTGCGGTCACGAACACGGTGTCGCTCGCGATGTACTTCGGGATGTTCGGCTCGATCTTCTTCCTGAGCCAGTTCCTCCAGAACGTCCTGCACAACACGCCGCTGCAGGCGGGCGTGAAGCTGCTGGTCTGGACCGGTGCGGTCATGGTGGTGGCGCCGGTGGCGGGATTCATGTCCGAGCGGTACGGCAGCCGGCTGTTCATGATCGCCGGGCTCTCGCTGCAGGCGATCGCGCTCGGATGGATGGCGAGCGTGGCGAGCGTCGACACGAGCTACCTCAGCCTGGTGATCCCGTTCGCGCTGGCAGGAAGCGGCATGGCGCTCGTGTTCGCGCCCTCGGCCAACGCGGTGCTGGCCTCGGTGCGGACCTCGGAGACCGGACAGGCGTCGGGCGCCACCAACGCGATTCGCGAGCTCGGCGGCGTGCTCGGCATCGCGGTGCTCGCCACCGTGTTCACGAGCCACGGCAGCTACCTGTCGCCCGCGAGCTACGTCGCCGGCCTGACCCCGGCGCTGTGGGTGGGTGCAGCAGTGCTGGCCGCCGGCGCTCTGATCGCCGCCGCCTTCCCGTTCAGCACTCGCGCCTCGGCCTCGGCACACGCGGCGGAGGAAGCGGCGATGAACGACGGCCAGGCATACCGTGGCGAACTGGCTGGCCAGACCGTCTGATCGTGCCCTAGGATCGAGGACCTCACCATGGCCACCACATCAGCAACTGAGCAGAAGTCAACCCGTCAACGCGTCCCGGCCGCCGAGCGCCGGGATGCGCTCATCGAGGCCGCCGTGCACGAGTTCGCGCACGGCGGCCTTTACGGCACTCCAGTCGACCGGATCGCTCGCGAGGTCGGCGTCGCGCAACCGTACGTGTTCAGCCTGTTCGGCTCCAAGAAGGAGCTGTTCCTCGCCGCGGTCGAGCGGTGCTTCGAGCGGGTCGCCGAGCTGTTCACCCGGGGCGCGTCGGAGTTCGACCCGGCCACCGCCCCGCCGGAGATCGACGTGCTCAAGGCGATGGGCAACGCGTACTTCGAACTGCTCGAATCGAATCGGGACTACCTGATGCTCCAGCACCAGGCATACGCCGCCTGCGACGACGTGGTGATCCGCGAGCGCGTCAGGGCGTGCTACGCAGGACTCGTCACCCATGTCGAGGGCCTCGCGCCGGACGCCGAGCCCGAGGAGATCGACGAGTTCTTCCGCTACGGCATGTGGCTCAACGTCGCCGCGGCGATGGGCGTCGAGGACCTGTCGGTGGGCTGCGAGTGGGTCCGGGCCGAGCAGGACACAGCCGGGCAGGACACAGCCGGGCAGGACACAGCCGAGCAGCCGAGCGCCGCCGACTAACCGCGATCAGTCGGCGACGCGCCGCTCGGGGTAGCGCGGCAGGCCGTCCTCGGGGATCGGCTCCCAAGGCGCGGCGTACGCGACGAACTGGTGCGCGGCGGGCCGGATGCCCGGATCTCCGTCGAACGCGCCGAGGCGGACGCCTACGCGCGCGGCGTCCGACGGATCGCGGCTGAACAGAGCCGAGCCGCACTCCCCGCAGAACCACTTCTCGGCTCCGCCCTCGGGCTTCCACGCCCGGAGCCGGTCCTCGCCGGCGATCACGGCAAACGAGCCGGGCTCGACTCGCGCGCTCACCGAGGCGGCGGTGCCGGTGCGCCGCTGACAGCGGGTGCAGTGGCAATACTGGGCAGAGACCGGCGGCGCGGTGACCTCGAACCGGACCGCGCCGCAGCCACAGCCGCCCGTGAGTCGGAAGTTCGTCGCCATGCCGTCAGACTAGAAGCTGGAGCGGCGCCGCGAGCTAATAGGGCAGCGGTACCTGGACGAGCTGGCGTTCGGGAGCGATCCCCCACCGTTCCGCGACCTCGGCGAGGTGATCGTCGAGGTCCCAGCGGTCGGGCCGCTCCTCGCCGGAGTGCTCGGGGCTCGCACCCTTGAGCGCCATGCAGCCGGTGTTGTCGCCGATCGACCGGATCGCGTCGACGTCTTCAGGAGTGAGCCGGAGCTCGGCGGGGAGCGCCGCGAGCTCGGCGCGCTTGCTCTCGACCGGGCGGGCGCCGGCGCCCACCTCCTGGATCAGCGTCGGCACGACGCACGCCACCGATTCGTGGGCCAGATTCCACTGGCAGGCGAGCTGGATCATCGTCAGTCCGGCGCGGTCGGCCAGCGGCCGCATCAGCTCGAGCCGCTCGCGGCCCTGCTCGATCCACCCGGCCGGCCGGAAACTCCGATGATCCTGGCGCGCGAGCTCCTGACCCGGAATCAGGTCGTCGTAGAACAGGCCGCCGTAGTCGACCACGCGCGTGATCACTCTCACGTTCGCGGACGCGGCGGCATCGAGACACAGCTCCCCGGGCCACGGCTCGAGCGGGTTGAGGATGATCATCGCCCAGTCGAGCAGCTCGCCGAATCGCTCAAGGCAGTCGATGACGTCGAGCGTGAACCCGTTGGCAGGACCGGGAGCGACCCCGATCAGCCGGGTCAGGCCGGCGTCGCGCAGCGCGGCCATGCCCTCCCACACCGCCTCGCTCGTATAGCCGGTCCGGTCGGGGTTGTGCAGCAGCAGCAGATCGAAGCTGTCGATCCCGCAGCGCTTGAGGCTCCGCTCGGTCGCCATGCGGAGGTAGCCGGCGTACTCCGACGCGTCCCGCAGCCGCGGGTCGGTGAAGCGCGGGAATCCCCTGGGGCCGTCGCGCTCGCCGGTGTAGAAGTCGTGGCCGACGGCTCCGACCACGCACATCTCGTCTCGCCGGCGGCCCTCGAGCGCGCGCCCGAGCATCCGGTCGGCCTCGCCGGTGCCGTAGACGTCGGCGGTCATCACGGTCCGGATCGACTCGTCCGGTGTGATCAGCGCCGTGAACCGGTCGTCGTCGAGCGGCTCGCCGAAGTGCATGAACCGCCCGCCGCTCCAGGTGCCGACGGCGACGGGTCCGGGATCGAGTGAGTGCGCCATGGAGGCTGCAGTTTAGGCTGGGTCAGCGTTGCCTCCACCACCTCCCCTTCTCGAGGTCGTGGAACACGATCTCGTCACGGCCGCACGTCGTGACGACCTCCCAGTAGCGCCGGCGAAGCGGGCGATCGGTCCACCAGCGGTCTTCCACGAGCCACGACTCGCGCACGGAGTCGACGACCCGGCCGTCGACCTCCACGGGGCAACCGTCATCGCCGGCGGTGACTGCGACGCGGCGGGGAACGGATAGGCGGCGCGGTCCACTCACAGCAGTTGTGTAATAATTACACAGATTCTGTGTAAATTTGATATGATCGGCGCATGCGGCAAGCCAGCGGTGACCTGTTTCCCACCGACGTTCCGATTCCCGCGAGTCAGCTGATCGGCCGGAGCGACGACGTCCGGGAGGTGGCAACGGCGCTCGAGAACGGGACGAACCTGATCCTCGCCGCGCCGCGACGGACCGGCAAGACGAGCGTGTGCGACGCAGCGCTCGGCCGCGCCGAGCGCAGCGGCTGCTATACGGCTCGGCTGGACCTGTTCCGGATCGCCGACGCCGCCGAGTTGGCGGAGGCGCTGGCGGTGGCGGTGATCGCGAACCGCTCCCCGCTCCGGCGCATCATCCGCCGGGCGCGCGAGCTCGGTCGCGCCGCGCTGAACGCGACGCAGGCTGCTGCCGTGCTCAAGCTCAAAGGCGAGCTCGGCGACGGCGTCGAGCTCGCGATCACGCCGGGATGGGCCGCCCAGGACCCGGTCCGCGCCCTCGACCTGGCGCTCGACCTCCCCGAGCGAGCCGCCCGCGCGGATGGCCGGCGGCTGGTCCTGTTCTTCGACGAGTTCCAGGAGGTCGCGAGCGAACGCCGCCCGTACGGCGATCCCGACCTCGTCACCAAGCGGATGCGTGCCGCGTTCCAGCGCAGTCCCAGCGTCAGCTTCCTGTTTGCGGGCAGCCTCGAGCACGTCATGCGCGATCTGTTTGCCCCCGCACACCGGGCGTTCAGCGGCTTCGGGAGCTTCCACAGGCTTCATCCGATCGCCCCCGAGGACTGGTCCCAAGGATTGCTCGAGCGCTTCTCGGCGGACGACTGCACGATCGACCCGCCGTCGCTCGCGCGGATCGTCGAGCTGGGAGCACAGCATCCGCGCGCGACAATGCGGATCGCCCAGCAGACCCATCTCGTGTCCGTGCAGCTCGATCGCCGCGACATCGATCTCGACCTGGTCCAGCTGGGCTACAACGCAGCGCTCGACAGCGACCTTCCGACGATGGAGCAGACCGTCGAGCACATCAGGAGGCTTCACAAGAATGCGCTTCAGGTCGCCCGCGCCCTCGCGAGAGGCGAGCCGGTCCCGAGGCGACTCGCCCCGGCGATTCGGGACCGCGTACTCAAGCTGCTGATGCGCGCGGGCATCGTCGAGCACGTGGCGAGGGCCGACTGGCGGATCGTCGACCCCCTGTTCCAGGCGTACCTTCGCAATCTGGATCCACTCGGGTGACGTATATCCGCCCCCGGAAAGCGGTTCCGCGGAACCGCTAATCACAAGATCTGTGTAATTCATACACGATGGATGTGTAAGGCTCTCGAACGGGAGCAGCGAGTGCGAGGGGGCCACTTAGCCCTCGAACGGCGTGAGCACCGCGCGTCGCTCGGGGAAGCGCGATTCCGGGTCGACCTCGAGCACGCGCAGCGCGGCGTCGGGACCGGCGGCCGCTCGTGTCTGGCGGATGGCCTCGCGCAGGCGTGCCTTGCGGGCCGCGACAGGATCGTCCAGCAGTCCCCGCTGATCGCTGGCGTGTGGACCGAACTGCTCCACCGCCAGACGCAGCTGCTGCGCCGGCGCCGGCATCAGCGCCAGCCGCGGCGCGAGCGCGAGCCGCATCCTCGCCGGGTCGGCCAGCGCCTCGCGGAACACGACCTGCTCGCGCCAGGTCCCTCCCTGCTCGACCAGCACCGCGGACAGCACGACCGCTCGCAGCGTCCGGCCGCGCCGCTCCCGCCGCGCCAGCAGGCGATCGATCAGGAGCCCGAGCGCGCGTTCCAGCTGGATGCCCGATGCGGCCTCCGGCAGCTCGAGCGCCTCGCGCAGGAACTCGCTCGCCGGCCGCGGCCGCAGCGCGCCGTCGCCGCCGTTCGCCAGCTCGTGGGCATGGAGCCCAGCGGTGCCGAACCGGTCGGCCAGCGCCGCCGGCGTCAGCGCCGCCAGTTCGCCGAGCGTGCCGATCCCGAGACGCTCGAGCGCATCGGGCAGGTCGGCCAGCGCCGGCCGGGCGCGGAGCAGCGCAACCGGAAGCGGCGCGAGGAACGCACCCGCCTGCTTGCGCCCGCCGGAGACGATCACCGGCCGGCGGACCCGGGCGCGGGTCGCCGCCGCCACCGCGGCGAACCGCGACGGCGCGACCCCATAGCGAGCCGGCGTGCGCAGGCTCCGGCACGTCGCGGCAAGCACGCCCTCGAGGCCGCCGTGCAATCGCAACAGCCCGCGCACGTCGAAGCAGACGAGTCCCGGTCGCTCGGGCTCGACGGCCGCCCCCATCGATTCCAGCCGCACGAGCAGCCGCTCCCAGGAGTCGGCGACGCCGGCGGGATCGGGAGCGACGAGTGTGAGGCGAGGACAGCGCGCCAGCGCCTCCCCCAGGCGCATTCCGGGATGGACGCCGAACGCCTCGGCGGACAGTGAGACCTCGCCGATTTGCTGCGTCCCACCCGGCTCCGGCGCGAGCGCCGTGGGCGCCTGCAACAGCTCCGTTCGGCCCTCGGAAGCGACGGTCAGCTCGAAGCGAGGAAGAAGAACGCAGGCGATCATGGGCGAACGCATGTTCGCATGTGGCTCGGATGGACGTTGGCCTTCGCCCAGCCGTTGGCGCCCGCGCCAGACCCCGCGATGGTACGGTCACGTCCGCAAATGGCTCCTCCCAATCCACTCGACATCGCCGCCGACGGGATCCGCACATTGCGCGCGTTCGGTCAGCGCATCCCGGGGGCGGGCGACGTGCTCGCCCGCTCGCTCGAGGACGCGGTCAGCGGCCGCACGGTGATGATTACTGGCGCGTCGTCCGGGATCGGCAAGGCGGCGGCGCTCGAGATCGGTGAGGCCGGCGGGACGATGCTGCTCGTCGCGCGCCGACAGGACCAGCTCCAGGAGGTGGCGGACGAGATCGAATCGCTGAATGGGACCGCGTACGTCCACACGGCCGATCTCACCGATCCCGACGACATCGACCGGATGTGCTCGGAGGTCCTCGAGCAGCGCGAATCGGTCGACATCCTGGTCAACAACGCCGGCAAGTCGATCCGCCGTTCGGTCGACCGCGCGTATGACCGCTTCCACGACTACCAGCGCACGATGCAGCTCAACTACTTCGCGCCGGTCAAGCTGATCCTCGACCTCCTGCCCACGATGCGCGAGCGCAAGACAGGTCACATCGTGAACATCTCGACGATCGGGCTGCAGATGAACACGCCCCGGTTCAGCGCCTACGTCGCGTCCAAGGCCGCCCTCGATGCGTTCAGCCGATCGATCGGGCCCGAGGTCATCAACGACGGCGTGCACATCACCACGGTGTACATGCCGCTCGTCCGCACGCCGATGATCGCGCCGACCAAGATCTACGATCGCTTCCCCACGCTCAGCCCCGAGGAAGCCGCCGGCATGATCGCCGAGGCGATCCG
>Ga0335073_10003889_pt1 | contig 20833 bp, 18 predicted proteins | sample Lox_Sample_22_FD_207093 | JGI IMG/M metagenome (GOLD analysis project Ga0335073, IMG submission 207093) | Soil microbial communities from Loxahatchee National Wildlife Refuge, Florida, United States - Lox_Sample_2.2 | ecosystem: Environmental > Terrestrial > Soil > Wetlands | place: USA...
ACCGCTAGTCCGGCCAGGTACAGCCAGAACAAGAGAATGACCACCCCGGCGAGCGCGCCGTAGGTCTTGCCGTATGAGCCGAACCTGGTCACGTAGAAGGAGAAACCGAGCGAGGCGACCACGAAAATAACCGCGCTCGCCAGACCGCCCGCGCTCCACAACTGCCATCGCGGCGAGCGCCGGTTCGGCGCGTAGTAGTCGTAAAACGAGAACAGCAGAGAGATCAGGATGATTGTGGCCACCCAGCGGACCACGGTCCACGCCGCCAGGAACGCGGCATGCCCCCAGGCCAAGTGACCTTCGATCCCATAGCCGATCGACGCGCCGAACACGATGAGCGCCGCCGCCGCGCCGCCGAGGACGACGGTCGCCAGCATGAGCGGGACACTCCGCAGCCGCTTAGCCGCGAACTTGCGGTCAGGAACCTCGTAGGCCACGCCCAGCCCGGTTTCCAGCGCCGCCATGCCGCCCGAGGCGGCCCACAGCGCCACAACCACCCCGACGACAAGCGCTGTGACCGATCCCGCGGCGGACTTGCTCGTCGCGCTTTGCACCGCCTGGGTGAAGACCGTGGACGCCCCGGGCGGCAGCGCCTTGTCCAGGCCATTGACCAGCCGGTGCACCGTGCTCGTTCCGAAGTGCAGCAGGCTGGCCAGGCCGAGCAGCGCGATCAGGGCCGGGAACAGGGCGAGGAACCAGTGGTAGGCCAGGCTTCCCGCGCACATGCTGCAGCGGTCACGGACGAATTTCTTCCCCGTGCCTTTCAGCGTGTGCCGCCAGGCTGATTCCCCGGCCTCTGGCGCGGCGGCGGGACCGTCGGGAGCCCGACGCTGGTGCGGGATCGCGCCGGCGCCATCGGTTGTCAGGTGCTGTGTGGGATTCGGCTCGGCCATAGCCACGCCCCCTCAAGCCGCTTGCACTCATCGCCTGGCCGGACCACGGTCGTCTACTCGCGAATCGTTGCGGACCTTCAGGTTTCGTACCCGTTTGATACTGGCCGGGCTCACTGGACCGCATACCAGCGCGTGCACCTCGGCACGACTTGTCCGGCCTGCGCCTTACCCCAGCCGTGCCTGCGGTGACCGTCGCACCTTTGCGACTTAGGGCAACATTACGCGCGTCCCATCCCAGCTGTCACTACTGCCCGTGTGATGTGGTGTCGTAAAGTAGTCGCCGTCGGCGCGGAAGATGCGCGCGGACGCACGGAGGGTGCGGGATGCCGTAGACTATGCAGGCGCCAGCGCTCGTAGCTCAACGGATAGAGCATTTGACTACGGATCAAAAGGTTGGGGGTTCGAGTCCCTCCGAGCGCGCCACACATCGTCTGACCTGCGACAACTACCGCTGAGGCCGCCCCGTCCGGGCGGCCTTCAGACTTCCGCTGTAAGCACGCACGTTTTAACCTCATTGGACGATCTACGGTATCGAGGTGCCTGACAGCCAGCAATTTGAGCACATGTTCCAATGGCCAGATGGGAGCCCGGCCATTCCCCCGGGCCGCGCCTGACACCGGACCTCATCTGGCACGCCGTGCCGCTGCTCGAGGACTGGACGACTCCCGTGTACTGGCGATGCTCGGGACGCCCGGCGACACGCGGCGCTTCCGTGTCCTGGTGTCCGGGCCGCTGCCAGGGAAGCCATCGCAGAGCGGCGAGTTCGTGATGCTGGTCAAGAGGTTCGGCGACCGGCCGGGATGGTTGGATTTCCCCGGATTCCGGGACATGACCTTGCCCCAACGGGTAAACCAGTGCAAAACGGGAATCTCAATTGATAGCGAATTATTACGTTCCTGGCTCTGGACTTGTGCCGGCTCAGGCTGTTCCCTGATGCTAGGGACATAGTGGCTACGGCCTGTCTTGGGGAAGTGGCGGAGAGTGCCTGGCGCAGGGAGGGGAACCCGATGCCTGACACCAAGTCGGATCATGAGGTTGAGGTTGTGGAGGTATCTCGCGAGGAGGGCCGGTCCTTGCTTGACCGCGCGGCGCGGGACGAACTCGGCATGTCCGGTGACCGTTTTCTCGCCAAGTGGGATGCTGGTGAGTACGAGGATGCCGACGATCCCGCCGTCACCCGGGTTGCGATGCTGATCCCCTTTGCCCGGTAGGACGCCGGCCGAGGCGGTTGACGCCTTCATGCGCCCGCTGCAGGACATCGTGTCGTGCGTAGCCAGGGCCAAGATCAACCTGTCCCCGAACGGCCGGGCCATGGTCGGCAAGATCCACGCTTTAACGGTCAACGACAATCAGCCGCTCACCCTCAAGTGCAAGCCGGTGCTGCTGTTCAAGATCTCGATGTGGTACGAGATCGTCCGCACCGAGGACCGGCCCGAGCGTGGCCCCTGGCGGGTCAGCACGCGCTCATACATGTATGAACTGCAGACATCCAGCGGCGAGCTGGTCTTGTCCTACCACTGGCATCCCACCAGCAAGGTGCGGAATCCTCACGCGCACCTCGGGCACACGCAGCTAGCGCCCCACGCGGTGCTTTCGTACAAGGCTCATCACCCGACTGGCCGCATCTCACTGGAAAGCGTGATCCGCACCTGCATCACCGAGTATGGGGTTACGCCGATGAACGAGAAGTGGACGGAGATCCTGGCGACCAGGGAAGGCGACTTCGAGACATACCGGAGCTGGTCCTGACCAACTTGCTTCCCGGTTCCCCAGAATTTAACGGAGAGCCGACCGGAACTAACGCCGAGGTGACGAGCTGATCTGAACGAGCCGAATGCGCGTATCTGTCTTATCCCTCCCAGCCGGTGTCCGGTCGCGATCACCGAGGCCACGATGGGCGCGGACGACTATCCGTTCTGGCACGGCTGAATGCCCGCACCTTAGACTCAGACCATGGGCAGCCGCCAGGTCGGTAAATACGAGCGCGTGATACCTAGTGCGGCCTGCCAAGAGGGCCTGCATGAGGAGTGTGGCCACTGGCACGGCGCCGGTTCAGATCTCAACGTCCGTCGTCTGCGCCGCGAGGGCTTCACGATCCTGTGCAGGTGCGACTGCCACTCCTCCTGTCCGGTCACCAGCGAGAAGAGTACCGTCGGCGACCAGGTTTGGCGCCAATCGTGCACCTGCCCCGGCGCGGAAGCCATGCGCAGAATCCTCGATGAATTCGGGACACTGCCCTTCGGCATCCGCGATTTCCGCGAGATGTGGGCCAAGTCCCGCAACGAGCTCCGGTCTCGCCGGGAGGCGTTTAAAGCGGCTCAGGCCAGTGCCGCTGGGCAGGACCCCGGACAGCTCAAGGACCTGTACGTAGCCGAACTGCGGGCACGTGGGCTGAAAATGCCCGAACGATGAGGTTCGCAACGCGGAAGGTACAAGAGTCCAGGTCAGGCTAGGTCTGGGGATGGCCCGCTGAGTGTACGTGCCTGGCCTGGCCCGGCGCGTCGGGAGTGCGCAAGACTCTGCCCATGACAAATGGACTGAACGGATCGCGGGCCGGTTTCCGTGTCGCGCAAGCCGACCAGGCTGACGATGTCCTGGACACGCTCAACGAGGCCGCCGCCTGGCTCCACGAACGTGGTGTCGAGCAGTGGCCCCTGCGGTTCGAGAGGTCTTGGGTAGAGGGTGCGATCCGGCGGGGCGAAACATGGCTGGTGGACGTGGACGGCCGGGTTAGCGGAACCGTCACCGTGGACTTCGCGGACCCAGTGTGGAGCGATGTCGGCGGCAATGCCGCTTACGTACACCGCATGGCGGTGAGCCGCAGGGAACGCGGCCTTGGCGCCGTAATCCTCGCCTGGATGGAAGACTTCGCCCGGCAGCGGGGATGCGACGCTCTGCGGCTCGACTGCGTTGCATCTAACCAGCGGCTGCGCGCTTACTACGAGGCGGCCGGGTTCGCTTACCGCGGTGATGTGCCGGTCCGCGGCACTCCGGGCCAGCGGCTGGAGACCGGGCCTGTGACCAGGGTCAGCCGCTACGAAATGCTTCTTGGCCGCTGACGCAGGTAAAGGTGGCCGACCTACGCACCCGACCACGGACGGGCGGTCGGCCACCGACACACCGCCCGACTCGACGCCCAGTCGGACGGGTTACCTGTCAGCGGCTTCGCTGAACGAGCGTGCGGGCCTCAGAATATCGAGGCAGACTCCTGCAACTCCTGCATGGCCTGCTGCATGGGAACCGATGGCAGGATGCGCACCTGATTCCACTGTGAGAGCCGGCTGTCGACCACGAAGCTATCGAGGGCATCCGCGCGATCCGTCTCGACGATCGTGACGACCATGTGCTCACGGTTGGCGTACGGCCCTGCCACGATGGTCACGCCGTGCTTCTCCGCGATGTTGGCTATCTGCGGGCCTATCTCAAGTAGCAGCGCCTTCGTCTTCGCGTTGCTGGTAGGGCACACCTCAGCAGAGTGGGTGCCGAGTACGACAAAATGCATTTTTGTCCCCCCCGGAACGTACTGCCACCGCTCGTGCGCAGTCTGCAACGACCCGGCCCAGGTGTCAAGGCGGGTAGTGGCAGCTTCGCCCAGCCGCACCCGCGGTCAGTCCTCTCCGGAGAACCGCTCCCATGCCGCCTGCTTCGACACGCCGAGTGCCTGCCCGATGCGGGTCCAGCTGACGCCCCGAGAGCGCAGGATGGCCACGTGGTCGTGTACCGCGGCGTCGACCTGTGAGACCACAGCCTGTACCTTCGCCAGGCTCGCGAGCAGTTCGTCGTCTGGCCGGTCGTGCCACGAGCCGAAGTCACGCACCTGCTCCTCCGCGATGATCAGGTCGCAGAGGTGCACGCATTCGTTGCAGATGTAGACGCCAGGACCCGCGACGAGCTTGGCGACAGCGTCCTTGTCTTTGTTGCAGAACGAGCAGCACACAGTCTCAAGCCGACTGGCGCCTGGTGCAGGACTCCGTGAATTCGTCATGACGTCAAGGTATCCCTGACGTTTACGGACGTCAAGACATCCTTGACGTCCGTCGCGATATGCGCCACTGGCACGACTTCGTACGATCAGAGCAGATGCGGCGGATGGAGAGGGTCACGTCATGCGGCTTCCATGGCAAGCTCGGCAATACGAGAGAACGTGTGGCGCCTGCGGTTATGTCTGGCACGTGCCAGGAAGATTCGCCCGGAAGGGCGTCGTGCCGATTTGGGGCTTTACCTCCGGTGTCCGCGGCCGACCGGGCGGCGGGCTCGCGGGCAAGGCCGATCTGCGGGCGGGGATGGCGTTCGCCGAGCACGCCGTGGCGTTCCGCACGTGCTCGAAGTGCGGTTCAGAGCAATATTCGCAGCGACCGATCCGCTCCTAGAGCGCCGGCGCTCTAGGCACGAAGCCCCATCGCCCTCCATTGGTCATTTCCGATCGGCCGCGGCGATCGCGTCGGCGGCCTTCTCGGCGACGGACTCGACGACCGAGATGCCGGAATCCTCGCTTGCGTTGTCGTCGGACAGGACCGCGATCAGGATGCGCTGCCGATCATGGATGACCTCGCCAATGCTGTTGATCTCCCACAGGTAAGGGTCGGGCAGCCAGCCGTTCTTCACCATCGGATCGGTCCCGCCGTCAGCGGCGGCCGAGACACCCCAGCGCTGATCGCCCTCGACATCGCTCATAAGGCCCTGGATGAAAGACCGGGAGGCCGGCGACAGGACGGAACTGGTGGCGAAAACCTGGCGGAGCAAGCGGATCTGGTCGACTGCCGTCGTCGTTGTCAGGCCCCAGTACCCGCCGGTGCCGGCCGTGGTCGCGCGGAGGCCGAATAGACGGTTCGCCGCGTCGATACCCGCCGAGCCGTTGTCGTCGTAATAGAGGTCGCTGGCCGAGTCGTTGTCGCTGTTCTCGATCATCGTGGCGGCCAGTTCCTGCTGCTCGCCCGAGATCGGCTGGCCGGCTTGCTGCAACTGGTAGAGCAGCGTGGAGAGGATGTCGACCTTCACGATGCTGGCGGTGATGAACTCTTTCGCGCCGTTATAGGCCACGCTGGTCCCGGTAGTCAGGTCATCAACCGCGACCGCCGCATTCCCGCCGTCGTCTCGGATCGTTCCCGCCACAGCCGCCGACAGTTTCTGATACGCGGATTCCGCGATAAGTCGCTTCGGAGCCCCTGCTTCGGCGCTGGCCTGGACGGACGCCGTGGCTTTCGCCACCTTTCGCTGGACCAACTGGGCCTGCTGGGTCGGCTGGGTTCGCTGGACGCGCTGTACGCCAGAAGGCCGCGCTTGCGCCGCGTTGTTCGCTATCGCTGGATTCGCGGACCCCGCGCACGACAGGACGACACAAAGAGCGAATAGCTTCCCCGCGGTTACATAGCGGCGCATGACGCGCAAACGTAACAGCGGCAACTGAGGATTACCTGACTGATGAACCGATGAGGTCGCACAGAGTAATCATACTCATACGTAGAGTTATCCAAGTACGTTCTGTAACTGGATCTCGTGTGTGAGTTTTCGGTGCTCCGGCGTGTGAAAGGCCCCCGCTAGCCAGATTCCCGGAGGCCTCACTGTCACGTTTAGTGACGTCGTGAAACGACCGCTTTACGCGATGTGCCTACCATGTCAGGTGGGAAAGCCGGCACCGGTGCCGCCGCCGGATCACCGCTCACCTGGCAATTCCCGCCCGCGGCGGGCCACACTAGTGCGGTGGACCCCTATACAGACCCCCTTGCCGACCCGCGCCCCCCAGGTCCGATGCAGCCAGGTCCGATGCAGCCAGTTCCAATGGAGGAAGATCCGGCCGCTGCCGCGGCGCGAGTCTGGGCAGACCTGGACGAGCCCTGGCAGGAAGCGTTCCGCCAGGCGTGGGAGGCGTTCCGGACCGGGAACATAGCGGTGGGCGCCTGCGCCGCCACCGCCGACGGGGAGATCGTCCACGCGGCGCGCAACCGCGTCTATGACACGCACGGCCCGCGCGGGGAGATATTCGGCTCCACGCTCGCCCATGCCGAGATGAACGTGCTCGCCCGGCTGGGGCGGCGCCGTCATCGCGACCTGGTCCTCACGACGACGCTCGAGCCCTGCCTGCAGTGCGCCGCCGCCATCCGCATCGGCCCGATCGCGACCGTGCGGTTCGCCGGCGCCGACCGCTACTGGGATGGCTGCCACGAATTCGGCAGGCTCTCCCCGCGGGAGGCCGGACGGACCCAGCCGGCGCGGATCGGGCCGCACCGCGACGAGCTCGGCACGTTCGCGACGTTGATCTCCCGCTTCGGGACCAAGCTCACGCCCGGGTTCGAGAAGGCGGTCCGGGCATTGGGGGAAGGCCCGATTGTCGACCTCGTGCACGAATTGCACGACAGCGGCGACGCGGACCGGCTCGCCGGCCTGGAGGTCGACGTGGCGCTCGGTTACCTATGGCCCAAGATCCAGCGCATAGTGTGACACTTCAATAGATGCACATAATTACACCCAATTCGATAACGCGCGCTGTTCCCGCATGTCATCGCTGTTACGGTGATCCGCACCCATCACAAGAGTGATGAAACACCAGGAGCGGGGATACCAGATGTTTAGTCACATAACGCGACATTTGCGACGGCCCTTCGTCCTCACGGCCGTCCTCGCCGCCGGTGCGTTTGGCGCCGGGGGCGGCACGGCGTACGCACTCGCGAGCGCCGCTAGCAGCTCGCCAACCCAGCCAGCGGGCACCGTCTACGCGTGCGTCGCGTCCGGCGGGAAGCTCGCGTTCTTCGAGACCGGAAAGGTCCCGTACAAGTGCCCGAGCGGGGACGTGCGGTGGCACTGGGCCATCACCGGTCCGCGTGGCCCGGCGGGTCCTGGAGGCGGCGGATCCGGAGCCTCGGCTACGGGGACCACGGCTGTGACCAACTATGTGGATGACGCGAACAACGGCGACTGGGCAGTTGACACGTTTACCCGCACGATGACGGTTGTCGAGCACGGCGCGGTCGCGGTGTCGAACTGCGGTGGTACCCCCACTAACGGCATCACCACCTGCTACTACTACACCGCCACCATGGTCGACACCGGCTCCTTCCAGACAGACGAGGGCGCCGAGTCGCCGGACGCCGGCGTCGCGATTCACGGGATCGTGACAGGCACGCTCACCGGCGGCAGCGACTTCGAGTTCTACGCCACATCAGCCAGCCCGAGCGCGAGCCACGTTCCCGCGACGGACAACGCTGGCACGAGCACGTACCCGTCCACCGGTGACTGGCCCGAGGTCTTCTTCCCCGCCAGCACTTCGTTCGGGGCCATCAGCGAACTCAACTGGTCGTTCACTTACAGTGCGCCCAACACGTGCGAGAAGTGGGTCGACGCCTACAACAACGTCCACGGCACCGGCGCCGGCGCCGGCGACATCACCGGCGTCAACCACTGCACCGGCTGACGCGCCACTAACACACCGAACAACGCAGGCGAGCCCTCCGGCCACCAGTGCCGGGGGGCTCGTTCGCGTGCAGGACCGCCGCCGCGCCGCATGCGCGCGCACGTACCGCGAGGCACAGAAACCGACGGGAGCGCAAGCCCCTATCCACTGGGTGGAAGAGCAGCTACCGCAAGGAGCCGCCGGCTGTCTAGGATTCTGCGGACATACTTCACGCCACAAAAGACATGTCCCGCCACAAAAGGAGCTAGACGCATGGCCGATACCGCACGTACCGCACGACCGCCGTTCCGTGCCGATCACGTGGGCAGCCTGCTGCGCCCGCCGCAGGTGCTGCGCGCCCGCGACGAATTCGCCGCCGGCCAGCTCAGCGCCGAGCGGCTCCGGGAGGTCGAGGACGCCGCGATCCGCGAGATCATCCGGATGCAGGCGGAGGTCGGCCTCAAGGCGGCGACCGACGGCGAGTTGCGGCGCGAGTCCTGGCACATGGACTTCATCTACTCCCTCGGCGGCATCGAGAAGGTCAGCGACAACCGGATCAGGGTGGTGTTCCACAACAAGGACAAGAACCTCGAGTGGGCCCCGCCGTCGGCACGCGTCACGGCGCCCGTCTCGCTGCCGAAGACGATCTTCGCCGACGCCTTCACGTTCGTCAGGGACGTCGCTGCCGAGGACCAGACGCCCAAGCTGACGATCCCCTCGCCGAGCATGGTCCACTACCGCGGCGGGCGGCAGGCGATCGACGAGACGGTGTACCCGGACCTGGGCCAGTTCTGGGACGACCTCGCGCTTGCCTACGCCCAGGAACTGCACCAGCTCTACGACCTCGGCTGCCGCTACCTGCAGCTCGACGACACGAGCATGGCGTACGTGAACGACCCCGCGCAGCGCGAGCACATCGCGGCGATCGGCGGCGACCCGATGCGCCAGCACGAGACCTACATCGCGACGATGAACAAGGCCGTGGCGAGCAGGCCCGCCGACATGGCGGTCACCGTGCACACGTGCCGCGGCAACAACCAGTCCATGTGGGCGGCCGAGGGCGGCTACGACTTCGTCGCGGACTCGCTGTTCAACAGGCTCGACGTGGACGGGTTCTTCTGCGAGTGGGACGACGAGCGCTCCGGCGGGTTCGAGCCGCTGCGCTACCTGCCCAAGGGCAAGCGGGTCGTGCTCGGCGTCGTGACAAGCAAGCGCGGCGAGCTGGAGTCCAAGGACTTCATCAAGCGGCGGATCGAGGAGGCCGCGAAGTACACCGACATCGACCAGCTCTGCCTGTCCGCCCAGTGCGGGTTCTCCTCCACCAAGGAGGGCAACGACCTCACCCAGGAGCAGCAGTGGGACAAGCTCCGGCTGATCGCCGAGGTAGCCGCTGAGGTCTGGGACGAGTAATTCACGACCGATTATTCCGAACGTGCCGTGGTCCCCCCGCCGCGAGCCGGCGGGGGGCGCCAGCGGCAGTCGTTACTCGGACTCTTTCCAGGTCGACGCGTCCTCCCTGTAGGTGTACGGGTTGGCGAGCGTCTCGTGCGAGGGAATCTCCGGGTGCATGCCGTTCTCCCATTCCTCGGGCCCGTGCTCGGCCTGGAGGTAGGAGATCGTCTCGTCGATCGCCGCCCGGGCCCTGCCGAGGTCAACCCCGACGAGCTTGTGGTCGTGCTTCACGACCGTGCCGTTCACCACCACGGTGTGCACGTCGCCGCGCCCGGCCTGGAATACGACGTGGCCGTACGGGTGCAGGATCGGGAAGCCGACTGGGGAGTCGTCGTTCTTGACCAGCACCAAGTCGGCCTTCTTGCCGACCTCGACGCTGCCGACTACTGAGTCCAGGCCGAGGGCCTTCGCGCCGCCCCGGGTCGCGTAGTCGACGACATCCTCGGCCCGCAGGATGTGGTTGGTGACGGTGTTGCCCGCCCCGTGCGCCTCGAAGTGCTCCATCGCGCGGTCGGCGTTGAGCGTGGCCCGCATCGCGTTGAAGATGTCACCGCTCCACCAGACGCTGGTGTCCTGCGACAGCGAGACGGGGATGCCGTACCTGCGCAGCTTCCAGGTCGGCGAGTACCCCTGGCCGGCGTTGCACTCGCTCTCCGTGGAGATCGATGTGAAACCGCCGGTGGCGGCGATCTTGTGGTAGCTGTCCGGGGAGAGCGAGGCAGCGTGCACGTAGACCGTGCCCGGGGTCATGTACCCGCCTTCGTACATCTGGGTGATGCCGACGTCACTGGTCGCCCCCCAGACGCCCGCGTGCGTCGTCACCTTGACGCCGAGTTCCCTGGCCACCTCGAACGTCGCCTTCTCCGGGAATCCCTCGACACCCGGCAGGTCGAAGGCGATCTGGAAGCCGAGCATGTCGCCCTTGCCGTCGATCCGGCGCGAGTAGAAGTCGCGGAACTCGGGCGTGGTGGACCATTCCCACGAGCCCTGGTGGATGTTTCCGTACGCGAGCACGAACCGGCCCGGCACCGACTCCAGGGCATCCACGGCGGCGTCGGCGTACTCGGTCGTCTGCAGCCCGTGCGACCAGTCCACCGTCGTCGTCACGCCCGCGTCGATCGACTCGATCGCGGCGAGCAGGTTGCCGGCGTAGTAGTCCTGCGGGCGGAACTTCTTGCCCCAGGTCAGGTAGTAGTAGACGAAGTACTGGGTGAGGGTCCAGTCGGCCCCGTACCCGCGCATGGCCGTCTGCCACATGTGCCTGTGGGTGTCGATCATGCCCGGCATGAGGACGCCGCCGGCGGCGTCGATCTCCGCGGTGCCGTCGGGCACTGCCAGGCCCGTGCCGATCGCGGCGATCCGCTCGCCGTCGACCAGGACATCCGTGCCGGTGAGGACAGCGTGCGAGTCGTCCATCGTGAGCACGGTCGCGTTCCGGAACACCACCGGCTGGCCCGGCTGCGGTCCCGCTGCAGTCATGGGGAGAACCTCCACTGTGAGGTGATAGTGCGGACGATCGTCCGATAGTCGGTCGCCAGAAGTCTGATCGGAACACTGTCCCTTTCTCAGCACGGTGTCAAGAGTCGTGAACTGCCCCACTTGTCAGTCCCGCCAAGCTGGCGGTGCGCACTCCTGTGTCCGGCATGCGGACAAGCAGACACGAAAGCGCTACAGTGCGGGGGACACGTCGCTAGAAGGCGCGAAACAGGAGGCCAGCCGTGGCTCGTCGGGACAACAGCCCTGATTTCATAGAGGCGATCGCCCGCGGCCTCGACGTCATCCGTGCCTTCGGCCCGGGCCAGCCGGTGATGTCGCTGGCGGCGGTGGCCGCGGCGAGCGACCTGCCCCGGCCGACCGCCCGCCGCATCCTGCTCACCCTCGAGCAGCTCGGCTACGTGCGGCAGGTGGGGCCGCCGCTGCCCAGCCACCACGGGCCGGCGGCGCACCTGGGGCAGGCGGTCGGAGGTTACGAGCTCACTCCGCGGGTACTGGACCTGGGCATGTCGTACGTGCTGTCCCGCGGCCTGTGGGAGGTGGCACGGCCGCACATGGCGGCGCTCGTCGCGACGACGCGAGAATCCTCCTCGATCGCCCAGCTCGACGGGCCGGACATCGTCTACGTCGCCCGGGTCGCGGTGCCGAAGATCGTGACACTCGCCGTGACGATCGGCACCCGCTTCCCGGCGATGCAGACCTCGCTCGGCAAGGTCCTGCTCGCGGCGCTCCCGCCCGAGGAAGCCGAACGCGTGCTCGCCGAGCCCAGCCGGTCCGGCATCACGCCGCCGTGGCAGCCGGACGCCATCGAGCGCGCGGCGGCGCTGCGCGAGGTGCGGGCCCGTGGCTGGGCGCTGACCGACGAGCAGCTCGCTCCCGGCATCCGCTCGGTGGCTGTCCCGCTCCGCGATGGCGAAGGACGGGTGATCGCGGCGCTGAACGTCAACTCGCACGCCGCCGAGACACCGCTTGAGGTGCTGACAGGTAAATACCTGCCGATGCTGCTCCAGACCGCGGGCGCCATCAGCTCCGACTGGGCGGTGTGCCAGAGTGTTCCGCAGGTCACGGTGGGTGCCAGGGCGGAAGGCGCGTCTTGACAGTAGTCGGCGCGACTAACCATACTCGGCAGACGGACACCTGTCCGTTATGCGGACAGATGAGAGCGGCCAAATAAGAGAGGGTGCATGAGCGAACCTGACCGGCTCGGTCCGCTTGCAGGACTGCTCGTCGCCGATTTTTCCCGTGTGCTGGCCGGACCGTACTGCACGATGCTGCTCGCCGATCTGGGTGCCGACGTCATCAAGGTGGAGAGCCCGGGGGGTGACGACACGCGCAGCTGGGTGCCGCCGGTCACCGCTGACGGCGTGTCCACATACTTCCTGGCGATCAACAGGAACAAGCGGTCTGTCGCGCTCGACCTGAAGAACGAGCGCGACCTGGAGCTAGCCAGGGAACTCGCCCGTCGCGCGGACGTGTTCGTGCAGAACTTCAAGCCGGGCGGTCTGACCAGGTACGGCCTGGACTACGACGCCGTGTCCGCGGCGAACCCCGGCATCATCTACGCCTCGATCAGCGGGTTCGGCAGTGGCGGCGGCAAGGACCTGCCGGGCTACGACCTCATGGTCCAGGCCATGTCCGGGCTGATGAGTCTCACCGGATCCCCAGACGGGCCGCCCTACCGGGCGGGCATCTCAGCGTTCGACGTGATCGCCGGGCTGCACACGGCGATCGCGATCCTCGCCGCGCTCAACCACAGGAACGCGACAGGGGAAGGGCAGCATCTTGAGGCTAGCCTGATGGCCTCGGCGATGTCTGGCATGGTCAACCAGACCAGCGCCTACGCGGCTGGCGGTGTGGTCCCGTTCCGTATGGGCAACTCCCACCCGAGCCTGTTCCCCTATGAGCCGCTGCCCACCGGTGACGGCGACCTGATCGTGACCGCGGGCAACGACGCGCAGTTCCGCAAGCTCTGCGAGGTAATCGGCGCGCCCGAACTGCCCGACGACCCGCTGTTCTCGTCCAACCCCGGCCGCACGGCCAACCGCGACAAGCTGAAGCCGCTGCTCGCCGGAAAGCTCAAGGCGCGCACGGCGGCCGAATGGTTCGACCTGCTGATCGCAGCGGGCGTGCCGTGCGGGCCGATCAACACCGTGGACAAGGGCGTCGAGTTCGCGCGCAAGATTGGCCTTGACCCGATCATCACCGCCGGCACGGGTGACAGGACCAGGCCGGGGATCCGCCACCCGGTGACGTTCTCGGCGACGCCCGCCAGTTATCCGCTCGCGCCGCCCGAGCTCGACGAGCAGGGCGACGAGATCCGGGCCTGGCTAGCGGCGCCCGCATCAGGCGCGTGAGAGAGGCACCAGCATGACGCAGGAGTACCCGACCTCGCTGGGCACGTCCGACGCGGACACGATCACCCTGCTCGGCCAGAACCTGGCCGACGACCTGATGGGCAAGGTGGGGTTCGGTGAGCTCACGCTGTGGATGGTGACCCAGCGCCGCCCGACGCCGTCGCAGGTGCGCGTCTTCGAGGCGGTCCTTGTCGCGCTCGCCGACCACGGGTTCACGCCCACCGCGATCGCGGCCCGGCTGACCTACCTGAGCGCTCCCGACTCGCTGCAGGGCGCGATCGCCGCCGGCCTGCTCGGCGGCGGATCGCGGTTCCTCGGCGTGACCGAGGATTGCGGCCAGTTCCTCGCCGGCGTGCTCGCGCGGGCCGCGGCGGACGGCAGGCCGCTGCCCGCCGATGACAACGGCTACGACGAGCTCGCCCTCGAGGCCGTCACCCAGGCCCGCGCGGCCAGGAAGTTCATCCCGGGACTCGGCCACCCGGTGCACAAAGTGCGCGACCCGCGCACGCCCGCCCTCATCACGATCGCCGACGAAGAGGGCCTGCGCGGTCCGCACCTGCGCTTGTTCGAGGCGATCGGCCGTGTTCACCCGCAGGTCCTCGGCCGGACCCTGCCGCTGAACGGCGCCGGTACCTGCGGCGCCGTGCTCGCCGACCTGGGACTGCCGCTCGCCATGCTGCGCGGGTTCGCGCTGCTGGCCAGGGCCGCCGGCCTGCTCGGCCAGCTCGCCGAAGAGCAGCGCAGGCCGATCGCCAACGACATCTACCTTTCGGTAGACCGCAACGCGGTCTACGTCGTGCCGCAGCATCTACCTGGGGGGGCGCCCCCCCAGACCTCCCGGCTGTCGTCTCCGCCGACGACGGACTCCGCTTCACAAAACCCCTCGGAGTAACTTTCACGGCAAGGGAGCCGCCATGGCTACCGTCGCAGCGGTCATCGCCTCGACGCACCACCCGTTCTATTACCGCGCGAGCACGTCCACGGGCGCGGACCGCCCGCCGTTCGCCGACGAGTGGGTGGCCAAGATCACGGCGTTCCGCGAGACCCTCACTCGCGCCAACCCGGACGTCCTCGTCCTGGTGGGCAGCGACCATTTCCACCAGATCTGGCTGGACAACATGCCGCAGTTCCTCGTCGGCAACGCGCCGTGCTACGACGCGAACTGGTACAACGAGGAGCGCGAGTTCGGCCTGCCGCGGATGTTCTTCAACGGGCAGGAGGACCTGTCAAGGCACATCCTGCGCGACGGGCTCGACATGGGCTTCGACCTCGCGTTCAGCAACGAGCTGCGCATCGACCACAGCGTCACCTGCCCGATGATCACCCTGCGGCCGCAGGCCGACCTGCCGATCGTGCCCGTCTACACGAACATCTTCGCGCCGCCGCTGCCGCAGCCGAAGCGGTACGTCCAGCTCGGCAAGGCGATCCGCGAGCTCGTCGAGTCCTGGCCGAGCGACCAGCGGGTCGCGATCATCGGGACCGGCCACCTGTCGCTCGAGCTCGGCGGACCGCGGCAGTTCGGCCCGCACGGCCCGGACCCGGAGTTCGACCGCAAGGCCGTCGACTGGATCGCCAGCGGCGACATCGAGAAGACGCTCGCCGAGGTGTCACTCGACAGCCTGTGGCTGCCAGGGAACGCGACCCACGGCTTCCTGGACTTCATGCTGATGATGGGCGTGGCCGGCGCCGGCGAGAAGGCCGACTACGTGGACACGCTCGACCTGTTCCACACGATGGAGGCTTACTTCACCTGGTACCCGAACGGAGCGGGGTCCTGATGAGCAAGTACCTGCTGAACAAGTTCCTGTACACCGTCGACCGCGACCCGGAACTGGTGGAGCGGTACAGGGAAGACCCGCGCGGCACCGTGGAGTGGTGGGAGGCCGAGCGCGCGAACGCGATCCTCAACGTGCACGGCGACGAGAGCTCGACCTGGCTGAAGTTCGACGACACCGAGCGCGAGGCCCTGGCCACGCACGACTACCCCAAGCTGTTCGAGCTCGGCGCGCACCCGTTCCTCACGCTGACCCTGTTCATCGCGATGTTCGAGCGCGACTACGCCGAGCCTCTTGGCTTCCAGCTCGAATACGCCCAGCGCCTGTCGCACTTCACCATGCCGTACCCCGACATCACCACCTGACCCAACACCCCCAGGGACGTCACCACCTGGGGACCCAACACCCCAGGTGCCGCGTTCTGGTAGCCCGTCCGTCCGTCACACTGGGCCCTGCTGTCCACTTTGCATACGTCCCGACCACTTTGGGCGTCGTTTTTGTTCTATTTTGTAGGACGGCGTGATGCTGGTAGCTATTGGGGACTGTCCGGGGCGGCTTGGAGCTGGCCCTGCTGGTGATGGTGGTGGGCAAGATCACAAGACCGGGGATAGTAAACGTAGCCAGGGCTACCCGGAATATCCCATGATCTTGAAACCGGCTGCTTACCGGGGCAGGCGCCGTGATCGTCGGCGACAAGCCGGCGCTAATTCGCAACCAGCATCCGGCGCATGTACACAGGGGAAACCAGGGGCTGATGTGACACCGGTCCCGGTGCAACGCGCGGCACATACGAGACAGCCGGCCAACGAAACGACGTGTCCATAGCGGGCTGTATGGGGCATTCATGCGCCTGCGGGCCGCGATAGCGTATCGCCATGACCGCCGAAGGTGACCGGGTTGCCGGTTTCGGGAAGCTCGAAGACGGGCTCAAGCAGTCCAGCCCCTGGTACACATGGGGTCCCTACGTCAGCGAACGGCAATGGGGGACGGTCCGCGAGGACTACAGCGAAGACGGCGACGCCTGGAACTACCTGCCGCACGACCACGCCCGGTCCCGGGCCTACCGCTGGGGCGAGGACGGGCTCGCCGGGTTCAGCGACGTGGAGCAGCGGCTGTGCGTCGGGCTCGCGCTGTGGAACGGGCGCGACCCCTACCTGAAGGAACGGCTGTTCGGCCTGACCGGGCCGGAGGGCAATCACGGCGAGGACGTCAAAGAGCACTGGTGGTATCTGGACGCGCTGCCGAGCCACGCGTGGAACCGGTGGCGGTATCACTACCCGCAGGCGCGCTTTCCCTACGACAGGCTCCGGCTCGAGAATTCCCGCCGCGACCGGCGCAGCCCCGAGTACGAGATCCTCGACACGGGGATCTTCGACCAGGACAGGTACTGGATCACCGAGGTCAGGTACGCCAAGGCCGACCCGACCGACCTGCTGATCGTCATCAGCGTGACCAACGCGGGGCCGGAAGCCGACACGCTGCATGTGCTGCCGACCGCATGGTTTCGCAACACCTGGTCCTGGGACGAGGGCGCGCACAAGCCGGTGCTCAGAGCGGCTGATAACAGCAAGAGGAATGGGCATGAGGGTGCTGGGGTTGGGGTGCACATTCAGCATCCCTTCCTCGGCACCCTGGAACTGCTCGCCGAGCACGCGCCCGACGGCATGGCCCCGCGGCTGCTGTTCTGCGAGAACGAGTCCAACACCAAGCGCCTGTTCGGCGTCGACCCGATCACGCCCTACCCCAAGGATGGCATCAACGATCACGTGGTCTCCGGCGCGGCGACCGTCAACCCCGGCCTGACCGGCACCAAGTGCGCGTTCTGGTACCAGGTGACCGTGCAGCCGGGCAGCACGGCGGTGATCCGCCTCCGGCTGCGCCCCGCGCCGGACGCGGAGGCCGGCGGGGGGAACACCGACGCGTTCGGCGCCGGGTTCGACACCGCCCTGGCGGCACGGGAGGCCGAAGCCGACGAGTTCTACGCGGCGCTCACCCCGGCGGGCGCGACCGACGACGAGGCCATGATCATGCGGCAGGCGTTCGCCGGGATGCTGTGGGGCAAGCAGTTCTACAACTACGACGTGGCCAGGTGGCTCGAAGGGGATCCGGCGCAGCCGCCACCGCCGGCGGAACGCGGCCTGAACAGGAACGCGCGGTGGCGGAACTTCGACGCGTTCGACATCATGTCGATGCCCGACAAGTGGGAGTACCCCTGGTTCGCGGCCTGGGACCTGGCGTTCCACACCGTGAGCCTCGCGCACGTCGACCCCGGGTTCGCCAAGTACCAGCTCGTCCTGCTGTGCCGGGAGTGGTTCCAGCACCCCAACGGCGCGCTGCCCGCCTACGAATGGGACTTCAGCGACGTGAACCCGCCGGTGCAGGCCTGGGCCGCGCTCGAGGTCTTCGCACTTGACGGCGGGCGCGACCTGGACTTCCTGGCCCGTATCTTCGACAAGCTGCTCGTCAACTTCACCTGGTGGGTGAACAGGGAAGACCTGCGCGGCAACAACCTGTTCGAGGGCGGCTTCCTCGGCCTCGACAACATCGGCCCGATCGACAGGTCACACCTGCCGCCCGGTGCCGTGCTCGAGCAGTCCGACGCCACGGGCTGGATGGCGTTCTACGCCCTGGAGATGGCCCTGATCGCCTCTGTGCTGCGGCGCAACGGCCGCCGCCAGGGCGCCGACCTGGTGCTGAAGTTCCTCGAGCACTACGCCGCCATCGCCGACGCGCTCGAAGGCCAGGCGATGTGGGACGCCACCGACGGCATGTTCTACGACCAGCTGTCGCTGCCAAGCGGCGCCGTCATCCCGGTCAAGGCGCGCTCGATGGTCGGCATGATCCCGCTGCTCGCGGTCGCCGTCGTCGACGAGGCGATGATGGGCGACGCGATGAAGTTCGGCAAGCAGTTCGCCGACTTCCTGGAGCGGCAGGGCCTGGCCGACGTGGCCAAGCTGCGGGAGCGGGGCCTGCTGCGGGGCGAGGGAGCCAATGAGCGGCTGCTGCTCAGCGTGGTCGGCGCGGACCGGCTCGTCGACCTGTTCCGGTCGCTGTTCGACGAGAGCAGGTTCCTGTCCGAGTACGGGCTGCGCTCGCTGAGCGCCGTGCACAGGGACCAGCCCTATGTGCTGCACCTGGAGGGCACGACCGCCACGATCGACTACGAGCCGGCCGAGTCGACCACGAGCATGTTCGGCGGCAACTCGAACTGGCGCGGGCCGATCTGGTTCCCGCTGAACTACCTGGTGATCAGCTGCCTGCTGAAGTACCACAAGTTCTTCGGCGACGAGCTCACCGTCGAATACCCGACGGGGTCGGGCCAGCAGCTGACACTCGACAAGATCGCCGACGACCTGCGCGCCCGGCTCATCTCCATCTTCGCCCGCGGCGCGGACGGCAGGCGGCCTTGCTTCGGCCACGTCGACCGGCTGCAGAACGACCCGAACTGGCGCGACAACCTCTACTTCAACGAGTACTTCCACGGCGACAACGCCGCCGGCCTCGGCGCCAGCCATCAGACAGGCTGGACCGGGCTGATCGCCGACCTGGTCCGCCGCCGTTACGGCGCGGCGCCTGAGACAGTCGACCTGGTGGGCGAGCTGCTGTACCCGCGGGAACAGGCGTGAGCGGCGCCGCGGACAGCGCGCCCGTACGCAAGGCGAACCCGGGAGACGGGTCCGCGCTCGGCGCGAGTCCGCGCGACGGCGGCACGAACTTCGCGGTCGCCTCGAGCATCGCCGAGGAGGTCACGCTCTGCCTGTTCGGCTCGGAAGCGGCGGCGGGCGCCGTCCGCGCGGACCGTGCGGACGGCGAGCAGCAGGTGCCGCTGACGGCCTACGACGCCGGCGTATGGCACGGTTTCGTCCCTGGCGTCGGCCCCGGGCAGGCCTACGGCTACCGCGTCCGCGGCCCGTTCGAGCCGCACCGCGGCCTGCGCTGCAATCCGGCCAAGCTGCTGCTCGACCCCTACGCGCGCGCGCTCGCCGGGCAAGTGACGTACGGGCCAGAGCTGCTCGGGCACGACCCGGGCGATCCGGACAAGCCGAGTGGCGCCGACTCAAGCCGCCTCGTGCCGAGATCGATCGTGACGGATCCCGGCTACGACTGGGGAGGCGACACCAGGCCGGGCACCCCCCATGCCGACACGGTCATCTACGAAACGCACGTCAAGGGCTTCACGATGCGCCATCCCGGGATCCCGCCGCGGCTGCGGGGGACCTATGCCGGACTGGCCCACGAGGCCGCGGTCGGCTACCTCAAGGACCTGGGCGTCACGGCGGTGGAACTCCTCCCCGTGCACGAGTACGTGCCCGAGGAGTTCATCCTCGGCCGCGGCCTGACCAACTACTGGGGCTACAACACGATCGGCTTCTTCGCGCCGCACCAGGGCTATGCGGCGGCGCGGCAGCCCGGCGGGCAGGTCACCGAGTTCAAGGACATGGTGAAAGCGCTGCACGCCGCGGACATCGAGGTGATACTCGACGTCGTCTTCAACCACACGGCCGAAGGCGGCGCCGGCGGCCCGACGCTCAGCTTCCGCGGCCTTGACAACCCCGCCTACTACCGGCTCGTCTCAGGCGACGCGAGCCAGTACTACGACACGACCGGCACGGGAAACTCGCTGAACGCCGGCCATCCGGTCACGCTGCGGCTCATCATGGACAGCCTGCGTTACTGGCTGTCGGAGATGCACGTGGACGGCTTCAGGTTCGACCTGGCGGCCACCCTGGCCCGGCAGGACGGCGGCTTCGACCAGCTCTCGGCGTTCTTCGACCTCGTCGCGCAGGACCCGGTGGTCTCGCAGGCGAAGCTGATCGCCGAACCGTGGGACGTCGGCCAGGCCGACAGCTACGACCTTGGCCGGTTCCCCGCGCAGTGGCGCGAGTGGAACGGCCGGTACCGCGACAGCATGCGCGACTTCTGGCGCAGTCACGACACAGGGGTGGCCGAGTTCGCCACCCGGTTCAGCGGCTCGAGCGACCTGTACGGCGCCGCCCGCCGCCGCCCGACCGCCTCGGTCAACCTGTTCACCGTGCACGACGGGTTCACCCTCAGGGACCTGGTCTCATACGACGCCAAGCACAACGAGGCCAACGGGGAGGACAACCGCGACGGCACCGGCGACAACCGGTCATGGAACTGCGGGGCCGAGGGCCCGACGGGCGACCCTGCCATCAGCTCCCTGCGCGAGCGCCAGTCTCGCGCGATGCTCAGCACGCTGCTGCTGTCGTTCGGCATGCCGCTGCTGCTCGGCGGCGACGAGTTCGGCCGCACCCAGCGCGGCAACAACAACGCCTACTGCCAGGACAACGAGATCTCCTGGCTTGACTGGGAGGCCGCGGACAGCGGCCTGCGGGAGTACGCGAGGCGGCTGATCGCGTTCCGCCGCGCACACCCGGTCTTCCGCCGCGCGAAGTTCCTCACGGGCGCCGAGACCGCCGAACTCGGCTGGTACTCACCGGCGGGCAGCTTCATGAC
>Ga0335073_10003890_pt1 | contig 20833 bp, 16 predicted proteins | sample Lox_Sample_22_FD_207093 | JGI IMG/M metagenome (GOLD analysis project Ga0335073, IMG submission 207093) | Soil microbial communities from Loxahatchee National Wildlife Refuge, Florida, United States - Lox_Sample_2.2 | ecosystem: Environmental > Terrestrial > Soil > Wetlands | place: USA...
TAATCGCTTATGATCCTCCATTCTCCAGCCCGCGTTGCGCCGTACAAGGGCGAACTGACGCCAGCCTGGGAAGCGATCGCACACACGCAGCGCGCGCATTCGACCCAGTGTGTCCTCGTTCGCCAGCCGGACCACGCGCGCCTGTCGGGAGAGTTGGCGGAAAGCTTCGTGATCCCCGGCAAACCTGCGATCACCGACGAGATTGTTCGCGGCATCAGCCTGCATGACGAAGGGTGGGCGGAGTTCGACTGCGGCGCCGAGAAGTTGCGGTCAACGCCTGCGCGCTATTCCGATGAAGGCATCGCCCTGAATGCGGAAGGCGTGCCGTTGTCGTTCCAGGACATCAAGCCGGGCGATTTTCTACGGGCCTGGCGCGACTCAATCCATGCGGCAGAAGCGGTGGCCCCCATTGCGGGGCTCATCGTCAGCGGACACTTCTATCGCCTGGCCAGCTCCGGAATCAGCGTGGGACGATACTCGCAGGCGGATAAGGAATTAGTTCGGCAATTCCTGCGAGAGGAAGAGAACCGCCGCGAACGCCTCGAGAAACCCGCAAGGCTACCCAGCGCCGAGATCGAGTATTGGACCGACGTGCTGCAATTTTGCGATCTGCTGTCGCTCTACTTATGTTGCGGCGCGCAAGCAAGCGTCGTATTCCCGCAGCGCATCGCAGCAGATGGCGTGACCCTCGAATTGCGGGTCGAAGGCGGACTGAACGTGTTCGCGCAATCGCTGTTTCTCGACGAAACGGAGTTCACGGTGCAAGCGCTGACGTTTCCTGGGTTGCAGTCGATCACGCTGAAATGGACGCTGCGGTAGGCAGAGCGAGCCTTTAGACTCGCGTTCGGTGCATCGCTCGAAAACCAAGAATCAGGGGTTCAGCTGCAACGCGACGCTGAACCTGCATGATTCATGAAACGCATGGAATTCTTTGAACGGGCGCGGCTTCGGCCGCGTCCTAACAGGCGGGCTGCGTCAGGCCTTAGCCTCTGAGGTCATTCGCGGCTTGTCGCAAGGGCTAGGTCCCTCAGTGGCTGAAGCCCCCGGCGAGGAGCGTTCTACGGCGCGGCTGAAGCTGCGCCCCTTCAAAGCCTGCGATTCGTCATGAATAAATAGTCCAGGTGAAGCGCCGCTATAGCTGGACACCAAATCCGGACGGGCTTTGACCTTACTGCAGCACCACATCTGGCCGGCGCTGCTCGACCAACTCCCACCACAGGAGCTGTTCCCACGCATTGAGTACCGTTTTGGCCCAGCGGCGGTGCTTCCAATACAGAGCGGCATCGCGATAGGGATTCGACGAGGCCGCGATGGACCAGCGATACTGCGGCAGCCGTTTACGGAAGGTAGCAATCACGCGACGGGTATCGAAGTTGGGCGCGACGATCAGGGCTGAGGTCGCATGCAGGGCCGCCATGCAGCGGCGCACATAGACGACCTCTTCAAAGGTCGAGGTGCCCGAGATGGGGCAAATCTGCATGTTCGCCTGCGGCATGCTCGCGACAAACTCCGTTGCCAGGTCGAGCTCGGTCCGGCCATAGACGCTGTATTGCGATCCGGCGTCCAGCAGGATTCGCGGCGCGTAGCCTTCCCTTTGCAGCTTCACCGCCTGCGGCCACTCGCCGTCGAGCACCACAATGACGTCTGAGCGTTCCGGCGCGTGGACGATCAGAAAGAAACCGGCTTGCGCGAGCAGGAAAAGGGCAAGGAGTGCGAAGATCGCAAGGAGTGCGAAAACGATGAGCCGCTTACGCCAGGCCCGCCTTTCTGGAGCGACTGCATCCGGTGACGGCCCGGGCGCGGCTACTTCGCTTGCAGACATGCTGCGGCCTTCTCGATCTGCTCGCTATGCAGTTGCCAGAGTGTCTCGCCTACGACCGACCAGTCATATTTCTCGTGAACCAGGCGGCGTCCATTCGCGACCAACTCCTGCCAGACGGGAGAGTTCGCTTCTAAAGACACGATCGCATCCGCCATGGCCTGAGGAGTGTCAGCGATGAGGATGTTCTTGCCGGCGGTGATGGCTAGGCCCTCGGCGCCCAGCGTGGTGGAAAGCACGGGCGTTCCCGCGGCCATCGCCTCCAGCACCTTGAGCCGCGTGCCGCCGCCCACGCGTAAGGGAACGACCGAGACCAGGGCGCTGCTGTAAAAGGGGCGCACGTCTTCCACCGTCCCGGTGACGGTGACGCCCTGCTGGCGCAGCGCGAGGATGGCTTTCGGCGGCTGCGCGCCCACAATCTTCAAGCGCAACCCGGGCCGGCGCCGCCGCACCAACGGCCAGATCTCGCGCGCGAAATACAGCGCGGCGTCGATGTTGGCGTGGTAATCCATGCGGCCGATGAACAGGACATCCTGCCGTGGGCTGTTCGCCGCATCCACCTGGGCGAAGAAGTCGCAATCGACGCCGTTGCCGGCTACCTCGATGCGCGCGTCCGGCACGCGAGCGCGCAGCACCTCGCGCTCGCGCTCGCTGCATACCGTGTGGGCATGACAGAGCCGAAGCAGTTCGGTCTCGACGTTGCGGGAGAGCGAGGAGGTTCGTTTCGCATAGGCGGCCCGCAGCGGGTTGCGATCGTTCTCGGCGAACCGGGCCAGGATCTCCGACTCGATATTGTGCCAGTCGAGGATGAGCCGGGTGCGGGGCGCGACCTCGCGGATGCGGCGCGCGTAGGCGATCAGGTGCATGCTCTCAATCTGCGCGACGTCGAAGCTCCGGTCTTGCAGTATGCGGTCGAGTTCGGCCATCACGGCCGGCGAAGTGAAGTTGAGCACATTGAGCGGTGTCGGCCCCATGAGTCCGCGAACGACCTTGGTCAGCTTGTAGCTTTTGTCGCGGCGCAAAGCGATAACCTCGGTTCCATTCCCGGTCCCGAGCTTGGCGCGCAGTTGCTCGGCTTGGCTGTGCGCGTCCTCATTCACCAGGCCCACATAGGTGAGCTGGGCGTTGCGGGCCAGGTGGCGGGCGAAATAGAAGTCGCGCAGATGCGCACCGGAGATCGTCGGCCAGCAGATTCGTGGAGAGAAATAGAGAACACGCATGCGTCAGCGCTCTTGGGCAGTGTATCCGATCAGCGCGACGGAATTCGCGCCGGCCGCACGCGAAGGCAGAACCAAGGCTACCCCGGAATCTTGGGAAGGGGATCACGCCCGATGCCTTGGCCATGGTTGACCGTGGACACAGATCGATCCAACCGTTGCTCCGGTTTTGGCATTGGGTCCGTCGTCATCAAGGGCGGGTTATTTAGGTCTTTGGAAATTGCCGGTGGTGCTTTGCGCCGGGAAATCTGGCGTAATGCTTGCGCAACGGGTGGTGGAACATGGTTCATAACCCGGTGACTCAGTTCACGAGCGGCGTCGCGCAACTCATAGCGGTGCAGCAGGGTGCGGTCCCATTGATAACGGAGCACCGGGACGACGACACCGCCAAACCTGAGGAGGAAGGGATGCGAACCGCCGAGTGAGTGGCGTCGCAAACCCAGGCCGCACGCCCACTGGATGCCGCGCCATTGCAGCAGATCATTCGGCTTCAGATGTAAGAATTCCGCGAGCGAACTGTTGCTGGACGACTCGAAAAGTCCTCCCGGACAAAAGCGAAAGGTGTTGATGGCGATGGGTGTTCCCGCGAACCGGGCCATAAGTACGAGGCGATTGGTGCGGCAATGGACAGCACGGGCAAACTGCTCGAGAGTCACCGCCTCACGACCGGCCGTTTGATTTCTTTCCCACCACGTCTGATAAATGGCAAACGCCTCAAACACGTCGTCCACGGAGGTTACTTGGCTCACTTCCACGCCTTGTTTTTCCGCGAAGCGGATGTTGCGGCGCCTGTCCTTCGTAAACTGATGGAACACAGCTTCGGGGCCTTGGGTCAAATCGAGCACGACATTGCCGGTGAGCTGGTGGCAGCGAAAACCGTGCTCGCATAACGATGGCATATCGAGGTCGGCCCAGCTGTAAACGCTCACCAGTTCGGCCGCATGGGCTTCGGTGAGCAAGCCCTGCAACAGGGTCTCGACTACCGCCGTCGTGTCCCGGGAGGCGTCAATGGAAATTTGCGGACGCGACCCCAATCCGCAGTGCACCTGGTCGCGGTGATGCAATCCGGTGAGGACCCCGATGACTTTGTCGTGATCCAGTGCCAAAACCGCGAAGGGGTTGCGCCCCGCCCAATAGGGCTCCAGGAAGTACTCCGGGGCAACATAGTGAGAGGGGCAACGATCACGCGACAGGTAATCGCGCCAGGCGGAAAGCAGCGGCGGATCAGGAAAGCTGTAGAGTACCTTGAAGTCCATGGCCTGGGGTAATACGGTCAACTCTTACCAACCGCTCCCGGCCAGAGGGATCAGGTGCACAACTGTTTTCGAATCCAAGGCGCCCGAAAAATCAGGGCGAAAACATCCCTACCTGCATCGGCCAGGCTGCTGCGTTTTGTCGGCCAGGTTTATGTTGCGGTGGTGATTACGCAATTCTATTTAGTTTCTTACAGCAAGACGCTATGCGATACAAGGCCCTAGTGGGCCAGTTCTCAACTATTTGGCACAAATTGGCATAAGTAGCATGAATTGAATGCCCAGGCCACGAGTCCACGCCCTCTGTCCTCGCAGGCTTTTTGTTTTCCGTCGCGCCAGATACTATAGCGCAGTTTGCCCCAATGGTATACTGTCTGGCGGCTTTCCCCCGGCCACGATTCCCGCGCGGGGAATGAAACCACCACTGAAACTGGATTGCATGGTCTGTCGTGGGCGCCGGAGACGGCCCGCGGCAAGCGCGGGTTAGTGCTGCGTGAAGTGGTGCCGTCGGAATGTCGATTGCTGGATTGGGGCTTCCTCGATGATAATGACTCCCACTTGAAAGCGGCACCGCAAGGGGCGCCGTTTCCGTCGTCCTCCGGCACATGGATGCGTAGTTGGTCGCGCAGGCAATCCGCGTGCTGTCGTCAAGAGAAGGTCGCCACACATGAGGGAAGCAGGGTAACCAGGTAAGTATGTCTACGTATTCGAGAATGACGCCCGCAGCCATCGACGACTACGCCATCTTTCCCAATGCAATTGCCGTCGAACCGGAAACGGCTGCACCCGCGGAAGAACGGCCCAAGACTCTATCCCGTCGCCAACGGCCCGAGTTCTACAAGCCGTTTCACTACCTGCTGTTGGTGTATCTGTATTTTTACTGCAGCCGGATTCCCGAGATGCTTCCCTGGTTTCATATCGGGCTATTGCTGCAGCCGATCCTGTTGATCGGCATGGTCATGACCGGGACCACGAAGGCCATGTTCCGCACCGATATCGGACGACTCATGACCGCCTTCACCATCTGGGTGATGATCTGCGTTCCCTTCAGCACCTGGCGCGGCGGCAGCACGAACATCTTCCTGCTGTCGTTGCAGGCCCTCGGCCTGATGTTCTTTATGGCGGCGTTCATACGGACGTTGGAGGATTGCTATCGGGTGATGTATGTGGTGGCGCTGGCCGTGGCTACGATCTCCGTGTTGTCGTTCATCAGGGGGGGCGGCGCGAGAATAGGCGACCCCCGAGTCGGGCTGGGCGCCGGAACGGATCAAACCCTGGGTGACGCCAATCTGTTGGCGTTGTATCTGATCATCGGCCTGCCCTTTGTCTGGTACTCGACCACCTGGAAGAGGGGTTTCGTCAAGCTTGGATTGATGCTGTCCTTCATTCCCGTGCTGGCGGCCTTTAGTCGCACCGGCTCGCGCATGGGGTTGCTGGCGCTGGCTGCGGGAATGTTGTTCTTCCTGGTATTCGCCTCAACCAGCCAGCGGGCCTTTATTATTCTGGGCGGCATGGTCGCGCTGGTGCTTGCGGTCACCATGCTTCCGCAGAAGATTACGGAGCGCTTTACGACGTTGTTTCATCCGTCCTCCAAAGCTTCCGAAGAGGCCGCGGCATCGGCCGAAGCCCGTAAGGCCATGTTCTGGCGCAGCATCCAGATTACGTTGGAGCATCCGCTGGTGGGCGTGGGGCCGGGCGAATTTATGGATGCTGAGGCCAAAGAGGACATGGCGCTGGGAAAGCGTGGCATGTGGCATTACACCCATAATGCCTACACCGAGCTTTCCAGCGAGACCGGCATCCCCGGCATGATGATCTTCCTGATTGCCATGTGGCGCTCGTACAAAGGCCTGTCGTCCTACCGCAGCCGTTTCCCCAACCTGCAGGTGAGGCGCGCGGCGCTCGCCGTCCAGATGTGCGTGCTGATCGCGGCCATCGGCGCATTTTTCCTGAGCATCGCGTATAGCGGCATCCTATATGCCGTCATGGGCATTGCCGCCGCCTTCCAGTTGGCGGCGGCCAAGCAGTACAAATTGATGAAAGCTCGGGCGTGAGCGTCCTCCCCTTGCCAGGAGTTGTTGAAGGGATCGCCCAACTTGAACAGCTCGCAGGATGGCGGAGGACAGCCCGCGCACGAGCATGAGCTGGGTCAACGGCAAAGTCGCGATCGCCCGGGCGATCGGTCTCGACCTGACGCATCCCCAAGTCCTATATGGCCGCGCGCTCCAACGCTACGTGTACCGTGGCGTGCGCTGGCTGGATGTCGGCTGCGGCTACCAGATCCTGCCCTTCTGGGCGATGCCGGAAGACGCGCAACGCGAGCTGGTTCGCGACGTAGGCATGCTGGCCGGCGTGGACGTCGATGAGCGCATCCGCGATCATCCGCTGCTCACCTATCGCGTCGAGGCGCTGGGCGGCGCGCTGCCCTTTCGTGATGCAACGTTCGATCTGGTGAGCGCCAACATGGTGATCGAGCACATCGACCAGCCGGAAAGGTTTCTGGCCGACATCGCCCGCGTGCTGCGGCCCAGCGGCCGTTTTCTCTTTCACACCCCGAACATTTTGTTCTGGCTGATGTTCCTCGGCTACATCACGCCCGATGCGATCAAGAAGCCGATCATCTGGCGCCTGGAACAACGCCGCGACGAAGACGTTTTCCCCACGCGCTACACCCTGAACACGCCGTGGCGAATCGAGCGGCTGGCCGGGCAGGCCGGCTTCGAAGTCGAGCAGCTTACCATGGCCGGCTCAAGCCGCATCTTCGATCGGCTGGGACCGCTCGGCTGGATCGAGTGCTTCGTACAAAAGGGTATGGCCACGTTCCTGGGCGGACGGCTGAACTCCAACATCATTGCCGTGCTGCGGCGGAAGTAGGTTTCGCGGCGACCCGCGGGACTCGACTACGGGTGCCTCACCACGAGCATGCACCCCGAGATGGCGTATGGGTCGCGTCCGTTGTGCAGACCGTGTTATTTCTTCTGGGGCGAACAGAAGGCACACAGTTGCGCGATCGACTGTTAACAACGAGTTGCCCGTTTCCAACATCGCTTGCGGCGGTTTGGGTGTAAAGTGTGCACGTCAGGAGGGGAGGTCCGGCGTGCCAATCGTACTCATCTTTCAGTCGTTCGTGAATCACAATCTAGGGACAACAATTTGCCGCGTGAGCGCGATTGCCGTGTCAGCTGTGCTCGTCGCTGTCACGGTTCCCATGATGGCGCAAGCACCCGACCCACATCACATGTATGCTCACCCAACCATTCAGATTGCGCCCGGGTCGCAGAATCCGAGCACTCCGGTCGGTATCTTGCCAGTCCAATACAAGGCTGCATACGGGTTCAATCGAATCCCCAACCAGGGGCAAGGGCAGACGATTGCCTTGGTTGACGCCTACAACGATCCCAACATCGTTTCCGACCTGGCTTTCTATGCCAATTATTTTCATCTGACGCCGTGCAATCTTACGGTTGTCCAGTTGGGAACGACTCAGGGAGAGGGCTGGGACCTTCTGGAATCGCTGGCCGTCGAACAGGCCTGCGCCCTTGCCCCTGCGGCGAACATCATCTTGGTCGAAGCCGCCAGCGCCAGCCTCACCGACCTGTTCAACGCGGTGGGCGTGGCTTCCTCGGCGCCTTATAACGCCGCCGTTGTTTCCATGGGCTGGGGCGTTAGCGAATTTGGAGGGGAACAGCAATACGACAGCTACTTCTGCAACATCGTGAACGGCAACCGGCAGCCCGTGACCTTCACTGCAGCCGTAGGTGACGGTGGCGCGATCTATCCCTCGACCTCGCCTTGTGTGGTCGCCGTGGGCGGCACAGCTCTTACCTTGTCGACTCCCTTGCCTTTACCCGATCCTCTTCAACTAAATTACGGCACTGAGACCGCAGGATGTGATGGAGGTGGAGTCAGCCTGTACGAGCCGCAGCCACCCTGGCAGAATCCAGCTTGCTCCCAATACTCCACAACCAATCGCTGTGTGCCCGATATTTCTGCCGACGCCGCTCCGAATCCCGGCATTCCCGTGTACGACACCTACAGCTTTGGCGGCTGGGTCGATGTCGGCGGTACTAGTGTGCCCACGGCTGACTGGGCCGCATTTTTTACTCTGGTCAACTCGCTGCGCGCGAGCCAGGGGAAGAGCACGCTCAGCCAGACCGATCCGGACATGTACACCATCTACTATTCGAACAACTATCTAACTGATTTCCACAACGTCAGCCAAGGCGGATGTGGAGCCGAACCGGGCTACAATCTGTCGACGGGAATCGGAAGCTACCAGGCAAACAACCTGGCTCCGGCGTTGGCCGCAGATCCAAATTGACTCGGCGTTTTTCGGCGAGGTAAGGACTAATAAGGAGAACTGCCAATGATGCTGCGCATGGCTCTAATCTCAGCAATGCTCTGTGCCGCAATCAGTGCCGCAACTGCGCAATCTCAATGGACGCCGGTACAGAATGTTCCAAATATTGGCGCCGGTGCGATGGCGCTGCTCACCGATGGGCGCGTGTTGGTGCACGACGAAAGCGGGAATCCCGGAACCTGGGGCAACTGGTGGACCCTGACTCCGAACATCAATGGCAATTATGCCAGCGGCACGTGGACGCAGGTTGCCAGTTTGCCGGCCAACTACGGACCGCTCTATTTCGCTTCCGCCGTGCTGCCCGACGGTCGCTACCTCATCGAGGGCGGAGAGTATAACCTCGGCGCTCCCAGCTGGACCAACAAGGGCGCCATCTACGACCCCGTCGCGAATTCCTGGACCTCGGTGAGTCCGCCCAGCGGCTGGGCCAGTATTGGCAATGGGCCCAGCACCGTGCTGGCCAATGGGACATATTTCCTCGGCTCCTGCTGCAGCAGTTCTCCCAGCGCCGCACTGCTGGATGCCTCGACCCTGACCTGGACGGGGACCGGCTCCGGCAAGTTCGACACCTACGATACCGAAGGCCTGACCTTGCTGCCCGGCGGCAATGTGATCGACGTCGATACGTATAACGGCGTGAATGATCCCAGCGGCAAGAACTGGGAAACCTACAGCCCGACCACGGGAACATGGGCGGTGCAGGGCACGACGCCGGTCCAGCTTTGGAATTCCTGCGAAGGCACCCACTACATTGGTCCTGCGGTGCTGACGGCCAATGGCACGCTGTTCCAGGCTGGGGCCAACGCCTGCGGTCCGGGCAACACCGCCATCTACACCGTCAGCAGCGCCAGCTGGGTTGCCGGTCCTGCATTCCCCGACAATCTCGACATCGCCAGTGGTCCTGCGGCCCTGGAGATCAATGGCAATGTATTGATGATGGCGAGCCTGGGATCGGGCCTAGCAACCGGCGCAACGTTCTTCGAATGGAATGGCAGCACGCTGAATGAGATCACCGGCCCGCCGAACGCACCGAACGATGATTCCTATCAGGGACACATGCTGATGCTGCCCAACGAGCAAATCCTGTTCACCGACTTCAGCGATGACGTGGAACTGTTCACCTCAACCGGCAGCACCTATACCGGCTGGACGCCATCTGTGCTGTTGCAGACCACGACGCTGCGAAGCGGCAACACCGTCCGGCTTAGCGGATTTAAGTTCAACGGCGCGTCGCAGAACAATGCCTATGGGTCGGGTTTTCAGGATGCAACCAACTACCCTCTGGTGCGCTTTACCAATTCAGCGGGACAGGTTTACTACGCCAGGACCCACAACCACAGCACCATGGCGGTGGGGTATAACGGGCCCACTTTCACCTATGTCGATATTCCGTCGAATATCCCAGCCGGTGCCTACATGTTGCAGATTGTCAGCAACGGCATCGCGTCGCCGGACTACTTGGTAGGGGTTGAGTAAAGAGGATCGGAGCCCACGATCGTTGCGAAATTCCAGCGGGAATCTCCTCTAGGAAGCAGGTGTAGCCACCTTCTTTCGCCGGCTCGAAAGCCGTCGTAAACGTCATGGACTGAGAGTATCCCACCGCTACCCACTGGCCATTCTTAGTCACAACGCATGGTTCTGGTACAATCCGCCGAAGCAAGTCCCGGCACCCGACGCGGGCAAGGGGCGTTGGTCAAAGGAGGTTGGTCGCGGTGCAATCACGGGATGCATTTGGGCCCTGGCTGGTAGTGTGGGTTCTATGCGGTGGATTCTTACTCGCCATGCAGGCATGTGGAGGTTCCTCGTCTTCTTCGTCGTCTTCGAATAACAGCGATCCGGGTGCGCAACAGCAAACCACCGACTATCCCTCCGCTGAGATCGCCATCGGAGAACGGCTGTTTCTGGAGACGCGTTTCTCCCAGTTCTTCGCCGCCAACATGACCGGTATCAACCAGCCGCTGCCGATGGGAGATCCGGTGGTGGCGCAAGTGCAAACCACCTCCAGCCCGCTGCCCGGACCGTTTGCCGGACAATCCATCAACTGCCGCTCCTGCCATTTCGTCACGGAATTCGAGAGCGTTCCGGGAGCAGGCAATCGGACCTACGCCGACTTCGCCACCCGCAGTCCCTTGCCGCGACTGATCAACGGATTTGACCACACGCCGCGAAATTCCGAGGTCATGGTGGGATCGTTTCAAATCCCCTCCCCGATTTTCATGCACTGGGATGGAGAATTCGTTGACCCGGTCGCCCTGGTGGAAAGCACCATGACGGGACGCAACTTCGGTTGGTCGCCGGACCAGCAAGCCCAGGCGATTGCCCACATCGCGCAGGTGATCCGGCAAGACGACGGTACCAGCCAGTTGGCCATGCAGCGCACCGGCGGGCTTTCTTACAGCACGTTGTTCCTGGGAACAGTCCCGGGCACGCCGGTGCAATTCGATCTTCCCCCGATTGACCTGCTGAACGTGCAGACGGCGACCGATCAGCAAGTGTTGGACGGGGTCGCAAATCTCATTGTGAAGTACATGATGGCGCTGAACTTTAAGCAAAGTGAAGGTAATTACACGGGATCGCCTTTCGACGCGTTCATAGCGGCGAATAACCTGCCGCGGACGCGTTTGAAAAACGAAACCCCCGCAGCGTTCAACCTGCGGCTCTTGCGCGCCATCAACGCGCTTAGCAATCCGATCTTGATTACCGGCGCCAATCAGTCGTTCAAATATCACTCCCAGCCGTTTGTGTTTGGCAGCACGGAGCTGGCCGGCCTGAAGATATTCCTCAGCAGTGCGCCCGGGGCCATGGACGGCTCGCAGCACGCCGGCAATTGCGCGGCTTGCCATCAGCCAGTCGCCTTCACCGATGGCGCTTTTCACTGCACCGGGGTTTCGCAGGAGGAATACGACGCCGCCAACGGCAGCGGCGCGTTCATGAATCTACCGGTGCCTTCTCAGGCGGCACGAAATGCCAACTATAACCAGTACCTTCCCATCACTCTGATTCATCCTATGGCCAGCGAATCGTTCCGGCACATCGCGGTGCAGGGGCAGCCCCAATTCGCCGATCTCGGGTTGTGGAATGTTTACCTGAATCCTGACATGCCCAGTCCACAGTCGGCGCTAGCCAAGGTGGTTTGCAGTGCGGGAATGAACTGCTCGGTTGACCAGGGCCTGGCCAACACCATTGCCCAGTTCAAGACGCCCACGCTCCGGGATCTTGAGGATTCCAACCCTTACTTCCACAACGGCAGCGCGCTGACTTTTCAGGACGTGGTGAACTTCTATATTTCCAGCTCGCAGCTGGCGCGGCAGGGCAATCTGCGCAATGCGCCGCCGGAATTTCAGAACATGTCGATCAGCCAGAGCGACATGGCTGCGCTTGTCGCCTTCCTGCAGTCGCTGACCGAGGATTACGACGACAACCACCTCGCCAGCCAGCAGTAAACAGGCTCGCGATTCATACTGCCAGAATTCACCGGTGTTTACGGTCTTGGAACCGAATCTAAGCTAAGCTCTCAGTTCGCCAGCCGGTGCACCTTGCGTGTATAGCCCGAGTCGCTGGCCTTCAGCGTCAACTCGAAGCTGGCGCCGCGACGCGGATCGTACACCAGCGCGGGGCGGAAGCAGACCAGGCAATAGTGCCTGGGCCGGCGAACGCTCTCATACACGAAGCCGTTGGAGGCGTCGTTTAACAGCTTTCTGGCCAGCTCCTGCGACTTCGTATAGCAGCGGGGCACCGGCTCCGGCCGGAGGAACTCGGCAAAGCTTTCGCGCGGACGCAACACATGAAACTCAGCCCGAAAGTCGGCCAGCCAATCGTCGTAGGTCGTGACTTCAAGATCAGGACGTTGGTCCGGCAGCTCCGGTACGACGATCTCGGCCAACCGTCGCGCCTTGTGATACGCGACCTCGGCAACTGAGGTGTTCAGTTCATCGGCGGCATACCACGCGCCGCGAGTGGCATCGTTGAAGCGCCCGCCTTCGGCGGAGGTGTGCGTGAAGGCGGCGTTCACGATATGCGCATGGGGAATGCCGTACACCAGCTCGTGAACGCCGATACCCGCCAGTCCGCGCTGCTCGCCCTGGATGCGGTCATTGGTCACGCCGTCGAGCAGGATGATGTCGTCGAGCATCTCGTCATTGCCGGCAATTTCGGAAAGCACCGTTTCGTCACGGCTGTAGCGGGAGGGAATCAGCCGATGCATGCCCCGATATTGGACGGAGCGCCGGGGTGGGCGTGAGGAATCCTCAATTTGCGCCGCCTCTGCGCGAGACGGTGTTGTCATCGGCCGCCGCGCCAAGTGTCGAGCATGCGGCGGACTTCCAGCATTCCTGGCTGCCCGTGGCGGATCATGAAGTCGATGGGAGCGCGTCCGGCAAAGAGCGCGCCGCGATTGTTGAGCCCAACCCAGCGGTCGGCCCAGACTTTGCTGAAATAGATATGCAGCGCCTTATAAATGCCGATGACCAGCGAGATGCGGATGAGCGTGTCCTGGCTGAGCTTCTGGGCTGCGGGCTCGGCTTTCCAGGCGTGGAAGGTGGACGACGCGATGCCTCCCAGTAACGCGCGACACTGGGCCTCGGCCAGCCCCCACTTGTCGCAGATCTTCAGGAACGCGCGGATCGCCGTCGGGCTAAGGCGCTCACGTTCGGCCGCGTCGGTAAGGTCGGCGGCCTTATCGAAGCGGTAGCCGGGTGCGACCTCGAGCCCGGCAGAAAAGACATGGGCAATCGATGGTTCTTTCATCTCGATTCCGAAAACTATTTTGTACGATTTCGGAGGCGAGATGCAAGGGGAAGGAATCACATTAACCAACGAGGCACGGAGAACACCGGGAACCAGGCCACGTTTGGGAGCTCGCCGCGGCCTTATCGGGCGTGCCGCACTATCCGCCGGTTTTCTGCGACAGCGATACAATGACCGAGCCGATGCGGCCGCTGCCGTTATCGCGCAGCACGTATTTCAATACCTGGCTCCCCGAGGCTTGCGGCTGATCGGTGAATGCCCAGCCTTTACTAAGCGCTGTCTGCGTCTGCTCCGCATTGAGGTTCAGGTGCACGACGCGCAGATTGGCGGCAGGCTCGCCTTCGCTGTTCAGCGGGACGCTGACAATGTCATAGCTGAGCTGCGGCTGGCCGGGCGCAAGCAACACGCTGCCCGCCGGCACGATGATGCGCATCGGCGGAACGCCAGTTTTCGCCGCCTCACCGCTGGATTGCGGCTGGACGCCAAAAGTTATTCCGGTGTAGTCGATCTTGGCATTGGCGGCGTCGCGCAGCGCGCGGTTGACGTCCTTCTCCGACAGTGCGGTGGTCGGCGCAAGATAGTAGCTGGTGCGCGAGCGCACTGAGCCGCGCTCGTTGACCAGCTTCACCTCCAGCTTGTGCCAGCCCGGCTTGCGCTCCTGCTGCGGCACGTAGAAGCCGAGCATGTAATAGCTGGCGCTGTCGGCAACGGCTTCGTCGATGCATTCCTTCAGCCCGGTATTGGCGGTGCACGATTTGCCGCCCGTGCCGGCAGAGACAACTTTGATGGCATCGTCCTGGTAATCGCTAGGGCTGACCATCATGGAATTGCCCGAAAGCCCTCTCCTGTCAGTAAGCCCCTTAGTCCTGGTGTCATCGATTGCTGTCGCCTGATCGAACCCCGTGCCCTGATACTTGCGATCGCTCTTGATGCCCTTAAGGTCAACGCCGTAAACAGCGATGTTGGCGTTGTTCAACGCCACAAAGGCCTGATCGTATTCGTAGAGCAAATCGGAATCGCCATTCAGCGCTGAGCCCTTGATGCTCAGCGCCGAGCCGTTCTTGATACCGCCGGCAAAAGCGTCGTACAGCAGGGTCGGCATGCCGTCTGTGATCCAGATAACGGACTTGCGCCCGGGCACGCCAGCGTACGCCTGCGCAATCTGCACGAAGGCCATGAGCGTGGCGCCAGCGGCGATCTTCTGCCGGTAGGAGCTGTAGATCTGCGCCTCGTTGAAGGCATTCAGCATGCTCTGATACTCGGCTTGGGGTTGGGATGGATTTGCAAATTGCGAGGTCGACGCGATGCTGTCGAGCAGCGGCTGCTCTGAGACGTCCTTCTCGGTCGAGTTCTGCATGAGCCGCAGCGCCTCCACCAGCACGGCTGGATCGGAACTGAAATTATGGATTTGTTGCAGGCCATCTTTGGTGATCGCAACTAACGCGAAGTGCTGATTGGGCAGCTGCTCGGAAAGGTAACTCAGCAGCTCCCGTTTTGCGCGCGTCTGGTCGAGGAATGCGGTGTTCACCAAGTCGAGCGCGAGAATCAGAATCTGGTCGGGCATACCGTCGTTCGGTACGCTCAGCACCATATTGGCAGGCGTTGGCGTAGCAGCACGCGGCGCGGTGTTCGGATTCGTCTTATCCGTCTCTTCGAAGACCCGAATTGGCTCCTGTTTGCCATCACTGCGCAACACGAAGTCGTCCTGTTTGAGGCCGAGTACAGGCTTGCCATCGCGACCCTTGACTTGCGCAGGCACGAGGACCAGTTCCGTGGTCGCGCTGAGAGTCTCACTCTCGGGGGCCGGCTGTTGCGCATGGGCAGAAGCGGTTGAAAACCAGAGGCCGAGAATCAAGAGAGCTGACGCGTTGCGGTACTTCATATCCGCTCCTTATTCGCCTGGACCGGATGGCCCAAGCGAGTGCCGGATGCCTGCGCTGGCTTGCAGTCAGTGAGAGTAGATCAAAAGGTCCAGGAGAGGCAACATGGGAGATTTGCACTAGGGAAGCAGGGAAAGCACAGAAAGAAAGAAAGAACCCGAAAGATTCCGTGTTTCCGTGGTGAACACAGGGTATGCGCAGAACAAACAGATGGGCGGTCGTCGGACATGAGCTTACTCGCTGGCTACAGCTTTTGCACGCGTTGCACGTCGCGGACGCCGGGAATCTTGCGCACACCGGTGAGGATGCGTTCCAAGTGCTTCAGGTCGGCGATGTCCACGACGATCTCCACCGTGGCGCTGTCTTCCACGGTCTTGGCGTCCATGTTGCGGATGTTGGTGTTGGCGTCGCTGATCACGGTGGAGATGGCCTTGACCATGCCAGGACGGTTGTCGCACGCCATAACCAGCTTTACCGGATAGCCACTCTGCCAGACCGGTACTGGGGTAGCATCGCGCGCCCACTCGACGGCAATTTGCCGCTCCGGTTCGTACATCAGATTGTCCAGGTTGGTGCAGGACTTGGAATGCACCGCGACGCCCTTGCCCCGGGTCACGTAGCCGATGATTTCTTCGCCGCGAATCGGATTGCAACAGCCGGCGCGATAGACCAGCAAATCGTCATGGCCTTTCACCTTGATGGCTGAGCTTTCGGCGCCGAAGACGCGACGTACCACGCTGGTGAAGCCGCCATTGCCACTGTCTTCCGGCACCGGCGCCGTGGGCGCATGTCCGGAGAACGACTGCGCCTCCTCGGCCGGAACCAGCCGCGCCAGAATGCTGCGTGCCGAGAACTTGCCGTAGCCGATGGCAGCCAGCAGGTCGTCGGGCTTGGCCACGCCGTTCTCTTGTGCCACCCGCATCATGTCTTCTTCGTTCAGCGACTTCAACGCGATGCGATACTTGCGCGCTTCCTTCTCGATGAGCTTGCGCCCGATCTCGATGGCGCGCTCGCGCTGGTGCACGTTCAGCCAGTGCTTGATCTTCTGGCGGGCACGCGATGACTTGGTGAATTGCAGCCAGTCGCGGCTGGGATGATGTCCCGGCTGGGTTTGTACCTCGACGATGTCGCCGGAGCGCAGCTTGTAGCGCAACGCGACCATGCGGCCATTGACCTTGGCGCCGACGCAGGTGTGGCCTACCTCGGTGTGTACGGCGTAGGCGAAATCGACGGGCGTGGCATCCCGCGGCAGGACGACGATCTTGCCCTTTGGAGTAAACGTATAGACCTCTTCCGGGTAAAGATCGATCTTCAGCGTGGACAGGAATTCCTTGGAGTTGGTGATGTCGCGCTGCCACTCCACCACCTGCCGCAACCACGCCAGCCGCTGCTCGTCGCGCGCCGAGACAGGGCCGTCTTTGTACTTCCAATGCGCCGCGATGCCCTCTTCCGCCATCTTGTGCATTTCTTCGGTGCGAATTTGCACCTCGAAGGCATGACCTTTTTCGGAGATGACGGTGGTGTGCAACGACTTGTAGAAGTTGTTGCGCGGGATGGCGATGAAGTCCTTGATGCGGCCCGGCACCGGCCGCCATTGGTTGTGGATCAGGCCGAGCACCGCATAACAATCCTGTTCGGATTGTGTGATGATGCGCAGCGCCAGCATGTCATAGATCTGATCCACCGAGATGCGCTGCCGTTGCAGCTTCTGCCAGATGCTGTAGAGGCGCTTGATGCGGGCCTCGACGCGCGCCTGAATTTTGTTCTCCTTCAGCTTCTGCTCGATGACGCCCTGCACTTCGGCCAGAAACGCTTCGCCTTCGCGGCGTCGTTGCTCGATGGCGCTCTTCACCTGCTCATAGGCAATCGGGTCGACATACTGGAATGCCAGGTCTTCGAGTTCGCCGCGAATTTTTCCCATGCCGAGGCGGTGTGCGATGGGCGCGTAGATGTCGAGCGTCTCGTGTGCGGTTTTCTGCTGGCGTTCGGGCGAGAGGAACTTCAGCGTGCGCATGTTGTGCAGGCGATCGGCCAGTTTGATGAGGACGACGCGAATGTCGTCCATCATGGCCAGCACCATCTTGCGCACGTTCTCGGCCTGCGCTTCTTCCGACGAGGCGAAGTCGATCTTGCTGATTTTGGTGACACCCTCGACGATGTGCGCGACCTGTTCGCCGAACTCGGCTTCGATTTCGCTGCTGGTGACCGAGGTGTCTTCCACCGCGTCATGCAGCAGGCCGGCGACGATGGCGGTGGTGTCGAGCTGCATTTCGGCGAGGATGGTTGCGACCTGGAGGGGATGGACCAGGTAAGGCTCGCCTGACTCGCGGGCCTGTCCCTTGTGATGTTCCAGCGAGAATTCGTAGGCTTTCTTGATGGGCGCGAGGTCTTCGGCGGGCCGGTAGGAACGAATCTTGCGCAGCAGGTCGCGAAAACGCGTGACCGTCAGGACGTTGGTCGCGATCTGTTGGCGCAAAGTCGCCATGTCAAATTATACGACGCTAATTCGAACGATAAGTTGCGGCCCATCTGCCAGAAACGATCGATCGCCCATCGAGACAAGATGTCAAAACGGCAATCGATCAAATCTCTTCCTGACAGCGCGCAATTCGTTAGGTTAGGCTCTGTCCATGCGGATTCTCATCAGTGGAGCTTCGGGCCTTCTCGGAACGGCCTTGACGCCAGCGCTGCAGCAGGCGAATCACGAACCCGCCGCACTGGTACGCCGCCAGCCACGCGGCAACGAGGTGCAATGGGATCCGGAGCAACCGCTCGATGCAGCGAAGCTCGCCGGCTGTAATGCCATCGTGCATCTGGCGGGCAAGAACGTCGCGGGGCGCTGGACGAAGCGGTTCAAACGCGAACTGCTTGAGAGTCGGGTGCATGGCACACGGACCCTGGCGACCGCAGCGGCCGAGAGCTTTCGCCGCACCGGTCAGCCGCGAGTGTTCGTGTCGGCTTCGGGCATCAACTACTACGGCAGCCGCGGCGACGAGCTGCTGACCGAACAGAGTCCGGCGGGCACAGGATTTCTGGCCGAAATCAGCCAGCAGTGGGAGGCCGCGACCGCTCCGGCGAGCGATGCAGGGGTGCGGGTCGTCTGTGTGCGCATAGGCGTTGTGCTGGCGCGCGATGGGGGCGCACTCAAGCAAATGTTGCCGCCGTTTCGCCTGGGGCTCGGCGGCAGGATCGGCAGCGGCAAGCAATATTGGAGCTGGATCGCTCTTGCCGATGTGATAGGGGCGATGATCTTCGCAGTGGAGAATGAAAGCCTGCGCGGCCCGGTCAACACGGTGGCGTGGTCGCCGGTGCGCAATGAAGAATTCGTCCGTGCGCTGGGCCGGGCATTGCACCGGCCCACGATATTTCCTGTTCCTGAGTTTGCGGTGCGGGGGCTGCTGGGCGAAATGGGGCAGGAGCTTCTGCTGAGCTCAGTGCGCGCTATGCCACAAAAATTGCACGAGGCAGGATATAGGTTTCGCTACACCGATCTCGACACGGCGTTGCACGCGACATTGGCGTAAGTCGTCATCGCCGCCCTGACCAATCCAATCCCCAGGGTCAGCACCGAGGCTGCGAGCACAAATATTCCAACGTAGATCAGTGACACCATGCCGTTGGGCTCGGTCGCCGTTGGCGAAGGCATCGACAGGAAGAAACCCAATGGCAGCAGGATCGCCGCCAGCGGGACGCCGACCCGTGCCAGCCACAATACGCCATACGGCAGTTGTGCGCCATCCGCCAGCACCTGGCACACCAGCGACAGAATCACGATGACGCCGGCGTGCGCATGTCCGGCGCGGAAGAAATTCTGGCGCAGCGGATTGTCCATGTATCCCGAGCTCTTGTTCATCAGCGAGCTCAGCAGAAAGTAGCCGCCATACTGAATGCTGGGCACTGTGATGAGAATGATGCCGGACATCAACTTGGCTTCGCGCGTCATGCCGATTCACCTCCGCAGTCCTCCTCATAGATGCGCATTGACTTTCGCAAGAAGCGGGGTTTCAAGCAAGTCTGGGTCGACTGAGAGTGGCGCGCGTTGGCGGAACGATTCTGACCTGGCCTGCCGTTTTCAGCGATGGGAAGAGCCTTACGCGATCAGGTTCTCCTCGCGTGTCCGCCGCGAACGCCTTTTTTGCAGCCTCGCTATCCACCAGCCGATCAACACTCCGGCAGCGAGGGCCGCAATGGTGTACCGCAGGTGATGGTGGAACACCGAGCCGATGAAGCCCCAGATCTCCGGGCCATAGCGGATGACGATCAGAGACTCCAGCGCGAAACGGATAAAGCGGCCGAAGAAGATGGCGGAGAGGAAGCGGCTGAAGCTCATCTCGGCGACCCCCGCCGACAGTACGAAGAGCTTGAAGGGTGTTGGCGGGGGCAGCATCGAGGGCAGCATGATGGCCCAGAATTCATGCCGTTCGAAAGATGCCCGGATCCTGTCAAACCGGGCACGGCCAATCCGGTTCACGAGAAACACCTCGCCGCCCTTGTAGCCGATCAGGTAGATCACGATGCTGCCCAGCGCCGATCCGGTGGCCGCCATCAGCGCATAGAGCAGAAACTTATGCGGACTGTGCCAGGCATATCCGGCGACTATGGCGTCAAGCGGCATGCCGAGCAGCGCCGCATCGACCGCAGCGAAGCCCATCACTCCCCACGCGCCCAGCGGAGCGAGCAGGGACAGGATGAGCGCGGTCCATTTGGCGAGAAGGTGTTTCAAGGCAGTTGTCGGTTGTTCAGTGACGGGTTGCGTTGTTCACGCACATTCGATTTTACGCGAGCAGATGTGAAAGTCCCGTTCGGACATCCGACAACTGACAACCGACAACCGCGCACTGCATAATTGCTGCATGCCTTCCGGCAAAGACTTGCAGCACAAAATCGACGCGCTGCGCGACAAAATCCGCTATCACGAGCACCGCTACTACGTCCTCGACGATCCCGAGATCTCGGATGCCGAGTTCGATCGGCTGATGGACGAACTGATCGAGCTGGAGGCGAAGCATCGCGAGCTGATTACACCCGATTCGCCGACGCAGCGGGTCGGCGGACAAGTCAGCAGCCAATTCGCCAGCGTGCGGCATTCCACTCCCATGCTCTCGCTGGGCAAGACCACCAGTGAGGCAGAGCTGCGCGACTGGGAGCGCCGCATCCACGTGCTCACCGGAGAGACGAAGGTCGACTACGTTTGCGAGTTGAAGCTCGACGGCATGTCGATGGCATTGCGTTACGACGCGGGAAGATTGGCACTCGGCATCACTCGCGGCAACGGCACCGAGGGCGAGGACGTAACCGCCAACGTGCGCACCATCCGCAGCATTCCTTTGAATATCTCCGCGCCGCAACTGAAAAAAGCCGGCGTGCCTGCGGCCTTCGAGGTGCGTGGCGAGTTGCTGATGCCGACCGCGTCGTTCCAGCGAATGAACGATGAGCAGGAGCAGAAAGGCCTTGCAAAATTTGCTAATCCACGTAATGCGACCGCGGGCACGGTGCGGCAACTGGATCCGCGAATTACGGCCTCACGTCGCCTCGATTTTTTTGCCTACGGTTTTCTG
>Ga0335073_10003891_pt1 | contig 20833 bp, 20 predicted proteins | sample Lox_Sample_22_FD_207093 | JGI IMG/M metagenome (GOLD analysis project Ga0335073, IMG submission 207093) | Soil microbial communities from Loxahatchee National Wildlife Refuge, Florida, United States - Lox_Sample_2.2 | ecosystem: Environmental > Terrestrial > Soil > Wetlands | place: USA...
CTCGTGGGCAGCGGCCAGGTCGGTGAACCGCCTGTCAGGGGCGTTCAGCTGATGCCAGGTATGCAAGTAGCCATCGGCTGCCTGAGCGCCCTGGACGAGCATGATGGCCTGATCGGCGGCTGACCGGAGCTGCTGGGCATCGGCGTCCTCGGCGCCCCGGCCGAGTTCCCAGCCCACGGCCTCCAGCCACTTGTAGACGTCGGAATCGGCGAAGTACTCTCCCCGGTGCGAGCTCGCCGGACCGCCCGCTGCTACCGCCGCAAAGTTGGCCAGCGTGCCCGCCCGCTGCAGGCTTTCGAACCCGGAGGGTTCGCCGACCAGGCGATTCGCCTGCTGCCGCCGCGCCCAGTAGCCATCAATGATGGAGAATTCCCGGATCGGCACTGACAGCAACCGGGAGTGACTTGGACGGGCGGCAACGGTGACAGATCCGTCCGTCTCCGGGGCGGCGTGGGGATGCACAGTGCTCACAACCTCCTCCTGGGGCCGCCCTCCCGCGAGCAGGACGCATGGGAGAATCCATCGTCCACGGTGACGGTCGATGCTAAAAACGACTTAGATGTGATATCGCTCTCAGATTTCTTGAAGGTTAGAGCGTCACCAGGGCATCACTGCATGGAGATTCCGACCGTGATGATGGCAAATCTGCACTACTCCCGGGAGCGGGTGACGATCCCGGGCCTGCCCCACGTCCTGGATCTGGGCCTCGTCCGAGACGTACCGGGGCACACCCGGCGCCTGCTGGACTTCTGGGTATTCGGGATGATCGTCAACGGCGCCATCGGCCTGCAGGTCGGCCAGACGCACATCCGCCTGGAGACCGGCGACTACTACGTCCTCCCCGAAGGTGTCCAGCACGGCGGCCTCGACCAGGCGCTCTTTGACGCTGCGTTCTTCCACTTCGTCCTCCCGGGCGCCACAGCACAGCCGGCCTGGCCGGGGGCAGAGCTGGAGATGCACGGCAAGCTGCCATCAGAGATCAACTACCTGGACCTCTACCGCTTCATCGAACGCCAGTACCGGCGCGGCACCGTCACCGCGGAAGGACTCGGCATCCAGCTATTCGCGATCATGGAGCAGATAGCCGCGACCCAGCACCACCGCAGGCTCGCCGCCAACGCCTCATCCCACTACCTCGCTGCAGCCATCCTGGACCTGCTGCAAAGCCACTACGCCGAGGAACTGACCGCCCGGGAGATCTCCCGGCGGCTGGGCTACAGCTACACCCACCTCGAGCGCACCTTCACCAGGGAGTTCGGCATGAGCATCCACCAGCGGCTGCTCAGGATACGCATCGACGCGGCCGCCCACGGACTGCAGATGGGCAAGTCGATCAAGGAGGTCGCGGCAGAGGCCGGATTCCGCGACTACTACTACTTCCTCAAGGCCTTCAAACGCGTCCGGGGCACCACACCAGGCACATTCCAGCGAACCTTCCACACCACCCTGGAAGAGAGCGGCACCCGGGCCGCCGACCGTCTCAAAGCCTCCACCGCGGGCTCAGCGCATGACACCGGCAGTGCCGGAGCGCCCTGAGCGAGTCGCCTGCGAAAACTGAGCTGAAACCGGCACCCAGGCGCTCGCCTGGGTCCGGCAATTCGCGTCGGGGCAACAGCTTGCTGGGCTACCGAGCCCGTCCGTGACTCGGCGGTAGGTTCCGCCAGGCCCGGCCGGAAGCCTTCAGCGGCATCTCCTGACCGCTGATGACCGAGGATGACACAACGCACGACGGCCCGTGAGCCGGGAGAAGCCCCAGGACACGGGCCGTTTTCGCAGGTAGTGGCAGGTGTTAGGTTCGAACCAACGTAGGCTAAGCCCGTGATCTTGCAAGACATCGGAATGACCCCTGAGGTGTATTAAAGATCTTGGACAGTGACTCTCGGTCCGACTGAGAGGATCTGTTCTATGCCAGAGCATCGGCGGAAGTTCAGCCCGCAGTTCAAGGCTGAGGCGGCCAGGTCCTTGCGCAGCGCCACGATCAGCTCCACGGTGGCCTGCGCGATGGCGCGCGGGGAGGTCCTGGGCCGTCGCGACCGGGGCTCGAACGCCGCCTCGCCCTCGGCCCGGTACCGGGCAACCAGCCGGGAGACCCAGCCCTGGGACACGCCGTAAGCCCGGGCTACCTCGCCCTGGCTGCGGCCCTCAGCAACGACAGCGGTGATGACCAGACGCGCCTTCGACACCCGCCGACCCTGGCCGGCCAGGCATTCCTATGTCTTGAGAGACCCCATTCCGATGTCTTGAGGCTGGACAAACGTAGGCTAAGCCGACGGTTTTACAGACCGCCATCCTCCTGGCTCCCAGTACCATCTGACCTGCGACAACACTCCGGCAGTGCTTCGCGGCCGGAACCCTGCCCTGAACACTCCGCGGCCACCGACAAACGGCTGCGTTCAACTGCACTCAATCCGAGGCGGCGCGTCAAGCCTGGATGCCCGATACCTAGATCCTCAACGCCTCGAGCGGGCCGATGCTGCCGATCACGGCTCCGCCGGCCCGTCTCTGCTTCATCCGGTCGCCATCCACACCGCCGGGCAGGGCCAGGTTAAGGGGTGCGGGGACCTGGATAAGGGGCCCTTGGGGCCCTTGGGGTGTAGAGAGGAGCCTCCGGACGCCCCGGGGTGGTACAGCTCCTGTCCGCCGCCTCATGCAGCACCTGCGTACGCGGTCAGAGGTGGTAGACATTACGTCTGAGCGGTCCGCTCTTAAGATCACCTTCCCTGTGCACCAGCCAGCAGTCGGCCACCCTACATGTCAGGCTTAGCTCCAGTCGACGAGATCTTCCATGCGGGCTGGGTATCGCTCCTCGCAGTACTGCTGGTACAGCCGCATGTGGTCGCGCATTAGTTTCTCGGCACGCTTCGATTCGTGACGCTCGATCGCCCTAGCGATCGCCTCGTGCTGGTGGAGGACATGGTCGCGCTGGTCGGGCGGGTAAAGTACGCGCGTCACCCGCACGGTCCAGATCGTGTAGATGGCGTCGGCGACTAGGGAGCACACCACATTGCCCGACGCCTGGCCCACCGCATGGTGAAAGCTCTGTGTCACAGCCGCATATTTCTGGTCTTCCATGCTGTGTGGCGCACTCGACAGGGCCTCCCGGATGATCTTGCCCGCCTCGTCGCCTTCGCGCTCAGCCGCCATGCGAGCGAGCAGGACCTCGTACTCCACGCGTGCCTCGAGCACCTGCCGGTACGTTGCGCCTAGTGACTGCAGGTGCAGCGTCATCATCTGCCCGAAGCTGGCGGGGTCGTGTGGCGCCACCACGGGGCCGCCGCGCGGGCCCGGCTTGAGGGTGACGAGGCCGTTTACCTCGAGGATGCGCAGCGCCTCACGCAGCGACCCGCGCCCGACGGCGAACCGCTCGATCATCGCGCTCTCCGGCGGCAGCATTGAACCAGGCTCCAGGTTCATGCGCTGGATGTCCTGCAGGATTTGCCGCGCGATCGACTCCGCGACTTTCTCTGTTCTTGGGGCCACGGGGCATATCATAGCCATGAAAGCGGATAGCTGCGGTCGGCGCGCAGGGCGCGCGGTCAGTACGAGCGAGGCAGGCCCAGCACCTTTTCGCCAAGATAGGCGAGGACAAGTTCGTTGGAGATCGGCGCAATGCGCTGCACACGCGTCTCCCGCCAGTATCGCTCGACGTGGTATTCGCTGGTGTAGCCGTAGCCACCGTGGAACTGGACGGCCCGGTCGGCTGCCTCGAACGCCCACGTCGACGCAAGCAGCTTCGCCTCGTTCGCCTCCTTGCCGCACGGCTGCCCGTTGTCATAGAGCCAGGCTGCCTTCCGAATGAGCAGCTCAACCGCGTCCAGCTTGGCCAGCGAGTCCGCCAGCGGGAACTGCACACCCTGGTTCATGCCGATTGGCCGGCCGAACACCTTGCGCTGCCTGGCGTACTCTACGGTTCGGCGTAGCACCTCCCGGCCCATCCCCAGGCAGCCGCCCGCGACGATGACGCGCTCTGCGTTGAGGCCGGCGAGCAGATACCTGAAGCCCTTGCCCTCCTCTCCGATTCGGTCCTCGTCCGGGATGAACAGGTTGTCAATAAACAGCATGTTCGTTGAGATGGCGTTGCGGCCCAGTTTCGGGATAGGCTGGATTGTAATGTGCTCCGGATCCATTTCGGCCAGAAACAACGTCATGCCGTCCGTCGTCTTCGAACCCGCGTCGCGCGGCGCGGTGCGCGTGATGAGCAGCAGCCGCTCGGCCTGTTCGGCACGTGAGATGAACACCTTGCGGCCATTCACACGATAGCCGCCGGGCACCTTCTCGGCCCATGTCGTGATGCTCGTCGTGTCGGTGCCAGCATCCGGTTCAGTGACACCGAAGGATACCTGCAGGTTACCCTCGGCTGCGGGGCGCAGGAACCGCTCGCGCTGCTCATCTGTCCCGTATTTGACGATCGGTTCCAATCCGAACAGCGCGACCTGCACCGTGGTGCCTGCGTTGAGCGCACCCCCGCCAGCAGTCACTTCCTCGAGCAGCAGGGCGGCCTCCTGCACTCCCGCCCCGCCGCCGCCGTACTTCTCTGGGATGCAGATGCCGATCCAGCCAGCCTCAGCCATCGCATGGTAGAAGTCCCACGGGAACTCGTGGTCCAAGTCATGCCGCATCCAGTACTCGTCGGTGAACCTCGACAGCACCTTCTGCAGGGACGCGCGGATCTCCCGCTCGTCCTCGGCGCTGATCAGGTCAACCACTATTGCTCCTAAGGGCTGCGGCAATATCTATGATGTTCATATTAATGAATTAGAAGCTTGAGGGCAAGGAGTGCTGGGGGGCAGCCGGTAGATCCGTCGCGCGTTGCCCCCGAGGACGGCGGCGCGCTCGGGCGGGGAAAGTGCTGCGCAGGCCATGCTCGCCACATCAAGAATCTGCGGGTACGACGCGGCCTGGGTGGCTACTGGCCAGTCCGACCCGAAGAGCATCCGGTCCGGGCCGAATGCATCCAGCGCAACCTCGAGGAAGAGCGCCAGGTCGCTGTATTTCCAGTCGGCCGCGGCGACCGTCTGCACGCCTGAGAGTTTGCAGCTGACGTTCGGCTCGGCCGCCAGCTCCCGGAGCCCAGCCGCCCATGGCTTCAGGTCACCGGTAGCGATCGGCGGCTTGCCGAGATGATCCAGCACGAGCTGCAGGGACGGGTGGGCACGCGCGATTCCAGCAACAGTGGCGAAATGTTGCGGACGGACGATCAGGTCGAAAGGGAGTCCTGCCCGGTCGAGCTCGGCCAGGCCTGCCTGAACAGCCGGCGATCGCAACCATCCCGCAGGATCCAGCTCAGCCAGTGCCTGGTGCCGGACACCGACGAGCCACCCGGTACCACGCAGCGCTGCCAGTGCCTGCGGGAAGGCCGGATCGGCGAGCAAAGCCCAGCCGACCACGCCAGCGACTAGGTCCTCGGCTGCCGCCTGCCGCAGGAGGTCAGCGGTCTCGTCGGCATCGTTGATCACCTGAACAAGAATGACCTTCTCCACTGGGCAGCCTGCGATCGCGTCGCGCAGCCCGGCGAGTGTGAACGTACGCCTGATCGGAGAACCGGCCGGGATCCACGCCTGATCCCTCGCCGCGAGATCCCATATATGTACGTGCGCGTCGACTACCGCCACTGGCGCAGCCGTCGCCGGGCCGGGACCTTGGCCGTCAGCCCGCGTCATGAAGTTTGACGAGCCTCCGGGCCAACTGGCCGAGAAGCACCTCGTTGCCGCCCTCGTAGATGCGCATGGGACGGGCGTTGCGGTAGAGCCGCTCGATAGTCGAGCCGGTGACCAGGCCGAAGCGGCCCATCATCTGCACGGCACGGTCGGTGACCCGGCCTGCGGTCTCTGTCGCGGCGACCTTGGCCATGGACGACATGTCGAGGTTCCCAAGTGGGTCCCGCGCCGCACGGGAGGCGGCCAGGTAGGTGAGCACCCGGGCCTGCTCGATCTCAAGCCAGGACTGCGCCAGCATCGTCGGGATCGGGCCAAGCTCGGCTAGCGCCTTGCCGAACTGCCGGCGGCGGGTCGTGTGCCGGAGCGCCTCGTCGAGCGCCGCCTGCGCGAGCCCGACCGCAGCACCTGCGACGGAGACCCTGAACGTGGCCAGCGTGGCGAGAACCAGGGGAAACGCGCCGCCGCGCTCGCCGATGCGGTGCGAAGCCGGCACCCGCACTGCGCGGAACTGGACCTCACCGAGGATGTGCGGCGCGATGAGCCGCGGCCCTCTCTGGACGGTGACGCCGGGCGTCCGGGCCGGCACGAGCACCAGAGAGTGACCGTTCCCCTCGCGGCCCAGCACGATGTAGAACGATGCGTCGCCGGCGTTGGTGATGAACGACTTGTGCCCCTCAATGAGGACGGTGTCGCCGTGCTCGCTGATTGCCGTCGTGATTGAGCGCAGGTCTGAGCCAACGTCCGGCTCGGTCAGGGCGAGGGCGGCGAGTGCCTCGAGCTGCGCCACGCGGGGCAGCCATTCACCTTTCACCGCCTCGTCGCCGGCCAGGCTGAGCGCAAGGCTGCCGATGCCCTGCATCGCGAAGAGCCCGTCGAGGTGCGCCGATGTGCCCATGAGCGACTCACGTACGACCGTAACCGCGAGTGAGTCCACCTTCTCGTCGAGGCCCCCGTAGGCCTCAGGCACGCACAGTTTCCCTAGCCCACTCTCCGCGAGAGCCTTGGTCATGGCCGGATCGGCCGTGGGGGAGTCATCGGCCGTGGCGGCCCGGCCGGCCACCGAGCTGGCCACCTCGCGGGCCCTGGCCTGCAGCTCGGCATAGCGTGCCGGGAGCTCGAAGGTCATGACGGCTCCGTGGGGCTGACCGCTGGGGGCTTGCTCTCGGCAAAGCCCCCGAGTAGGCGCAGGAAGTTGCGGCTCAGGATGTCCTCGACGACGTCGTCGGAGAGGCCGAGCGAGCGGATAGCGGCGATCTCGGCGGCAGGATCGGCCATCGGCCAGTCGGAGCCGAACACGATGCGGTCCGAGCCGTGCTTGCTGATGATGTCGCGCACACGCGACGGGGCTACCTCGGCCATCGTCGGGGGCCAGGAAGTCTCGAGGTATACGTCGAGCCCAAGCAGCTCGGCCTCCGCCTCGTCGAGCTGGTGGTAGCCGCCGAAGTGACAGCATATTAGGCGGAGGTCTGGGAACGTCCGCACGATGTCGCGCACCATCGCCGGCGTGCCACGGCTGTTGGCAGCCCGATCGCCACCGGAGCCGACGTGGGCGATCACCGCGATCTCTGGCCCGAATGCTTCATACATCTCGTACATGCGGGGGTCGTTCAGCGCGAAGCCCTGGAATAGCGTGTGCAGCTTGACGCCGCGCACGTCGTGGCGGTGCAGGCTGGCCAGATTCTCCTCGACTGGAAGGTCGGGGTGCACGGTGCCAAAACCGAGGAAGCCGTCGGCCTTACAGGCGGCCACGAACCGGTTCACCCCGTCGACGTGGCGCGCCTCGTCGGCAATACCTAGGACGACGGCCTGGTCGATACCAGCTGCCCCCATCGCCGTGCGCAGGCCACGGAGTGTGCCATCGCCGCGCCGGGGAAGCTGAGGTGACCGCCCGGACAGTGCCCGTTCGGCGATCTGGTCGGGCCAGGCGTGACAGTGGACATCGACCACCATAGGGTTACCTCCCCATATGAACTATGATTATCATAGCCCTGTATCGCGAAATGGCTAGCTCCGCGGAGGAGGACCGATGAACGCCGCCCAGCAGAGCGGCCCCTGGCGCCTCGACGGCCGCGTCGCCGTGGTCACCGGCGGCAGCCGCGGCCTGGGACGGGCGATGGCCGGGGGGTTTGCAGCCGCTGGCGCTACCGTAGTTGTCGCGAGCCGCCACCTTGAGGCCTGCGATAAGGCCGCCGCCGAGATCACCGCCGCTACCGGACACCAGGCCGTCGCTTTCCCCTTCCACGCCGGGCACTGGGAAGAGTGCGAGCATCTCGCCAACGGAGTGTACGAGCGCCTGGGCCGTATCGACATTCTCGTGAATAACGCGGGTATGTCGCCGGTCTACCCGTCGCTCCCTGAAGTCGGTGAGGAATTGTTCGACAAGGTGCTGGCGGTCAACCTTAAGGGGCCGTTCCGGCTTAGCGCCGTTGTGGGGCCGCGCATGGTCGGGGCCGGTTCGGGCTCGATCATCAACATCTCGAGCATGGCTGCCGTGAAGCCGCGACCCGAGGTGCTCCCGTATGCGGCCGCCAAGGCCGGCCTCAACGCGCTAACCGTCGGTTTCGCCAGGGCATTCGGGCCGGCTGTGCGCTGCAACACGATCATGGCGGGCACATTCCTGACTGACGTCAGCAATTCCTGGGACCCGGACGCTTTCGCGCGGCGAGTGCAGGGGTTCGCGCTGCAGCGTGGCGGGGAACCACACGAAATCGTCGCTACCGCCCTGTACCTGGCCTCAGACGCCTCCAGTTACACCACCGGTGCGGTTATCCAGGTCGACGGCGGGCAGCCGTGACCTGTGCCCGTCCAGTCGAGGAGCTATATGACCGCCGCCCTCATAGCCGACGCCGTCCGCACCCCGATGGGTCGTGGCAAGGCCACCGGCGCGCTGGCGCCCCTCCACCCGGCCGATCTGCTTGCCCAAGCGCTCACAGCCCTCGTCGAGCGCACCGGCATCGACCCCGCCACCGTGGATGACGTCCTGGTGGGCTGCGTGGGCCAGAACGGCGAGCAGTCGGCAACGGTGGGCCGGCAGGCCTGGCTCGCGGCCGGTTACCCGGTCGAGGTGCCCTCGGTAACGATCGAGCGCAAGTGCGGCTCCGGCCAGCAGGCCGTCGATTTCGCGGTCCAGGGTGTACTCGCGGGCGCCTACGACATCGTGATCGCCGCCGGCGTGGAGTCGATGAGCCGGGTACCGATGGGGTCAGGCCGCATGGGAGCGGACCCGTTCGGCGCCGGCGTGCGGGCCCGGTTTGGCGAGCTCGTCCCACAGGGAGTGTCGGCCGAGATGGTCGCGCAGCGATGGTCGCTCACACGCCAGCAGCTCGATGAGTACTCGGTCGAGTCGCACCGCCGCGCCGCCGCCACGGCCACCGCGGGCGGTTTCAAGAATGAAATAGTGCCAATCCGCGTGGATGGCTGCGCCGGCGTCAGCGTGGACGAGACGATCCGCCCGAATAGCACGATGACGGCGATGGCCGGGCTCAAACCGGCCTTCGCCACCGAGCCTTACATGACGCGCTTCCCGGGCATCGAGTGGAAGATCACCGCCGGCAACTCGTCGCAGATCACCGACGGGGCCAGCGCCTTGCTGATCATGAGTGAAGGGAAAGCTGCCCGGCTGGGCCTACGGCCACGAGCCCGGCTGGTGGCATCGGCCCTTGCCGGTGACGACCCAGTGCTTATGCTCACCGGCCCGATCCCTGCCACGCACAAAGTGCTGGCCCGGGCCCGCATGCCAGTCGACGCCATGGACGCGGTGGAGGTGAATGAGGCCTTCGCGCCGGTACCGCTAGCCTGGAACGCCGAGTTCGGCATCGACCCGGCACGGCTCAATCCCCGAGGCGGGGCGATCGCGCTGGGCCATCCGCTGGGCGCATCCGGGTGCCGCATTATGACGACGCTCATCAACCACCTCGAGCACACTGGCGGCCACTACGGCCTGCAGACGATGTGCGAGGCAGGCGGCATGGCCAACGCGACGATCGTCGAACGCCTCGGCTGACTCAGAGCCCGTTGAAGATGTCGGGCAGGTCAGCAGGGACGGTCTGGCCGAAGACGGCCGGCCGGTGCTCAGCGAATGAGGCCATGCCCTCGCGGACGTCGTGGCTGGTCCCGCGCACGTACATCGCCCGGGACTCCGCGCGGTGGGCCTGGAGGGGATGGGTGAATGTCAGGCTACGCCACATGAGCTGCCGGTTCAGCGCTACCGACACCGGGGCCGCCTCGCCGGCGATCCGCCCGGCCAACTCGTGGGCAGCCTGCAGCAGGCCGTCCGGGGAGTGCACGGAATGGATGAGGCCAGCGTCCCGCGCCTCGTCCGGACCGATCAGCCGCCCCGTGAGCGTCCACTCGGCGGCACGGCCGGGGCCGACCAGCCGGGGCAGGAACCAGCTCGATGCACTTTCCATGACGATGCCGAGCTGCGCAAAGGGGAAGCGGAATTGGGCACGCTCGCTCGCCAGCCGGACATCCATCGGCAGGATCATGGTTACCCCGACACCGACCGCGGCACCGTTGACTGCCGCGATGTAGGGCTTGTGCGCCTCGAACAGGCGCAGCGCGAGTTCGCCGCCGCTATCGCGCCGCCGCGCCGCCTCGTCCTCACCGAGCCGGGAGAAGGCATCCGGGTTGCTAAGATCCATTCCGGCGCAGAAAGCCCTCCCTGCACCGGTCACGACGACGCCCCGGACGTCGTCGTCCCTCTCAACCACATCAATCGCGGCGATCAGCTCGTCCTTCAGCGCGATGGTGTAGGCATTCAGCGACTCCGGCCGATTGAGCGTGATCGTCGCTACGTGCCCGGCTGTCTCGAGCGCGACCAGCTCACTCATCTACAGCTTCTCCAGGTCAGGGGCCGAGATGATGCCGGCGTCCTGCAGCCCGGCCAGTTCGGCGGCAGGCATGTGCAACAGTCCGCTCAGCACCTCGGCGGTGTGCTCACCAACCTCGGGGACCGACGGGTAGACCGGCCCGGGATAGCTGCCGAAGTGCAGGACGGGGCCGGGCATCTTCACCGCACCAAGCACCTCGTTCTCAAAGTCGACAAGGGTGCGCTGACGGAAATGCGGATCTTCAGTGATATCGCGGGCGTCACTGACCGGGGCGGCCACAACTTCGTGCCGCTCGAGAATGTCGAGCACGTGGCTGCGGGGCATGGAGCCGACCCACCCGGTGACTATCTTCTGCAGGTCGTCGTTGTTGGCCATGCGTGCATCGTTGGTCGCGTAGCGCGGATCCTCATTCAGCTCGGGACGGCCCATGGCGATGAACAGCCGCTCCGCGATCCGCTGCGCCGACGCGGCAATCGAGAGCCAGTGCCCATCGGACGCCTGGTAGATGCCGCGCGGCGAGGCGGCGCCGGACGTATTTCCTTCGCGTTGCTGGATCTCCTGCTTGGCTGTCCAGCGCAGCACGATGTCGCCAAGGATGAACATGAGCGGCTCGTAGAGCGCGACGTCCACCACATCGCCGCGGCCGGTCCGCTCACGGCGGAACAGCGCCATCGCCGTGCCGTACGCGGCGGAGATGCCCGCGATCGAGTCGGCAAACCCGAATGGAGGGGACGTTGGCGGCGTGTGGGGCCAGCCGTTAGTGAACGCGTAGCCGCTCATCGCCTCGGCGACCGTGCCGAAACCGGGCCGGGCCGCATACGGGCCACTCTGGCCGAATCCGCTGACACGGGTGAGCACGAGCCCGGGATTGTCAGCGCTGAGGACGTCGTAGGTGAGACCCCACTCCTCGAGCCGTCCAGGGCGGAACGACTCGACAATGACGTCGACGTGCGAGGCGAGCTCTCGCACAAGCGCCTGCCCGCCGGGCGTGCGCAAGTCGATGGCCACGGAGCGCTTGCCGGCGTTGAGGCGGACGAAGCCGAGCGAGAGCCCGTCTTTCCGCGGCTGCCATTTGCGAGCGTAGTCACCGCCGCGCGGCTCCTCGACCTTGATGACGTCGGCACCGAAGTCGCGCAGCATCCGGCACGCGGTCGGCGCTGCGTACATCGATCCCAGCTCGAGTACGCGGACACCGAGCAGGGGCCCGTCCTCCGGTCTGCTCACTAAACGACCTCCTCGCCCGTTGTAGTATAATCATATCCATCGATAGCGGTGTGGCATAGGCCCACGCGTGAGGAGGCCCCGTGGACGTCGCCGGTACCTCGACCCTCGTCACGGGAGGCGCCTCCGGGCTCGGCCGGGCCACCGCCGAGGCGCTCGCCGCCCAGGGCGCCCACGTTGTGCTCGTGGACCTGCCGCAGGCCAGTGGCGGCGCGGCCGCCAAGGAGATCGGCGACCGTGCGCAGTTCATCCCCGCTGACGTGCGCTCAACCAGCCAGATCCAGGCGGCCCTTGACGCCGCCGTCGCCACCGGTCCCCTGCGGGCGGTGGTCCACTGTGCTGGCAAGGGCATCCGCACCCGCGTGGTTGATAAAGATGGCAGCCCAGGTGACCTCGACGTTTACCGCGAGGTTATCGAGCTGAACCTGATCGGGACGTTCAACGTCCTGCGCCTGGCGGCCGCGCGGATGGCAGAGAACGAGCCCGTGGAGGGCGAGCGCGGCGTGTGCATACTCACCGCGTCGATCGCCGCGTGGGAGGGTCAGATCGGCCAGATCCCGTATGCGTCAGCAAAGGCGGGAATCGTCGGCATGACGCTGGTGGCCGCGCGCGACCTGGCCAGCAGGCTGATCCGCGTCGCGACGATCGCCCCGGGTGTGATGGACACGCCCATCCTGTCCGGCATCCGCCCGGACGTAAAGGCCTCGCTGGCGGAGTCGGTGCCGAACCCGCCCCGTCTTGGCCACCCAGAGGAATTCGCCCAGATGACGCTGTCAGTTATCAGCAACCGCTACCTTAACGGTGAGACCATCCGTCTCGACGGCGCCCTCCGGATGGCCCCACGGTGAGCGCTCCAGCGCAAGCCGCCACCGGTCCAGAGGTGCTTGTCGACTGCGAGCGGGGCGTCCTGGTGGTCATGCTGAACCGGCCGCACGTCCGCAATGCGATCAATATGGCCACGGCCCGGGCCATCGGCGCGGCGCTCGACGAACTGGATCGCCGAGACGACCTCGCCGCCGGTGTCCTGGTGGGTGCGGGCACTACGTTCTGCAGCGGCATGGATCTCAAGGCGTTCCTCGCTGGAGAGCGGCCGTCTGTGCCCGGCCGCGGGTTCGCCGGCATCGTGGAGCGGGGCAGCGACAAGCCCCTGATCGCCGGTGTTGAAGGGCATGCGGTAGCCGGAGGATTCGAGATCGCGCTCGCATGCGACCTCATCGTCGCCGGTGAGTCGGCGGCATTCGGCCTGCCAGAGGTAAAGCGCAGCCTGGTCGCGGCGGGCGGCGGCCTCTTGCGGCTCCCCCAGCGCATTCCCTCCGCCATCGCCATGGAACTGGCCCTGACCGGCGCCACGCTGCCGGCGGCGCGGGCCCACGAACTCGGCCTGGTCAACCGTCTCGTTCCGGACGGTTCAGCCCGGGCTGCCGCCGTCGGGCTGGCGCAAGAGATCGCCGCCAACGGGCCGCTCGCCGTCCGCACCACCAAGCAGATAGTGAACCGGTCGCACGGCTGGCCGGCCGACGAGTTCTTTGAGCGCCAGCGGCCGCTGGCCGAGGCGGTGCGCTCGAGCGAAGACGCCCGCGAGGGCGCACGGGCCTTCACCGAAAAGCGCGCCCCGGTGTGGCAGGGCCGATGAGCAGCGCCAGCCGCCCGCAGAAGACGGCCCTGCTCATCGCGCAGCGGATCGTGCGTGACATCGAGCGCCAGGGGCTAGGGCCCGGCGACAAGCTCCCGCCGGAGCGGGTCATGATGGAGACCTACGACGCTGGCCGTGGCACACTGCGGGAGTCGCTGCGCTTCCTGGAACTGCAGGGAGTGCTGTCTCTCAAGCCAGGGCCCGGTGGCGGCCCGGTGATTGAGAAGCCGAGCGCTGACAACCTCGCTACCACCCTGACGCTGCTGCTGCAGTTCGACGATGCCCGCTACCGGGTCATCGCCGAGGCGCGCGCGGCGTTTGAGCCGCTCATGGCTCAACTGGCCGCGGAACGGATCACTCCCGCCCATCTCGAGGACCTGGAGCGCACGCTCACCGACATGGCAGACGGCATCGAGGACATCGAGGCCTATCTCGCCACAAACCGCCGCTTCCATGCCATCATCGCCTGGGCTTCCGGTAACGCGCTCTTCGGCCACCTGGTGGACGTGATGGTCGGAGGCATGGAGATCAGCGGCGCCAGCCAGGGCATCCAGTACCCGCTGCGCCGCCGGCAGGCCGTGCTGCGAGTGCACGAAGAGATCTTCGACGCCATCCGCAATGCACAGCCCGACCTGGCCGAGAAGGCCATGCGCGCACATATCGATGAGTACCTGACGTACGCCTCACGCAAGTACCCCGAGGCCCTCGACAAGCCGATCCGGTGGTAAGGCCTCGATCTCAGTCTTCGCCGGCCGGCTTCTTGAGGATCATGCCGGTGCGGTGGCAGAGGTGGACCAACTCGTCACGCTGGTTATAGCCGCGGTGCTCGAACCACACGATCCCAGCATCCGGCCGGCTCCTGGACTCCCGTTTCCTGAGGATCGTCGACTCCGCCCGGAGCGTGTCGCCGTGGAAGACCGGATTAGGGAAGGTCATCTTCTCGTAACCGAGATTTCCGATCGTGGTCCGGAATGTCAGATCGGGCACGATCATGCCGCCGATCAGAGCCGCCGTGTACAGGCTGTTCACCAGCCGGTGGCCCTGGGGGAGGTTCGCGCGCGCATATTCCTCGTCGAGGTGGATGGGGGCCACGTTCATGGTCAGCGACGTGAACAGCACGTTGTCCATCTCGGTCACGGTGCGCGTGAAGGGATGCTTGAACTGCGCCCCGTCCATCATTTCCTCGAAGTACAGCCCCCGCACGTCCGTTCCTCCCTCATGGATCGGGGTGAATCCCGGTCAGATCCCGCCGTGCAGATCAGCCAGGGTCTCGACGTGGGCGAGCCACTCCGTAGCCTTGTCGGCGTGCGCCTTGTCGATATGGACGTCGCCGTACATCACGGCACCGAGCCCCGCGGCCTCCGCCTCCTGGTAGGCCTTGAGCAGGCCGCGGTAGAAATCGACCCGGGACGTGTCAGGCGTGTAGACGCGATTTACCACAGGCACGTGGGTCGGGTGCAGCACGATCTGCCCGCGAAAACCCATCTGCCGGCTGTCGGTGGTGAACGTTTCGAGCCCAGTCAGGTCGCGGATCCGCTCCCACAGTGCGGTCAGCGGATGGACCCCGGCGGCGCGGGCGGCCAGCAGGATGCGGGTGCGGTGATAGCGCGACTCGTTCCCCTCAGGGGTCCATTCGTATCCCACAGCGCGGGCGATGTCGGCGTGCTCCGCGGTCGGCCCGATGAGGGCGCCGACCCGGGGGGACGCGAGGGCGATCTGCTCGCAGTTCTGGATGCCCTGGATGGTCTCGACCGGCAGAATGTACTCGATGCCCTGTGCGCCGCCGCGCCGTTCGAAGTAGTCCACCAGCGCGTCATACTTGTGCACGTCGGTGGGAGAGCCGACCTTCGGCGCGAAAATGCCGGTGAGCCCGGGCACGACCACGGCCTCGAGGTCCTCGCCGGCCTCGCCGGTATCGAGCGCGTTGGGGCGGACGAACAGCCCTACTCGCGGGTGCTTGCGTGAGATGCGCCCGATGGCCTCCCGGATCGCGGCGCGGGCGTCCTCCTTCCCGGCAGGCGGCACTGAGTCCTCGAGGTCCAGGCAGAGGCAGTCCGCCCCGGCGGCCACGGCCTTATCGAACCAGGACGGCTTGTGGCCGGGGACGGAGATGACGGTCCGGTAGGGTTTCATCGCGTTACGCGTCCTCGGCCAGCATGAACGCCGGAGGGCGCTTCTCGAGGAACGCGCGGGCACCTTCGATCATGTCCTCGCTGCCGATGGCCTGGACGAGCATCCCGATGCCGCCGGCGAAGTTGTCGCGGGCCCCGTTCCACCAGATGTTCGAGCTCACCTTGGTGATCTCGAGATAGCGCGGGCTGAGCGCATGCAGTTCGCTGCACCAGCGCCGAACCTCAGGCTCAAGCTGGCCGTCATCCACGACGGCGTTGACCAGGCCCATGCGCCAGGCCTGCTCAGCGGTGTAACGGCGGCAGAGGAAGCTGAGCTCCTTGGCGCGCTTCTCGCCGATCTGGACGGACATCACGTTGGTGGCCCCCGTGACTGGGGCGCTGCCGACGCGCGGCCCCGTCTGCCCGAACGTCGCCGACCGTGCCGCGACGGCCAGGTCACACGCGACCACCAGCTCATTCCCCCCTCCGGCCGCCGCACCATTCACCGCCGCGATAACCGGGCGCGGACATGAGCGGATCGCGTCGAACATGCGCAGGGACGACTGGTAGAGCACCCGCAGCTGCGTGGTGGTCGGCTTGCTCAGCGTGGTGAGTGACCCTCCGGCACAAAAGCTCCGGTCCACCCCGGTGATGACCACGCTGCGCAGCCCGCTGGCGGACTCGACGGCGGCCGCGATCGTCTCGGCCATGACCTGGTCGTAAGCGTTGCGCCGCTGCGGTGCGTTGAGCCGGATCCAGCGGGTCTCACCGCGGTCCTCGACCTGAACCTGCTTGTCCTCGCCTTTCACGTATCTAGCATGATGGTATGCATAGATTCCGTCAAGCTCGGCTTGCACCGCACGCCGCCACCAGCTCTGGCGGCGATTGACAGCTTCTCCTAATCAATGCATATGATTACCATAAGTTATCTGCGACGGGAGACGCCCGGTGACCGACTTCGACCTCACCCCCGACCAGCTCGAACTGCGGAGCGCCGCCGCCCAGACCGCCAGGGCCCTGTACGAGGGCACGGCGCAGGAATGGGACCGCGAGCGGGCCACGTTCCCCAACCCCGAACGTCGGCGCCTCGGTGACCTTGGTTACCTGGGGATCGCGCTCCCCGAGCTCTACGGCGGGTCCGGGGCGCCGGTCATCGACGCACTGGTGGTGATCGAGGAGTTCGCCAAGGTCTGCAGGCCGGCAGCGTTCCAGATCTTCGAATCCAACACTGGGCCGGCCCAGGTCGTGGCGCAACTCGGCACGGAGGCGCAGAAGGCCGAGTACCTCCCGGCCATCATCAAGGGTGACGCGTCCATGGCCGTGGCGATCTCCGAGCCGGACGCCGGCTCAGCGGCGACCGACATGCGGACCAAGGCCGTGCTTGAGGGCGGTCATTTCCGTGTCAACGGTGCCAAACGGTGGATCTCCAATGCTGGCCACGCCGAGCTGTACCTGCTTTACGCCCGCCTGAGCGATGAGCCGGGTGCGCGCGGCATCGGCGCGCTCATCGTCGAGAAGGACGCACCCGGCCTTTCCTTCGGCGCACCGGAGCGTCTGATGGGCTTCCGGGGAATTCCGTCATGTGACATCTTCTTCGACGACGTGAAGGTCCCCCGGCGCAACCTGCTCGTGGAGCCAGGAGGCTTCGGTCAGCTCTTCCACGCCTTCTCGATGGAACGGCTCGGCAACTCGACTGTGAGCCTGGCGATCGCCCAGGCTGCGCTGGACGGCGCGCTGGAGTATGTCAGGACGCGCAAGCAGTTCGGCAAGCCGCTGATCGAGTTCCAGGCGGTGCAGATGACGCTAGCCGACATGCTCGTGCAAGTCGAAGCGGCCCGGTTGCTCGTCTACCGGGCGGCCCGGCACGCCGGCGGCGGGCTGCCAGACTCGCTGGAGGTGTCGATAGCCAAGCGCGCCGCGAACGAGGCAGGCAAGGTGGTCTCTGATATGGCGATCCAGTTGCACGGCGGCAATGGGTTCACTGAGGAGTACGGCATCGAGCGGCTCCATCGCGACGCCCACGGCTGGGCTATCGCTGGCGGGACCCCCACCATGCAGCGCATCCGGATCGTGTCCGAGCTGACCGGCTTGCGTTTCGATCAGCGCGCCTGACCGGCGGCCGGCTGCGCCATCACTCAAGCTGAGGGCCTGCGCGCAGGCCCTCAGCGTGGCGAGGCTGCGGCGCGGTCGAAGGTGGTGGCCGTGACACCCTCCTCGCGGAGGGCGGCTTTGCGCACCTTCTCTGACGGGGTCTTCGGCAGCGCGTCAGCGAACCGGATATAGCGCGGGATCGCGAAGGCCGGGATGCGGCCCTCGCAGAATCCCCACAGTTGCTCAGGGGTGAGATCCCTGGAGGCCACCACCACGGCCAGTACCTCGTCCTCGCCCGCGTCCACTTCCGCGGGGACTCCCACCACGGCGCACCCGATGACATCCGGGTGGCCGAGCAGGGCCTGCTCGACCTCGTACGAGCTGATGTTCTCGCCCCGCCGGCGCAGTGCGTCTTTGTAGCGATCGACGAAGTAGTACCAGCCCTCCTCGTCGCGGCGCAGCGCGTCCCCGGTGTGAAACCACAGGTTGCGCCAGGCCTCGACCGTCTTCCCGGGCATCCCGTAGTACCCAAGGCTGCACGTCCAGGGCTGCTTGTAACGGACGGTGAGTTCGCCAACCTGGCCGACAGGCACCTCACGGTCGGTGTCCGGGTCCACCAGCCGGATCTCGAACCAGTCCGAGGCCACCAGGCCGGCCGCGCCGGGGGGGCGGATCTCGCCGTAGGGCGACAGGATAGGGGCACTCGTCTCAGTAAGGCCGAACGCATCCACGAACGCCTCGACGCCGAACCGGGCCATGAACTCCTCGAGAACGGAAGACGCGGTGGGTGCGGAGTACACGCAGCGCAGCAGGTTGTCTGCATCGTCGGAGCGCGCGGGCTGCTTCCAGACGAAATCCATCATCACCCCAATCAGATTCGTGACAGTCACCTGGTTCTCGCGCAGGTGGTCAACCCAGCGGCTGGCACTGAACTTAGGCCGGACCACAATCCGCGCGCCGGCGATGAGGGCCGGGTACGCCGCCATGAACTGCGCATTGCCGTGGAACAGTGGCGTGCACGTCAGGTAGGTGTCGGCGTCGGTCAGCCGGGTCAGGCACACAACCTCCTGCCCGAAGAAGTACATCTGGGAGTGCGGCATCGCCACGCCTTTGGACGGGCCCGTGGTGCCCGAGGTGAAAAAGATCGACGCGAGGCTGGTCGCCGAGGGGTCGGGGACGGCCACGGGCGCCGCGGCGGGCAGCTCATCCCATGGCGAGGCCACCCAGCCCTGGCCGGTGAGCAGTTTGATCGCTTCGTTCTGAGATCCTGTGTCGATGACCCAGAACCGCTCGATGCTCCGCGCATGCTCAGCGATGGCGGCGAATCGCGCCGCAAAGATGTCGTCGATCACGGCCCAGCGCGGGTCTGCGGTAGAGGTCTGATGGCGCAGGAACTCACCCTCGTAGTTCGTGTTGATGGGTACCTCGACGAACCCGCCGACGGCGGTCCCGAACCAGCTACGCACGAACTGGGACGAGTTCCCGGCCATGAGCAGCACCCGGTCACCGGCCTGCGCCCCGGCCGCGTACCAGGCGCCCGCGATGCGTTCGGCCTCGTCCAGGATGCCGGCGAACGTCCATTCCCGCCGCTCAGCGGGTGTGACAAGGAACGTCGCACCGGGTCGCTCTGCGGCGTGATGCCGCAGCACCTTCGGCAGAGTCCAGTCGCCGGGATCGGGGAAGTTCGGATGCAGGTCACGGTACTCACGTGCCATCGTCGGGACCGCCATTGACTTAAGAGTATTTATGCTAACAGTTATCAGATAACGTAGGAGACTGGCGCCGTCTTGTCTAGACTCTCAGCGGCCTGGCCGAGCCGGTGATCAGCACAGGTGCCAGTGCGGTGCCCCACAGTTCCTTACCGGCCGCCCTCACGTGCCCTCACAGCGGGCAGCCGGGCGGGCGCATGGCGGCAGCGTCAAGCCGCCGCGGGGTGCCCGCGACGTTCGCCGGCACAGAGCAGGGCTGGGTGCAGGCCCGGTCCACGGTCGCCGAACAGGTCCCCCGGTCGCCTCTGCAGGCTGGCGTGCCACCAGTCTGGCTTGCGGCCGCCGTTGACGGCTCCGGTACATGGCACCCAGAAGACCTGAACCTGCAATCGCCCACCAGAAGGCCGCGTAGCCATCACGGCTGGCGGCTGCGGGTGAGCAGCGATTAACGACACCGCTGTACTGGCGGTACTGCTGCGTGCCACCGGCACGCCCCAGCCTCCCGGGTGGGACGACAGGACCGCCAGCTTGCCTCTTAGCCCTGGATATAATTATCATGATTTGTCACTTTGCTGCGGCCGGACTCATCGGGAGAGCCAGCGGTGAATATCAGCTACAACCCAGGCCCGGGCTCCACGGGCGCCTGGCGAGTTCGGTAACTATGGGCGTTAATAGAGGCCGGCCGCTCGAAGGGAAGATCTGCCTCGTCACGGGGGCCAGCCAGGGCATCGGCCGCGCGACTGTGATCGAGATGGCACGCCAGGGCGCGGCGGCCGTCGCCCTCATCGACATCAAGCAGGCTATCGGTGAGGAGGCGGCCGAACTGGCACGCGCCGAGGGCGCGGACGCCGAATTCATCCGATGCGACCTGCGCGACCGCGACCAGATCGAGATGATGGTGGAACAGGTGGCCCGCCGCTTCGGCGGAATCGACGTCCTGCACAACAACGCGGGCGTGCTGGAGCGGGCCTTCACCAACGACGTGGATTTCGACGTCATCCCCGAGCTGGTCTGGGACATGGTGTACGAGATCAACCTGAAGGCTGTCTGGCTGACCGCGCGGTTCGCCGCTCCCCACCTGCGCCGGTCGACCCGCGGGCCCGCCGTTGTGAACGCCGCCTCCACCGCGGGCCTGGTCGCCTACACGCACGCCGCCTACGGCGTGATGAAGGCCGCCGTGATCCAGCTCACCCGCTCGATGGCATTCGCGCTCGCCCCTGAGGTGAGGTGCAACTGTTACTGCCCGGGCTCCATCGATACCCCCATGGGTGACACCGTGCGCAAACAGGCCCCCGCGGACGCCGACATCGAGGCCTACCTGACCGGCACGCAGCTCATCCCCCGGATTGGGCGCCCGGACGAAGTGGCCAAGCTCGCCTGCTTCCTCGCCTCTGACGACGCGTCGTTCATTACCGGTGCGGTATACGTGATCGACGGCGGCACACTGGCCTGGCGCGGGAGCCGCTCGTGAGTGGCGGCAGCCCCGGCAAAGCCCGGATCAACCCTGAGGAGCTTCATACCTATGCACAGGATCGCGGGGTGGGGACGGAGCGCACCAGGCACCTTGCGGTCAGAGCGG
>Ga0335073_10003892_pt1 | contig 20823 bp, 18 predicted proteins | sample Lox_Sample_22_FD_207093 | JGI IMG/M metagenome (GOLD analysis project Ga0335073, IMG submission 207093) | Soil microbial communities from Loxahatchee National Wildlife Refuge, Florida, United States - Lox_Sample_2.2 | ecosystem: Environmental > Terrestrial > Soil > Wetlands | place: USA...
GTTCCCGGGCTCGGCCCGGCCAGGAAGGCGACGCTGCTGCGGCATTTCGGCTCCGTCCGCAGGATCGCGGGGGCTAGCGTGGCCGAGATAGCCTGCCTGCCCGGCATCGGCCCGCGGATCGCGGAGACGGTCGCGGGGGCTTTGCATCCTTCAGGCCAGGGGAACCCCGAGCCGGCGGCGGCCGACCTGAACGGGGTAGCGGCGGGTGAAGGGGGGCCGGTGGATAGGGATCAGGGAGGCCGGCGGGGGGTGGGGCAGTGAGGCCCGACAGCCCGGACGAGCCGGATACCGGCGTGCCCGAGATCGTCATCATCACCGGCATGTCGGGCGCCGGCCGGAGCACGGCAGCGAAGTCACTCGAGGACCTCGACTGGTTCGTGGCCGACAACCTGCCACCGGACCTCCTGCCAACCATGCTGGACCTGGCCGGGCGGGCCCAGGGCGCGGTGCCCAGGATCGCGGCCGTGGTCGATGTCCGCAGCCGCGCGTTCAGCACCGACCTGAAGTCCGTCATCGGTGCCCTGGAAGCCAGGGGCACCCGGCCCTACGTCGTGTTTCTCGAAGCCAGCGACGACACCCTGGTCCGCCGGTTCGAGAGCGTCCGCCGACCGCATCCGCTGCAGGAGGGCGGCCGGGTGGTCGATGGCATCGCCGCCGAGCGCGAACTGCTGCAGGGGGTTCGCGGCGAGGCCGATCTCGTGCTGGACAGCTCCGAGCTCAACGTGCACGAACTGCGGGCCAGGATGCGAAGCACCTTCGGCGGCGACTCCGACACCGCGCTGCGGGTGAACGTCGTGTCGTTCGGGTTCAAGTACGGGCTCCCGGTCGATGCCGACATGGTGGCCGACTGCAGGTTCCTGCCGAACCCGCACTGGATCCCCGACCTCGCCCCGCTCACCGGTGAGGACGAGGAGGTCAGGGCGTACGTCCTCAGCCAGCCTGGCGCGTCCGAGTTCCTCGCCGCCTACACCGAGGCGGTGCGCCTGACCCTGGCCGGCTATCAGCGCGAGGGAAAGCACTTCGTGATGCTGGCCGTCGGCTGTACCGGCGGGAAGCACCGAAGCGTCGTGATGGCCAAGCAGATCGCCGCCCGGCTGGCCGGGTCCGGGGTAAGCGTGCGCGTGGCGCACCGGGACCTCGGGCGCGAGTGAGGGGCGGGATGACGGAGCGCTCGGCCACCGCGCCCGGCAACACCGGGCCCGGCAACAGCAGGCCTGGCAACACTGGGCCTGGCAACACTGGGCCTGGCAACACTGGGCCTGGCAACAGCCCGCTTGGAAACACTGGGCCTGGCAACAGCGGGCCTGGAAACACCGTGCCGGAAGTACTGGCGGTGCTTCCCGCGGGCCGCCCGCTGAGCCGCAAGGTGGTGGCGTTCGGCGGGGGCCATGGCCTGTTCGCCTCGCTGTCCGCGTTGCGCCGGGTCACCCGCCAGCTGACCGCCGTGGTGACGGTGGCCGATGACGGGGGCTCAAGCGGCAGGCTCCGCAGGCAGTTCGGGGTGCTGCCACCGGGAGACCTGCGGATGGCCCTGGCCGCGCTGTGCGGGGACGATGCCTGGGGTACCACCTGGAGCCGCGTTGTGCAGCACCGGTTCACCGGGGACGAGGAACTGGGCGGGCACGCGGTGGGCAACGTCCTGATCGTGGCGCTCTGGGAACTGCTGGGGGACACGGTGCAGGGCCTGGACTGGGTCGGGCGCCTGCTCGGCGCGCACGGGCGGGTGCTGCCGATGGCCTCGGTCCCGCTCGATCTGGCCGCTGAAGTCGAGGGCGCCGACCCGGCTCGCCCCGACGAGATAACCACGGTTCGGGGCCAGGTCGCCTGCGCGACGACGACCGGGCGGGTACGGTCGATATCACTGGTTCCCGCTGACCCGCCCGCGTGCCCAGAAGCAGTGGCCGCGGTCGGGTCGGCGGACTGGGTGGTACTTGGGCCCGGTTCCTGGTTCACCAGCGTGCTGCCGCACCTGCTGGTGCCCGGGCTGGCCGAGGCCCTGGTGGCCACGAGGGCGCGCAGGCTGGTCGCGCTGAACCTGGCGCCACAGCCGGGCGAGACCGAGGGGTTCTCGCCGCACGCACACCTGGAGGTACTCGCCGACCATGCTCCGGAGCTGACCGTTGACGTGGTGCTCGCAGACCGCGGCGCGGCCAGCGGAACCGTGGCCGAGCTGGAAAAGGCGGCCGCCCTTCTCGGCGGCAGGCTGGTGCTGGCGGACCTGGCCATGGGGGACGGGTCGCCACGCCACGATCCGAGGCTGCTGGCGGGTGCATTCGCGCAGATTTTCGAGGGGGAGTGACGCCGATGGCCATGACTGGCCTGGTCAAGGATGAGCTGAGCCGGATCGTCGTGCTGAAGCCCTGCTGCAGGAAGGCAGAGGTGTCCACGCTGCTGCGGTTCGCTGGCGGCCTGCACCTGGCCGCGGGCCGGATCGTGGTCGAGGCAGAACTCGACACCGGTGCCGCGGCCCGCAGGCTCCGCAAGGACGTGGCCGAGGTTTTCGGCCACTCCTCGGAGCTGATCGTGCTGGCCCCCAGCGGCCTGCGCAAGGGCAACCGCTACGTGGTGCGGGTGCACAAGGACGGCGAGAGCCTGGCCCGCCAGACCGGCCTGGTCGACGCCCACGGACGGCCGGTGCGCGGACTGCCCCGGCAGGTGGTGTCCGGCACCAGCTGTGACTGTGAGTCGGCCTGGCGGGGCGCGTTCCTGGCCCACGGCAGCCTGACCGAGCCAGGCCGCTCGATGTCCCTGGAAGTTACCTGCCCGGGCCCCGAGGCTGCCCTGGCCATGGTCGGCGCGGCGCGACGGCTGAAGATTCACGCCAAGGCCCGCGAGGTCCGCGGCGTGGACCGCGTGGTGATCAAGGATGGCGACGCGATCAGCGCGCTGCTGACCAGGCTGGGCGCCCACGACAGCATGCTCGCCTGGGAGGACCGCCGGATGCGGCGCGAGGTCCGGGCCACGGCGAACCGGCTGGCCAACTTTGACGACGCCAACCTGCGGCGCAGCGCCAGGGCTGCGGTCGCGGCGGGCGCCAGGGTCGAGCGGGCCCTGGAGATCCTCGGCGCATCCGCCCCCGAGCACCTGATCGTGGCGGGCGAACTGCGGATCAAGCACCGCCAGGCGAGCCTGGAGGAACTCGGGCAGCTGGCCGAGCCCGCGCTGACCAAGGATGCGATAGCCGGGCGGATCCGCAGGCTGCTCGCGCTGGCCGACCGGCGGGCCATGGAGCTCGGCATCCCCGGCACGGAGGCGCACCTGACCGCCGACATGCTCGTGCCCTGATCCTGATCATCTCCATCCCGTCCTGATCATCTCCAGACCCGGGCCGCCACCATGGCGGCCCGGGTCTGACCGCGGACCGCCGCCTTCCCCTTCCTTCTTCGGGGCCGCCCCGGACAATGAAGGGGAAGGGGAGGTGGGTGGGAGTATCGTTCGGTCGGGCGGGCCGGGTAGCCTGTCCGGACGGGGACGAGCCAACACGACAAGGGGAGCGCAGCGGTGACTGTCCGGGTGGGCATCAACGGGTTTGGCCGGATTGGGCGTAACTTCTGGCGAGCGGTGCATGCCGGTGCGGCCATGAAGGGGGCAGGGGAGGCGGGCGGGGGCATCGAGATCGTCGCGGCCAACGACCTGACCGACGCCGCGACCCTTGCCCACCTGCTGAAGTACGACACCGTGTTGGGCACCCTCGATGTGGACGTCAGCTTCGACGGCGACGTGATCAAGGTCGGCGACCGGGAGATCCGGGTCCTGGCCGAGCGGGATCCCTCGGCCCTGCCCTGGCGTGACCTCGGCGTCGACGTCGTGGTCGAGTCGACCGGGCGGTTCACCAAGGCGGCCGACGCCCGCGCGCATCTCACGGCGGGCGCGCGGAAGGTGGTCATCTCCGCCCCGGCCAAGGGCGAGGACATCACGATCGTGCTCGGCGTGAACGACGACGACTACGACCCGGCGGCGCACGACATCATCTCCAACGCGTCGTGCACCACCAACTGCGTCGCTCCGATGGCGAAGGTGCTGCAGGACAGCTTCGGGATCGCCAAAGGGTTCATGACCACGATCCACGCCTACACCAACGACCAGGTAATCCTGGACTTCCCGCACAAGGACCTGCGCCGGGCGCGGGCCGCGGCGCAGAACATCATCCCGACCACCACCGGCGCGGCCAGGGCCACCTCCCTGGTGCTGCCCGCGCTGGCCGGAAAGCTCGACGGGATTTCGATGCGGGTGCCGGTCATGGACGGCTCCGTCACCGACCTGGTCGTCCAGCTCGACCGGGCGGTCACGATCGAGGAGGTCAACGCGGCCTACCAGGCGGCCGCCGATGGCTCACTCAAGGGATACCTGCACTACACCGCCGACCCGATCGTGTCTTCCGACATCGTCGGCACCCCATGGTCGTGCACCTTCGACTCGCTGCTCACGATGGCCATCGGTGACCAGGTAAAGGTCATCGGCTGGTACGACAACGAGTGGGGTTACTCGAACCGCCTGGCCGACCTGGTTGCCCTGGTCGGCACTGGGCTGGCCAGCCAGGCCTGAGGGAGCCGGCGGTCATGCGCGGGATCGACCAGCTTGACGTCGCGGGCAAGACCGTACTGCTCCGTGCCGACCTGAACACCCCGCTCGACGGGACCAGGATCACCGACGACGGCCGGATCCGGGCCAGCCTGCCGACGATCACCAGGCTGGCCGACCGGGGCGCGAGGCTCATGATCCTGGCCCACCTGGGCCGTCCCAAGGGAGCCGACTACGCCGAGCGGGCCGCGGGCGGCCCGTCGCTGCAGCCGGTCGCCGAGCGGCTGTCCGAGCTGCTCGGCCGGGAGGTCCCGCTGGCCGCCGACGTGGCCGGGGAGTCCGCCGCCGCGGTCGTGGCCGGCCTGGCCGACGGCGAGGTCGGGATGGCGGAGAACATCCGCTTCGAGCCCGCCGAGACCAGCAAGGACGACGCCGAGCGGGCCGGGCTCGCCCGGCGGCTGGCCGCGCTGGCCGGGCCCGACGGGCGGTACGTGGCCGACGGGTTCGGCGCGCTGCATCGCAAGCACGCCAGCGTCTACGATCTCCCCGCGCTGCTCCCGCACGCCGCCGGGGACCTGGTCCTCGACGAGGTGGCGGTGCTGCGCAGGCTCACCGAGAACCCGCAGCGGCCCTACGTCGTGGTGCTCGGCGGCGCGAAGCCATCCGACAAGCTCGCCGTGATCGCCAACCTGATCGGCAGCGCCGACCGCCTGATCATCGGCGGCGGGATGTCGTACACGTTCCTGAAGGCCCAGGGGTATGAGGTCGGCAAGTCGCTGCTCGAGGACGATATGATCCCGCGGGTTTCCGAGCTGCTCGTGGAGGCGGACCGGCGCGGGGTCGAGGTGGTGCTCCCGGTCGACCTGGTCGCGGCGACGCACTACGCCCCCGATGCCGAGCACGCCGTGGTGTCCGTCGGCGATTTCCCCGCCGACCGGGAGAGCATGGACATGGGCCCGCGGACCCGGGCGCTGTTCGCCGAGAAGCTCGCCGACGCGAAGACCGTGTTCTGGAACGGCCCGGTCGGGGTCTTCGAGTTCCCCGCGTTCGCCGAGGGCACCCGTGCGACCGCCGAAGCGATCAGCAAGGTGGGCGGCCTGACCGTGGTCGGCGGCGGTGACTCCGCGGCTGCCGTCCGGATCCTCGGCTTCCCCGAGACCTCGTTCAGCCACATCTCGACCGGTGGCGGGGCCAGCCTGGAGTACCTGGAGGGCAGGCCGCTGCCCGGGCTCGCCGCGCTCGATGGCAGCGGCCCGGAGGCGGCCGGTACCGGGGCGGCCGGGTGAGCCGGCCGGCCGGCCGGAAACCGCTGGTCGCCGGCAACTGGAAGATGCACAACAACCATTTCCAGGCCATTGCTCTCGTCCAGAAGCTGGCGTTCACGCTGACCGGCAAGGATTTCGATGCCACGGACGTGGCCGTGCTGCCGCCGTTCACCGCGCTGCGCAGCGTGCAGACCCTGGTCGAGGGCGACAAGCTGCGGCTGGGTTACGGGGCCCAGGACATCTCGTCTCACGACGAGGGCGCGTACACCGGCGAGGTGTCCGGGTCGATGCTGGCCAAGCTGGGCTGCCAGTTCGTGCTGGCCGGGCACTCGGAGCGGCGGCGGTACCACGGGGAAGACGACGCCCTGGTTAACGCGAAGGTGAAAGCGGCGCTGCGGTCCGGCATCACGCCCATCCTGTGCGTGGGTGAACCGCTGGAGGTGCGCGAGGCCGGAAACCAGATCAGCCACACGCTCGCGCAGCTGGATGCCGGCCTGCACGGCATCGCGGCTGAGCAGGCCGCGGGAATAGTGGTGGCTTATGAACCCGTGTGGGCGATAGGTACCGGTGAGGTGGCTACGCCAGCGGATGCGCAGGAAGTGTGCGGCGCCATCCGCGGGCGTGTTTCCGCCGTTCACGGGGACGCAGTAGCGGTCAGTGCGCGTATTCTGTATGGCGGGTCGGTGAACTCAGAAAACATGGCCGCGATCATGGCGCAGCCCGACATCGATGGAGGCCTGGTCGGCGGGGCCAGCCTTGATGCCGGGGAATTCGTCAGGATCTGCCGGTATCGTGAGCTGAGCGCCAGAACCTGAGCGAAACGCCCAGAGGGGACCAGAACCAGCAGTGGTAATTGGACTTTCCATCGTACTGATCGTCACCAGCCTGCTCATGGTGGTGCTTGTGCTGCTGCACAAGGGCAAGGGCGGCGGGCTCTCCGACCTGTTCGGCGGGGGAGTTACGTCCAGTCTGGGGTCATCCTCGGTGGTGGAGCGGAACCTGGACCGGATCACGATCTTCACCGGGATCCTGTGGTTCCTCTGCATCGTCGGGCTCGGCCTGCTGCTAAACCGCTGACTGCGGTGCCGGTCAGGCAGGCAATCTCATCACGCACGCCAGGATTTAGCAGGTCTTGAGGCAAGGGGTGAGCAGTGAGTAGTGGCAATGCCATCCGCGGCAGCCGGGTCGGCGCGGGTCCGATGGGCGAGGCCGAGCGCGGCGAGGCCGCGCCGCGGGTAAGGGTGTCGTTCTGGTGCTGCAACCGGCACGAGACCGTGCCCAGCTTCGCCAGCGATGCGGCGATCCCAGAGACGTGGGACTGCCCACGGTGCGGCTACCCGGCAGGCCAGGACGAGGCTAACCCGCCCGCGCCACCCCATGCGGAGCCGTACAAGACGCACCTGGCCTACGTGAAGGAGCGCCGCAACGACACCGACGGCGCCGCCATCCTGGCCGAGGCCCTGGACCGGCTCCGCAGGGGCGCCTGAGCTATCAGGCCAGCCCGGTCAGTGCGCGAAGCCCCCGCGCTCCCGGTCAGGGCCTGGCATCAGCGGTGCGGGCGGATGCGGGTGTGACTCAAGTACCTGCACCTGCACCCGGAGATCGTCAAGCAGGCTGTCGGCCATATCCCGGCTCAGCCCGTTCCTGACCACGATCCGGATCACCGCGGTGTCCTGCATGTCCTCGGGAAAGGTGTAGGCGGGGACCAGCCACCCTCGCGTCCGCAGCCGTTCGGACAGGTCGAACACCGTGTAACCGGCGGCGGCCGGATCCCGCAGCTTGAACGCGAACACCGGCAGTTCGCTGCCGTCGGTGAGCAGCTCGAACGGGCCCATCGAGGCGATCTGGCCGGACAGGTACATGGCTACGTCCTGGCACGCCTGCTGCACGTTCCGGTAGCCCTCGAAGCCGAGCCGCAGGAAGTTGTAGTACTGGGCGGCGACCTGGGCACCGGGCCTGGAGAAGTTCAGCGCGAACGTTGGCATGTTCCCGCCCAGGTAATTGACGCGGAAGATGAGGTCCTCGGGGAGGGCTTCGGAGTCGCGCCACACCACCCAGCCGACCCCCGGGTAAACCAGGCCGTACTTGTGGCCCGAGGCGTTGATCGAAGCCACCCGCGGCACCCGGAAATCCCATTCCAGCTTCTGGTGCAGGAATGGCGCGACGAATCCGCCGGACGCGCCGTCGACGTGAATCGGAATGTCCAGGCCGCGGCTGGCCTTGAGCTTGTCGAGTTCCCGGCTGATCTGCAGCACCGGCTCGTAGCTGCCATCCATGGTGGATCCCATCACCGCGACCACGCCGATGGTGTTCTCGTCGCACCGGGCTGCCGCCTCGGGCCCGGCCAGGTGCAGCCGGCCCGGCACCATCGGCACCAGCCTGGGCTCGACCTGCCAGTAGCGGCAGAACTTCTCCCAGCAGACCTGGACGTTGGCCCCCATCACCAGATTCGGCCTGCTGCTCCCGCCCACCTCCCCTTCCCCCTTCATTGCCTTGGCCCGACTCGCCCGCCAGCGCCACAGCAAGGCCATGCCGCCCAGCATGCACGCCTCGCTCGACCCGGTGGCCGAGCATCCGACGCCGGTCGCGAGCGCCGTGCCGTCCGGTCGCGGCTCACAGCCGGGAGCGTGCCAGAGTTCGGCCAGTATGTTCACGCAGCGCCGCTCGATCTCCGCCGTCTGCGGGTACTCGTCCTTGTCGATCATGTTCTTGTCGAAGCACTCGCTCATCAGCTGCTGCGCCTGCGGCTCCATCCACGTCGTCACGAACGTGGCCAGGTTGAGCCGGGCGTTGCCGTCCAGGATCAGCTCGTCCCGCACCGCCTGCAGCGCCGTGTCGGGCAGCATGCCGTGCTCCGGCATCTTGTTACGCGGCACGGTGAGCTTGAGCTCGCGGAAGTACACCGGGTTAATGTCGAGTTCGGCGTCGGCCTCGGCTTCGTCGACCTTTTTGTACAGTGGCATCCATCGCTCCCGTTCGCCGGATGGGCGGGACCGCCGCCCGCCATCGGGGCCACGCTATCGGCTCAGGCTCCGGCGGCGGTCAGGATCATCGCCGCCCGGGCTGCGGCGGCGCGGACCCGCGGAACCGGGTCGCTGCTCAACCCGGCCACGGCGGCCAGCGCGTCGCCCAGCTTCCGCCTGGCGACCACCTTGGCCACCATCTCGCGCACTCGCCATGACTCGTCGGCCAGAGCGTCCAGCACCGCGCCCTGCGCGCTGTCGTCCCACGCGTAGAGCAGGGCCCGCGCCGCCCAGACCCGGAGAAAGTACCGCTGATCCCGGCGCGGATGCGGGCCGAGCACCGACTCGGCCGCCGGGCCGCCGATGGCGAACACGAACGCCCGGTCCGCATCGCCGCCGGCCAGCAGCCCGACGCAGGCCGCCACCACCTCTGCCTCCCCGCGGCGGGCGCACTCCCGCTCGACGCTCTGCCGCGGGGTCATGTCCCAGTGCGCGTCCGGCGCCATGGCCCGTCCCTCCTCCTCAGCCCGGCTCCCGCAGGTACCGGCAGAGCAGGCTCCCGCTGTCCTCGAGCACGTGCGCGAGGGTCAGCCCGACCTCGCCCCCGGTCGCGGCGGCTGCGGGCGGGGGGGCCAGGATCCGGCCCGCCCGGCCGCCCTCGAGCACCGGGCTGAACGTCATGCACAGCTCGTCAAGCAGGCCGGCCTCGGTGATCTGCTTGAGCAGGTTCGGGCCGCCCTCGACGAGGATCTTACGATGGCCGCGGGCGGCCAGGGCGTCGACCGCCGCGGCTGGCGTGACCGAGTCCCGCCCGGCCAGTATCACGTCCGCCCGGTCGGCGGCCGCCGCCCGGCGGGCGGCCGGGGCCGCCTGCGTGGTCAGCAGGATCGTCCGGGCCTGGTGGGCCGGGCCGGCCAGCAGGGGCCCGTCGAGGTCCAGGTCGAGTTCCCTGGTGATGACCGCGATTGGCGGCGCGGGCGGCTGCCCTTTGCGCAGCTCCGCCCAGATCCGCCCCTGGTCGGCCAGCCGGTACTTCTCGGCCCTGGCCGTCCCGGCCCCGACCACGATGACGTCGGCGAGGCTGCGCAGGACCGAGAACACCAGGCGGTCGGCGTCGCCGGACAGCCCGCCTGAGCGCCCGTCGAGGGCGGCCGCGCCGTCGACGCTCGCGATCATGTTCGCGCGCACCCACGGCGTCGCGTGGGCGGCCACGGAGGGATACGCGTAGAGCCGGGCCAGGGCGGTCACGGCGGCGGACGCTGCCTGCCCGGTGCCTGGCCCACCGGGCGCGACGGACTCGATCTCGGGTGCCTCTGCGGCTGCGGGAAAGATCTGGCGCACGGCAAGCAGTCAACCAGACCCCGGGAAAAGCACATTAGGCGGTGCCGGAAAAAGGCGATGCCTATCGGCATGAAATGGCCGGCAGGTGGCGCTCAGCCCGTTCCGGCCAATATCTGTGCGTAGCGTTTCGCGTAATCCGGTCCTGGTCCTTTTCACGACCAGATAGTGCAGGATGCGCTGCCAAGGCCGGACGTAAGTGGGAGGGGGGAGCATGATGCAGATCGTGGCCACGGTGATCTGGTGCGGCACCGCATGCTTCGGCCTGTACCTGCTCGGCGTTTGGCTGTCCCACGGCGGCCTGCGCCAGCAGGCCACCAGGATCACGGTGTTCCCGGCTGTCCTGATCTTCGCCCACCCCGTCCTGGCCACCACCGGCCTGTCTTTATGGATCACCTTCTTACTCACCCGCGCGACGGTGTACGCGTGGTGCGGGTTCGGCGTCCTGAGCGGGTCGGCGATGCTCGGCTTCGTGATGCTGACCCGGTGGCTGGTCGGGCGCGGCGGCAGGCATGCCAGGGGAGCCGAGCAGCACTTCCCGGCCAAGGTGGTCGCGATGCACGGCGCCGTTGGCCTGACCACATTCACGCTGGTGCTGATCGCGGCGACGCAGGCTAGCCGGCGCTAGCCGGGCGGGGAGGCAAGGCCGCCTTCCTCGATCCCGCGCAGAACCATGATCGACCGGCCGGCCAGCTCGATGCTGCGCCCGGCCTGGACGGTGATGGCCGGGGCGGCGCCGGTCCCGGCGGTACCCGCGGTACCAGAGCCCGTCCCGGTCGCGGGAGGCCCGGTGAGACCCGCGGTGGTGGCGGTGCTGATCAGCACTTCCCAGCCGGGCCGGTAGCGGCCGTCCGGCAGGGTGAAGCTCACCGGCTCGCGGTTGGCGTTGAACAGCAGCAGGAAACTCTGATCCCGGACGACCTCGCCGCGCGGCCCGGGCTCGGTGATGGCGTCGCCGTTCAAGAAAACCGCGAGCGACCTGGCGTAGCCAGTGTTCCAGTCGCGGTCGGTCATCTGCTGCCCGGCGGGAGTCAGCCAGACGATGTCCTGCAGGCCGCGGCCGGAGGCCGCCTGCCCGCTGAAGAACCTGCGGCGGCGGAACACCGGGTGCGCCCGGCGCAGCTCGGACAGCGCGCAGGTGAAGTCGATCAGATCCTGCTGCTTGCCCGCGACCTCCCAGTCGATCCAGGACATCTCGTTGTCCTGGCAGTAGGCATTGTTGTTGCCCTGCTGAGTCCGGCCCATCTCGTCGCCGGCTAGCAGCATCGGAACGCCCTGCGAGCAGAACAGCGTGACCAGGAAGTTCCGCGCCTGCCTGGCCCGGAGCTCATTGACCGCCGGATCATCCGACGGGCCCTCAGCACCGCAGTTCCATGACCGGTTGTCGTCGGTGCCGTCCCGGCCGTAGTCGCCATTCGCCTCGTTGTGCTTGCGGTCATAGCTGACCAGGTCCCGCAGGGTGAACCCGTCGTGGCAGGTGATGAAGTTCACCGAGGCGACCGGCCGCCGCGCGCTCGTCTCGTACAGGTCGCTCGACCCGGTCAGCCGGGACGCGAACTCGGGCAGCGTGGCCGCCCGGCCCCGCCAGAAGTCGCGCACCGTGTCCCGGTACTTGCCGTTCCATTCCGTCCACAACGGTGGGAAGTGGCCCACCTGGTAGCCGCCCTGGCCCACGTCCCACGGCTCGGCGATGAGCTTGACCTGGGATACCACCGGATCTTGCTGAACCAGGTCGAAGAACGCCGAGAGCCGGTCGACGTCGTGTAGCTCGCGGGCGAGGGCCGCGGCGAGGTCGAACCGGAACCCGTCCACGTGCATGTCCAGAATCCAGTACCGCAGCGAGTCCATGACCAGCTGCAGCGGATGCGGGTTTCGCACGTTGAGGCTGTTGCCGCAGCCGGTGTAGTCCAGGTAGTTCTGCGGGTTACCCGGGGCGAGCTGGTAGTAGGCGGCATTGTCGATGCCGCGGAAGGACAGGGTCGGGCCGAGAGCACCGGACTCAGCCGTGTGGTTGTAGACGACGTCGAGTATCACCTCGATGCCGGCCGCGTGCAGGGCCTTGACCATCGCCTTGAACTCGGCGACCTGGCCGTAGGGGGTGTCCGACGAGGAGTACCGGTTGTCTGGGGCGAAGAACGCGATCGTGTTATAGCCCCAGTAGTTGGTGAGGCCCCGCCGGACCAGTGCCGATTCGGGCACGGACTGATGCACCGGCATCAGCTCGATGGCGGTCACGCCCAGCCGGGTCAGGTGCTCGATGACCGCGGGGTGGGCCAGTCCCGCGTAACTGCCCCGCTGCTCGGCCGGGACCTCCGGATGGCGCACCGTCAGGCCCCGGACATGCGCCTCGTAGATCAGTGTCTCGTGGTACGGCGTGCGCGGCGGCCGGTCGTCGCCCCAGTCGAAGTAGGGATTGATCACCACGTTCCGCGGCATGTAGGAAGCGCTGTCATCGGAGTTCAGCACGGAGGGGCTGCCGTGCTGGTAGGAGAACAGCGCCTGGTGCCAGCTGACCTCCCCGTCGACCGCCTTGCCGTAGGGATCGAGCAGCAGCTTGGCCGGATTGCAGCGGTTGCCGCGCTCCGGCTGGTACGGGCCGTGCACCCGGTACGCGTAGCGCTGGCCCGGCCCCACGCCCGGCAGGTAGCAGTGCCAGACCAGCGCGTCTACCTCGGTGAGCGTGATGCGGGTCTCTTGGCTGTGGCCGTGGGCATCGCCGGTGTCGAACAGGCACAGCTCTACCTGCTCGGCGACCTCAGAGAACAGGGCGAAGTTGGTGCCCGCACCGTCCCAGGTAGCGCCGAGGGGGTAGGGGGTTCCCGGCCAGACGTGCACTCGCAGACACTACCCGCAATCGGTTGCCGGCGACGACCGCGCCACGATGGGGCCCAGATCGAGCCCATCCGGCAAGGTCCCGAACGGGGTTCCCGGGCCGCTGCCGGCTGCGCCAGGATGGAGCCTGGAGGCGCAGAACGCGTCGGCGACGGCGCCCGGAGCGTGCCGCACCAGCAGCGAGGCCTGCAGGGTCGCCGCGACCAGCCCGGCCAGCCTCCTGGCCCGGTGCTGGGCCTCGGTCCCGGCGGCCACGGCCTCCTTCAGCTCACGGCGCAGCCGCGCGGCGGCCGCGTCCAGGCGCCGGTCGGCGTCCGCGGCGAGGTCGATCTCGGCCAGCAGCGCGTCGGCCGAACCGGGGGAGCGGGCGAGCGCGCGGAGCACGTCCAGAGCGGTCACGTTGCCCGAGCCTTCCCAGACGGAATTGAGCGGCGCGTCCCGGTACAGCCGCGGCAGGCCCGATTCCTCGACGTAGCCGTTTCCGCCCAGGCACTCCAGCGCCTCGCCGACGGCCATCGGCGTCCGCTTGCACACCCAGTACTTGGCCGCCGGCAGTGCCAGCCGCAGCAGCGCCAGCTCGCCCGCGTCGCCGCGCGCCGCGCGGTCGGCCGCACCGGCCAGGCGCATGGCCAGTGTGGTGGCCGCCTGGGATTCGAGGGCCAGGTCGGCCAGGACCGAGACCATCAGGGGCTGAGTGGCGAGGGCGGCCCCGAACGCACGCCGGATGCTGGTGTAGTGGATGGCCGTGACGCAGGCCTGCCGGATCGCGGCCGCGCTGCCCAGAACGCAGTCCAGCCTGGTCGCGCTGACCATGTCGATGATGGTCGTCACGCCCCGGCCCGGCTCGCCCACCAGCCAGGCGAACGCCCCGTCGTACTCGACCTCCGACGAGGCGTTGGACCTGTTCCCCAGTTTGTCCTTGAGCCGCTGCAGGCGCATGGAATTGCGGGTGCCGTCCGGCAGCACCCGGGGGAGCAGGAAACAGCTGAGCCCTTCCGGAGCCTGGGCCAGGACCAGGAACAGGTCGCACATCGGCGCCGAGCAGAACCACTTATGGCCGGTGAGCTGGTAGCCGTCACCCGCCGGGACGGCGCGGGTGGTGTTGGCCCGGACGTCGGAGCCGCCCTGCTTCTCGGTCATGGCCATGCCGGCCAGCAGGCCGGCCTTGCCCTCCGGGACGCGCAGCCCCGGGTCGTAGGTCCGCGAGCCGAGCAGCTGCCCGAACCGCTCGGCCAGCCGGGGCTCGTGGCGCAGCGCCGGGACCGCCGCGTAGGTCATGGAGATCGGGCAGCCGTGCCCGGCCTCGGCCTGCGCCCATACGTAGAACTCGGCGGCCCGCGTGACGTGGGCGCCCGGCGTGCCATCGAGCCACGGCGCCGCATGCAGCCCGTGGCCGACTGCGGTCTCCATCAGCTCGTGCCAGGCCGGGTGGAACTCGACCTCGTCGATCCGGTTGCCGCGCGAGTCATGAGTGCGCAGCACCGGGGGATGCTCGTTGGCCAGCCGGGCGAGTTCCTGCGTCTGCGCGGACCCGGCGCGCTGGCCGAGCTGGTGCAGCTCCCGCACCCAGCCCTCCGTGTCGGAGGCCTGCCGGGGCGCCTCCTGCCGCAGCGCCTCGGCCAGGGCCGGATCGTCGGCCACGTCGTATCCGGCCAGCGGCGGGACCTGGTTGAGCACCTCGTGTGTGACATGCGGCGCGGCACGCGACATGAGAACCTCCCTGCTCTCATTTCAGCATTACCCGCCGGTAATAGCGAACCGGCCACCGCGGCGACCCCAAGCCATGATCATCGCGACTTTTCACACGCTCCCGTCGAATAATGTCAGGTATATCCCGGTATGTGGTCAGCGAGCGAGTGAAGAGTGAGAACGATCAAGGAACCGCCGGCGACCCAATGGCCTCAGCCGCCCCGCGGGCCACACCCGCCGCCAGCCCGGCGGCCTGCAGGTATCGCTCGATGATGACGTCGGCCACCTCCGGCGCGGCGCCGAGCGGGGCCGAGACCGCGCTGGCCCCGGCGGCCAGCGAACGCTCGCGGATCTGGTCGGCGAATGCGCCGGGAGCGAGCAGGTAGGTCGCCACGGCGACTCGCCGGGCGCCCGCGCGCAGCAAGCTGGCGACCGCGTCGCCAGGCCGCGGCCCGGCTGCCGACGCGTAGGCCGGGACCACGGCGGCCCAGCCGCTCGCTCGCTGCCACGCCGCAGCCGTCCGGGCGACGGCGGCGTTCGCGGCGGGGCGGCTGGAGCCTGCGGCCGCGAGCACGATCGCCGTGCCGGCCGCGGCCGGAACAGAGGCCTCCGCGAGCCGCCGGTCCAGGGCATGCAGGAGCTCTTGATGCGGCCCGAGCGGCTGGCCGTAACTGATGCGCAGCCCACGCAGCTGGGCACCGGCCTGGCCCAGCACGGCTGGCAGATCGGCGTCGCTGTGGTACGCGGCGGTGAGCAGCAGCGGCAGCACCACGGCGGTGCGGGCGTAACGTTCAGGCTGGTCTGGACAGACCGCCGGGCACAGCGCAGCCAGCGCGTCGGGAACGGACGGCAGGGCATGACTCAGGTAGGCGGCCCGGGCCTGCAAACCGGGCAGCCCGGCGGCCGCCGCCCGGGCCCGCACCAGGCGCATCAGCTCGGAGACGGTGGCCGCTGCCTTGGGGTCGCTGCTGCCGTGCGCCACAGCGATCAGCGGCGGCGGCCAGGCCCGGCGGTGCCCGTCCCGCTCGGGCGCAGCGGTGAGCGCGCCGCCAGCGGCCGCCGTCAGAGGTGGATGCCGCATTCGGTCTTGCCGGTGCCCGCCCAGCGCCCGCTGCGGGCATCGGCGCCGGCCTCTACCCGGGCCGTGCAGGTCGCGCAGCCGACCGACGGGTAGCCGTCGTAGACGAGCGGGTTGAGCAGCACGCCGTTCTCGGCGATGTAGGCCTCGACCTGATCCTGGGTCCAGTCAACGATCGGGTTGACCTTCACCATCTCCCGCCTCGCGTCCCACATCACGGCCCGGGTGTCGCTGCGGGCGTCCGTCTCCTCCTTGCGGACTCCGGTGATCCAGGCGTCGTACGGCTCGAGCGCACGCTCGAGCGGCACCACCTTGCGCAGGTAGCAGCAGAGATCCGGGTTACGGCTGTACAGCCGGGGGCCGAGCTGCTCGTCCTGCTCGGCGACCGTTTGCGTGGGCGTGACGTTGATCACATTGACTGGGAAGACCGCGGACACCGCGTCCCTGGTGCCGATGGTCTCCGCGAAGTGGTAGCCGGTGTCGAGGAAAATGACGTCCATGCCTTCGCGGACCAGGGAAACGAGGTGAATGATCACGGCGTCGGTCATCGACGACGTGATGCAGATCCGGTCACCGAACGTGTCCGTGGCCCAGCGGACCACGTCCTCGGCCGGGGCACCGGCCAGTTTCGCAGCGGCCTGGTTGGCCAGCCTCTCCATGCGGATGGCGTGCTCCTGACGTGCGAGTGCCGTACTGTCAGTGGTCGCCGGTGCCGCTGACCTAGTCTCCTGGCTGCTCACCGGATGGCTCCAGTTCCGGCAAAGCGTAGCCGAAACGACCGCACACAGCTGCGGCAACGCCATTCACCGTCCGCTTCCATAGGCTCCAGGTCTTCCTCGCCGCAGTAGGGGCAATAGAACGGTACTGCCCGTTCTGCCGGGAAAATGTTGAGTGGCGGGGTGCTCACGTGATGTCCACCTCCGGGGCCTTGGCGACCCATGCGGCGAATGTCTCTCCCGGCAGCCTGGTGGACTCAAAGCGGCGCAGCACTCGCTCGACATAGTCGGGCAGCTGCTCGGCGGTGGTCTTCAGACCTCTAACCTTCCGGCCGAAGCCTGAGCTTTCGCCGTCTCCGCCATCCAGGCTTCCTCCGAGGTGCACCTGGAATCCCTCCACCTGTTCGCCGCTGGGCAGGGTGATCAGCGTTCCCTTCAGGCCGATGTCAGCCGTCTGGATCCGTGCGCACGAGTTAGGGCAGCCATTGACGTTGATGGTGATCGGCTCGGGGAAGCCGGGCAGCCGCCGCTCGAGCTCGGTGATCAGGTCCGACGCCCGCTGCTTGGTCTCCACGATCGCGAGCTTGCAGAACTCGATGCCGGTGCAGGCCATCGTGTGCCGCCGGAACCCGCTCGGGGTGACCGGGAGGTCCGCGGCGGCCAGTTCGGCGGCCAGCGCGCCGGTCCGGGCCCCGGGAACGTCCAGGATCACCATCTTCTGCTCGGTTGTGGTCCTGACCCGCCCGCTGCCGTATTCCATGGCGAGCTTGGCCACCAGGTCCAGCGAGTCCGCCGACATGCGGCCCACCCGCGGGGCGAAACCGACGTAGTACCTTCCGTCCCGCTGCTGGTGGATGCCCACGTGGTCGCGCTGCCCGCTGCCCGGGGCTATCGGTGCCGGCCCGTCCGCCAGCCGGTAGCCCAGGTAGTCGCGCTCCAGCACCTCGCGGAACCGTTCGGGACCCCAGTCAGCCATCAGGAACTTCAGCCGGGCACGGTGCCGCAGTCTCCGGTAGCCGTAGTCGCGGAAGATCGACGTGACCCCGGCCCAGACCTCAGGAACCTGGTCCGGCCGGACGAACGCGCCCAGCCTCTTGCCGATCATGGGGTTGGTGGAGAGGCCCCCGCCGACCCACAGGTCGTAGCCGGGGGCGCCGTCCGGGCCGACCACGCCGACGAACGCGATGTCGTTGATCTCGTGGATCGTGCACTGCACGGCGCAGCCGCTCATCGCGGACTTGTACTTGCGTGGCAGGTTGGAGAACGCGGGGTCGCCGACATAGCGCGCGGCGGTCTGCCGGATCTCCGCCGTCGCGTCGATGATTTCCTCGGCGTCGATGCCCGCCAGCGGGCATCCCAGGATCACCCGGGGTGTGTCGCCGCAGGCCTCGGTGGTGGAGAGCCCGACGGACTCGAGCGCCTCCCAGATCTGCGGCACGTCCTCGATCTGGATCCAGTGCAGCTGGATGTTCTGGCGGTCGGTCACGTCGGCCGTGCCCCTGGCGAACCGCCGCGAGATGTCGGCTACCGTGGCGAGCTGCTCGCTGCTGAGCTGGCCTCCGTCGATGCGGACGCGCAGCATGAAGAACCTGTCGTCCAGTTCCTCGGGCTCCAGGGTCGCGGTCTTCCCGCCGCTGATGCCCTGCTTGCGCTGGGTGTACAGGCCAAACCAGCGGAATCGCCCACGCAGGTCGGCTGGATCGATCGAGTCGAAGCCCTGCTTCGAATAGATGTTGATGATCCGGTCGCGGACGTTCAGGCCGTCGTCATTCTTCTTAAGCTCTTCGTTCTTGTTCAGTGGCTCGTGGTAGCCAAGTGCCCACTGTCCGTCGCCACGACCCTGGCGGCGGCTTCGCTGGCTCCGGGCATCAGCCTGCCCGGCGGCGCTCTGGCTATCTATCGTGCTGCTCGGCGCGGGCATGTAGTGCGTCCCTTCGGTCACGGGGCGCGTGCCGGCTTATCGCGGAGGGCAGCCTGCGGGGGCTATTACACCTCGACCGTTGTCGAGGGGCGCTGCTCGCGGCACGCGCCCGTCAGGAATGACGGGCTGAGGTCAGCGGCCGCGGGAGACACAGCGCGCTCCCGATCCGAAGGAAATCAACGTGCCTGCGTATGACGAGCAGGGGGTCGGCGGCGGTCAGCCCCGGGAGCCGACGCACCCCGCGGGGCGTCCGGCTGGCTCGCACGAGAGCCCGGGCCGCACGGCTACCCGGCTGCGGAGACAAATCGCTCGCTCCCATGTGTCACCTCAACGGCGCGGCAGTCACACCTATTCCACCTGGCCGACCTCAGCCTTGCCGGATCCAGCCGAGCCTTGGCTCGGTCACCGGGTCCGGCTCCAGATGCTGGCAGTCACACCAGGTTCCGCCCGGGCACTTTTCATGGTGCTGCTGGCGGCACGACGAGCAGATCATAACGTCATTGTCTCGCGCCACTGAATAACCGGCCGCGGCAGCCCGGGCGGCGGCGCGCACACCCGGCCAGCCGGGCACCCGCCGTCGAACCGCCGGTCAGGCGGCGTTCGCCCGGCGCATCCGGCGGCGCCGCTCGGCCGAACGCTCGTCCTCGTTGAGCCCGCCCCAGGTGCCGTACTTCTCCGGGCGGCTCACGGCGTAGCTCAGGCACTCGGCCCTCACCGGGCATGCGGCGCACACGGCCTTGGCCTTACGCTCGCGGATGTCACGCTCGGGCTGGCGCTCGCCATCGGGACCGAAGAAGAGCACAACGTCCTTACCGCGGCACGCAGCGTCGTCTTGCCAGCCCCAGCTCGGCCGCGGAATCAGCACCGCCTGACGGCGTACCTCAGACATGGATAACTCTCCTCAACCAGCTCACCGTGTAGTTCCTCGCCTAGCGGAGCGTCCGGCTCACTGGACACACAAAACTCGCGTGATGCGGCATTCGCCCCGTCGCAAGATGAAACGCATTACGTCGCCGTGGTGTTCCCGCGAGCATGGGGCCATCGCCGGATGCGCGTAGCGGCGGCCGTCCGGCCGACCGTCAGCGAGCCGAAGCATCATCATGCCACCAGCCCTCGTACTCGTGCAGGCGGGATATGGAAACTGGCCGGGCGTTCCAGCCGGCCGGCCATGACTGGCCCATGGCAACTGCTGACGAACTAGACAAAGCCGATGGTTCAGCGTAACCATGGGCACCATGTCCGCATCGGATGCTGCCCCGTTGCCCCGTCTGGGCGAGGTCTTCTTTGACGTCCGGGGCAATTCCCGGAGCATGCGGCTGAGCTGGTACGCGGACACCGGCGTGGCGGTCCTGAGCATCTGGCAGGGCGGGATGTGCACCGGCACGTTCCGGCTGGCCATCGGTGATCTGCCGAGGCTGGTCGAGACGCTGCAGCGCGGCCCAGACGGGGGCCAGGCCGAATGGGACTCTCAGGCACCTGGCCAGGCCATGGCCGACCCCCTGATGGAGTCCACCGCGCAGGTCCGGTCCATGGAGCCGCTGCCCGGCCAGCCACTGCCCGGCCAGGGGCAGCCGGATCTGTCGGCTGAGCCGGGGGATTACCTGACTGGGGCACGTGAGTACCCGGACCACCGGGCCGGGCCCCCGGAATACCCGGCCGAACCTCCGGACCACCGGGCCGGGCCTCCCGAATACCGGCCCGAACCCCCCGAGTACCGGTCCGAGCCGCCGGACGATCTCAGGACCGGGCCGGCGCGGTACCGGGCCGCGGCCGAGGATTACCTGGCCGGGCCGCCCGACCAGGCCGGGACGCGTGAGTACCTCGCGCCGCCACCCGACCGCCGAGCCGAGCCCCCGGACCTCCCGGCCGGGCCGCCCAAGTACGGGGCCGGGCTCCCGGAATACCAGCCCGGGCCGCCAGACCACCGGGCCGGGCCCCCCGAGTACCCGCCCGGGCCGCCCGATTATGGGGCCGGGTCCCCGCAGTACCAACCCGGGCCTTCAGACCACCGGGCCGGACCGCCGGACCTCCCGGCCGGGCCGCCCGGGTACCCGGCCGAACCGGCGGAGTACCAGCCTGGGCCGCGAGGCCACCGGGCCGGACCCCCAGGCCACCGGGGCGGACCCTCAGACCACCGGGCTGGGCCGCCGGAGTACCCGGCCGAGCCGCCGGACCACCGGGCCGGACCGCCGGACCACCGGGCCGAGCCGCCGGACCACCGGGCCGGACCGCCGGAGTACCCGGCCGGACCGCCCGAGTACGGGGCCGGGCTCCCGGAATACCAGCCCGGCCCGCCGGACCACCCGGCCGGACCGCCCGCGTATCAGCCCAAGCCGCGAGGCTACCGGGGTGGACCGCTGGACCTCCCGGCCGAGCCCCCCGAGTACCGGGGCGGGCCCTCGGAATACCAGGCTGGACCACCGCGCCCCCGGGCCGAATACCCGGCCGACCTGCCATCGGCCGGAGGTGCAGAGCCGGCTGGCTACGGCAGCGCGATCTA
>Ga0335073_10003893_pt1 | contig 20820 bp, 18 predicted proteins | sample Lox_Sample_22_FD_207093 | JGI IMG/M metagenome (GOLD analysis project Ga0335073, IMG submission 207093) | Soil microbial communities from Loxahatchee National Wildlife Refuge, Florida, United States - Lox_Sample_2.2 | ecosystem: Environmental > Terrestrial > Soil > Wetlands | place: USA...
GCCTACACCGCTCGCCTGAAAAGGTACACACCGAGCGCGATCAGCACGATCGAGGGTGTCGTGGCCGTGAGGACGGGGCTCACATTGAGCAGCAAGCCCAGGTAGCTCGTGATCTGCTGGACCAGGGTGAAGATGATGCCGATCATCGTCCCGATCATCATCCGCTGTCCCATGCCCCGGGTGCGCAGCGACCCGAATGCGAAGGGAAGGGCGATGAGTATCATGGCCGCCATCGCCAGCGGCAGATCGATCTTTGCCCACAGCTCCTGAGCATAGCGGGCCGCGGGCTGATGCCGTCGCTCGAGATCGCGGACGTAGCGGTACAAATCGAGCGGCCGCATGCTGTCGGCGGGCAGCGTGAGGAGCGACACCTGCGCGGGTCGCAAGAAGGAATGCCAGAGCAGAGTGGCAAGCTGTTCGGTGTCGATCTGCGTGCCGCTGAATCGCTTTCTCGACACTCGCTCCAGGAGCCAGGTGCCATCCGCGCGGACTTCGGCCCGGGCCGCCTGGATCACGCCCCGCACTTCGCCGCCGGCGGAAAATTCATAGAGGTAGATGTCCACCGGAATGTTGGCATCTGCGAATCCTCGCACGTTGAGGAACTGATGGTCGCCCGCGGCCCAGAAGCTGTTGCTGCCGCGCACGGCGCCGAACGAAGCGAGCCGGGAGTCCCGCTCGCTCTGTGCCAGCTGCTGGGCGGGCGGGATCACGAACTGCGCCAGAACGAACAGCGCGACCAGGATGGCCAGCGCCAGTTTGAACACGGCGCCGACGATGAGGTTCGGGGAGATGCCGCTGGCACGCATCACCGTCAGCTCGGCGCGCGTCGCCAGAGCACCCAGAGCGAACAGGCAGGCGAATAACATGGCGGCGGGCATGAGCTCGAGCAGACGGGCGGGCGCCGTCAGCAGCACGTAGACACAGGCGTCGATCAGCCGATAGCTCCCCTTGCCGACGTCGTGAAGCTGATTGACGAGCTCGAGCAGGCTGAACAGGATGGTGAGGCCGGCCGACACCAGCAGCAGCGCTTTCAGCGTGGCGATCGCGATATAACGCTCGAGCCGGGTCATGAGGCCTCGAGGCAGGCCTCTAAGGAGGTTCACGTGACCATCCCGTCGGCACCGGCTTACGCCCCGCTGCCCCAGCCTCGCCAGCCGCCCTTGCCTCGCCAGCCGCCCTGGCCTCGCCACGGCAGGGCAAGCTGCGGCTCGAGCAGCGCGAAGATCAGCACCAGGGCGAGCGCGGCCGGCGCAATCCACAAGCCGGGAAAGGCGGGCAGGACCCCGATCTGCACCCAGGTTCGCGCCGACTCGTAGAGCAGGTAGAAGCCTGCGTAAATCAGGATTGCGATACCGACCTTGGCGTTTCGGTGTTGCCGAGGATGCGCGCGCGACAGCGGCACGCCCAGCAAGCCCAGCAGCAGCGTCGTAACCGAGGTGGACTCGCGCCACTGGAGCTCCGCGATGTCGGGCGCGGCATCGGAGGAGCTCAGGCGAGCCGTGCTGGCAGCGATCGCGCTGTAGTCGGGCGGGTGGGGGGACGGACTGACAAGGTGCAGATTGAGGTCCTGCGCGTTGAGCACGACCTCGCTGGCGCTGCCATCGACGTCGAGGTCATAGACGTGAGCCCCTGACAGATGGAACCGCGGGCCCCCCTCGGCGGGCGAGAGCTGCTCGATCGACACCGCATAGATGATGCGAGTGCCGCCGCCGGGCAGCCTCAGCTGGACGAAAACGCCGCCGGCCGGCGCCGCCGGGCCCTCGCGCCGCTCGATGTAGATCGTGCGCTCGCCTTTGCCGGTGACATAGAACGTGCCGGCCTGCATGTTGTTCGAGTTGAGCGAGCTCTCAGCGACGCTCGCGAGCTCGTGCGATCGAGTGTACGCCCACGGTCTTGCGACGAGGGACAAACCGGCGACGATCACGGCCGTGCACAGCGACAGACCGAAAACGATTTCCATCGTTTCGGCCGAGGTCCAGCCGAGTGCGAACAGAGCCGTCATTTCGGAGTCGACATACAGCCGGCCGAGGGCCATGACGACGGACAGGTAGAGCGATATGGGAATCAGCATCTCGAGCGCAATCAGGGTCTGCAGACCGATCACCTGGACGATCATGCTCGTCGGCAAGAGCCCGTTCACCGCATCCGACAAGAAGCCGGCGGCGCCATAGCTCATGAACAGCACGCAAAGCACCGTCAACATGACCGCAAACGGCCGGAGGATCTCGAGCAGCAGGTAGCGTCTGATAATCATGCCAGGTGCCAATCCGTGCTAAGGTTAAACTCCCGCTGCCGAAATGTATGCACAGTCCATCGTCCGAAGTCTTGGATCGGGGGCAGAGCGCCATCGGACCCGAAGACGCCCTGCGCAGAGTGGCGATTTTCCGCCACAACCTCTTCAGGACCTCGGAGCCGTTCATCACCGAACAGGCGCGGCACCTGCGCCGCTACCGGCCGCTGTTCTTGGGGCGCAAGCGTTTCGGCCCGCCTCCCGACGGAGCAGGCTCCCTCGCGCTCGAGGACCTTTACCGCAGCTTCACGCTCCCCCGCATCGGCTGGCAGATGCTCAGCGGCGATGTGCAGCCGTACGTGCGTCTGTTGGCGCCGCAACGGCCGTCTCTGATCCATGCGCACTTTGGCATCGAAGGCGTCTCGGCGCTTGGGCTGGCGAGGCATCTCGGGATACCGCTCGTGACCACGTTCCATGGTTTTGATGCCACCCTCAAGACGCACGCGATGTTCGCCTCGCCCGCGTGGTTTCGCTATCCGTTGCTGCGGCGAAGATTGGCGCGCGAGGGCCGCCTGTTTCTCTGCGCCTCCTCGTTCATCCGCCAAAGACTCCTGGAGACGGGTTTTCCCGAGTCGCGCACGCACACTCACTACATCGGCGTGGACTGCCGGACCATCCGGCCGCGCGGGGACTTCGAGGAGGAGCTGCTGATCCTGCACGTTGCGCGTCTCGTGGAGGTCAAGGGAGCCCGCTACCTTCTGCGCGCCTTTGCGAAAGTAGCGCGGACTTACCACCCGGTGCGGCTCCAGATCATCGGCGATGGCCCATTGAGACGGCCGCTCCGCGCGCTCGCAGCCTCGCTGGGCGTGGCAGACCGCGTCGAGTTTCTCGGCGCCCTTCCCCATGCGCAGGTGCTTGCCTCGATGCGCAAAGCCGCGATGCTGGTGCTGCCCGGGATTCGCACCCGCACCGGGCGCGAAGAAGGACTGGGCATGGTGCTGCTGGAAGCCGCCGCCACCGGCGTACCCCTGATCGGATCCCGGGTCGGCGGGATTCCGGAATGCATCGTGGATGGGAAGAGCGGCTTCCTGGTCCCGGAGCGCGATGATGAAGCGCTCGCCCGAAGGATGGCGGAGTTGCTCGAGGACCCCGCGAGACGGCAGCGCATGGGCGCGGCGGGCCGTGCGCTGGTCGAGGATCGATTCGACATTGACCGGCAAACGGCAGCGCTCGAGAATTTCTATGACTCCGTCCTGGCACGATGAGATGGCGGCATGAGCTCGCGCCAGGCCTGCAATGCCGTGGTCGTGGCGCATCCGGACGATGAGGCGCTCTGGTTGAGCTCCGTCCTCGCCTCGGCCGCGCGAGTCGTGTTTGGTTTCGGCGCCGTCTTTGAGCGGCCCGGCCGTTCCGAGGCGCGCCGGCGCGCCGTCGCCGCGTTGCCGCTGAACGGAATCGTCAACCTGGAGATTCCTGAAAGCGGGGTGGACTGGAAGTCCTATCAGAGAGAGCCCGAGCTGACCCCGCTCGGCATCAAGATCGCTGAATCGTCGGTGCGGGAACGTTATGAATCCAACTACGCAAGGCTCCGTGACGGTCTTCGCGCATCGCTGATGGGATGCGCCGATGTCTACACCCACAACCCGTGGGGCGAGTATGGACATCCCGAGCACATTCAAGTCTATCGTGCGGTCACTGCCCTGCAGGAGGAGCTGGGCTATAAAGTCTGGTTTTCAAACTATGTGAGCGCCCGAAACTGGACTTTCGTCAGGGGTCTTGCCGGGCGCCTGAGCTGGGCGCAACGCGCCGTGGTCAGACCGGACTTGGGTCTCGCTCGCGCCTTGAGGGCGATCTACCGGCATTACGGCGCCTGGACGTATCCGTCGGCCCATCGCTGGCCCGCACACGAGGTGATGTACAGCCAGCCGACGCGGAGCAGCAGCGCCGAGCTTCGACACCCGTTCACGAGCGAATGGCTTCTGGACGTCACCAGACTGCGCTGCTGGTCGCCGCCGTGGCGCGATCCCAGGCGCCGCCTCGAGCCTGTGCACGAGCGGCGCGATCGTGCGCTGCCGCCCTGATGGGCGAAGTCTGCACCGCGCTCAGGGCACGAGGGAGCCGGTTGGCTTCGTGACGATGTGTACCTGTCGGGTGCCGTTGTCCGAGTAAGCTTGCAGCCTGCCGTCCCGGACGTGGTACAGGAACATCGGTGCGCGCATCTCCAGGCCGTTGCCCGCCGAAATCTGCGGATGACCGCGCAGACGGACGGTTGCCTGTTTCGCCTCATAGGTGATTTCCTCTGCCTGACCATGGTCGGCCGGCTCGGAATCGGCGCGCCGCTGTTCGAAGCGCACCGGGGAGCCGGTCGCCACGATCTGCTCGAGCGCACCGTCCCGATACTCGAGAATGGCCTGATCCGCCCAAAGCGAGCCGCGCTGCTCCGAGGTGATCGTCACCCGGCCCGTGAAGGTCCAGCGGCTGTTTTTCGAGTCCACGTCCGTGGCATGGGCCCTCTCGGCCGTGATCCGGGTACCGCCCTGAGTAACGCTGATCGTCGTGAAGTCCGCCGTATTGGTCGTATCATCGATGCTCGCAACCACGGAGTCGATGACGATGGGCACTCTGGAGGCCGGGGGCGGCTGCGCCGCGACAGTGCCTGCCATGAGCGAGGCGCCTGCAACGATCGAGGCGCCTGCAACGATCCGCGCGACTCGATGGCGAGGCTCGATGGATGGCGCGTCGCTGCCTTCAGAGAAGTGGATCATAGAATTGCTGCCGAACGCGCGCGATGACACCCGGAACCCATAGATGACGCAAAAGCAAACCGCCGTAACAGCTCATGTTCCCACCAGGCGAACGACGGAAATAGAGGAAATCACCAATCTCTATCTCATCCATCCGCTGGCCAGTCGGCTCGTCCCGATTTTCGCCCGGTTGCACGTCACGCCCAATGCCGTATCGATCGTGGGCATGTTGTTCGGCATTCTTTCAGCCTTCGCATACTACCGCTACTGGGACCCGCGATTCGCGATCGCCGGCTTCGCCCTGATGATCGCCTGGCACGTCATGGACGGAGCGGATGGCCAGCTCGCGCGCTATACGCAGTCCTACTCGTACTTCGGCAAGATGCTCGATGGGATTGCCGACCATGTCACCTTCCTCGCCGTATACGCCGCTCTTGCCGTGACCTCGAGCCGCCGGCATGGCAACTGGGTCTACGCACTGGCCGCAATCTCAGCCGTGTTCCATGCGATCCAATCGGCAAGCTACGAAACGGAGCGGCAGGAATACGAATATCTGGGATGGGGCAAAAAGCCGCAGGAACCGCCGCCTCGCAATGGCGGCGCTCGCGGCCGGGGCGGCCCCGGCGCCGTCCGCCGGCTATTGGATTTTCTTGATCGGCTGTTCTTCCTCGGCCTTAGCTTTCCCACCGCAGGAATCAATGGCAAATTCCGCCAGACCATGGCCGAAGCCCTGCAAAGCGACCCTGCAAAGGCCGTGCTGGTACGCCAGCATTATCGCGAGACGCTCGCGCCACAGATTCGAAGCTGGTCGATCCTGTCGGCCAACTATCGCACCCTCGGCATTTTCCTATCCGCCCTCTTCAAGGCGCCCGAGTATTACTTCGGATTCGAGATCGTGGGATTGAGCGTGGTATTGGCTGTGCTCATCCGGCGGCTGAACTCCGCTCACGAGGTACTGCGGAGCGACTTGCATTTGGCATTCTCAGGCAGCGCATGACAGGTGCCCGGCTTGAGCTATGATGTCATCGACTCGGCATGGGAGGTCCTCTGGCTACGTCGTCTTGGTTGCGGTCGACCGCTCGATCCGCGCTCGCTTCCCGTGGCGGGCATGCCGGCCGCCTGATCGGACCATGATGGCAGGCCGGAGCGCCGTGTGGGGTGTCGTGCTGGCGGTTGCGCTGCTGACCCTGGGGTCGGCCCGCCCCGCGCATGCGCAGGCGACCGCCTACCTGCCGCTCAACCTCGAGCCTGAAATGGAACGGCAGGTCGAGCGCGTGCTCATCCTGGCCGACGAGCCGATCTTGAAGCGTCCCTACTCGGTCGAGTTGGTGAAGCTGGCGTTGCCGCAGGCCTGTCAAGTCGACCGCGTGCTCTGCCAGCGCGTGACGCGCTACCTGGAGCGTTATTCGCGCGATTACGCGCTGACCCACGCCAGCATCACGGCCTCCTACACGCACAACGGTGCCGGCGATGTCGTACCTGACGAGTATGGCCTGCCGGAGAACAGCCACTACGACCTGTCGATCGCCGCTTTCGTACAGCCGAGCGACTATCTCCTGGCGAGCGCCGGTGGGATCAGCTACAGCGGGCGGACGGTACCGACCGGCTCGATGCTGACCTTCGGCACCAGCTGGGCGCAGATCGACGTCGGCTGGCGCCCTCACTGGCTCTCGCCGCTCACCGATACCAGTGCGCTCATTTCCACCGAGGCGCCGACGACGCCGTCGATCACGCTCTCGAACTGGGAACCGCTGACGCGCCTGGGGTTCCAGTACGAGTTCTTCCTGACCAAACTAAGCTCCCAGCCCATCCTCTACAATGGCGTCGAGCAGGTGGGCCAGCCGAGGCTGTTCGGCAGCCAGTTTTCCATCGAGCCATTTCCCGGCTGGTCGGTGGGCATCAACCGCGTTCTGGAGTTCGGCGGCGGCGCAGGTCTGCCCGCTTCCGCCTCGTTTGTGTTGCGCGACTTCTTCAAGCCGAGCGGCCTGTCGCAGAACCAAGGCAACCAGCAGGCCTCGTATGTCACGCGCTTCATATCACCGACGCGCGTGCCCTTCGCCCTGTATTTTCAGTATGCGGGCGAGGACACCGAGCTCGGCGGCGCCTTCCTGCTCGGTAGCCCGATGATGTCCGGCGGCATCGATTTTCCGCGTGTCCTGCGGCATTTCGACGTCACCTACGAGATCTCCGAGTGGTCCAACATCTGGTACGTGCACAACATCTTTCTCTACGGTACGACCCAGGACCAACTGGTGCTCGGCGCCTGGGGCGCCGATCAGCGTAATTTCAACGACGGCGTGGGTGCTCGCAGCCAGATGCTGCGTATCGGCTGGTCGCCGCCCTTCGGTGGCTATCTCGAAGAGAAAGTGCGCCTGCTCACCAACCAGAACTACTTCGGTGGCGACAACCGCGAATACGATCCGGCCGACAAGGCCTACCCGTATCACCACTATATCGATGTGTCCGTGCGCTACACCCGCCCTTGGAAAGGGCTGACCCTCGGCGGCGAGGCGGAGGGCGGCCATGACGTTTTTGGCAAGAACTTCGAACGCCTGTCCGGCTTCGTTCGCTACGGCGGCGATTCGCACACGCGTGATGAGGTCGACGACGATACCGACAATGAGGATCAGACCCGTGCGGCCAAGCCGCCGCAGGGCGCCCAGTGGTTCGTGGATGTCGGCGCCAACGTCAACCGGGTGATCACTGCCATGGCGCCGCTGCTCTCGCAAGCCAGCAGCCCCGACGCTGGCGCGCACTTCGCGCTGGGCGGTCGCCGGGCCGTTTCCGAGCACAACGACTTGGGCGCCCGTGTCGAGTACGACGGGGGGGTCGACGGTCATTACCTGATCGGCTTCCGTGCCCTTGACTGGCGCTATCGCTTCGACAATCCCTTGGCGCTCGGGCTGTTCGTGGGTGCCGCGCGCTACAGCACCATCACCCCGGCCGCCTCGCTCTACGCCGGAGTCGGCGTGCAGTGGCGCGATATCTGGCGGCACTGGGACCTCGACTTGGACGGTCGCTACGGGGATAACCTGGCGCGCGATCACGTGCTCGCCTCGGATTTCCAGGGTACACGGCCCGAAACCTTCTACAGGATCCAGTCGCTCGCCCTGTATCTCTCGCGGCATTTCTGACGCGGGCCGCCCGCGCACGAGGGTCCGCGAGGAGGCTGGCCTGAGGCTCGCCTGAGACGAAATCTCAAAGTTGCTGATCGGAAATGACTGTGCTCCTGCCGATGTGTGCCGGCTCTGCCGGCTCCATGGCTATTTGCGGCAAGACGCGGCTGACCAAGGCGCTATACAACTGGGTATGGCGGTGCGCCCGCACATGGTCGGGATCGATGAGCGCGACGTAGGGCTTGCTGCGCACCGAGGCATACCAGTGCACGACCAGCGTTTGCGGCCGCAGCGCGAGATCCAGGTCGATTGGCCCGCTTCGAAACCAATGAGTCGAAATCTCCGGCGCCAGTGGATAGAAGACACCTGGTTCATGAATGACCAGTTCAACGCCGGAGAATTGCCCGACGAGACTCTGCAGCAGATCCGGCCCCAGCGCGTACGGCTGGCTCCGGCGCGCCGGCGGCAGCGCCGCCATGGCCATCAAATCGGCGGCGAACAGCGGCGCGCCCGCCGGGCCGCCCATCACCGCGCCGTTGATGCCCTTGAAATACCAGTGCTCCACGTGCCGGAAGCCGCGCCAGCCGCCAGGACACACGCGCAAGCCGGAGCGCAGCACATCGAGCGCCAAATACTTTGCCCACACCGTCCAGGAGCGCGAACTGCGCACCCAATGCGGCCACACGATATATTCCGTGCCGATGAATTGCGGCGCGTCCAGAAGCGGGCGGAGCGAGGCCACGGTGATGGTGTCGAGGTCGAGATAAATGCCGCCCTGCAGATAGAGTATCGCCGCGCGCAGCACGTCGGAGCGCTGCGCCGGACTTGCCAGGTTTGCATCAATGTCGGCGAGCACGCCGGCAAGGCCGAGCCTCGCGCCCGCCTCAGCCAGCAAGTCGCGCGCGTCGATTCGCTCGAGGCGTATCCCAGCCGTGCTCCGCAGCGCGGTGAGCACTGCGCCTTCCTCGAGCTCATCGGTATGGTGAAGCACCACCTCGTCCATGCCGCCCTGCGCCGCCGCCGAGAGCAGGGCAAAGGCGTAGGCCCAGCTCAGCTGCGGGCCGATCCAGCAGAAATGCGCGCGCGCGGGAATGGACATGATGCCGAGGATAATCCTGTTGCGGATCTGACTGCGCTTGCCGGCGTAGCCGTTGATTCCTTATGACACTCGATTCCTCGCCCGGCCGGAGTCGGCCGACCCCAGAGCCTCGCGGGCTACCCTGCCGGGCGCGAGCCGAGCGCCCGGTTTGCCCCAGGCGCAGCGCCGTGTTGCTTCAAGTGATCGCCAAGACGTTTGCCTTGAGCTGTTGCAAACAGACTTCGCGCTGAGTCGTCAATATCGCCTTCAATCGCGAGGCCCCATCCGCAAGCAGCTCATCCCTCGTGGGGGGTGATGGATCTTTCTGCGTGGTTTGGCGGCAAAACCCCTCGGCAATCAGCGAACCCGCGCGCACGTCGATGAGCCGCACCTTGAATCCGGAATCCACGGCATAGTGGCTCCAATCGGCGGGGAAATACCTGAATTGACTGCCCATGGATTGCACGTCCAGCAAAAGGTCCGCACCGCGCGCTGCACTCGCCATCTTGCTCACGTCGGTGGTGTCGATCACGACGCGTGCGGGAACCGCGGCAACGACGCTATACTGCGTTTCGGCTTCGCTCAGTAGGTTCTGGCCGAGTATCGGCGCAGGATCCTCGATGTTGTTCTTTTCGACGATGCTGTTGCCGGCTTCGATCATCGCGGCTGCACCGATCAAACCGAACGCTGCTTTTCCCGCTGTCATGGCAACGAAATCGGCGCGCGGTCGACTCGTCAATGCGACTGTCTTGCCGCGCCACTCTTTGGTCCGTTCGACGCCTACGGAAACGTTTCGTGTCGAAACGCAGCCGGCCAGAAGCGCGCCCAGCATCAATCCCAAAAATCCAATTTTCATTGTTGATCTCCCTGAAATTATCTATTTTCCGAGGACTCGTCGCCCTGCCTCAGATCGACGAGCAGCGGATCGGATTCAGCAGGTATCATTTTATAACTTTTGCGCTGCGAACGCTGCCAATGACACTCACAGATGCGCGAGCAACTCGCAAAATTTCGCGGCCGCGATCGGACGCGCTGTGAGTCCTTGAGCATGCCGCCGCGACCCTTTGTCCGTTCCGCACCGAGCAAGGTTGATAAGCGCCGCAGGGTCGATATTCGACTGACCCACATGGCGGCCGCGGATGCCCTTTGGTGGGATGCGCGACTCGGACCGAAGCACGCATCGATGGCCTCGCGCGCGGACCGCTATTGGTCCTGGTCGGTGTTGTTGCCGCTGTGCCATCTCGTGCAGCGGGCCAAGCGTCGCTATTGCCGGCCTCTGGTGATCTGGGCGCGGACCGACAGCGGACGTTTCCTGCGGGTGGGAATGTTGATCGTGATCGAGGCCTACCCGTACCTCGATATCGAGCATCCCGCCGAATCACATTTCGTATGGTTCATGAGCGCAGCGGATGCGGGTGTGCTCACGACGGAGTTCGGTATGTCGAACCCGCCCGCGTTGGGACGCGTGCTCCTGGATAGCGCCATCGTACTGAGCCAAAACGCGGGGCTTGCCGGACGAATCGGCTTGCACGCCGCGTCAGCCGGCGGCGATGGTCTGCTCGCGCTCTATGACCGGCTTGGCCTCATCCGCCTGCCCGGGACAGCGGCGCTGCCGGCGTCGGTCCGCAGGCCCAATGATGGGCGCTTTTTCTATGCGGACGAGCCGCTGGCCGAAGCGCTCGCGGCGGCCCTTGACGCGAGTCGCTAGGTGCGAATCACGAAGCGGCGTATAGTAATATCATGCATGTGCCAGTAGGTAGATTTTATGAGTGAATTCATGCGGTTGGACGCCAAGGCACCGGCCACGCTGGGGGCCGTGGTCGAGGCCGTGACGCGTCTTAGCACCCTGGGCGAAGCGAAGATTCTGGAGCTCGTGTCCGCCGGGAAGATTGCGGAGTTGTTCCCCTTTAGCACCGCCCGCCGCGACCAGCCAATCCCGTCCGATACCCTGGCGGAGGAAGAGCTCGTGCAGGCGTCCCCGGCGCCCTTGAATCGCAAGGAGCGCGACGCCCTGATCGAGTCGAGTTTGCCGGCGAGCGCGCCGAAGAAAAGCCGGCCGCGGTCGGCGTCAAAGCGCTAGGTTGCGCCTGCCTGGGGAGAAGCGTTTCTCCGCCTGGCCCGAGGACTTCGCGAGCGGCGTCGGGCGCGGATTGCGTTGGCCCGCATGTACGGCACGCCGATGGGTGCTCGGTGGGTGGAGTCGCGCGTTTCCGCGAAACGTCTTCGTTGATTGAGGACGCGCGATGGCGGTCTACTTTCTCCGTGCCAGGCATGTCTCGAGAGGCAAGGGCGCTCGCGTCACGAGGGCCTTGGAGATCGAGCGGCTGCCCGATCTCACCGGCTGGCGGCGCAGAATTGCGCAACTGACTAGCGAGAGCACCCGTGGAACGAACCTATCTTTTCGTCCCGCCTGAAGAGAAGTCCGAGGTGCAGACGCTGGGTGCCCGCTGGGATGCGGACTCCAAGCGCTGGTATATCGATGCGAGCGATGAGTCAGCGCGATTCTCGAGATGGCTCTGCGCGGCCCCGCAAGATGACGAATCGGCCGGGCACGATGCCGAGCTCATCATCGCCTCGACGCAAGGCCATGTCGCTGCCGCCGTGACCTCCTGCCAGCGATGTCATGCCGGCATCGAGGTCATCTGCATTCATTGCGACAGCGGCATCGTATCAGGCGAGCCGCTGACCCGGTTCACCGTCTCGGACATCTGGGCCATGGATGAGGCGCTCGCTCGGCAGCTTCGGCCCTGGCCCCATTATCGAAGAGTCGACGGCACGGACGGCGCAGCGGGTTACTTCGCCAACCACTGTCCCCGCTGCGGCTCACCGCAGGACGACATGTACCTTCATTCAGAGCCGGACGAGCCTTTTTTCAACATTCCCCGTGCGGCACCCGGTACCATCAAGCTCACCGCGCTCGCCGGAACGATCCGGCTGAGCGGCGATGAGCACTTCGAGGTGGACTGAGGCCGCGCCCGGAGCGCCCCAGCGATCGCGGCCTCGGATCGTTCACTGACCAGTGTTCCGCGAATACTCGACCCACTCATCCCAGGCAGCCGCCGAATCGGTGCACGGGTCGGTGTCATCTTGCGAGGCAGCGGGCCAGATCAGTCCCGACTCCTCCATTCGCTTCAGAAGATCGCGGCGTTGCCGAGCCAGAATTCGGAAACGGCGGCGCCGATACGGCGTGACAACGGACACGTCCAGCACCACGGCTGCAAGATTGGCAATGAAAGTGTCCGGCGCCGACGCCAGCGCTTTCAGCCGCGCCAGGTTCTTGTCCGAAACATGGGGCTGCGCGAGGACTTCAGCCGAGCAGTGCGGCGAGCGAAGAGGCGAGATTCTCGAGCGCGGCCTCGTTCGGCAACGTGACCGTGAGCCGGGGGCGACCGTGCTCGTCTCGCTCCAGGCACTCGTCGAGACGGGCTTTGAGCTCGCTCGCCATCTGCCCCGCACCGTTCGTTTGCTCCCGCCGCGGGATCATTTCGCCGAGAAACGCGAACGCGGCGGCGACCAGCTGGCCGCCGGCCTCTGCCACACGGGCACGGCGAGCGAGCCGCTCCGTCTCTTGCTGCGCTCGCTGCTTCTCCGTCTCGTCCACCGGCGCGTGGGGACTCGCACCGAGCAGTACCTCGAGTCGCCGCTTGAGCTCTTCAATGCCCGAAGCGAGCGCGACCTCCCGCACGTCTGATTCCATGTCCAGCGCCGCCAGAGCCAGGTCATGCTTGGCCGAGAGGGTCGCGAGGAGCTTTTCCTCTATGGTGCCCTCCGTAACGAGCAGATAGACCTGCACCGGATTCTTCTGCCCCATGCGATGAGCGCGCGCGATGCGCTGCTCGAGAACCGCGGGATTCCACGGCAGATCGACATTGATGACGGTATTTGCCGCCTGCAGGTTGAGCCCGGTCGAGCCCGCGTTGGTGGTGAGAAACACGCGGCACGCCGGATCGCGCTGAAACTGATTCACCAGCAGTTGACGCTTCTTTTGCGGAACCGATCCATCGAGCCTGACGTAATCGAGCCTGAGTCGCCTGATCTGCCGCTCGATCAAGGTGAGCATCGTCGTCCACTCGGAGAAGAGCACGATCTTGCGCCCCTCTTCCGCGGCCAGGTCCGTCAACAGCTCCTCCAGCCGCTCCAGCTTGCTCGAGAATCCGGGAGGCTGCTTGTCCACCAGATACGTACTGTCGGCGTTCATGCGTGCCAGCAGCAGTGCCTTCTGCAGACGCAGCAAATCCATCTCCGAGATGTACGCTTTTCTTACGATGCTGCTCACGATCTGCATCTGCGCCAGCTCGATGCCCGCCTGCTCCTCGGTCGGCGCGACTCGCACGATCTCCGTGGTGCGCGCGGGCAGATCCTTCATCACCGCGCCGCGAGTTCGGCGCAGCAGTATCGGCTTCAGTCTCTCGCGCAGCGTGTCGAGATCCTTGTAGCCGAGAACTTTACCCTTCTCGTCGGTGACGCGGTGGCGGTTGAAGAAGCGAAAAGCCGGCCCGAGGCGCCTGTCATCGATGAACTCGACCACCGAAAAAAGATCGTCGAGGCGATTCTCGAGCGGCGTGCCGCTGAGCACGAGCGCGAAAGGCGAGCGCAGACTCTTCATGGTCTGGGTCGTCTTCGCCTCCCAGTTCTTGATGCGCTGGCCCTCATCGAGAACGATCAGGTCCCATTTGACCCGCTCGATCGCCAGGATGTCGCGCAGCACCTGCTCGTAGTTGCAGATCGTGAAGAAGCAATCATTGTCGTACCGGGCGCTCCGCTCTGCGGCGCTCCCGAGCACGATTTGACAGTCGCGCTCCGAGAAGCGCACAACCTCGTTGCGCCATTGCGCCTTGACCGACGCCGGGCAAACCACGAGGACCTTGCGAATATCGGCCTCGCGCGCGAGCAGCTCTGCGACGCCGATACCCTGAAGGGTCTTGCCGAGCCCCATGTCATCGGCCAGGATCGCACGCCCTGCGCCCGCCGCGAAAGCGATGCCGTCGAGCTGGTAGGGCAGGATCTCGGCCTTCAGCAACCCGCTCCGCAACGGATGAGCCTTCGGATTACGCCGTATCTCGGCGACCGTCGTGGCGATGCGCTGCTGCAGCAGCCGCGTATGGATGTATTCCTCGGCGTCGGGATACACCGTTACAGGGGCATCGCAGGCTTCGAGTCGCCGGATACGCTTGAGCAGATCCGGCAGATCGGTGATCGGTCTGTCGCGAATGGGGCGCACGATCGTGCCCGCCTCCCCGTTCAGCCGGGGTGGCAGAAGCAACCGAAGCTCGAGCTGTCTGCCGTAGGACAGATGCACGCAGATCTCCTGCTGCCGATAAGGGCGAATGCGTTCGGAGTCGGGGAATCGTCGTCGGACCTTCTCGAGCGCGTGGAGGATGTGCTTGCAGGTGCCGAGTGTGTTCTTGCGAAAGTCCGGGCACGAGCAGTAGGACTCGCCCGGCTGCCAGCCTCGCAGGGCGACACGGTACGACTTGCCCGAGGCCGCGTTGGTCAGTGTGTAGTCGGTCCAGATATGCTGCGGTTGCAGCGACGTGAGCCGCATCTTCTCGGTCCGCGCACGCTCCTGGCGCTCCGCAATGGCCTGGGCGACCAAAACGTCCTCGGCCAGATTTTCGGCGGGTGCCCGCTCGGGCGGTGCGTCGGCCAGCCCGAGAGCGAGCTTCTCCTCCAGGATCAGAGAGAAGGCGGCGCCGGCATGCTCGCAGGGGACATCGCAGGCATCACAGCGCCATTGCAGGCGGTCGCGCGCCGCGGGACTGAGGGCAAGCGTGACCGCGGAGCCGTCCATGGCGAGGCGAAATTTTTGGCCGTCGAACTCAACCTGGCTGGCGATATCGATGTCGTGCCTGCCGCCGGCCATGATGAGGCGACTGCCCTCCGCGCCCAGAAGCTTCGCCGCCCTGGCGAAGGTCAGGCGCGAGAGGGTATCGAACAGCGTCAACTCGGCGCTCGCTTTCGTCAGCATCATGGCTCCAGAGCAGTGTCGTTCACGGCATGGAACGTGGTGGAGAAGCGTGAACGTACGGCCATCGCAAGATCACCCGGCGCCGATCAGCATATGGACGGCGTCGCGCGTCTGCTGGCCATGCCTTAGCACCTTCCAGTCGGCTTCGTTTATGTCGGGCGGCATATTTTCAAAGGCCTCCTGCGGGCCGCGCAGCAAGTCCGGCGGGAGTTGCGAATGCGGTGGCCTCTTGCGGAGGCAGCGCCGTGACGAGATGAAAGCCTACAGAGCTTGCGCGCCACGTCGTAGCTCCCAAACAGCGAGCAAGATCATAGCATTGGTGTCCCGATTCGATACCCATGTCCACCCGATGATCCTTTCCGAGCCCGCCGAATTGGCCCGCAAAATCGGATACCATTGGGTATGGCCGCCGCTAGTCGGGCAGGTTGATTCTCCGCCGTAGCGCCTCGAAGCGCGGGTCATCGTGCAGAGAGGCGAGCAGCACGTCGGTATTGAGCTCCGCCAGGCCGCCGTCGTGTTGCTCATGTGCGCGCTCGAGCCAGGCGAATGCTTGGTCTTTCTGCTGGCGCCACGCAAGGACGTCCGCGATCTGACTCGCAAAGCCCTGAGCGCCCTTGGCGATGGCCGCCTCGAGCGCCTGCCGCGATTGCTGCTCGTGTCCCAGCGAGTATTCCGCCATCGCCACGCCCGCATTGCGCAGCGCTGCCTCGCTGATCTTGCGATAGGTCGCGAGCGCTTCGCCTGGCTCGCCGGTGATCAGCTGCAGATTGCCGAGATTATCGAGTGCGTACGGGTCTTCCGGCTGGATCTCGAGCTCCCGCCCGAAGGCCTGCCGCGCGCCCCGGTGGTCCCCGCTTGCCATGAGTACCAGTCCGAGATCGTCCCAGGCGGATGAGGACAGCGGATTGAGCTGGGTCGCCGTCCGCAAGGCGGCGGTGGCCTCGGGAAACCTGCCCAGCAGACCCAGCAGCGTGCCGTATAAGTGCTGAACGCCGGCGTCTCCGGGTTTCAGCGCAACGGCGTTCTGCAGATCGGCGAGCGCGCCGGCCCAATCCCAGTCGACTCGCGAGCGGATGCTGCCGCGCACGGCGTAGCCCTCCGCCTGATCCGGCCCTTCGACGATCGCTTGTGCGGCGTGGGCCTTGGCGATGTTGAATCCCGTTGCATCGGAGGTGATGTCCGCCAGCTGGTACTCGGCGGAGGCAAGTCCTGCCAGCGCGGCCGCGTAATGCGGGTCGAGCGCGACCGCGCGCTGATAAGCGGCGATTGCATGCTGCAGCTCTTCCTCGGTTTCCACGTGCTGGTGCTGCCGTCCCAGCAGGTATTCGTTATAGGCATCGGGATTGGTGGTTCCCTGGGTGTGCTGACCCTGCGCGAGCTTCAGCTTGAGTGCCGCGACCACCGCCGCGGCGATCTCATCCTGCACCTTGAATATGTCCCTGGCATTTGCCTCGAAGGTTTCGGACCAGAGCTGCTCCGCCGTATCGGCGCGCACCAGCTGCGTGCTGACCCGCAGATGGTCCCCGGATTTGCGCACGCTCCCTTGGAGAATGTTCGCGACTCGCAGCTTCGTTGCAATCGTCGGTATGTCGTCCGGCTTTCCTTTGAAGGAGAAGGAGGAGGTTCGGGCGATCACGTGCAGCCCGGGAGTCCTCGCCAGCAGGTCGAGCAATTCTTCGGCCAATCCGTCGGAAAAGTATTCTTGATCCTTCTTCTCGCTCAAATCCGCGAACGGCAGGACAGCAATGGATTTCTCGGCGATCAGCGCGTGCGGCTGGGCGGCGTCATTCGCACCCGCCGCGGCATGATTCGGGTGCAGCGAAAGCGCGTGCAGGGTCAGGTAAACGGCCAGCGCCGCGGCCAGCGCGAGCGCGGCCCAGGGAAGCGCCCGCCTTGCACCGCGTGGCCCTCGCGGGGCGGCGGTCGTCGACGCGCGGCGACTCGTGGCGGCCAGCGGTTGATCCAGCAGACGCGTCACTCGTTCGACGAAGGGCGCGGATGCCTGTGCGCCGAGCAGGAAAGTCCACTGGACCTCCCGAAAGCGCTCGGGCACCAGCGCCTCGGCCTGCGTGGTCGCATCGATCGCTACGGGCAGCAGGAACGCCCGTTCGGACGCCATCAGATGCGAGCGGTCGACCGCGAGCTTCCACTCGAGCCGGAAGTAGCCCTCGGTTCGTCCTTGTGTATGCGCCGAGATCAGAGGAACGAACAGCGCACAATCGCGGATCTGTTCGCGGATCTTCGCATCCCAGGCGTCCCCGCCGCGTAGCTCGCTTTGGTCGAGCCAGACTTCGATGCCGCGTTGACGCATCTCCTCGGCAATGCGCCGCGCCGGCTCGGCATCCTGCGAGGCGTAGCTCAGAAACACGGCGCGCGACGGTTCCGTCACGTTGACACCACCCTGATCTCAATGGCCCGCACCGCCGAGGTCTCGCGCGCTCCGCGTGTCGGGTGTTCTGCGTCGCCTATGCGGCCGTTCGGCTGCTTGAACTTGCTGCAAGAGCCAATCTCGCGTGGCTGCAGCCTGACTCGCCAGCCATTCGCGAAAGCGCTTTACTTGCGGCCGCAGCAGCGCGTCGGGTCGAATATGAGCTTGAAAGGCATGATCTGTCCAATGTCCGGTCGACACGGGAAACGGCAGGCTGAGCGTGCCGTCGTCGATGTAAGGGCCGAGCAGCGCCAACCCGCAGATTGTCAGGCCCGCATTCGCACGCACTGCCTCGAGCGCAGGCTTGATGCGCTGGAAACGGATTCCACGGTTGGGTTCCGTGCGCTTCAGCCGCTGCGTCTTGATCCAGTCGGCCCAGTCGGGCGCGCTCGGATCCTCCTTGTAGAAATCGAGGTGCAGTAGCGGGAATCCCTCGAGGCGCTCGCGGAGAGCAACGTTCGAGATGCGGCGCGTGTTCTCGGGGGAGCTTATCGGCAGCACAAAGTCTCGAAACAAGAGGTCATCGCGCGCACTGCGCTGCGGACCGAAGCTGATCTCGCAATCGACCTGACCGATGCGCAGCGGCGCATCACCTTCGCCGTTGATGCAGAAAAGAACGTGCGGATGCTCGGCTCTGAAGCGCTCCAGGCGAGGCTTGAGCCACAGGTCGGCGAAGTCGGAGGTGGCCGCGATGTGAATCTCGTCTCCGCGCTGCAGGTTCAACAGGGTGGCGACCGTGTCCAGCTCCTGAAATGCAGCTCGCAGGTGCTCCAGCGCACCCGAAAGCTCCGTGGTGGGCCGCAGGCCCGATCGACCGCGTACCACCAGATCCATGCCGAGATAATCCTCGAGTGCCTTGATCCGCTGCCCGACGGCCGCGGGCGTTATCCAGAGCGCGCCTGCGGCAGCTTGCAGCGACCCCAGCCGCAGCGCCAGCTCGAGTGCCTGCAGGGACCTGAGGTGCGAAAGAGCCATGGGCGATAAACTAAAGTTTTTCTTTAGCGCTTGCAAGAATTCTTAGCTTTAAGATGGCCCGCAAGAAGCAGAGAATTGGGCCAAAGAGGGAGAAAGACCATGGCGCACCTGCGCAGATTCCTGATCGAGCGCGATATCCCCGGAGTCGGGGGGATGTCGATCGTGGAGCTGTGCGGCGCGGCGCGTGCCTCCAATCGAGCGATCGAACAGATCGGCGACGGCATTCAGTGGCAGCACAGCTACGTGGCCGGCGACCAGACCTTCTGCATCTATCTCGCCGCAAGCGAGGACCTCATCCGAAAACATGCGGAGCTCAGTGGGATCCCCATCACGCGGATCGTCGAGATTCCTCAGATCATCGATCCGCTGACCGCAAACAACTGACGGCGCAAACGGGAGATCGCGATGAGAAAACTGCTGACCGCGCTCTACAGCATTCTGGTTTATGTGCTCTTCCTGGCCGTGTTCCTCTACGCCATCGGCTTCATCGAAAATGTCCTGGTGCCCAAGTCGATCGACACGGGACCCAGCAGTGATATCGCCCGCTCATTGCTGATCGATGCGGCGCTCCTGGTGTTGTTCGCGCTTCAGCACAGCATCATGGCGCGCCCGGGGTTCAAGCGGGTCTGGACGCGCATCGTGCCCGAGGAGATCGAGCGCAGTACCTTTGTACTGTTTGCCAGCCTGGCGCTCGCCTTGGTCTGCTGGCAGTGGCGCCCGCTGCTGCAGACGGTCTGGTCCGTCGACGACCCGATCGGCTCCACAGCGCTCCTCGTCGTGTCGTGGATCGGCTGGGCGCTGCTGCTCTTGAGCACCTTCCTCATCAGTCACTTTCATCTATTCGGTTTGAGCCAGGGGCTCGCCCGGCTGCTTGGGCGCGCGCCTGCGGAGCCGGCGTTCGTGACGCCCTTTCTGTATCGGTGGCTGCGCCATCCCATCTACGCCGGCTTCATTCTGGCTTTCTGGGCGGCGCCGCACATGACGCTGGGTCACCTGTTCTTTGCCATCGCCACCACGGGTTACATCTTTGTGGGCATCTGGTTCGAGGAGCGCGACCTCATCGCGTACTTCGGCGACCGTTATCGGCAATACCGGAGCAGCGTCGGCATGCTGTTTCCGAAGCTCCGAATCGCCTCGCCGCGCAAGGGCATCGCGCGCTGAGATCGACAGGAGGAGATAGGCCGCCATGCCCGCGCTGCAAAGCTATCGCCACAGGTCGCAACCGCGATTCAAGAGTATTTCGAGATCGGCGCCTTCCTCGATGCGGGGTTTTCCCAGCAGGCGGAGTTGGACCTCGAATCATTGCAGCGCGCCGCCGGCCGCCGGCTCGCGCACGCCGAGCGGCGCCGGTTTCTCGACGTACAGCACGGGGCTCTGCGCTGGACCTTCCTGGGTTCGGCCATGGTGAACAGGAATTTTCTCGCCGTGCTCGCCGCTGTCAGCGGCGAGGCGGCCGTGCGCGTGCGGCAGGCGGCGCAGTCGTTCACTGTGCACTGAGCCGTCGCCTCGGCGCCGGCATGACGCCGGCCGGGTGACCGAAGGCCGCTGCGCTAACTGATCAGCCCGGCTTCAGCAGCATCGCCGCCGGGTGCACCACGTAGGCCAGGATCGCGATGAGGATGAGGTAAGCGAGCAGGATGAACGTCCAGCCCATGTTGTGGCGGATGACATCGCCCTCCTTGCGCACGAACTTGCTGGTCGACACGCCGACGCTCGCCGTCTGCGGCGCGACCGGCTTGCCGATCTCCGCGCCGACGGAATTCAGCGAGGGCAGAAGGAGCGGCGGCATGCCCAGCTGCGCTCCGACCAGCGCCTGGAACTTGCCGAACATGGCGTTGGTCGAGGTGTTCGAGCCCGACAGCGCCACGCCTATGAAGCCGAGTATCGGCGCCACGATGATGAAGGCCGTGCCGAAGCTCGCGAAGCCCTTGGCGAGCGAGGCCGCCATCCCCGAGTAATTGAACACGTACGCCAGCCCGAAGATGAACACCCCGACCAGGCACGCGCCCCACATCTGGTGAAAGCTGCGCCGGAAGATCTCGGCGATCTGCGCACCCTTGAGCTTGCCCATGCCGAGCAGCAGCACCAGCACGATGATCCAGGAGGCGAGGATCGCCGTGCCGCCGACCCAGGGGGCGAAGTTGAATGTCGCACTCACGTTGCCTTTGGCCGGGCAGCTCGCGGCGAGCGCCGAGCAGCCGACGGCCTGCACCTTGAACCAGCTCACCTTGGGCAGATGGGACCAGGGGCCGGTCCAGGCGGCGACCACGATCAGGAGCAC
>Ga0335073_10003894_pt1 | contig 20819 bp, 15 predicted proteins | sample Lox_Sample_22_FD_207093 | JGI IMG/M metagenome (GOLD analysis project Ga0335073, IMG submission 207093) | Soil microbial communities from Loxahatchee National Wildlife Refuge, Florida, United States - Lox_Sample_2.2 | ecosystem: Environmental > Terrestrial > Soil > Wetlands | place: USA...
GCCGTGCGGTGCCCTGGCGCTCCTTGCGGGCGAATTCGCCCCGCAGCGTGACGCCGACGACGAACCGCTGCGCCCGGTCCGGCAGGTTGTGCAGGTCGACGACGGTCACCTGGGCGCGCGAGGTGGAGATCGAGCGCTCGCCGCGGTGCGCGAGGTCACCGCGGATGATCGCGGTGAGCGGCTTGACCGCCGAGCGGAGCCGGCGCAGCAGGGCGTTGACGCTCGCGGTGACCGCGGTCCCGGAGACCCACTGGGAGCGGGTGGTGTCGTCACCGAGCTCGGCCTCGAGCAGGTCGACCAGGTCGCCGAAGGACCGGATGATCGTGTCGTTGGCCGGGTCGGCGCCAGCGATCCGGACGGCGCCGTCGTTCCCGGTCGGGACCGCGTCCCGCTTCAGCCGGGCGGCGACCTGCCCGATCAGCATCGTGTACTGGGCCCGCTCGTCCTCAGCGTCGGCGAACACGAACGGCAGCAGCTCGTCGGCGCAGAACTCCGCCAGCGTCCAGTAGAACGGGCTGACGGCCTTGTCGCGGGCGGTCACGTCCGGAGTGCCGGCCGTGTCACCGGGCCTCGGCGGGGCAAAGACCCGTACGTTCTGGAACGGGGTAGCCGGCAGTCCCAGTTCCTCGTAGCGCTTGCGCTGCTCGGGCGTCAGGCGCCGGTTGGCATAGTCCAGGAACAGCAGGTCCTCGCCCTTGACCGAGAACACCAGCATCTTGGTGTTGTGCGCCTCCCCGGCCAGCACGCCGGAGTTCAGGATCGAGTGCAGCAGGAAGAGCGCAAAGCTGGTCTTGGTCGCGATGCCAGAGACGCCGGAGATCGAGACGTGCGCGCCCCGCGTGCCGTCGACGAACTCGAAGTTGATGTAAACCGGCCGGCCGTCCCGGCCGAAGCCGACCGGCACCTTCGCCTCGCCCATCTCGTCGAAGTACAGCGCTTGCTCGCGTTGCTCCCCGGTCGCCCTTGCAACGAGCGCGCCGGGCATCGGAGGGACGTAGACCTCGGGCTCGACCCTGGTGACCGTCACCTGCGCGACCTCGGAGATCTCGGCCGGCAGGGCGCCCTGCTGGATCAGGAACACGTCGGAGGCGAACCGTGCGCCCTCGTGAATGGCCTCGACATTGGTGACGACGCCGGACACCTGCACCGGCGGCTGGCCAGGCAGCTGCCGCGTCGTCACGACCACGTCGTCGAGCTGCAGGTACTGCTCCGGGCTGATCGCCACCGAGAACTGCAGCGGCGTCGCCGCCACAGTGCCCACCACTAGCCCGACGGCTTCGTCAGCGTTCAAAGGGCCCCACCTATGTCCTGGCCGTCCGGATTCTGTCCTCGCGTCAGGCTTCTGTCCGCGGCGTCCGGCTTCGTTGATGCATTGTGCCGCGTCGACGGGGGTTCAGGAGCGTGCTTGGGCTGCCTCGTAAGGGTCGGCTGGCCTGCCAGCGGGCGCTTCGGCCTCGAGCTCTCGCCTGACCGCCTGCAGTTCGCGACGGGTGTCGGCGCTGACCTCCGGATACTGCGGATCCAGAGTGGCCAGGGCGTGCACGATTGCGGCGCTGGCGCAGATCCGGGCGAACCACTTGTGGTCGGCCGGCACGACGTACCAGGGAGCCCAGTCGGTACTGGTCGCGGTCAGCATCTCGGAGAACGCGCGCTGATAGTCGTCCCAGTACTGACGTTCACGCGCGTCCGCTGGGGAGAACTTCCAGTTCCGCTCGGGGTCGTCGACCCGCTTGAGGAAGCGGAACCGCTGTTCCTCCTTCGACAGGTTGAGCAGCAGCTTCACGATGCTGAAGCCGTCGTGGCACAGGTGGCGCTCCCAGTCGTTGATCTCCTGGTAACGGCGCTGCCACAGGTTCCGGCCGCGATCGGCGGCTGGCAGCTTCTCCTGGTCGAGGTTCTCCGGATGAACGCGTACCACGAGCACCTCCTCGTAGTACGACCGGTTGAAGATCGCGATGTTGCCGCGGCCGGGCAGGCGTTGCGCGTAACGCCACAGGAAGTCGTGTTGCAGCTCCTCGGTCGAGGGCACCTTGAAGCTGCTGACGTGGACGCCTTGCGGGTTCACTCCGCTCATCACATGGCTGATGGTGCCGTCCTTGCCGGCGGCATCGATGCCCTGCAGGACGACCAGGACACCGCGGGTGGCTTCCGCGGCCAGCCGCGCCTGATAGTCGGCCAGCATGCTAACGCCGGTGCGGAGATACTCGTGCGCGTCCTTCTTATGCACGAAATCGGCCTTGTATCCGGGGTCGAAGTCCTTCTCCAGGCTCACCGTTGAGCCAGGCGTTACCCGCAGCGGCTCGATCAGTTTGGCCATGCGGGTGATCCAGTCGTCGGCCATCGCTCAGTCCTTCCCGGCCCGCTCGGCGATCAGTACACCGTAGCTGCGCCGACTGGGCCGCGGTGGCCCGGCTCTCGCTAGAAGGCAGGGCCTGGGCCGCGCCGGCTAACGCGCCGGGTGATCAACCGAGCTGTGGTGGGCCGCGAGAATGTCCGCGCCGAAGTCGCTGGACGGGCGGCGGAGCACGGTATGCGCGTGGTTGCCGTCATCGGTCGTGTCGTACTCGATCAGCAGGTCATCGCCTTGCACCCGGTAGTAGTGACGGGTGACACGGGTCAGAGGGCCCTCCCATGCGAAGTGAAGCTCGCTGCCGGAGATCCTGGCTGCCTCGCCTCCTGCGACGTCCGGAGGCAGCCGGTCGAGGTAGAGCGCGGCGAGCTGATTGAGCAGTGCCCGCGCGGTCGGGCCGAGCGCGGAGGAGGCGAGACCCAGCGGCTGCCGAGGTTCGGCGCGAGCTGACGTGCTCGAATAGATGTCGTACGGAGCATGGTCGGCGACTATCGCGACCTCGCGGCCTGCTGGCCCGAGGGCGTCGATCAGCGCGCGCGCCACATCCTCCTCAGGGCCGAGCGGCCGCGAAACGGGCATGCCCGCATAGCTCACGCAGGCGGGATGGGCGCCGAGGAAGACCGGAGCGGGCGAGACCTGGTCGCCGAGTACGGTCATCGTGACCGACAGATGATGGCCCTCGAACCGCCACGACCAGACGTCGTTGCCGGCTGGGTCGCCGAAAACGGTCACGAAGTAGCCGCCGCTGTGTCGGCTCATTGCTCCGTGTTCCTGCAGGTCGAGCACTTCCTCCAGGCCGGCGATGACCATTGCCTGTGCGAAGGCGTGCTCGCTCAGGCCAGTGGCCAGGAGCCGGTGCGCGGCTTTCCTAGCAGGAATGGTCAGGTGCGCCAGGCACGCTCCTGGCCGCCGCTCCGGCCGGTACTCCAGCCAGCGCCGGGCAGCGTCGTTGTCGAACGACAGCGCCGCCAGTTCGCGGTGCTCGCCGTCAAGCGCGCGCAGGAATGCGGTCGCCGCTTGCCGCATGTTCGCGGCTGTCGCACTGCTCGCCATGGTTCCGGTATACCAAAGCAGTGACCGAGGCTCTGTGGATCGACCTGCACGCCCATCCGGGCCGCTGTTTCCTCGCTGGCCTCGACCATGCCGATCCGCTGGTCCGTATGCTCGGCGGCGAGGAGATCGCGGCTGCGCTGGCCGCTGCCAATGCCGCCGGCATGGCCGCGGTCACCTTGTCGACCGTGGCCGATCTTCGCGTGCTGACGCCCGACCCGGTGCGCGGCCTGCGCGCCGCGCGCCAGTTCAAGCCCGATGAAGCGTATGCCGATCACCGGCGCCAGCTCGACCAGATCAGCCGTGCGGTGGAAGCCGCTGGCGCGCAGGTCGCCGTGACAGCGACCGACGTCGAGAGCGCCCAGGCCGACGGACGGACCGCGGTCCTGCTCAGCTGTGAAGGCGGCGATTTCCTCGAAGGCGAGATAGCCCGGCTGACCGAGATCAAAGCCGCTGGGGCGTCCTCGTTGACCCTGGTGCACTACCGCGTCAACGAGATAGGTGACGTGCAGACTGAGGAGCCGGCGCATGGCGGGCTGACGCCATTCGGCCGTGAGGTCGTCGGCGAGTGCAACCGCCTCGGCGTCATCGTCGACTGTGCGCACGCCACGTTCGAGACGACGCTTGGCGTGCTCGAGGTGTCCAGCCAGCCGATCATGATCTCGCATAGCCACCTCGACCACGCCGAGCGGCACCACCCGCGCCTGCTGAGCGACGCCCATGCCCGTGCGATAGCCGAATCTGGCGGGCTACTCGGTGCGTGGCCGTCCGGAGTCACGAGCACTAGCCTGGACGACTTCGCCGACGAGGTAGCGCGGATGGCCGATCTTGTCGGCGTCGATCACGTCGGCATCGGGACGGACATGGATGCCAACTACCGACCGGTTCTCACAAGCTACGTAGACTTCGCGAGGCTGCCCGAGTTGCTCGCCAGCCGAGGCATGGGCGACACCGAGACCGGCCAGGTTCTCGGCGGCAACGCTCTTGCATTGCTAGGTCACGTAGTCGGCTAACACCGCACCAACAGCGGTGGGCAGCCGACAGCCGTAGTCACTCGAGCCGTCGGCAACATTGCCTAGGGCTAACCGAGTGCTTCGCCCGTGCTGGACTCGACATCATTCTGGGGATATCTGGCAGGAAGCGCTGGATGCGGCCGAGCAGAAGATCGCGGCGTTGGGCGTGCAGAAGCTCGCGGTGCGCGCTGTCGGGCAATTGTCAGAGTCCGACCTGCCAAGCGCAGCAGAGGGCGTCGGCTAGGTACATTTGGCGGGGCGTCCGGCAGTCGACGCGGATGAGGTCTCGGCTGGCGACGATGATGGCCAGAGCGCGGGCGCGAGAGGTGGCTACGTTGAGGCGGTGGAGGTCGTAGAGGAATTCCATGCCGCGGGGCGCGTCATCGGCGGATGAGGTCGCCATTGAGTAGATGACAACCGTTGCCTCGCGGCCCTGGAACTTGTCGACTGTGCCCACCCGCAGGCCCGTGAGCCCGACCCCGGCGGCCGCGGACTGGATGGCGCGGATCTGTGCGTTGTACGGGGTAACCACCATGATCTGCTCGACGCCGATCGGGGCGACCTCACCGGATTTGTTTCGCCACTGGCGGCCGAGCAGGTCGCGGACGAGCTCGGCGACAACAGCTGCTTCTTCGGGCGAGGCGTTCGTGTTGCCCTCGTGGGGGACTTCAATCACGCGGAGCCCAGCTCCGGAGAGGGGATAAACGCCGAGGATCTCCTGGCGGACAAGCTCCGGCATCGCGGTCAGCTTGCTGTCGTAGAAAGTATCTGATGTGAACCGGCAGAGGTCAGGGTGCATCCGCCAGGTCTTGTCAATCAGCAGGCCTGCGTCGAGAGGCATCGTCGCGCGGTCGCCCAGGATGTGCTCCAGCGCGGAGACACCAGAGCCGGGAGGGTGGGCCGCCTGACTCGGCTGGGCCAGCTGCTGCGGGTCGCCGAGTAGCACGACGTTCCGCGCTGCGCTGGCTACGGCGAGCACGTTAGCAAGCGACAGTTGGCCGGCCTCATCCACGAACAGCGTGTCCACGCTGTCCTGGAACTCGGGCCGGGCCCACATCCACACGGTCCCGGCCGCTACGTCCAGATCACCGCTGGCCAGGCCGTCGACCAGTTTCGGGTAGTCGAGCGACTGGGCGTCCGCGTGGAGGAACGGGTTGTCCTTGTCGGCGCGCTGGCCGACCCGCGGGCCTGCGACCGGCCGTGCTGCTGCGTGTTTGAGCACCGCATCGATCAGGTTGGATATCACCGCGTGGGACGGGCCGGTGATGCCGACGGTGCGGCCTTCCTTGATCAAGGCCAGAATCTGCTCTGCGCCCGTGTAGGTCTTCCCGGTTCCCGGCGGCCCCTGGATCGGCAGGTAAGAGTTCCTGAGCGACAGAGCGAGCCGGACGGCCGCTTCTTGGGCTGACTCGCTCGCGCCGCGGAGCGGCAGGGTCACCGCATCGTCGGCGGGCGGGCGGCGCAAAAGCAGCGCAGTCGCGACGTCGAGCCCGCTGAGGCCATTGGCGAGCGCACGTGAGCCGAGATCGCGCATCCGCTCGGCTTGCATCTTCGTGCTGGGCGGACCGCCTTCCACGAGCGCACCGGGCAGCGAGCCGTCGTAGTCACGGCCGACCTTTAGCACGATGATGCCGCTGCCCTCGTCGACGGACCACACCTCGAAGCCGCGGCCCGTCAGCGGATCGTGCGCCATGTCACGGGGCGAGAAAGAGTGTTCCTGCGGCGGGAATGAGAACTGCCGCAGGACCGACTGCTTCACCGTGCCGACCACAGCCCCACCGGACAGCAAGCCCAGCGCGTCCGGCTCGTTCACGAGATCCGATGACGACAGCGTCCGGACGTAGAAGTATCGCCACCAGGCGGGCTTGTTCTCCCGCCGGTGCCACTCCAGCAGGTCGGCCAGCAGCGCCATCGCTGCCTGTTCTGGAGTCCGCGATGTCGGCTGAGCGGGAACCGACGACAGCAGCGCCGTACGCAGCTGCGTTACCTCCGAATCCTCGCTGTCGCGCTCAGGTTCCGCGACCACTGGCCGAGGCAGTTCCGCCAGGCTAAGACCGAGGCGAGCAGCGAGCTGAGGACGAAGCGATTCGAGCCAGTCGCGCAGCGCCAGCGTGGCCCGACAGTCGTCCTCGTTGTAGCCGGCGACTACCTCTTGGAGCGCGGCTTCGGGGGAGGCCGGGGATGGGCTGGAAGCCGTGCCGTCGTCGAGCGCCGCCTCGAACTGGATCAGCGCCGTCGTCGCGTCCCGCAACCCAACAAGCCGCGAGTATCCGCACAATGGCTCGAGCCGCTTGATTGAGTACGACTCCACCCCGGCCTGCAGGCCCTGCCGCACTACCCGGTACAGGTCCACGAACACGCCGCGCCGAAACAGCTCGTCCACCTCGTCCTCGCGCGTCGCGAACCGCCCCATGAGGCGCCCGACGGCCTCCTGCCGCGTCTCGTGCAGCTCGCTGAGGTGATCAACTGCGGTCGGCTCGTAGTGGTTGTAGTGATACACGTGCAGCCCCGGCCGCTGCGCTCGCCGCTCGGTGATGAAATCGATCAGCTCCTCGAACGCCAGCTTCTCGCCCGCGCGGTCGAACGCCCAGAACTGCGTGTACCGCGGCGGCCGTTCCGCCGTATCCACGATCCCGAACAGGTACTGCAGGCCGAACTCGCGCTCGTCCTCGGAGTAGTACCGCGCCCCCTCTATGTCGAAGAACAGGTCACCTTCCGTCGGCTCCGGCAGCGCCAGCAGCCCGCGATTCGGCACCAGCACACCGTCAGGGTCACGATCAGGTTCTAGCAGCTCGTATTCGATAACCCCAGCGTCTTCGCTGGCAACCTGCAAGATCGCCTGGGAACGGGCTCGTTCCAGCGACTCCATGTTCGTCCCGCGCAGTGCCGGGAGCGGGTCAAGGGCCGCAAGCCCGCGGCGGGTCGGGACCCCTGCCTCCTTCAGCCGCCGGCGCTGACCCTTGGTGATCCCGGCGACCAGCGATAGGTCATCGTCGGCCCGCCGCCGCGCTGCACACGCCTCCCTCCACCGGCAGATCGCGCAGTGCTCGACCGGCTCAGGGTAGGTGTCGGCCGGTGGGTTCGCTCCACTGTCATGGTCGATGAACTCGGTCAGCAGCCCGCGCGTCTGCCGCTCGTAGGCGGCGAAGTCGGCCACCTTGAATGGCACCATCTCCCCGGTGCCGAGCGCCAGGTGCAGCCACCGCGGCGCGATACCGCCTTGGAGGTCAGCGAGCAGCTGGGAGTAGAACGCCGTCTGCGCCACCGCCCGCCCCTTCGCCGAGCGCGCCAGCTTCGCATCGACGACCTCGTATCCCGGCCCGCCGTTGACCTCTGGCCGAAGCTCGCCGTCCGGCGCATCGATCAGGTCGGCGCGAACAAGGAAGTCCGGGTAACCAAGCAGCCGCGGTTGTCCGTCTGTCGGCTCACGGGTCAGCACGCCCTGGTAGATCACATCCGCCCCGGTCTGCAGAGTGGCGCGGGTGAGCTCAGCTCCAAGGGCCACGTTCTGCCGGTCCGCGGCTATTTCGACAACGTCTAGTCCGCGGTCCCGGAAGCCCTGCAGGACCTCTTTCTCATGCGCCTCGCCGCGCTTGACCAGATCCTCGAACCCGGCGTCGTATGCGCGTGGCGGCGTAATGACTCCTCGCGCGCGCAGCAGGTCGAGCCGCGCCAGGTGACGGCAGGCCAGGAAGTTGGCAACGTCGCTAGCCGCCAGGCGCACATGGCCATCGATGATCCTCATGGCCGAGTTCTAACACCTTCCGCCCTGTGGCCGTGCAAGTCCGTGGCATTTGACAATGCCTGGGTGGGACAATTCCGCTGTGCGCAGTTATGTGGGAGTTACGGACAATGACTGGTACAGGTTCCTGGCGGCACGTCCGGACTTGAACGAGGTCAACTTCTGGCAGCCGTCGGGTGGCCGCAGGTTCCGTGCCCTGACAGTTGGCGAGCCATTCTTCTTCAAGACGCACTTCCCACACAACCGTGTTGTCGGCGGTGGTTTTTATAGCGACTTCGCGGCAATGGCTGCCAGCGAAGCCTGGGAGTACTTCGGCGAGGGCAACGGCACCGCGACCCTGGAGCAGATGCTTGCTCGGATCGCGCATTATCGCCGAGAGCCGCTAGCTCCTGGCGAGGATCCGGAGATTGGCTGCGTCTTCATCAGGGACGTTCGGTTCTTCCCGTCTGACGAAGTGTTTGCGCCGCCACCCGAGCTTGCGCGCAACGTTGTTCAGGGCAAGACCTACGACTTGTCGAGCCCGTCGGTCTCCGGCTACTTCCGCGAACTGATCCGGATGCTCGGTGTCACAGTTCAGATCGACTTCTCGGAGCCATGGCATCGCCAGGGCCCGGTCTTCGGTGATCCGCGACTTGTGCCTCAGCGACTAGGTCAGAACGCCTTCCAGGCGCGGGTCCTGACTGCATACGAACGCAGGTGCGCGATTACTGGCTCCAAGATTCGTCCCGTCCTGCAAGCTGCTCACATCAGGCCGGTTACGAGCGGTGGCGAGCATCGCCTCGACAACGGTCTGTTGCTCAAGTCCGACGTGCATACTTTGTTCGACCGCGGCTACCTCGCCGTCGATCCCAAATTTCGGCTGCATGTAAGTCCCCGGCTTCGCGAGGAGTTCGGGAATGGCGAGCAGTTCTACGCGCGGGCGGGCGCGCTAATATCGTTTCCCGCTCAGCGCGCGGATCGGCCCAGCGCAGACTTTTTGGAGTGGCACCTCACCGAGATCTTTAGGTCTGCCTGAAGGCACTCTGTGGCAGGTAGGTTGAGGGCCGTCTCGGGCCTGCGTGGGTTCCTTGCTGCGCGCCTATCAAAGGCGGCCGATCATGACTCAAGACCGAAGCGCTCGGTCAGCCTCTCTAGGGTGAAGCTGTTGCGAAGTCTGCAGGCGCTGTTTTGGTTAGCGAACAGTCCTCGTTCTTTGATGGCCTGATCTCGCGGCAGCAACTTGATCCACTCAACCCGGACCGCGTACTCCATGTTGTCTAACCGCGTGTACTCGACCAGCGAGGGCGCTTTGAGGGGTAGTTCAAGGAGTGTCTTGCGCTGGCCGTCGATCTCGACCGTGAAGTCGGTAACCGGCTGGGCAGTCTCGGTCACGTTTCCCACGCCAACGTAACCGACCCCTGGTATGTAGGCGAAGACACGACAACCCACGAACAACTGGTTCAGCGGGCTGGTGTACTTCTTCCCGCCGCCCGCGGAGACGTATCCGTATTTGATCTCATCGTCCCAGTTGCGGTGCGGGCCTTCACCGACTGTGACGTAGAAATCCTGGCCATTCCATGGTTCCTTCGTCGACTTGGTTCCTCCCGACTTGGGAGCCGATCCGTCGGAGTCCATCGGGTCATTAAGCCAGGTCCGCGCGAGATACTCGCGATCCTCGTCGAGGAAATAGCGGAAGAAGAGAACGCTGATGGGCACTGAGAACCCGTCCGACAGGTACCTGACGATCCGCTCCGTGCTGTTATCTAGCTCCGACGCGACAATCACCAGGCGATGGTCCTGATTCAGCACCTCTGGCAGTACATCCCCGAAGCGCGTCTCGAATGCTTCCTCAAGGCGGTTGCCTTGGTGCCGCTCGCTGTAGATGGCGGCTATCTCCTCGTGGCCCAGGTCCTTGACCCACGAACCGTAATCGAGGACCTGGGCAACCACCTCCCGTGGAGTCCGGTCGCGCTTGAGCTCGATCACGTACAGGCCGCCATCCGCAGCGATGGCGAGCAGGTCTATACGCTTGCCGAACGAAGTGGGCACTTGCCGCCCGATCACCAACAGGTCAAGCCCGAGGATCGAGATGTCCACCTGGAGCATGGTCTCCAGCTCAGACTCGTCACCGAGCTTGGCTGCCGTAAGCTTCCGCAGCCCGCCGTCCATTCGCCAGATGCCGAACTCTGCAGGCACTATAACTCCTCTGCTGGGCTGGCCGCTGCTGGTCGCCCGCCTGAACCGGGAGGCCGATTTACTATCGGAATGGTCGCTACACCGTATCTTGCTGCCAAGGCTTTGAAAGTCCGGTCCAGTTGAGAGACGCCAAGCCAATTACGGCGAACGGGCACTCGACCTTTTCCTTGCGGTCAGGTATTGATGCAGGCAACCTGCACGTGGGCCAGGACCACGGCTTCCTTGCGGCTGATCCCGCCACTCACAGCCTCACACTCCACGTCAGCATCTCTGCACCAGGATCGTTGCCGTGGCTCGTGATCGCTGCCGGTCTCTCCGAGGCCCAGATCACGAACATGGCAGGTCGGGGACTGTCCAGCTGGGACCCGCCCGCTTCCCTGGCAGCCTTGCGTTGCTGCTGGGGCAAGCATTGGCCGCTTCTCCGGACTACGAGTCGTCCTCGATTCGCAGATGATCTCGGCCTGCGTCAACCGCCCAAGCAGAAGACTCATCCGAGCTCGTCCCGGCGAGGTCAGCGAGCGCCGGGGCGATCCTCTCCAGCTGCTCCAGGTCGTCCTCGACGCTAATGCCGGGCGGAATGAGCGCGACGTGATCGGCACCAGCGGCCAGGTGCTCCCGCACCAGGGCCGCGATCCTGTCTGGCGGGCCGTTCCCGATGAGCGCGTCTACGAGCCGATCGGTGAGGTCGGTGACCTCTGCGGCCGTGAAGCCCACGTCAGCAAGGGCCGTTGCTCTCGCCGGGCTCCGGGCGAGGAAAGCGGCCACCCTGTCGCGGGCGGCTTCCCTCGCTCGGTCGGTATCTGCCTCCGCCACAACACTGAGGCTCATGACAATCAGCTTGTCCGGAGCGAGCTGCAGCCGGGCCTGCTTGGTGAACGCCGGCGGCATCATGGCGGGAATCACCCCGTCGGCGAATTCATCGGCAAGGGCCACCATCCTCGGACCGTTGGCGCCTATGAGCCGGGCATACGGCGTCTCGGCTGCTGGCGGCCGCACCGGGGATTCCATGCGCTCGAGGTACTCGCGCATTGTTGCGAGCGGTCTGCCGAACTCGCGGTCGACTACCTCGGCCTGCTGCGGATAGCCGACCCCGAGCCCCAGCACGAACCGGCCAGGGTAAGCCTGCGCCAGCCAGGCCGCCGCGCCGTGGGCAATCTGAGGCACTCGGGCCCAGATATTGGCGATGCCGGTACCGAAGGTGATTCGCTCCGTAGCCGCCAGCAGCACAGCCACGTGCGCGAACACGTCCTTGCCGCCGATCGGCTCGTTGGCCCAGGCCGCGCGGTAGCCAGCGCGCTCGAGTCGCTGGGCCGCGTCGCGCTGCTCGCTGACCGACATCGGCGTGGTCAACGAGGCGGGGAGGTAGGCGCCCACGCTGCCGAGCGCACGTCGCGCCGCTTCGATCACGTCGGTGCTAGCCACAGCCGCCCATTTTCGCAGGTTCAGCTCTCAGCTCACCGGCCGGCATCCTGGCGTCCCGCCTCAGTAGCCTGTGATCCATGGACAATTCGGCGGACACCAACGCGGAGATCTGGCACTCGCAGGAGATGGTCCAGCACTGGGTGAAGGAAGCCACCGCCCAGGAACGCAACAGAGTTCAGGAGCGACGGCTCATGGCCGACCTGCTGCCGTTCCGCGAAGGTGAGGAGTTCACCTGCCTAGACCTGGGCGCAGGGACGGGCGCGGCGACACGTGTGATCCTGGAGCAACGCCCTGGCGCGACCGCGATCATGGCTGATTACTCGACCCAGATGATGGCTGCGGGCGAGCGTGACATGCAGCCCTACGCCGGCCGCTACCGCACTGTCGAGTTCGACATGACGACCGGCATATGGCCCGCCGGTATCCCGGCGTCGCTCGACGCGATCGTGACGTCGATGTGCGTGCACCACTTGACCGACGAGCGGAAGCAGGGGCTGTTCGCCGAGATCTTCGAGCATCTCGTCCCCGGCGGCTGGTACTTCAACTTCGACCCGGTCAGTCCGCCCGACGACGCCGTGGAGCAGGTCTGGCAGCGCGTGAACGACCGCGAGAACCCGGAAACCGCGCACCGGCGGCACCACCGCACGCCGGAAGAGCAGGCCCGCTGGGAGAACCACGTCCGGTACATCATCCCGCTCGACCAGCAGCTCGCGTACCTGCGAGCGGCTGGGTTCGCGAGCGTCGACGTCTTCTGGAAGAAGCTGCAGAACGTCATCTACGGCGGTTACCGGCCGGCCTGACCAAACCGAGCGCAAAGTGTGAGGAACGCGGCCCGGACGCATCCCGGAGACAGCTAGCTGGCTACCATCCGCGGAACTGACCGTCGACCCTCCAGAAGGCTGCGAGCAGGGTGACGCACCCGGCGGCGGCAAGTGCAACCAGGACACGGCGGCCAATGTGCCCGGCCGACCACCGCAGGCCGACCGCGGTGGCCCGCCGCACAAGCCCGCTGGCGACGTAAAGCAGGCCGGCCACGGACAGGGCAGCCAGTCCGACACCCAGCGCATCCACGGCCCCGGCTGCATAGTGGTGGCCGCTAACTGCGGTGGCGGTGAGATGGGCCTCCCGGCTCACGGAGTGCCACAGCGCGCGGTTGATTGCGGGAAGCCGAATCAGGAGGTAACCGACGGTAAGCGTAAGCAGCGGGACGACGCAGGCCACCCAGCCGATGACGAGTTTGCGGGTACCGGGCCGGAGACCGCCAATGCGCGGGTCCCTGCGGTTACCAGGCAGAGCGCTTCTCAAGATGGGAACGACGCGGGCAAACAGATCTGGCAGGCCAGCGAGGTCGCTGAGGATGAAGTACCCGTCGAAGCGGACGAACGGCAGCAGCTGCTCCAGCATTTCCAGGTGCGTCACGGCAATGACGAGCAGCACGACCTGGGACGACGTGGCGGTGTAGAGCGCGGCCAGAATCAGGATGAAAATCAGGTTGAAGTACAGGCCACCCAGGTCAGTGCGCAGCCGGCCGCTTTTGCTGAGCCGGTAGGAGTCCGTGACGTTCGTGAAGAAGGATGGCCACACCAGGTAGATGCCCACGCCGATCCTGCCGGGCTTCGCGCCGCCGTAGCGGCAGGCCGCTGCGTGCCCGCATTCGTGAAACGCGGCCGAGATCACGGACAGGCCGAGGACTATGAGGAGGTCTGCCGGGTTGAGCAGCATCTGCCGGAGGCCGGCGCCAAGCCCGTGAACGGCGAACAGCCAGTAGTCCAAGCCTGCGACGCCGGCGCAGACGGCCACCACGACGGGCCACCGGAACAGCGGTTGGAGGACCAGCCCGGCGGCGTTCGCGGCGCGCTCTGGCATCAGCGTTGCCCGGGCCCTGAGCGCGAGCAGCGGATTGGCCTTCGGCAGCGCAGCAGGGCCTCCGTCGCTTGCGACGACACCGAGCGGCATGAGCCTGCCGGTGACGAGGTAGCGAACTTGGTCGGGGCTCAATGACCGGCCGAGGTCCTCGCTGACCAGTTCCGCGATCGCCACAGGGGTGCGCAAGCCGTCGATCCTGCTCGCTACTAGGTACAGCAGCCCGGACATCTGGATGATCTGGCCGTCGCCCCGCCGCACCAGTGACACCGGCTGGCTGTAACCCGAGCCCTTGTACTCGCCGAGCAGCTCGACCCCGTCTGCCAGCCGTGGCGTCTCAACGGGTCCGCTGATCTCGGGGGCATTCCGCGACGACTCCGTGTGCCCGCCCGGTACCACCTGTGCGCCTGCGGTCACTGATCTTCTCCTCCCTCGCATGAAGGTCCGGACGTAGGGAACGGGCGAAGGTCGCGGCCTCGGATGATTGCAAGCGAGAGGGCCGCCGAATCTCGGCGGCCCTCCGCTACCGCGCACTCCCGCATAAGTGCGCGGTAAGTAAACAGCGCGAGCCGGGGTGCTAGATGATGTTGCCGGAGCCCAGGCTCAGGATGTTGTCGAAGCTGCCGTTGGCGACGGAGACATTCACCAGGCCGGCCTGAGCCGTGTTCCCGTACCCGACCTGAGTGAAGCTGTGGCCCGGGTAGGAACGGCAGCACCACAGCGTCTCCCGGCCGGGCAGCAGTTCCGCGTGCTCGAGCTCGAGTTCCTGCATTGTCACTACGGATTGGTTGGACATGTGTTCCCCTCCGAACAGATCTGCCCCGGCTGCTGCAGCCTGGGCGGGCTGGCCGCGTTCCGGAGGCCCGGAGGCCTCCGGGAGCGCCCGGCTTTGCGGTTGCGCCGGGCGGCGGGTGGTGTACGCTGGGCAACGTACGACCTGTACGGTCACCACCGTACAATAGGCGCGCTGACCAGTCAAATCTCGAGGCTGCCGTGCCGGGTAGCAGACGGGCTAGATTGTTTTCATGACGGCGCATCCAGCAGCGAGGAACGACGAGGACACTCCTGGGGAGCGTCCCCAGGCCGCTGCCGCCGCTGCTGCGCTCGAGCGGGATGCCAACCCCCTGCAGCGCCTGATCCAGCAGCGCCTGCGCGAACAAGGCTGGTCTTATGGCGACGTGTCCCGGCGCGGAGGGCTGCCCCGCTCGACCGTCTACACCCTGTCGACGACACGGAACCTGGTGCGGCCCCCGCGGCCCGCGACAATTGATGCGCTCGCCAAGGGTCTCGACGTGCCGGTCTCCGTGGTCCGTGCTGCCGCTGCCGAGTCGACCGGCCTGCATTACTACGACCATGCGGTGGCCGGTCCGGGGCACCAGGGAGATCGCGACAGGGAACTCCTGATCGCCAGCATCGATGAGCTGACACCGGAAGACCGCCGTCACGTCGCCGCCCTGGTCGAATCTCTCCGCAACAGATCCTGATTGCGGACTTCGGACCGCGCAGCCCGCCGGATTGCGAGGGTCGTGCAGTCCGAAGCCGCCGCTCCGGTCAGGGAAAGGCTTGCCGGCCACTAGCCTCCCCACCCTGGGGACCCGCCCGGCCGAGGACGGACGGGCACATGGAGATGGTCGGCCAGCTGCTGGTAGGCGAGTTCACGCAGGACAAGCCGCGCGACCCGCAAGACTGCCATCGGATCTTCGCCCGGCGGCCGCAGCACGTAGACCGTGTCGTCGTCCTTGCACTGAGTGACCACCAGCCGCTCATAGTCGGCTATGACGATGCGAGGATTCTCAATGGCACGGAAAGGGCTTGGGCCGTGTAGGGCGCTCTCAGCGGTCATCTCGGGCTGCCGGGCTGTCTTCCAGCGACGGCGCGCGAGAACGACGAACGGCTCAGCCAGGAACGCAGCTCCGATGACCACTGCCACACTCAGCAGCATGATCACCAGCCACCGCGGCATGCCCGTGGCGACCGCACGCTTCGTTGTGACCGGGACGTGAGCCTGCTGTGTGTGCGTAGGGATAGGTGAGCGCGGCACTGGCACGCCCGGGCTCGGCACAGACCGCGGCTTGCGAATGCGCGGCTTTCCTTGACCAGTCACCGATGCGACCTGGCGCGGGACAGTCAGCACGGTCCCGGGTTCGATGACACCAGGATTCGTGCCGATGACCTGATGGTTAGCCGCGTACAGGGCGCGCCAGCCACCAGACACGGCGAGTGCGGCGGCGATGCCGGACAAGGTGTCGCCTGGCATCACCGTGTAACGAACAGGCAGTACCTGGTCTGGCAGGACCAGCACAGTGCCCGGCTGAATGACGTTCGGATCAGGCCCGAGCAACGCCTGGTTCGCTCCGTATAGAGCTGGCCAGCCGCCTCGAATCGTAAACCGCGCTGCTATGGCGGACAGCGTGTCACCGGGTTGTACGACATAGGTCGCCGGGCTATTCGCGGTGACGATCGCCGCGGCGGGACGCACCGCGGTCGTGAGAGTTGCACGAGTTCCGCCCGCGATGCGAGCGTTCGCCTGGCTTTGATGGCCGGCGCCTGTCATGCCGACCGCCGGCAGGATGAGCATGGCGCTCAAGGCGAACACGACGCACGCGGACTTAGTCCACATACGCATTGGGTAGTCACTTTCCTTCCTTAGGGATCAGCGCCGGACGCTGATGTTCCGGGCGCTGACGCGCGAACCGGGTTGGGGAAGGAAAGGACTTAGGCGGGCGGCACCTCCGGCAAGTAGCAGCGCCAGACGGCTTTCGTGCCTGCACGACGTGCGAGCCGAAGCAAGGTAAGCGTGAGCAACGCGGTCAGGAGCGCACCGACGGCACCCTGGATGCCGCCCTGACCGGCCCCCCCGAGGGTGGTACCAGAGCCGCTGGCTCCGCCCGGAGCGCTGGGAGTGCCACTCGGAAACTCAGCTGTACTCGGAGTCGCCGGGGTACGCGGCATTGGCGGAATGCTGCCGTTTGCCGAGATGGGAAGAGTTGACGCCGTGAACGCTCCAGCAGCTGGCTCGGTTCGGGCCTGGCGAGACACAGGCGCTTTCCCCGGGTCGGAGTGCCGTGCGCCCCCCACGTAGTTGAGCGCGGACAGATTGCCGGAAGAGGATCCGTCGGTCGGCTGGACGCCTCCGACCACTGTGGTGGTCGCGACTGCTTGCATCGCGCCAACGGTCCTGGTGAGGGTGTTCAGGGTGCCGGTCGCCGCGTGCACAGCTGACCCGGTGAGGTTCGTGAGCGTGCTGACCGTGCCGGTCGCCGCTTGTACGGCTGACCCGGTGGTGCTGGTGAGGGTGCTCACGGTGCCGGTGGCTGCCTGCAGGGCTGACCCGGTGAGGTTCGTGAGCGTGCTGACCGTGCCGGTCGCCGCTTGTGCGGCTGACCCGGTGGTGCTGGTGAGGGTGCTGACGGTGCCGGTCGCCGCGTGTACGGCTGACCCGGTGGTGCTGGTGAGGGTGCTGACGGTGCTCGTGGCTGCCCGTACGGCCGAACCGGTGGGACCGTTCTGCGCAGCCGAGCTAGCGGTGCCAGAGGCAGAAGTCGCCACTCCGACGGCGGAGCTGATTGCCGCCGACGCAGTGCGCGCCACTGACGTGCCCAGCGCGGCCGAAGCGCTGCTGGCGCTGGATGTCGAAGCGCTGCTGGCGCTGGATCGAGAATCAGCCGCTGTGTCGCTAGTAGCGGCCGGGGACGCGCCGGCGGGGACTGCGGGCGAGACCGCGGACGAGACGGCAGAGACTACGGAAGCCGTCCCCGAGGTTTCAGGTGATGGAGAACTCGTTGATACTGCGGGCGGACGGAGCGGCCCCAAGGCCACTGTCGCGGCGTGCGCCTGGCGAGAGAGCAGCAGCATGAGGATGCAAATGCCAGCAGCCATGCACGCGACTTGCACCGTGCGGACCACGATGCGGCGCATACTCAGCTGCGGCATAAGCAGCCTGCCCAATTTCCGTGTAGGTATTCACCGGCGGACTTTAAATGTGCCACCGGAATTCCTGTGCGGCCACCACCGTACAGCACTCTAGCAGGGCATGCAAGCAGCGCATCTGAGCGCCGACCATAGCGGAAAGAAGCCACGATACCCGGACCAAAATGGACTGCAAAATTACACTCATGCCATTTCGGCGCTTCAACTGGTGTTGGGCTCCGCGAATTGCGGCAGCCTTTACGGCAGCTACCGGCCGGAGTGAGTCGTCTGTCCCTCAGACCGGCGTAGACGGCGGCGGACTGAGGTAGGCGGCGAGGCGGGCGACACGCTCGTCCTCGATTGAGGCGCGCAGGACGGCATCCGCGGCCGCGAGCTGGTCAGGAGTGACCCGAGCAGCGACAGCCTGGTTGAGCTCCGCGATGACCTCGGCGATCGCGTGGGCATACGCGCGCCCGGCGGGCGTCAGGACCACGTTGAGCTTGCGCGCGTCGTCGGCATCAGACTCCGTGATGGCGTAACCGCGTTCCTCCAGCCCGCGCACGACCTTGCGTGCGGCCTGCCGGGTCACCCCCATGGGCACGCCGAGCTCACCCACTGAGGCTGGCCCCCGCAGCAGCCGGCGCAGCATCGCGGCATCGGTGATCCGGTAGCCGGTGAACCCACGGTCCTCCAGTTCAGCCGCCATTCGGTGGATCCAGCTCTGGCGGGCGAGCGCCAGCAGGTCGCCGAAGCGATAGGGGTTTGCGTTCGTGGTCACTGAGTCGTACTCTATCAGATATGCAACCAGGTTGCCTATCTGCCCGAGGGGACGGCAGAGTCATCGCCTCTGCCGGTGCAGCACTGCTCCTGGCCGCCGCGATCTCAGGCTGCGGCGGCCAGGGAGCAGGATCGTCGGCGGTCAACGCGGGCACTCTCAAGCCCGCATCGGGAACGGGAACGTCGGGCTGCGGGCATCAGGAGTCCAGCGGCTCGCTGCAGTACACCCTCACGGCGAACGGTCATCGGCGCACGGTGATCGTCCACATCCCGCCCGGTTACACCGGCAAGAGCAAGCTCGCGCTGGTTCTCAACATGCACGGCAGCGGGAGCACGGCCAGCGCCGAGGAGCAGTTCAGCGGCATGGACGCGACCGCCGACGCGGATCACTTCATCGTCGTCTACCCGCAGGCGCTGATTTCCTACTCGGTCGGCTACAACTGGAACATCCCTGGCGAGCCCATGGTCAACGGGAAGTTCCCGCCGCCCAGCGCGCCGAGCGACGTGACGTTCCTGACCACCCTGGTCCGCGAGCTCGAAGGCCGGTACTGCATCGACCCGAGCCGGGTCTACGCGACCGGCGTATCCGGTGGCGGCCGGATGGCCGACCAGCTCGCCTGCGACGCCAGCAGCGTCTTTGCCGCGATCGCCCCCGTAGCGGGCCTGCGCTATCCGAGCCCGTGCCCCGCTTCGCGGCCGGTTCCGGTGATCGCCTTCCACGGCACCGCGGACTACATCGACCCGTTCGACGGGCACGGCATGGGCTACTGGACCTACTCGGTACCGACGGCCGCGCATTACTGGGCAACTCGTGATCACTGCGCCGCGAAATCGCAGAACACGTCCGGACACGGCTACCGCCTGTACCGCTACACCGGCTGCTCCGGCGGCGCGCGGGTCGAGCTCTACGCGATCACAGGCGAGGGCCACGAATGGCCGGGCGGACCGAAGATGCCCTCATCCATCACCAGCGCACTCGGCCCGCAGAGCGACGCGGTCAGCGCCAACGCGCTGATGTGGGCTTTCTTCCAGGCTCACCCGCTGAGTTAGCTGCCTCGCCGGGGTGCGGCCACCCGCCGTCAACGCCCGCGCGGCCGCCGGTTCACCTGACCCGACTATCCTGGGGGCAGATCACAGAGCCCGCCCGCAAGCTCGGGCTGCCGGAACGGAAGGAGTCGTCTCGCGCCAGGACCAGTCCCCTGGGGACGCTGCTGACGCGGCGACGCCGCCATCGGGGCGAACGCTCGCGACGGTAGCGCTGCCAACCGGAACCGCACCCGAGCAGCTCCGGCTGACCTGGGGCTCCGATCCCGCGACCGAGGTCACGGTGTCCTGGTCGGCGCCCGGCAGCATCCTGCAGCCGGCCCCGGCGTTTGCCTACTCGACGGCCCCGCTCACGCCGGGCAGGCCGGGCCACCTCATCCCGCTGCCCGAGCCGCAGCCCCTCGACCTCACCCGGCCGCACCGGCAGGCCGAGGCGATCAGCTTCACCGATGGCCTGAACGGCCAGGCGACGTACCACTACCACGTTCAACTGACTGGCCTAGAGCCGGGAACGAGGTACTACTACCGAATCAGCGACGGCGCTGCGCCGGAGCCCTCGACCGCATTCGGGTCGTTCGAGACCGCGCCCGTCGGCCGCGCCCGGTTTCGATTCTCCAGCTTCGGCGACCTGGCGACCCCGTCCTGGGACCGCAGCGCCTCCGGGAACCAGTGGTACCAGTCCTGTGACAACGCCTGGTACGCCGTCAGCGCGATCGAGGAGCCGGGCGACGGGGCAGGTCCGCCGCTGTTCCACCTCATGAACGGCGACCTCTGCTACGCCAACCTCGACTACGAGAACGCCCCCGGCGTGTGGCGCGACTTCGGCGCCAACGTGTCTCGCTCGGCGCGCAACCGCCCGTGGATGCCCGCGCTCGGCAACCACGAGACCGAGTTCGGTGCCTGCGACCATGCGGGCCGACCCGGCCAGGCGCCCGGCGGGATCGCCGCCCAGGGTGCCGCGGGCAACTACTGGAACGGCCCCTACGGCTACGGTCACTACCTGAGCCGGTTCCTGCTGCCGGACAACGGGCTGACCAACTACGACGGCAACCACCTGCGCGGCAACTTCTACGCCTTCCGCGTAGGAACCGTGCAGTTCATCAGCCTCGACGCCGACGACGTCATTTACCAGGACAGCGCGTCCAGCTACCTCAGGCACGAGCCCGATGCCCCGCCGATGGTCACCTCGTCGGGCGCCGCGATCCCGAACGGAGCCGGCACCTATAACCACGCCTATACCGGGGACCTGAAGATGAGCCCGGCGGACAACTCCGCCGTTCCCGACCGGAGCCGTGGCCGTCCGAACTTGCAGACGCTCTGGCTGGAGCGCACCCTCGCCCGCGCCCGACGCGACCCGGACGTCGACATGATCGTGGTGTTCATGCACCAGTGCGCGCTGTCCTCGGCCCGCGCGAACGGCTCCGATCTGGGCATCCGCCGTGCGTGGCTGCCGCTGTTCGACCGTTACGAGGTG
>Ga0335073_10003895_pt1 | contig 20816 bp, 24 predicted proteins | sample Lox_Sample_22_FD_207093 | JGI IMG/M metagenome (GOLD analysis project Ga0335073, IMG submission 207093) | Soil microbial communities from Loxahatchee National Wildlife Refuge, Florida, United States - Lox_Sample_2.2 | ecosystem: Environmental > Terrestrial > Soil > Wetlands | place: USA...
ACAACCATTCGTACTGGCTTGATCGTACGAACGCACCCATCATCCGGTCGCGCACGGCCGTCGTGGCGCCGGCTGCCGCGCGGTCGGTGATGCCGATGACTGTCCGCACCGCCGCGCCGAATGCCTCGTCGGAGTAGGTGTCGATCCACGCCCGATACGGATTGTCCGCGGCCGCACGCTGCGCGATGGTGTTGCCCACGTCCCAATAGATCCAGAAGCACGGCAGCAGCGCGGCCACCAGCACTTCCCACGGCTCATGGTAAGCCGTAGCCAGCAGAAAGCTGGTGTAGCCGAGGCAGTCAGGCGACGGCTCGGCAGCGGCGATCTGCGCCGCATCGATCCCGAACTCCGCCAGGTATTGCTCGTGCAGGGCTTGCTCCACGGCGACCGCTTCCAGGGCGGACGAAGCGAAGGCATGCAGGACTGCGCCATTCGGCCCGCGCGCTCCGGCCAGCGCCAGGATGCGCGCGTACTGCCCGAGATACAGCGCGTCCTGGGTAATGTAGCAACGAAACCGCTCTTGGCTGAGCGTGCCGTCAGTCAGTTCGCGATTGAACGGCAGGGCATCGATCGCGGCCCGCAACCGAGCGGTGCGCTCCCAGGCCGCTTCGGCAAAACCACCTGATGCGGCGATAGAGTCGGTCATGGCGTTCTCCGTCTCCAGGGCGCTTGACGCTGGCGCCGGGCGCGGCGGACAGTTCGCTACCGCGGGCTCTGAGCAAATCCGGGAGGCAGACCACAATGGGCGAGTCCCGCTTCTTCACCGCCAGCGACGGCATACGCATCCACTACACCATCGACGATTTCGCGCCACCCTGGCAGCCGCACGACACCGTGGTATTGCTCCATGCCGCCATGGGCAGCATGAATCGCATGTATGCCTGGGTGCCGATGCTGGCAGCGCACTATCGCGTCGTGCGTTGGGACATGCGTGGCCACGGCCTGTCACAAATTCCCGGCGAGGATGGGCTGTCGATCGAGCGTCTCGGCCGCGACGTGGTCGAGTTGCTCGATACGCTCGGCGTGGCGCAGGCGCATCTGGCGGGATCATCGGCCGGCGGCATCGTCGCGCTGTATGCGGCGATCACCGCACCGGAGCGGGTAAGGTCGCTGGCCGGATTTGCCACCATTCCAGGCTTGCAGTCCTCGGCCGGCCACACCGACTACGCCGGCTGGGTGCAGGGACTGATGACGGAGGGGATAAAGCCATTCCTGCGCCGCACCATTGCCACGCGCTTCGACCTGGCGCAGGTGGAACCCGGCTTTGTCGAATGGTTCCTTGACGATTCGGCGCGCAACGATGCCGCCTATCTGGCGCGCTTCGTCACGCTGATGTCGCGCGTGGATTTCTCTGCCCGGCTGGGTGAGGTGCGCTCTCCCTGTCTCTTCGTCTTGCCCGGTGGCGATCCGCTGCATACCGCGGACCATTACGACGTGCTGCAACGCGTGCCGCGGCAGCAGACCCTTCGCTACGACGGCCTGCCGCACAACATCACCGATGCGGTACCGCAGCGTTGTGCTGCGGATCTGCTGGCGTTTTTGCAGCGACTGGACGCTTGATGTCATCGCGGGCGCAGCGACGCACCCGCGATCGAGTGGCGCATATATAATTCGGTTACGTAATGAGCAGGATTGCTTCGCCGCCCCGCTCCTGGCAATGACATGGGCACTCGGTGGGGCGCACACGCCTCACGCCCCCTCCGCGGGCGCCTGTGCCAATGCCGTCGCCCCCGTTCCGACATGCGCGTGCCGCGCCAGCGGCACCAGCATGCCCGCGATCAACACCAGCGCGCCCATCACCAGCATCGGCAGTTCGTAGCCGCCGGTCATGTCCCGCAGCACGCCGACAAGCTGCGGCGCGGCATAGCCGGAGATATTGCCAACCGCGTTGATCGCGGCGATGCCGCCCGCCGCGGCAGCCGTGCCCAGGAATGCTGTGGGCAGGTTCCAGAATACCGGCAACGCCCCCGAAATGCCGAACGATGCCAGTGAGAACGACGCAATCGCCAGCAGCGAACTGGTGTGCAACAGCAACCCCGCCAGCACCAGCCCGATGCCGCCAAGCAGGCACGGCACGATCAGGTGCCACACGCGCTCTCCCGTGCGGTCGGAGTTGCGCGAGAAGACGATCATACCGCTCACCCCTGCCAGCGCAGGGATCGACGTGATGTAGCCTACCTGCAGATCGGTGAAGCCCAACGTCTTGATCATGAGCGGCAGGAAATAGCCCTTGCCGTACACACCGAAGCCGACCAGCACATAGACCAGCATCAGCACCACAATGGTCGGGGTGAGGACGGCGCGGCCGAACGCCAGGTTTCTGCCCGCGGCGGCATCGCGCTCCGACGCCAGCGTCGCCTCGAGCCATGCGCACTCGTCCGGCCGAAGCCAGGCCGCATCCGAGGGGCGGTCACGCAGCACCATCAGGCAGCCGAGGGCAAGCAGTACCGCCGGCAATCCCTCGGCCAGGAAGATCCATTGCCAGCCTGCAATGCCGAGCCAGCCGTTCAACGTCAGCAAATTGCCCGCGATCGGTCCGCCGATGATCCCGGCGGACGCCCCGCACGCATAGAACACCCCCATTGCCTTGCCGCGATGTCGCGATGGAAACCAGCGGGTCATGAACCAGGCGACGCCTGGGAAAAAGCCCGCTTCAGCCACGCCGAGGAGGAAACGGACGATGACGAAGCTGGTGATACCGCTGACCAGCGCCATGCTGGCCGAGCATGCGCCCCAGAACAGCATGATGCCCATGATCCAGCGCCGTGCGCCGACGCGCTCGAGCACCATGTTGGCGGGCACCTGGAACAATACATAGCTCCAGAAAAACGCGCCGGCGCCCAGGCCATACGCGGTCGCACTGAGACCCAGCGCCTTGTTCATGGTCAGCGCCGCGAACGAGATGTTGAAGCGGTCCAGCACGTTGATCAGGTAGGCGAGGCTCACGAAAGGCACCAGGCGCCATGCAACTCTGCGCATGACGGCAGATTCGAGCTCCGTCATCGTCGTATCCTCCCAGGGCCGGCTCTACGGCCGGCGACGGCAGCATAGCGCGGACAATTGACAAGTTGCCAAAAATCTTAGCCGCAGCGCGACCCCTGGGCGCTGGCGTCGCCGCCGGTTGCGTGTACAGTCGGCGCCGCAGCACAGCGAGACTGCTTCATGCGCATTGCCCTGATTCACGCGCTTGCTCATTCGGTGCCGGCCATCGTTGAGGCCTTCGGCCGCGAATGGCTGCAGGCGACGCTCGCCAATTTGCTCGACGACTCGCTGTCCGCCGACCTCGCCCGCGACGGCGCACTGACGCCCGTGATGACCGAGCGCTTCCTCAGTCTCGCCCGCTATGCCGCGCGATGCGGTGCTGACGGCATCCTGTTCACTTGCTCCGCCTTCGGCCCCTGCATCGAGGCGTGCGCGCGCGACCTCGCGCCGCTGCCGGTGCTGAAGCCGAACGAGGCCATGATCGAGGCGGCCGTGGCGTTGGCCGGTCCCTCCGGCCGCATCGGCTTGCTCGCCAGTTATGCACCCACGCTGATCTCAATGCCGCCGGAGTTCGCTGCGATCGCGCCGAACGTCGCGGTCGTGCCGTGCCTGGCAGAGGGCGCGCTGGCTGCGCTGGACCGCGGCGATCCGCACGCGCACGATCGCGCCGCCGGGAGCGCGGCCACCGTGTTGCGCGACTGCGACGTGGTCGTGCTGGGCCAGTTCAGCCTGGCGCGAGCCGCCGGGGCAGTGGCCGGGGCCACCGGCAAGACCGTGCTCACCACGCCCGACTCCGCGATCCGCAGGCTGAAGCGTCTGTTGCTCCCCACAGCAAAGGCTGCCTGACCATGACCCTGGACGAATTCCGCGCCTCCGTTACTGCCCCGTCACCGCCGGAAAACCTTAGCTACGCGCTGCAAACTTTGTGGTGGGATGCGAAGGGCGACTGGCACCGCGCGCATGCTTGCGCGCAGCAGGACCACGAACGTAGCGGCTCCAGCGTGCACGCCTATCTGCACCGTAAGGAGGGCGACCAGCGTAACGCCGCCGGCTGGTACAGCCGCGCCGGCCGCACGCCACCCGATACGAGCCTGGTCGAGGAGTGGGAGGCGCTGGCGCGCGAACTGTTGCCGACATAAATCTGTCGCGAAACGATCCGCCGCCATGATATGAGCGCATCATGCCCGCCGCCTCGCATGGACAGGCCGGATCGTATTCCGCGGCGGGCTCGAACCGCGCCTACGCGGTCGTGCTGCTGATCGTTGTCGTCTTTATCCTCTACGGCTCGCTGTTCCCGTTCGAATATCGCGAACGCTTCTACCCCGGCGGTCCGGTCGCCTATCTGCTCAGTACCTGGCGGGATTGGGACCGCCGCGGCGACCTGCTCTCCAACATTTTGCTGTATCTCCCGTTTGGCTTCTTCGCGACCTGCGCCTTGCCGCCGCGCATCGCCACGGTGCTGCGCGCGTTGCTCACCACCGTTGCCGGCACCGCGCTGGCGTGCGGGATTGAGATCGCACAGTTCCATGATGCTGGCCGCGTCACCTCGATGGGCGACGTCGAGGCCAACGCCATCGGCGCGGCGCTCGGCGCGATCGCCGCCGCCGTGATCGGCGCCTCGCTGCGCTGGCCCTTGGTGCGGGAACTCGCCGCCCATCCTGCCGCGGCGACCTTGCTCGCCATGTACTTCGGCTATCGGCTCTACCCCTATGTGCCGATGATCGACCTGCACAAATACTGGCACGCGCTCCGGCCGATCCTGCGGACTCCAAGCCTGCCGCCAGACGAACTCACGCGGTACGTCATCACCTGGCTGTTCATTGCGGTGGTGGTGCACTCACTCTACGGCTTCCGCGGTTTTCTGCTGCTGTTTCCGCTGCTGTGCGGCGCCGAGTTCCTCGGCAAGATCCTGATCATCGGCAACTTCCTGAAACCCACCGATGTGGCCGGTGCGGGCGTCGCCTATCTGCTGTGGGTGCTGCTGCGATGGTTGCCTGGGCGGTTCGTTATCGTAACGTTGGCATTCGCCGCCATGATCACCGCCGAGCGGCTGGAACCGTTCCAGTTTCTCACCGTGCCAAACGCTTTCGGATGGATTCCGTTCGCCAGCTTCATGCGCGGCTCGATTGGCGTGGCGATGCAGGCGTTCTGCCAGAAGTTCTACGAATATGGCGGGCTGATCTGGCTGCTTGGCCGCTGTGGCGTGATGTTGCCATTTGGTAGCGCGCTGACGGCGACCTTGCTGTTGGCCACCAGCGTTGCGGAATGCTGGTTGGCGGGCCGCTCGGCGGAAATCACCGATGCGGTGATGGCCCTGGTGATCGGCGGCGCCTTCGCGCTGTTGCGCCGCGGGGCAAGCGCACGCGCGGTCGCTGCCCCACCACCGGATGTGGCCGCGCTGGAGCATGCACGTTTCGCCGAGGCAATCCTGGTCCAGCATGGTGTGGCGGCGGCCACACCGGCGCCGTCGCGCCGGCGCGGCCGCAAATACGCACCGTATGTGCCGCCGCATTTGCGCGGCTGAGGGCGTTGCCGCGCGGCCCACCCGCGCGCATGATCGGCGTCACGCGACCAGGCCAGGGAGAACCATCGATGGATGCCGATGCCAAGAAGACCGTGCTGCGCATGATTCCCTATGGCATCTATGTGCTGACCGCCGATGACGGAAAGGGCAATGTCGGCGCAGCGACTGTGAACTGGGTGACGCAGGGTTCCTTCGCCCCGCCGCTGGTGGTGGTCGGCGTGAAGGCCGATTCCGGCGCGCACACCGTGGTGAAAGGCACCGGCAAGTTCGCGCTGAACATGCTGAGCAAGGAGCAAAAGGGGTTGGCATTCACCTTCTTCAAGCCAGCGAAGCTGGAGGATGGCAGGCTATCGGGCCAGGCCTTTCACCTTGGCGCCAACGGAACCCCGATCCTGGATGTGGCGATCGGCGCGGTGGAGTGCGTGGTAAAGACGATCGTGGAACTCGGCGATCACCACGTCGTGGTTGGCGAGGTGACCGATGCGCATCTGCCCAAGCCGATAGACGGCCGCCCCGATGTCGCGATCCTGGAAATGAAGGACCTGGGCGACAACGTGTTTTACGGCGGGTAGCACACAACGAAAAACGCCCCCTCCCCCGGTGGGAGGGGGCGGGGGGAGGGGCTACCGCAATGGCCTCCGCCTGGACTTCTCATCGCCCAACCCTCTCTGGCAAGCGGAGGGGGAGCATCTGGAGCCAGACATGATCAGCAAATTCGCCACCGTCTATCCCGGCCACATCGACCTGCCCGATCGCGGACAGGACGCGACGCCGGCCAACCAACGCCGCTTCTCCAACGACCAGCTTGTGAGCGTCTTCGACAAGACCGAGGCGGTTGCCAAGGTGATGGACGGGACCGGCTGGGACACGCTGTGGCTGGCAGAGCACCATTTCCAGTACGAAGGCTACGAGGTGCTGCCGAACCTGCTGATGGCGGCGGTGCATCTCTGTCACCTGACGCGCAAACTCAAGATCGGCTGCGGCTTCAACATCGCGCCGATGTGGCACCCGCTGCGCCTCGCCGAGGACTACGCCTGCGCCGACATCATGACCAAGGGCCGCACCGTGTTCGGTGTCGGCCGCGGCTACCATTCGCGTGAGGTCGAAACCTTCGGCGCACCGATCCTCGATCAGGACGCCAACCGAGAATTGTTCGAAGAGCAGGTGGAGATCATTTTCAAGGCGTTCGACAATGAGCGGTTCTCACATCAGGGCAAACACTACACGCTGCCGCCGGAGGTGCCGTATCGCGGCTATACGCTGCAGGATCTGACGCTGGTGCCGCGGCCGATCCACCGGCCGGTGGAATGCTGGCAGCCGGTGGTCAGTGCCAGCGCGCGCGGCCTCGATTTCATGGTGAAATACAATATCAAGGGCGCGGTCGGCGGCGGCGCGGCGACGATGCAGTCGGGCCCGATCACAGCCTATCAGGAAGCGGCGCATCGCGCCGGCAAGGACTGGAAGCTCGGTGAGAACCTGATGATCGGCATCTTCGTGCACCTGGCGGACACCAAGGCGAAGGGCTTGAGGGAGCTCGCGCCGCTCTATGAGGAGCATGCCAAGATGTTTGCTCCGCTAGGCTTCCTTCCAGGCGTGACGAAGGAGCAAATTGCGGCGATCGGCCAGCGTGGGGGATGGTACGCGGCGGGCGTGCCGACTGTCGAACATTATATGAAAATGGGTGCATGGTTCACCGGTCCGCCGGAAGAGCTGGTCGCCTATCTGCACGATCTCGAGGCACGCTATCCGGGGCTGGAGCATATCAACCTGTCCACGCCGATGGGTACGCCGCTCGCCATCATGGAGGAGCAATTCAAGTGGATTTCTCAATCTGTGATGCCGGCTTTTCTGCAGCGGGCGCGTCCCAGTTGATGACATTGGTCTTCACCGGAACCACGATCCGGCGCCGCGGCCAACCCGATTCCTTCAGTGTCAGTCGTAGCCTTGCCCGGCCCGTTGGTTTGACCCAGCGGACAGGGCTACGCTTGATATAGAAGCGAAGCTGGGAGAAGGAGTCCTCCAACTTCGTCCAGCCCCAGTTTACGATCAGCTTGCGCGCGGGCGTGCTGCCGGTGGGCGACAGCCGCCTGTGGTCCACCGGCCGGTCGGCAATCCGCGTGCTGGGCGTCGGACGCGCCACCACGAACGGCCAGCGCACGGCAATCGCGCGCAAATAGAATTCGGGTCCCGTGGCATCGGTCACCACGGCGGCCATGTGCCAGCCGTTGGTCGCTGCCGCGGCGATGATGACGGCGAATTCCGGCACGTTCGGCAGCAGCCGTCCCTCCGGAATGGGCTCGACCGGTTCGCCGAAATCGATTTGCCCCGGCAATCCGGGCTCATCGCCCTCTGCCTCGAGCCCTTCGTCGGGATCAGAGCGGCGAAACCAGAGGATCATCAGTGGCTGTGCAGTTCATCGCCCGCCAACGTTTCGCACAGGCGAGCCATTGCCGTGTGATCGGCATCGGCGCCAAACATCGTCTGCGCCGCCAGCACCAGTTCTTTGCACAAGGCGCTGACCGGAGTTGGCGTTGCTGTCTCCCGCCCTACCTGCAAGGCGATCGACAGGTCCTTCGCGAGCAAGCCGAGGCTGAATCCGGCATCGAAACTGCGCGACAGAACGAACTGTTTGAACTTCTTCTGTGTCGAGTTGTTCATCCCCGTGGCGGCATTCAGCACATCGACCATCACGGCGGGATCCAGGCCGAAGCGTTGGCCGATCAGCAGCGCCTCGATGCCGATCAGGAAGCCGCCGGTCGAGACCAGGTTGTTGAGCGCCTTCATCGCCTGGCCGGACCCGACGGCGCCGGTGCGCAGCACGGAACTGCCCATCGCCGAAAGCACCGGCATGGCGCGGTCGATCACCGCGCCGTCGCCGCCCGCCATGATGGCAAGCTGCCCTGTCTTGGCACGCGGCACGCCGCCGGAGACCGGCGCGTCGATCAAGTGCCCGCCCAGAGCGCGCACTTGCTCCGCCAGCTCCTGCGTCGTCGATGGCACGCCGGAACTCATTTCGATCACGATAGTACCGCGGCGCATTCCGGCCAGCACGTTGTCGTCACCGCCGGACAGCACGTGGGAGACGATGGCGCTGGTGGGCAGCATCGTCACCACCACGTCGGACGCCGCGGCGAGTTGGCGCAGGCTGTCCGGCGCGCTGCCGCCGATCTGCTGCACGAAATTATTTGCAACTTCGCGCCGCGCATCGTTGACGTGCACAGCGAAGCCGGCGCGCACCAGGCAAGCAGCCATCGGCCAGCCCATATTGCCGACGCCAATGAAGCCGACGCTGGGTTTGTCAGTCATGCGTCGTTACCCCTTGGCGCCGTCCACGTCCTTGAACACCTCGGTCGCGATGCGGAACGCTTCCAGGCACGCGGGGATGCCGCAATAGGCGCCGATCTGCAACAGGATCTCCTTGATCTCGTCGCGCGTCACGCCGTTGTTGAGCGCGGCGCGCAGGTGCAGGCGGAATTCGGCGCCGCGGTTCAGTGCCGCGAGCATGGTCAGGTTGATCATGCTGCGTGTCTTGCGTGGCAAGCCAGGGCGGGTCCAGATCATGCCCCAGGCGACCTCGGTGGTCATCTGCTGGAAGGCGGCATTGAAATCGTCGGCCCGCGCGATCGAGCCGTCGACATAGTCCGCGCCCAGCACTTCGCGCCGCGCCTGCAATCCTTGCTTGAACAATTCGCTTTGGTACTCTGGGCGGTTCGGGATTTCCGGCATGATTTGCTCTCCGTTTTGTCGTGAAGGCGGCGGACGGTAGAGATTGGCGGCGGTGTCGGCAACCACCCGTCATGCCTGGCTCGTCGCCGGACCAACCCCCACCGACATCGCCCCCAGGGAGATGACTGGGCCAGCACGGATGGCACGGCTATGCCGCGCCAACCGCCGCCGCCAGATACGCCATGTCTGTCGCCGGCTGATTGCCGGCAAATGTCAGCGCCAGTTCGCTCACGCCGGTGCGACGAAACCGCGCAGCCGTCGCGAGACATTCCGCCGCGGTGCCGGCAATGGCAAAGGCATCGGCGAACCGGTCATCCAGCACATCAGTCGCGGGGTCGCCACGGCGCAGGCGAGCAAGCGCGTCAACGACCTCGGTCTTGGAAATCCCGCTATGCCGCACAATGGTTTCGCGCAGTGGGGGCCAATCGTCACCGGCAGGCCAGAAGCGCGCGAGCATTGCGCCGATCTCAATCTTCGCGGCGGCGCGTGCTTGCGCTCCATCCGGGCGGGCGACGCAGGGTACATATTGCACCACCCCGGGCATCGGCCTGCCGGTCTGCCGCGCGGATTCGTCAACGATGGCGATCGCGCGCTGCGTGTAGCCCAGCGGGCACATATTGGAGACGATCAGGCCATCGGCGATGCGGCCGCACAGGGCGAGGCTGCGATCGCCCATCGCCGCCATATAGATCGGCGGGTCCGGTCGCAGCGGCCGGAACCGCAGCGCGACGTCATCGGCCGAGAAAACCGTGCCGCGATGATGCACTGTCTCGCCGCGCAGCAATCCCCGCACAATCCGCATCGCGTCATCCATCGCCGCGACCGGGCGATAATGGAACCCCAGCCGTTCGATCTGTGCGCCAATGCCCGAGCCGATACCCAGCAGCACACGTCCCGGCGCGACCTCCTCCAGCGCCGCAAACTCCATCGCGATCTGCGCCGGATGCCGCATGTAGGGATTGACGATGCCGAGCCCTGCCCGGATGAGCCGGGTTGCCAGCAGGCAGGCGGTGGCGAGGGAAAACACGCCACGCTCGAACGGATTTTCCGCGAACCACATCGATGCGAAGCCGGCGGCTTCCGCGGCGCGCGCCAGTGCGACACAGTGCTGCGGATCGGTGCCGCCATGGGCTCGAATGCCCAGCCGCGGCAACTCGTCCGGCGCCACGGTCATATGCCGCCGGGACGCGGCGCAGTCGTCGCCTCGGAGAAATGCACGTGAACGACGCGCCAGTCGCCATCCTCCTTGCGGAACACCATGGTTGATCGCGAGATGTGATCGCTGCCATAGCGCCGCGCGGCGGGCGGCGGCTCGGCGCCGACCCAGTCGGACCGCGTCTGCCGCTCGCACCACAACACCGCGAGATCGTGTGACACGACGCCGCCAATATCGAATGGCGTCCAGTAATTGCTGGCAACGTTGTTGTGATAGAACTGCCACAGCCGGATCCAGTGCTCGCGGCCCTTGTAGGTGTGGCCGTTGAGATTGAAGAACACCGCCTCTGGCGCCGCGCTCCACAGGTCCTGTAATGCCTGCCAGTCGAACCGCGCATTCAGGTCGAGATACTCGTGCAGACGCTCGAGCAAGCGCGCCTGATCTGCCTGCGTGCCGCCGACCAGATGGCCTGATAACTTGGGTGCTTCCATGTTTCCCCGCCTTTCTGCCTGGAACGCCTGGCTGCCCGGAACATGTTCTAACCGGAACAAGTGTGATGCCGGGCGCATGCCCGACTGGCATTGCGAGGACCGGAGCGAAGCACGGCGGGACCAGGCAATCCCGGTCGAACGGGTGCACGGGTTGTTCCGGGCAGCTTCGAGAGAGATCGCTTCGTCGCTACGCTCCTCGCACTGACGCCGATGCGTCCAGATCCAGCGCCATATGCTCGTCGTCGTAGAACGTGCCGTTGACCAGCAACGCACGCGGTTCGACCGCGATGCCGCGGAAGCCGAGCCGTTCATATACCCGGCGCGCCGCGTCGTTGCCGACCGTGACCGTCAGATACAGCATGCGGACGCCCGCTGCACGCGCATATGCCACCGCCGTTTCGACCAGCGCAAAGCCGAGACCGCCGCCGCGATGCGCGGCATCGACATAGACCGAGAACACGGTTGCCTTGTGCCGTGTCTTGATGCGTGTCTCCTGCATCAGGCCGATGATGCCCACCAGGTCGTGGCCGACGAAGCCGCCGAACATCGTCACCGGCGGCACCAGAAACCGCCGCGCCAGGTCGTCCAGGGGCACCTGGACTTCCTCCTCATAGGCGGTGCTGTAGGCCTCTGGATGCAGCCGCAGCGCCGCCAGCCGCACCGGCCGCAGGATATGCACATCCGCGCGATCGAGGCGGCGGATGCGGGGCGATGCCAGGCTCATGCCAGCGCCGCGGCGATGCGCGCGGCCAGCCGCCGTGCCACTTCGTCCTTGGCAAGCGACGGCCAGTTCTCGACGCCCTCGGCGGTGATCAGGTGCACGGTGTTGTCGGTGCCGCCCATGATGCCGGTCTCCGGCGACACGTCGTTGGCGACGATCCAGTCGGCGTTCTTGCGTGTCCGTTTCGACTGCGCGTTGCCGAGCAATTCGCTGGTTTCGGCAGCGAAACCGACAACGAGGCGCGGGCGGCGCGGTCCCGCCGCCGCGACGGTCGCGAGAATGTCGGGGTTGGGCACCAGTTCCAGTGCTGGCGGGGCGGCGCCGGGCTGTTTCTTGATCTTGCCCGCGGCAGCGTTGGCAACGCGCCAGTCGGCGACAGCGGCGGCGAACACGGCGACATCGGCCGGCAGCGCCGCCTCGCAGGCCGCCAACATCTGCGCGGCGGTCTGCACGCGATGCAGCGTCACGCCGGGGGGATCGGGCATCGTCACGGGGCCGCTGATCAAAGTAACGCGCGCGCCCAGAGCGGCCAGAGCCGCAGCGATCGCATGGCCCTGACGGCCGGAGGAACGGTTGGCGATGTAGCGCACCGGATCGATCGGTTCATGCGTGGGGCCGCTGGTGACCAAAGCACGCTTGCCTGCCAGGGGTTTCGGCCCATCGACGAAGGCCTCGATGGCGGCGAGAAGCGCTGGCGGTTCCGCCATGCGGCCAGGCCCGTATTCGTTGCAGGCCATCGGACCTTCGTCGGGTCCGACGACCCGCACGTCGCGGTTCTGCAATGTTGTCATGTTCGCCTGGGTCGCCGCGTGCAGCCACATGCGCACATTCATCGCCGGTGCAACCAGTACCGGCTTGTCGGTCGCGAGCAAAAGTGTGGCGGCGAGGTCGTCGGCGAGTCCGGCCGCCATGCGTGCGAGAATATCGGCCGACGCGGGCGCCACCACGAGCAAGTCGGCGCTGCGGGAAAGCTGGATGTGCCCCATCTCGCTTTCGTCGGTCAGGGAAAACAGGTCGGTATAGACCTTCGATTCGCTGAGAGCCTGGAGCGAGAGCGGGGTGACGAACTGCGCGGCGTTGCGCGTGAGCACGCAGGTTACGCTGTGATTGCGCGCACGGAGCAATCGGATGAGCTCGAGCGATTTGTACGCCGCGATGCCGCCGGAGATGATGAGGAGGATCTTCAGCTTTCTCATCACAGCCTCCAGCCCTGATGGATCGCGGCAATGCCACCCGACAGATTTCGCACACTCACCCGCGCAAACCCGGCCTGCTGCATCATCGCGGTCAATTCCTGCTGTCGAGGAAACGTGCGGATACTCTCAGCCAGATATTGGTAACTTTCCGCGTCCTTCGCCACCATGCGGCCCAGCCGTGGCAGCACGCGGAAGCTCCACGCGTCGTAAACCGGGATCAGGGCCGCCACCTGCACGCGGGAGAACTCCAGGCAGCAGAACCGTCCGCCCGGCTTGAGCACACGCCGTGCCTCGCGCAGCACCGCCGCCTTGTCGGTGCAGTTACGCAGTCCGAACGCGATCGAGACACGCTCCACCGCGCCGTCCGGCAACGGCAAACGTTCTGCATCGGCGACCAGCAGCGACAACGCGCCCACCGCGGCGCGTTGCAACGCACGGTCCTGCGCCATGGCCAGCATCGACGCATTGATGTCCGAGAGCAGTACCGGGCCGCCGCCGGCGGCCAGCCAGCCGAAGCTGATGTCGCCGGTGCCGCCCGCCAGATCCAGCAGCGTATCGCGCGGGCGCGGGGCGAGGATGGTGACGAAGACCCGCTTCCAGATCCGGTGCACGCCCAACGACATCAGGTCGTTCATCAGGTCGTAGCGCGCTGCCACGCTGTCGAACACGCCGCGCACCAGCCCGGCCTTCTGCGTCCGCTGCACGCGGCGGAAGCCGAAATCGGTGGTGTCTTCGCCGGCGGACAATGTTGCGGGGTTGTCGCTCATCGCTACCCTGTATAGCGTGAGCGCCGCCCATGCCGGAACTCCCCGAGGTCGAGACCGTGATGCGAGGCCTTCAGTCCCGGCTGGAGGGCCACCGCATCGTTTCGGCGGTGGCGCATCGCGCCGACCTCCGTTGGACGCTGCCGCCGCATTTGTCGCAGCGGCTGACCGGGGCGCGCGTCACCGGCTTTCGCCGGCGCGGCAAATACATCCTGATGCGGCTCGAGGGCGGTGAATCGGTGCTGCTGCATCTGGGCATGTCGGGCCGTATGGTGCTGACGCCACGCGGGTCCAATTCGGCGTCCGGCGAGCCCACGCCGCACGAGCATTTGGTGCTGATCACGGATGCAGGCTGGCGGCTGGGCTTCGTGGATCCGCGGCGGTTCGGCAGCGTGGACCTGGTGCCGACCGGGCAGGAAAATCAACACAAGCTGCTGGCTGAGTTGGGGCCGGAGCCCCTCGACCCGGGCTTCACGCCGCAAAGCCTGTCTGCGGCGCTGGCCGGCAAGCGCACGCCCATCAAGGCGGCCTTGCTCGATCAGAAGGTCGTCGCCGGCCTCGGCAACATCTATGTGTGTGAGGCCCTGTTCCGCGCCAGGATCTCGCCGAAGCGTGCCGCGTACACGGTGGCCGGCGCGCGCGCCGAACGATTGGTGCCGGCGATCCGCGACACGCTGCATGAGGCGATCGCCGCGGGTGGCTCGTCATTGCGGGACTATGTTCAGCCTGATGGCGAGCTGGGTTATTTCCAGCACGCCTGGAAGGTCTATGCCCGCGAGGGCGAACCCTGCGAGCGCTGTCCCGGCACGCCGGCCTGCGCTGGCATCCGCCGCATCACGCAGTCGGCGCGCAGCACGTTCTATTGCCCGCGGACGCAACGCTAGGCAGAGGCGACGGCCGCAAAGCTCCTGAATGAGCCGCTTCGGCTCCCCGCTTGCGGGTCCCCCGATCGGAAGGTGGCCGGCATGAGCGCGACCAGGGTCCGTGATTCGTGAGCCTGCCCCTCACCCCGTCACCCTCTCACGCGAGGACAGCGGGCGGCTTCGTCCTGCTTGCCCCCTGCCTCACCGTCCCGTGTTCCCCCGCCGCCATTGAGCCATGCCGCGTCGCCGCCCAATTCATTGCTCCGGGCAATGCGGAGGCAAGGTCCATGTATATCGCCCGCTTTTCCTATGATGTACTGCCGGTGAACCGCCAGCGCGCGATCGACTGTATCCGGCGCGAGGTGCAGGCGGCGCGGCGGAAGCAGCTCAACGCCCGTTTGCTGGTGCCGCTGACCCGCGGTGAACGGGGTCCGGCGCTGCAATTTGAAGTGGAGCTGACCAACCTCGACCAGCTCGATCAGTTCCGCCAATCGGGCGTGGAATCGAGCCAGGACACCGCCACCTGGATGCGCGAGTTCAGCGAAATCTTGCTTTGCCCGCCGGAGGTGGCGATCCTGCGGGTGGATGAGACCCGCGCTGCTTGATTGGCGGCGGGGGCCTGAGAGGAGCCAGGCGGGGAAGCGACCATGAGTGGTACGGACGGCGTGGATGTCGAGGACCTGATCGCCGCGGCGCAGATCGCCAGCGCGGGCGACCCGGAGCAAGAGATTGCCACCTTGCAGGATCTGCTGCGCCTGGCATGGGGGCTGATGACAGAACGCCAGCAGAACACCCTGGTCGAGAGCGACGAGGCGCAGGAGGTGCTGCAAGCGGAAGAGGACGACGGCGAGGAACCGGACGCGGAATAGCGGCCGCATTCCGTCGTCTGGCCAGGCGCCGCGTCAGTCTGCGAACTGCACCGACGTCGTGTTCGCGCCGCTCAGCAGCACGCCGAGCCGCTGCTTCGGTGCGGGCCGGTAGCGGCCCGACAGCAGTGCCGCGAAGGCGGTGGCACCGCCCGGCTCGGTCACGATCCGGAGGCTATCCCAAAGGGCCTGCTGGGCTTGGCGGATGGCGTCGCCCGGCACCGGTACCACCGCCGCCACAAAGCGCTGCGCGATTGCAAACCCCAAGGCGCCGATCCGGCGTGGTGCGAGCGAGTCGGCGGCGAGGCCGCCAGCCTCCGCATCCACTGGCTCGCCTGCCGCCAGGGCGCGGGTGAGAGTCGGCGCCGCCTCCGGTTCCACGCCGACGATGCGGATGCGTCCGCCATACGCGGCCGCGATGCCGCCGATCAGGCCGCCGCCGCCGACTTCGACCAGCAGCGTGTCCAGGTCGGGTGCCTGCGCCTCCAGTTCCAGCCCGACGGTGCCTTGGCCGAGCAAGGTCTCCGTCTGATCGAAGGCATTGATGGGAAGCGCACCGGACTGCGCCTGCCATGCCTCACTTGCCGCCAGGGCGTCCCCGTAACGATCGCCGACCACGGCGAGTTCGGCGCCGCAGTTGCGGATGCGCTGGATCTTGGCTGGCGAGGAAATGGTCGGCACGAAGATCTTCGCTGGAATCCCGAGCTTATGCGCGGCGTAGGCGACAGCCGCTCCATGGTTGCCGCCCGATGCGCCGACCACGCCCGCCGGCGGGACAGCCCGCATACAGAGATTGGCGAAGGCCCCGCGCGTCTTGAATGACCCGGCGTGCTGCAAATGCTCCAGCTTCAGGGTGAGGTGCGGGCAGCCAAGGCCGAAATCGCCGCCATCGACCGTGATGACGGGTGTCCGGCGGATGTGGGGCCGGATCAGCGGCTCGACGATGGCAATGCTGGAGCGCTTGATCGCAGTGGACATCAGGTGATTTTGCCTTTCGCGCGGGCTCGCAGGGTTGCGACCTGCCTGATTGGCGGCTTGGCCGGACGCGGCGGAACCGGGGCCGGCGCCGCACCGGGTTGACAAGTTAATTCGTCGAGTGGCTAATTGGCAATATGGCTATTGTAACCGCATTGCGCGCGCTCGGCAACGAACGGCGGCTGCAGATCCTGGAGTGGCTGAAGGAGCCACAGGCGCATTTCCCGCCGCAAGTCGATGGCGACCTCGTGAAGGACGGTGTCTGCGGCGTGCTGATCGCGCAGAAGCTTGGGCTGTCACAGCCGACGGTCAGCGAGCATCTGAAGATTTTGTCGCAGGCCGGGTTGGTGCAGGCAAAACGCATCAAGGGCTGGACATTCTACAAACGTGATGAAAAGCGTCTGCGCGAGCTGAAGCGCGCGATCATGACAGATGTCTAAGCCGGGATCGTCACGGCGCAGGTATGGGTTGCCCGCGCGCGAAGCAGTACCCGATGTCCGGCGTTCGGGGCTCCGCCCTGGCATCGGCCGGGACCCGGGACGGTAGACATATGCTCACAGATACGTCAACGTCCGGCGCAACTTTTGGTTATCGGAGAACAACGGACAAGGCCCTATGTTAGCCTTGTGAGCCACGAGCGGGAGGGCGCCCCATGCCATTCGATGGAACCGAATTCGTCGCCACTTCTGTCCAGACGGCGACGACGCCGCCAAGGTTCTGGGCACTGCTGCGCCAGGCCTGCCGCCGGATCAGCCCCGCGGGCCGGGCATTGGCCTTCGACATCCCGGCCGCGGTTCCCGTTGAATCCCCGGTCATCGCGACCGTGCAGGTACTGCGCCTTGCCCGCACGTTGATCGAGGACGAGCGCCACTGGATCCAGCGCCGCTATGAGACGCTGGACGGCCGGCGTTGCGCCGTCGGCGCGCTGCGCAGCGCCTCCCGGTTGCTGTCGCTGCGCAGCCTGAACAACGAAGCCCACAACCTGCTGCTGGAAGTGGCAGTAGGACGCGGCTTCAGCGACATCGAGAAGATGAACGACCACTCGAACCATACCCAGGTGATGTCGGCGTTCGACGTCGCGATCGCTCGCGCGCAGGCAAGATTGTAACAACGGCAACCATCTTGCCGCTGTCGTGCGGCAGAGGCGCGCCGGGCCTCTGCCAAGCCGCGGCAGGGTATGGTGGTGCCTGCGCAGGTGCGGCATAGCAAGCGCCGCACCGGCACCGGCTGTTGCTGACCCCGGCCGTGAGGTATCGCGGCGCTATCGCGTGAAATACGTTCCGCGGTCGCATGCCGGCAGGGCGCGTCATGCCAGCAGCAACGCCACGCCGCCCGCGCCGACCACGAAGCAGTAATATGCGAATGGGTTGAGCGCCCACGCATCGTGCTGGCGAAAGTAGCGCATGAGAAATACCGTGCTGGCAAACGCGGTCACGCCCGCCACGACCGCGGCCAGCGCCGAGACCTCGAACACGCCCGCCGGCACGTTCGCGTGCAGTAGCTTCGGCACTTCCAGCACTGTCGCGCCCAGGATGATCGGCGTCGCGATCAGAAAGGAAAAATGCGCTGACCCTTCGTGATTGATCCCGCGCAGCAGTCCACCGACGATGGTCGCACCGGAGCGGGAAATGCCCGGGACCAGCGCGGTGCATTGCCAGCAGCCGATCGTCAGCGCATCGAGGATGTTCAAGCTGCCCAGCGGTCGGTGACCATGTCCGCGCAGCTTCTCGCCGAGCAATAGCAGGCCGCCGTTGACGACCAGGAAGGCGGCGGCGACGACCGGGGTGCCGAACAGGTTGCGAAAGAATTTCTCGGCGATGAAGCCCAGGATGACCGCCGGAATGGTCGCGATGACGATGAGCAAGAACACGCGGCGGCTCTCGCCCACCTGGTGTGTACCGCCGATGCCCAGCACGCCGGTCGCCAGCGCCCACCAGTCGCGCCAGAAATACAGCAGCAGTGCCGTGGCGGTGCCGAGGTGCAGCATCACCAGGAACGGCAGGAACTCCGGCGCGTGCTGATCGATATGCCATTTCAACAATGCCGGAAGCACGACGGCATGGCCGAGGCTGCTGACGGGGAACAGTTCGGTCGCGCCTTGCAGGATGGCGAGCACAATGGCTTGCAGAGCGTTCATACAGCGATTCCCCAGGCGATTCCGAACGGCGCTGGTGACGCAATCCGTGCTGGTTGGCAACCCGAATACCGCGGCGACGCAGCAAGGCGTCCCTGCTTAATGGTGCCTCACCGCCGAACCTCAGTCGTTCATCGGATAGGCGGCCATCAGCCGCTTCTGCCGCCGCCAGCTCCGCCACATCGCGACGAGGCCGGCCGGCCGGTGGCCACGCGCACGGTTGGCGGCGGCAATGCGGAACGCCGCGCCATAATGCTCGAATTGCGCCTGCCACGCCTCCCGCAGCGAGGTCGTCGGATCCCAGATATGTGTCGCCTCGGAGCCGACGCCGTTGATCTCGATGACACGGAAGCCTTCGCCGCGCGCCAGGGCCTGCGCGGAGCTGAATCGCACGTCGATGCGGCCGAAGTGAAACGCCGGCAGCGCGCGTGCCAGGCGGTCGACGCGCTCGGTCAGCGCCGCGGTGGCGAGCGCGGTGCCGTCGCGGAAGATCGAGCCCTTGCAGTGATTGCCGACGAAGACCAGCCGCACTTGCTCGCCCTGCGATGGCACCTCGTGCAACCGATCGCTCAGCCGCGGCAGATAAAGTTGCGCCACGCGGCCGGCACGCGGATCGGCGAGGATGAGTTCCTTCAAGGTCGAGCGCCCATCGCCGGTGACGACAGGTGGAAATTTCAGCGTGATCGAGCTGATGCGGCCTGCCTTCTCGTCCGGATGGCGGATGTAGAACAGACCGGCTTCGCCGTCGTATGGGATGAACTCCTGCAGCATCACGCTGGCATTGCGGGGGAACGCCGCGAGATATCGGCCTAGCTCGGCGCGGTTCGTCACCAGGCGCACGCCGGTGCCGTTGCAGCCGATGTCCGGTTTCGCCACGACCGGGTAGGCGAGGTCCGCCAGCGCCATCGCTTGCTCGGCGGCTGCGGCGTCCTGGGGCCCGTTCGCAATGACGCTGGTGTAGCGCGCCAGCACGGTTTGCTCTGGGCTTGGCACCTGATCCAGGATCGACCGCTTCGACTCGCCGCACAGGCCGCCGGTCTCGATGGCCGGGTTGGCGGCGGTGGGCAGGCTGACATCGCCGTAGCGCAGGCCCAGCGCAAGCCATTGCGCGACCACCGGGGCGTAGAACAACCAGCCGGGCCAGAATTCGAAGAAAGAGACCACCGGCGGCGGTGGCGGCACCGCGCTGGTGCGCTCGAGGCTCAGTGCGGGTTCCAGTTTCATCGGCGCTGATTCTGCAAGCCTGCGGCGGCCAGCCGGCCGGCAACAATGACGAAGACGACGAAGCCAGCCGCGCCAAGCCAGCGCCACGCGCCGAAATGATCCAGCAGGAACTGTCCCACCCGCAGGGAAATGCCGAACAACAGACTGGTCCAGCAGGTGGTGGCGATCACCGTGGCCAGGGTAAACTGTTTCAGGTCAGCGCCGAGAAAGCCGCAGGTCGTGTAGGTGGGCAGCCGCAATCCGGGCAGGAAGCGGCTGACGAACACGACCTGGAACACACGGCCCTTGAGCCAGGCGCGAATCGTTTCCTGCCGGTGCGGTGGCAGCAGGCGCTGGATCCAGGGCACTCGCGCCGAGAGCCAGCCCATGCCGTACAGCCAGAGATCGCCCAACACGATGCCCACGAACAATGAGCCAAGTGCCAGGCTGATTGGCATGTTGCCTTGCTCCGCCTGCATCGCTGCGAGCACGGTTGCCGCATCTTCCAGCACGAACGTCGCGAGAATGATGGCCCCGGCCTGGAACAGCGGCGAGTGGCCAGCCGCCAGCAGCGAGGCGATCCAATTGCCGAGCATGATCGTCCCGCAGCCCTTTTCCTGTCACGCCGCCGCCTCACATGAGGCGGCAGGCGGGGTGTCGCCTAATCACCTATTCGTGAATCCAGTCTGCCACCAGTTTGGCGCCCGTGCCATAGTCGCCCCCTCATGCCCGGGTCGCATCACGATCACGCGTCTTCGCATGCCCATCACCATGGCCACGGCGGCCACGGGGCGGAGGCGCGGCATGGCAGGGCATTCGCCGTGGGCGCCACGGTCAACCTTGCATTCGTGATTGCCCAGATCGGCTTCGGCGTTGCGGCCAACTCGATGGCCTTGCTCGCCGACGCCGCACATAATTTCGCCGATGTGGTGGCGCTGCTGTTGGCATGGGGAGCGGCGTGGCTGGGTCAGCGGCCACCGAGCCGGCGGCGCACCTATGGCTGGGGGCGCAGTTCCATCCTCGCGGCTTTGCTGAATGCCATGGTGATGCTGATCGGCGTGGGTGCGATCGGGCTGGAGGCGCTGCGCCGGCTGGCGCATCCCGAACCGGTGGCGACGCTGATGGTGACGCTGGTTGGCGCCGCGGGGATCGTCGTGAACGGCGGCAGCGCCATCCTGTTCTTTCGCGACCGCGCGCACGACCTGAATATCAAGG
>Ga0335073_10003896_pt1 | contig 20816 bp, 30 predicted proteins | sample Lox_Sample_22_FD_207093 | JGI IMG/M metagenome (GOLD analysis project Ga0335073, IMG submission 207093) | Soil microbial communities from Loxahatchee National Wildlife Refuge, Florida, United States - Lox_Sample_2.2 | ecosystem: Environmental > Terrestrial > Soil > Wetlands | place: USA...
CTGCTGCGCCGTGCTGCCTCCCTGATCCGCGAGCGAACCGCGTTGGTGCCCCCATCGCCGTGGTACGGCGCTGTGCACGATGTCACGACCCACGATGGCCTCAACGTGATCGCCAGCAGCGGCCTGACCGTCCGCGCTCAGTACGTCGCCTCTTGGCAGCCGGCCGTCGCCCTGGCCGTCGCTGACTGGCTGGAGAACGAAGCGCGGGCAACAGAGGGCATGGCCGATGAGGCGCCCGTACTTGGCCTGCCTGACCGTCACGCTATTGCGGTCGCGCGAGCGTACCTGGGAGAGACCGATGGCCCTGTCAATCACTGACTTCGGGATGTCCAGCGACCAGACCCCCCACACCGCCCGCCTGCTCCGCTTCGAGGCAGGCGATGCCTGGCGGGTGTCCTGGCTCCCGTTGCGCCTGATGGACCGCAACGCTGCAATCACCGCAATGACAATCGCGGAAGTTGCCGCGTCCGGCGTGGAGCCGGGAGACCGGCTGTGGCCGCACCTGGAAGGGTGGGCGGCCGAACTGGGGCTGACCGGCCCGCAGGCTATCGAGCAGGCGTCAAGACCGCCAGCGAAGGAGGGCGAAGATGTACGACCTTGACCAGCTCCGCCGCAACGTGCGCGTGATGGACCTGCTGACCCGCTCGTACGAGGCGCACTCGCGCGGCGATCGCGCAGTGTTCGAGTCGGCGTTCGGTGAGGCGATCGAAATCATGCCCCGCGCTATCGACAACGCTACCCGTGACGCCATGGCGTCTTACGGTCCCGACTTGTGGACCGAACAGGGCGAATGGTCAGCGTTCGGCAACAAGATAGCGTCCTACCTGCCAGCTGAAATCGCTAAGCTGGACGGTTCCGGCAGCTTGCAGTACTTCTGCGGGCCGGGAAGCACCGAAACTAGGTGCGCGCCGTTCACATTCATCGTGAGTTCGGTGCGTCCGGTGGATACGTCCATCATCAGCGCCTACAACCAGCAGGTGACGGCTACGTACCAGCAGCAGGCAGCCGCCGCTCGCCTCAAGGCAGCGGAGGGTGTCTACGGCAGCGACGCGAACTATTTTCTGGGCATGGAAGACCTGGTGAACACCTGCCAGGCCAGCCATGTCGAGTGCAACATATACGTTGGCAACCCGCCAACGCATCCGTAACCGTTCTCTGAACGTCCGCTCCAGCCGAGGAACTGGACCAGCGGTAGGCTGGAGCGGGCCTTGAGGGAAGGGGAGAGGGATGATGATTTACGCACGGTTTGGCGCGGATAGCGACGTGTATGTCTTCAGCGACGGTGAAAGCATTTACTGCTACGGCGGCAACCATGACAAGCAGGGCCCGTACGAAGTGCTAGCTAAAAACCCGGCTCGAATGGCGGGTCATCTGGTTTCGCATCGGGCTGCGGGCGATAAAGTACCCGAGTCAGCTATTGAACGACTATCTCGGGAGACAGCGGAACAAGCAAAAGGTAGCATTAGTACGAAGTAGTTACCCCCATCGCCCGCGCGGAAGCCAAAGTCGATGCGGTTAAAGTTGGGAAAGGGAAAACGAGTGATGGACAACGACGTACTACTTACGCCCACACCTACACCGGGCCCGTCACCAACTGCGGCTTCAACGCCGACAGCTACCACGGGAGAATAAGGAACATGTCCATTATTATCGCACATAATCCAGTGTTTCAGGCTGGTGGCTGGATACTAACCGTACTCATCAGCTTCATTGGCATCCGCATGCTTTTTTACTGGGCTTCGTTCACGTTGCACCCCGGACGCTACCGTGCCCGGAAACCAGTATCCACTGACGAACTACGCCGCATGATGGTGCCGTTCGTTAAGGTGCAGATAACCACAAAGGGCTCACCGGGCTCTTCGGAAGTAATCCTTCGCAGCCTCCGCCAGCTACAGGAGCTAGCCACCGAAGACCCCGACTTTTACGCCGAGTTCCTCTCTGCCGAAGTAGTCACTGAAAACCGGGAACAGGCCGACTTCATTCGCGATGCCTTTGCTGACAGCCACATTAAGCTGGACTGCGTTGCCACCCCACGCATGTACCGCACCTTGAAAGGCACCGAACTAAAAGCTAAGCAGATGCACTACCTAGTGGAGTTGCGTCGCTCCGGGTGGAACATGAAACCCGGCAAAACGTTCATCGTTCACTGGGACGAAGACACGTTGATGATGCCGGACGAGTTCCGCAAAATGGTGGCACACCTAGCTACCACCGACAAATCCATCCTCACCGGCCCCATCTATTATCCACTGGAGTACGGTGTTGCATCCCGGCTGGCCAGAGCTACCGAAGCTAGCCGCCCCATTACCTGCTTCGAATGCCGCCGAGTCATGGAAACCGGAGAAATTCTGCACATCCACGGCAGCAACCTCGTCGTGGAGGAAGAACTAGAAAACCGCATCGGCTGGGACATTGGCAACCTCAACGGCGTCCCGTTTGTCGCCGAAGACTACATGTTCGGCATGGACGCATTCATCCGCGAAGGTAGCGACGTATTCGGCTGGCATGGCTGCGTAGCCCTAGAGCAGCCACCGTTCAGCTTTCCCAGTGTCGACCGTCAGCGTTACCGCTGGGTGTTCGGCGTCCTCCAGGGCATGAGTGCGGACACCCACTTGGCGGACTTCGCTAAGCTGAGCTGGCGGCTGCGCATGAAAATCATCTGGGGCACCAGATACCGCATCGCTACATACGCGCTAGGCACTATAGTCGGCGCCTTGTCACTGCTATACATTCCGCTGGCGCTTATCGTCAGCTTCCCCGACGTCATCCACGGTCGCCCTACCGGCATTCCGTGGGAGCTAACAGCCTGGTTTGCGCTCATCGGTATTATGTGGCTGGGTTCGTCCGTTGTAGGGGCATGGACGAACACGCTACACGCCGGATACACATCGCTTAAACGGCTTGGTGAGATAGCTATAGCTGTGTGCATTGCTCCGGTAGCGGGAATGATGGAAAACATGGCCGCCCTCAAAGCAGTGGCCCACTGGGTACGCGGCAAGCGTGAAGTAGTGTGGCACACCACGCCGTCCACGAAGGCTGCTGACGACATGGTGAACGGCAAGGTTCAGCACACGCCGGTCCCGCTATCGCAGTCCGTCAGCGAAGCCCTGGCGCCCTGGCGGAGAAAACTGGAGAACATGCACTGGCTACCGGCAGCGGCAGCGCTAACTACAGCTGCAGCCATTGTCAGCGTCTACATTGGCTACCCGTTCATCGTAGCCGCTCAGAGTTTCACCCACGGCCTTTCAGTGCCACTATTTGCCGCTGCTATAGGCATTCTGCTTCCATTGGCAATCATTGTCTTCGTTATCACATGGACCGCTCAGTCATCGACTGTGCCATATGTGCCTCGGCACACGAGAAACGGAATGGACGAGCTGGAAGCCATGCTAAACGCAAATCGGCTCACTCCTGTTCTCGATGAGGACAATACCGATGTAATGCTACCTATCGGGTATTATGAAAGGGATAGAAGCTAAATCCCGATAGATAAAAATCGCTGGGAAAGGGAAACGAAAAAGATGGGAAGAACAGTTCTTGCTGTTGGTGCGCATCCCGACGACGTTGAGTTTGGCGTGGGCGGCACACTAATTAAGCACGTCGCCAACGAAGACGTCGTACACATTCTGGTGCTTACTCGTGGAGAGTCCGGCGGTGAAGCACCAGAAGTCCGGAGCCATGAAGCCGAACATGCGGCCCTGTTCATGGGCGCTGGAGTTACTATTGGCACTCTGCCTGACACGAAAGTGCAGGAAAAAGACGCCATTGACCTGATTGAAGCTGTGGCCTGTCAGGTTAAACCTGACATTGCCTACGTGCACTCAGTGCAGGACACTCACCAGGACCACCGGGCGGCTGCTTACGCTAGCCGGGTAGCGTTGCGTTCAGCCCGCAAACTGTACGCATTTCAGGCACCCTCAGCCACGGGAGAGTTCACCCCGGCCCGGTTCACCGACATCGGTTTGTTCACCGAAAGCAAGCTACGAGCAATAGCGTTCCACAAGTCCCAGGCCGGCCACCGCCGCTACCTGGAACGCGACTACGTGCTAGCCACCGGCCACTATTGGGGTATTCGCTCCGGTGGCTGTACCTACGCCGAAGCGCTTGAGGTGATATTCGACCGTGACTTCTCACCGGAAAACTTCTAGGCCGATACCCTGGTTTCTGTTGGCGGCGATGGCGGTTCAGTGCGCGCTGTCGCTGCGGCTGATCTGGGGTAACACGGCCTTCGAAGACGAAGCCCAGTACTTGTGGGCTGGTCACGTTGAGCTAGCGTCCTGGCTTACTGGCCAGCCAGCGTGGGACACCATCTCGTGGATGCCAACAGAGTTCAGCGGAGCACCGGTCATCTACCCACCGCTAGCCGAAATAGCAAACAGCATTGGTGGTTTGGTTGCAGCCCGGTTGCTGAGCCTAGCGTTCATTGAGGGAGCCACCGTTCTGCTCTGGCTAACCACTCGCCGCCTAACATCCACTCAAGTAGCTGCTGCTGCCGCTGTTACCGTCTGGGTGCTAACCAGCTCGGTGCAGTTCTTGTCGGCGTTTGCCACATTCGACGCCATGGCATTGTTCTTGCTTACCCTGGCTACGTACTTGGTAGCACGCTCCCCAACGTCCACTAGAACGCTGGTACTAGCCGGGCTGGTACTAGCGCTAGCTGACGCCACTAAGTACGCTACGGCGCTCTGGGACCCGGTGATAGCTGCTCTTGTGCTGGTGCTAATACCAGGCTGGAAGTCAGCACTACGCTACGTAGCGTGCCTTACCGGCTGCACGGCTCTGTTTCTGCTGCTGGGCTTGCTAGCAGGCGGTTCTGGCTACTGGACCGGAGTAACCACAACTACGCTTAACCGCGACGCTGCCGCTTTCGGAAACACCGTAGCACCGCTGAGCGTGCTATGGCAGTCAGCTCAGTGGATTTGGCCCGTCGTTGCGCTAGCCCTCGTAGCAGTTATTCTGGAACGTAACTGGCTAACCGTCGTGCTGCTTATAGCTACTCTCCTAGCGCCGCTACATCAGGCCCAGATAGAAACCACCGTCTCTCTGAACAAGCACGTAGCTTTCGGTGCCTGGTTTGGCTGCATTGCAGCAGGCTACGCTGCTATGAGGATAGCTAACGCTGTGCGTGGCCACCCGGCTCGGCTAACCGTAGCCATGAACTCAGCCGCTATCGCAGCAGCAGTTATCGCTTTCACCGGCATCATCAACGCTCGCGTTATGTACCAGGACTGGCCAGACGAAACAAAACCCATTGCTCAGGTAGAGCAGCTATTGCCGTCACACCCATGCCCGTGTCTGATGATGTCATCAGAGGTCTACCAGTATTACCTGGAAGACAAACTTCCCGAAGCCACCCAGCAGAGTCTAATCGGCTCCCCTTACTACATTCAGTACCAGGTAGGCAACAAAACACTAACCGGTACTAACGCATACGTGCAGGCTGTTCGCAGGCACTTCTACTCCATTATCGAGCTAGACGACGGCGAAAACCCGCCACTCGACGCAACACTTATGCACGTCGTTTCCACTACCGAGGGGTACCACCTAGTTCAGGTTACGCTCTGGCCGGGAGGTGGAGCGTGGGTCTATGTCTATCGCCGCCCCTAATCGAAGGAGAGAAGGGCTACACTCAGAAGAAGCTAACCCGCCGCCGCATGCTGGGCCTCGTAGCTACGGGCGCAGCAGTTCTACTCAGCGGCGACCAGCCCGCTCTTCGAAGGGAACTGCTCTTCATGCCACAAGGACTGCACCGCCGTCACCGCCGTCACCCATCCCCGCCGCCGTCACCCACCCCTCCCAAGCCCGGCCCAGTCCCAACCCCCGTTAGTGGTGCCGCGTTTTTCGATGACTTTAGCGGAGCTGCTGGTTCGCTACCTAACCCAGCGAACTGGATTATCGCTCAGGCCGGATTCGCAGACAGCCCCAGCGGTGACGCAGCCAACTACACTAACTCACCCTCCAACGTGTACGTAGACGGCAACTCGCACCTCATTATGGCAGTAACGGCTACATCGGGAGCTAGCCACGTCGAACCAGAACGTGGTGCATACAACTCGGCCCAGATTGCAACATTCGACAGCATGAACGGCGGCAGCACCAAGTTTGCCCAGTCCTGGGGTACATTTTCCGCTTCCATCAAAGTAACACCCGCTCAAGGACTCTGGCCCGCGTTTTGGACCACTGGAACTGACATCGTCGCCTGGCCGTATTGTGGAGAAATCGACATTCTGGAGAACTTTGGTTCCGGTGGTGGTGACTTGTATACCGCGTACTCAAATGTCAACGGTCCCATGAGCAACGGCGACAACTACGGTTACGGCGACAACGAACAGCTAGCCACCCCCGCCTCCATCGAAACGGGTTACCACACTTACGCCATGGTGATTCCCGAAGACTACTCCCAGATTAGCTTCTCATACGACGGTGCTGTCTACGCTACCGTTACTAAGGAAGAGTGGATTGCCGCTGCCGGAAGCGGCGCTGAATGGGTTTACGGTTCTGCCACTCCGCAGGGCTTTATTCTGGACGTAGGCGTGGGTAGCAACGTGGACGCAGCTGGTGTTGGTTACCCTGCGTCCAGCTTGGCGCTCCCAGCCACAGTACTTTCGGTGGACTGGGTCCAGGCAACCCAGCCGTAAAAAAGCCCCACCACCCAGTCGATAACCACAGCAGAAGCGGGCAAGTTACGCTAGGCTTGCCATAGTTTCACAGGGAAAGCAGGGAATGGAAGGGAAACATGGAAGCTCTGATAATCTTGGGTAGCTCGTTTGGGTACTTGACCGCAGCAATACTGACTGCGCGAATGTTTTTCGCCCGGTGGCGACCAAGCTCGGTAGTAGTAACGTGTATTAAGCACCGCGACGGTCGGTCCTGTCCCGACCAGTACGGGAACCACTTTTCCGACTGCTACAAGCAGCGCCGCCGAGGCGAGCGGGTGGGATTTGGCTGGGTTTACCAGGCTCGTCTAGCAGCAATAGTAGCTGGACTGCTCTGGCTACTGTTCTGGATGTCACTTCTGGTTACCGAACGCCAGCCAGAGCTATCGGAGGAACGCAAAGCCCGCGAACAGCGGGAAATTAAGGAACGCCAGGACGAACTAGCGGAGTTGGACCGCCAGCTGACTGAGTCCCGCCGAGCTCTAGGCGCTAAACTAGAGCGCAGGGAAGGGACGCGATGATTATCACATTCGAGCAAGCTGCTGAACTGCTTCAACACGAAAACCGGCCCATGACTCCTGCCGAGGTGGGAGCCCTGTTTCACGTCAAAGCCTCAACGGTGTCCCGCTGGGCCAACCAAGGCAGAATCAAGCACTTCCGCACTCTCGGCGGTCACCGCCGCTTTAGCACTACCGAAGTACGCCGACTACTCAGCCAGAACGGAGCCAACGGTGCGCACGAAGTATCTGTCGGCGAGCATGGAGCGGCTGGCTACTCCAGCTGACGTAAGGAAAGCATTTGTCTATGATACGTACCGCCTGCGTCGTTCATGGCCGGGACGGCTACCGTTTGCAGGTCGTCGAAGTGCCGTTGCGCATTCTGGTAGTGCGACGCCTATTCTGCGAGCCGCTGGAGTGGCTAACTGCGACGACAGGTCATCGCATCTGCTGTCGGCAGCCTGACTGGACATGGCGCATTGGCTGGGGCAAGTACCGCCCCGGAGACCCAGAATACGACTCCGAGTACCCCGACGTACTTGAGCACTCCCTGGGTGGCGCTATGTACCATGCGTTTAGCCGGGTGGTAGTTGGTTACGGCTACTGCAAAGAGCACGTTCTCCATGACGTAGCCATCACCAGTGAGCAAGTAGCGCTTTACCCAGAGTGGCGTGAACATTTGGAAGAAGCCGACCAGCTTGACGACGACTTGCCGCAAATACCTGACGAACCTAGCCGCGATGCTATGCGGGTAACTGGAAAGGACTTTCGCAACAAAGACTCGGTAGCCCTGTAAATGGCTGACATTCCTGGGTCTATGCGCCGTGCTGTTTACCTCAGGGATAACTGGCAATGTCAAGGCTGCGGCGCTGCTGTTGCCAGCGGGTATTATAGCATTCAGCACCGAATTGCCAGAGGCGTCGGAGGCCGAAACGCAATGTCAAATTTGGTGCTGCTATGCGGTAGTGCGAATACTCCAGGTTCTTGTCATCTGAAATGTGAGCAACGAGACGAGCACATGAACAGCAGGGGCCTATGGTTGAATAGCTGGCAGACACCAACCGATATCCCTGTAGTAACATGGAATAATCAGGTGCGCTACCTAGCCGACGACGGCACCTGGAGCCTTACTGGAAAGGAAGGCGAACAATGACTCGAAGAATCAGCAGCTTCAGCTTCGCCAACGGCAACTGCGTCGAAGCCGACGCTGCCTGGCGGACCAGCCGATTTTGTAGTAGCGACGGCTGCGTGTCCGCTCACGTGAACGGTGTTGCCTGGCGCAACTACAGTGGCCCAACCGGTGGTAACTGCGTTGATGCTGCCTGCACCCACGGTGCCGAGTTCCGAAACCATAGCACTGCTAACGGCCAGTGCGTGGATGCCACCTGTACTCACGGAGCGCATTTCACTAAGGCGGCCCTAAGCTTCGCCAACGGCAACTGCGTCGAAGCAGCCCACGTTGCTGGTGCTGAGTTTGCCAGCGCTAGCATGAGCAACGGTCACTGCGTCGAGTCAGCCGATACTGCTCCAGTTGGCGGCGAAGTGCTGGTCCGTGACTCCAAGGACCCTGACGGTCCTCACATCCACATTCCCGCTGCGCAGTGGCAGAACGGTGCTGGGCTGACGTTTTCCCCTATCCGCAGCGAAGAAGTTCCCATGAAACTTCGTGCTATCGCGCTCGTTCGTGAGCACGAAGCTGGGCAGCAGTGGTTTAGCGTGACGGACGGTACCGACACCCTGTACTTTGACTCCGGTGAAGTGGACGCCTTTACTAAGGGTGTGACTGCAAAGGAGTTCGAGCTGGCATGAAAAAGTGGATGCTTCAGCCGGTACGGCACTGCCAGGGCGGTGAGTTAGTGAAGCGCTCCAGGGTAGTGCTTTAGGGTCCCCCGTCCCACCGCTGGAAACTTTCCTTGGCGCCCGGCGGTGGGACGGGCCAATCTGGTTTATATTTACCGCATGGCTGATGCGTCGCTGTATCAACGTCTCCAGCAAGCCGTAGCAGAGCTAACCGGCCTTCTTGACGAACTAGAGGAAGTACTGCCGTATAAGCCAAGGGAGGGTTATCGTCCGGCTGGAGCTAGCGGTAGCCCCGGCAAACCAGGAGCCCGCCTCACTAGTTGGAATACTGCTGTAGCGTGGGTCATTCTCGACGTGCACGCCGGAGCGCGAGAACTCGAACAGGACCTCAAATACCGGCTAACAGGGAACATAAGGGAACGAGGGGGAAGTGACGCAAACACGAAAGCGGCATTGGACTCAGTGGTGTCACTGGCCGCAGGCGGTGGTGAATGGGAACTTGACCACGCCGTGCGCAGCGTCGAACGCTGGTGCTGGAGAGCACGCCTCGCCCTCGGCGAAATCGAACCGTGGGTGCATGTTCCACGGATGCCCGGCCAGCGGGCGGCACGCTGTCCGTTCTGCACATATGCCACACTGCGCATGAAACCCCTATCCGGTGTGCTACGTTGCGTTAACCCGGCATGTGTTGACACGGACGGTCAGCGACCAGTAGGGAGGGTTGAGTTCGGTGCTGGTTTCGGTGAACCCATGCTGGTGTGGGCCAGCGGAGACATCGGAGTAATACAGGAAACAGGAACGGAGGAAACTGTATGAGCGCAGATGTGGCACGGCTAAGCAAAGTCATGGCGCATATTGAAACGCTGCCCGAGTACGACCAACACGACGTGGCCTACCAAGAAAATCTTGCAGATGGCTGGTACCAGGGTGACTGGATAGTAGCTGACGGCCTGATGACTATCACTGACCAGGGCATTCTGAACAAGGAAGAAAAGCTCTGCGGAACAACCGGATGCTTCGCTGGGTGGACAGTCCTAATGTTCGCCCCATCGGGTACCAAGACTGACGGCTTCGCCGTGACGCTCCCGGACGGCAACGCTACAAACGTTCAGAAGCTAGCCATTGAGCTGTTGGGCTTGACCGAAGCGGAAGCCGCTACGCTGTTCGACGCCGGTAACAACCTCGAAGCCCTGAAGTATATCACGTCGCGTATTATCGCCAGAAGTGAAAGGGAAGCAGCAGAATGACGGACATACCACGGTTGATGAAAGTCATCGACTACATCGAGTCGATACCTAACGCTACCGAATGGCACTGGGACATTACCGGAAACCCAATCGACCACGAGAAAGACAATGGTTGGTACCAGCCAACATGGCTAGCTACTAAGGGTCAGCTAACTATTACCGAATCTGGTGTTGTCGACCAGACTGGGCAGCACTGTGGCACAGCCGCGTGCCTGGCAGGGCACACCGTGTTCATGTTCGGTGAAAACGGTACTAAGGTTTGCGGGTCGTCAGTAACGCTACCGAACGGCAAGGTTACTGGCATCCGGGAGTACGCCATGTGGTTGCTTGACTTGAGCCTTCTTGACGCCAACACTTTGTTCGACGCCAGCAACAGCCTCAATCGTATTCGCCAGACTGCCGAATACATCGCCCGGCGCGAGGAGGCACTTGGCGACTAAAGGGTGGACATCCAAAGGACTGCGGTCAGTGGGGGACGACCCGGCACTCTGGTCAGCAGAAGATGCTGCCCGGCTGCTGGGCCCCCCCGTTATATCGGTGACTCAAGTACGGAACTTGATTAGAGTAGCCAGTCTGGCCCCCGCCGGGAAACGCAAATCAACGGCCTACGGCAGTCCTGGGCGTTACGCTAGAGTGTACCAGGCAGCTGACCTGATACGGCTTTACGATGCGATAGAACGCGTCATGCACGTATAGGAGGGAACGTGAAGAAGAAATCAGTAAGCGAAACCGCAGCGCTAGTCCTGGACCGGATTCCAAGCAGCCGGTTCTGGACTAAAGGTAGCTACGACGGTGGTAACGGCGGTGAGCGCCGCTGCGTACTCGGCGCTGTTCGCCCCGAAGTGGAAGGCACTCAATACGTTGCCTTCACCAATGCCTTTGTCGCCAAGGCAAAAGAGCTTTTCCCCTACCGGCAGTTTCGCGATATTCCTAGTTTCAACGACCACGACGAAACCCGCTACGAAGACGTGCGGGTAGTGCTGGAGAAACTAAGGGCCGAATGACCCGGCCGCCGTAGCTCAGTCGGCAGAGCGTGGCTATGGTAAAGCCAAGGTCTCCGGTTCGATTCCGGACGGCGGCTCGAAAAAGGGAGGAAAGGGAATGAAATTCGACGTAGCGGTTAGCCTCGTAGCTCTGGGTTTGCTCATCCTAGCTTGCTGGGGGGTTGCTTCGTTGTATGCACGCCGCCAGCAACGTATAGCTGTCGAAGAAGCTGACCTAAACGACACTCAAGAATGGGTAGCGGACCTACTCAAGGAACAACGTCTCCGTGGTGAGTTGCGCAGCCCCGGTCACTTCGACCCCACCAAGCCGCTCTGGAAAACCCCAGAGTCCACTCTGGAAGACAACTGGGTGGAACGCGTACTGGCCGACTTTCGCACCGAACTAGCTAAAGTGCGCGCCGACATGTCTTCGTACCACCGGGAGATACTCGCCGAAGAGATGAGTCGGTAAACTCGAAATGCTCTATAACACAATAGACGACAGTAGGCCTTGGCTTGGCTGGTGGGGATGTAACGGTCCGCCATGGTGGATTGATGCACCGTATTGGTACGTTCTCGGTGCCGAGCAATGGGCCGAGGAGCTATCCCGCCAAGCTTGGCTAGATGAAGTTAAGCAGCGTTTGGGTTTGGTCACTTATGACGACTGAAACGTGGCTACGCAGCTTGGGCCGCAAACCCACCATGACCGAAGTAAACGAACGCGACGAAGAACTAGCCGACTACTTCGAGCACAACTTCGACCCAGTTAACCCGCCTCCTTGGTGCGAACTAGCCATAGGACCAGACGGCAAAGGTCGCCTGCTGGAAATCGGTTTGGTGCACACCAGCGACGACGACGAAGGTGTTATTGTGCACGCCATGGAGCTACGTGCCAGCTGGTATCCCCTGGTACTGGAAAGTTTTCCGAAGCTGTAGCCAGCCCCACGTGGGCAACGCTACGATTCCAAGCTATATTGATGGGGACAGGAGAAGTGTGTCCCCAGTCAGCGCCCTCGTGCGCGGGACACTTCCCTGGGAACCTGAAACAGGAAGCTACACTCCGCAGCCCTGAACTCGCTGCGGAACGTTCCGCACACGCCCACCACCCAAGGTAGTTGCGTCGACCAAACGGGCGGCGGTGGGAGCTGGGCGGAAGCTGCCCGCACTCTTTGTTGCGGCTGGCCCCAAGTGAGTAACCGTGCAAAAGTCACGGAATCTAGTCCTAGCAGCGTCGTCTATCTCGTTCACTGCAGCCGGTGCACTTATGCTGTTCCCGTCGCACTCAAGCACTACGGTGCTAGCTGCGGCAGTGGATGTTGACCAGACCGCAGGTCGCGCTGCACCACATGCTGTACCGGTTGCGCTACGCAGCCTAGAACAGCGCGTCACATCGGTCCGGGTAGCCCCAGGAGACACGCTCTCCAAGCTAGCCCGTACCTATATGGGCTCGGCTGCTGACTGGCCTGCCCTGTATATGCGCAACGCTCCGCCGCTGCACAGCCCGGACGTGCTACCAGTCGGTACCCTGATCGACATTCCAGCACCCGGTATGGTGGCGTACTGGGCCCGCAAATACGAAGCCTGGCAGGCCGTCCAGAAAGCCACCCAGAAGCCAGTTAACCCGGTGCCCGTAGTAGCTACCGCCGAGCAAGCTCCAGCGTCTGCTGACGCACTTGACGGCAACCACTACGGCACTCCTGGCATAGCCGACGCTGCGGTAGGGGAACTATGGGCCAGCGAAGGCGGCCCTGTTTCCCAGGAGCGAGCTGCCGAGTGTATCGCCTGGTACGAATCCGGCGACCAGATAGTCATTCTTAGCCCCTCGGACGATGAAGGCTTGATGCAAATTAACGCATCGAACGCCCCAACCGAAGAGATGGAAAACCCGCAAGCCAACATGGCCGAAGCCGTTCACTTGTACGACAACGACGGCTGGTCGCCTTGGACTACTCGGGAAAATTGCGGGCTGTGAGTCCAAGCTGCACGGGTGACTGGGGGTGTTTGTGTCCGCGCTGTGCGGACCGGAAGCACCCCATGGACATTATGGCTGCTATGCCAGCAGACACCCGGCGGAAGTTTGCCGAGCAAGCCCTAGCGTCGGCAGCAGCACAGCGCTGGGGTTTGTGCCCCTCCTGCGACCGTCCTCAAGTAATCTGGGGTGTGTGGACGGGGTGCTCGGTGCACCGGCCTGCTAGAGTAAGCAAGTAGTAGCTGGTTCTGCGCTGGCTGGAAAACAGGAAAAAGGGGCGAGTACCCAAGAGTACTCGCCCCTTTTCTGTGGGTTGGGTTACTTGCTCTCGGTGTGGAACTCCGAGTGGTTCGGCCACGACTGTTCGGTCGTGACGTACAGGTTCTTCACCGGCTCCGGAAGCCCCTCCGCGTCCGAGAACGCAGCCTTGACCGCAGTGAACACTGCGGGCTGCTGCAGGTGGTTCGCCAGCCGAGCTTCGACCGCTTCGCGGCTGACTTCGCCGGGAATGGTGAAGCTGACGTGCTCGAACACGGGGCCACCGTAGCTGTCGTGCCGGATGACCGTAGTGCCAGTGAACGAGACCGTGGTCTTCGGCGTGGGCAACGTGGTGTAGCCCAGCGCCTCCAGCGCCGTCCGGGACTGCTCGTGCGAGTGGTAGCCACGGGTGTTCATCTTCCGGAACCACTGCCAGATGCGCTCCTTCTCCGCCTTCAGGTACGTGGCGTCGAACTCGGACAGCGCCGCAGCAGTGAAGTCGCTGCGCTTGGTGCCGTGCGGCAGACCCGCCATCTCGTTCGGCTTGAGCGTGACCTTGTACCCGCCGCTCTCGTCGGGAGTGACCTCAGCGTCGATGCTGGCCTGAGCCAGCCGCTCCGCGACGATGGAGCGGTTCGCTTCCCGCTCCCGCTCGATGCGCTGAATCTGCTCGGCGACTGCTGACTGGAACTCAGCGACCGTGCTGGAAGCGTTACTTGCCTTTGCCATGGTGGATTCCCTTCCATTTTCCCATGGGATAAGGGGGCATTTCCCCTTGCTTGCTGGGTTACTATACCCGCTACGACCGAGCATGTAAACACGTATGGGAGCCGTGTGATTTGCACTGAATGCAAGAATGGGCACCACCGGGATTGCCCCGGCGATACCCATTGCTTGTGCCAGCATCAAGCATCTGGCGTGAACTGGGCGTTGTTCACTACCCAATCCCAAAGCGACTTCAAGTCTTCCCCTTCCGCTGAGTAGTACCGGTCCCGCAGACCAGTTTCGGCGCCACGCTGGTCCCGCCAGATAATGTTCACACTGAACTGGCCGTAGAAACCATCCACCGTATTTCCAGCCCAGTTGGTACCGTCACTTTCCACTGCTGTTACTGAAACTGCTTCCGGTTCACGGTTCTTAAGCCACTTGAGTACTACTGACCGGAACTCCTGGCTCTGCATCGTTTCCCTCCCAAGCATTCCAGAACCTTGCTACCTGCTGCTGATGATGGGCTGGGCATAGCGCCAGCAACCCTGACGGCCGACCGCACTCGGTGCATATCCCGCTCCCCGGTACGTCGTCCTTGTCCCGGCCGCAAACAGCGCAGATGCTCACCTGCCTGACTTCGAAGTAGCCGCTGAACTGATGCCGCATGTCTAGCCCCGCATCCAGCCAAGTATGCCTTCGCTGAGCCCTCGGCACATCCTTCCGGTTACCGCAGGACACAGCCGACACTGGAGGCGCCCACGTCGTTGGGTCCAGGGCTGTCATTTCTCCCTCCCTTCCAGGGTTGGGCACGTAAGGTAGTGTGCACCGTTTACTCCACCACACTTTGTGCAAAGCCCACTCTTTACTGGCTGATTACGCTTGTAAGGCTTTTGTAGCTTACGTCCCGGTTTCCGCTCTTTCGGTTTCTTGGGCTTCGTCATGTTTCCCTCAGCCCGTTACGTTTCAGTTGAGCTACCGTGTTAGCGACCGCTCGGCCGCCGTTGGTGGAGCTAGCTGACGTAACAGTTCCGCCATTCGGGGAGCGCCACAAGTAGTGACCGCTGCCCCGCTTGAGTATGGTCCAGCCTTGCGCTTCTGCCAGCTTGGCCCAGGAACGCAAGTCCCTGGGCAGCCCGCGAATGATGTCGCTCACGGCTGGTCGCTTGCATCAAAGGGTGCTGGCGGTACGGTCAGCTGAGTCAGGATGAACGTGACATTGTGCCATGCTGACTGCATGTCCTCAACCCAGGTGTCGCGGCTGGCTTCGTCAGCAAAGGGGCCGAAGCTCTCTGCGGTGACCTCGCCGTTCGCCGTGTCCTCGTTCCGCTGGATAGTTACGATGAGCATCTTTTCCCTTCCCGTTCTTAGTCGTTAAAGATGCGGACGGTGAACGTGGTGGACTTGCGCTGCGCCAAGTCGGCGGGAACTAGGTCCCACCACAGGATGTCGCGTTCCCGGTCCCGCTCTACGTGCCCGACCACGAACACGATGTCCTTGGTGCCGGGGTAGCGGCTAACCAGCGTGAGTCCCTCATCTATTGAGTCGTCGTACACCCGGCCGAAGCTGCCTCCGAGGTCGGAGAGTTCTCCCAGGAACCGGCGGCTGTCCGGGTCCCAGAGCAGTTGGCGGGCTTGCACCTCAGGTTGAGGCTTGAGCAGTGTCATCCTTATTCCCTTCATTCCCTTGTGTTGCTTACGTTCATGTAAACAAGTTTAGCCCGACGACTATTCCGTGAGGGGAGCTGGTGATGTGGCACTGGTTCCTCTACCACTTCACCGGAGCGAGCAACCCGACCGGCATCCCCTACAACCTGTGGAGCGGCTTCCTCTCAGCGTTCCTGGGCATGACCGGCCTTGGGCTCATAATCACCGCAGTGGTTCGCATGGTTCGTCACCACGCCCAGCGTCTAGCTCAGGCAGCGCTCCACCACCGCCAGCAGCTAGAACAAGCCGACCGTCACCACGCTGAACGCCTAGCCCAAGCCGAAGAACACCACGAAGCACTCAAGCAGCACATCAGTGACCACTTGGGCCAGATGTGAGCCACCGTGGCGCCATCATCACCATCGCCAGCGCTACCGTGCTAGACGCCCTAGGCGGCGTAGCGTTCGCCGCTGTGGAACACTTGCCGGTAACCACGGGACTGTACTGGTCCGTCGTTACTGCAACAACCGTAGGTTTTGGCGACGTCGTTCCCACCAGCCCCACTGCCCGGCTCATCTCCGTGTTCGTCATGCTGACCGTAATCCCGCTGTTCTCAGCGACGTTCTCGCTGTTTACGGCTGGTCTTCAGGCAGGTCACTTGGGCAGAGCCGAATCCCGGATAACCGACCACGTAGCCTCCGTACGTGATGGCTTCCATGAAGCCCTCAGCGAGCGCCTGACCGCTCTCCACAACACAGTGGAGGAACTACAGCACGACTTTGGCAACGGGCTCCTAGCTGAGTTTCACGAGCGCCTAGACGCTGTAGCGGACCACCTCCACGAACGACTCGATGGTCTAGAATCAGCGCTAAACGGCGAGCAGCCTGTTCCCGTGGTTATCACTGAACCGGAGGAACCGGAATGAGCGACTCCATGGAGCGCTGGGAAGAGGCCATGTCCGACTGGAAACGTATGAGCGCTACATCGTTCACTACTGAAGATGCCGCCGACCGCCGGGCGGCCCTAGAGCAAGCCGTGCAACTATTCGACGCTGCTTTGGACGCTCACAAAATGACTGGGCCGCTGCTGAACACTGCCGAAGCCATGTATCAATGGCTACGCCGCCGCCCATCGCTCAGACCAGCCCGTCTAGTGCTAAAACACGGAAGAGTTGAGAACCAGCCCGGCCACTGATATCGTTCACCGTGGCCTCTAGGTGCACCTAGAGGTTTCAGCTCTAGCTAGGAGAAACTCGCATGACCACTCCTCCGGCCAACACTCTTCAGCTGGTTGATAACCAGGAAGTTACGCTCACCGTTGAAGCCGAAGACAGCATGGGCCAACCTGTTTCGGACACGTTTACCTGGACGGTAGACGTAGCTTCGACCGTTGCGATTACGCCGAATGGCAATACCTGCCTTTGCGTAGCTGGGGCTCCCGGCACGGCGAATGTAACTGTCGTTGACGGCAGCACGCCTCCGCTGTCGGCCACTGAATCGTTCACGGTGGTGGCTGGTTCGGCTAGCCAGCTGGTTATTACCCCCGGCACCGTCGAAACTCAGCCCAGCACTACCTGAGCTACAATCAACCTAAGTACTGCTCCTTCCCCGAGCAGCCAGCAAAAGGCCCCGCTAACGCTGTCACCGAGCGGGGCCTTTTGCCATAATCCAGGAGGCCCATGACTGCTGAGTCACTGACGCTGCTGGTGAGCGATGCTCAGCCAGCTACGGTGTACTCAGGGTCCCTGGAGTACGTTCAAGCAGTTGTGCAAGTCTCGGCGGGTGACACTAACTACGACCCTACAGCCGACGAAGTACAGTGGGCTTTCGTCAACGGCAGCGCATACCCGAGTACTTGGTACACGGGCGCTTGGACCACTAATCTTCAGGGTCAGTATGTAGCCGAATGCCTGATTGGACCCGGCGGGACCGTCCAACTACAACCAGCAATTTACACTTGCTGGATTCAAATTACCGACGACCCGGAAGTACCGGTCCGCACTGCTGGTTCGGTTACTATTACGTGATGGGAGGCACCTGACTCTTAACACCATCACGCTAACCGGGTCCATCGCTGCGTTTAACGGTGCTGCCGCATCCGGCGCAGTTCTGGTGACGCCAACCTCACCTGTAGTGGATTCAGCCGGTCACGTGGTTCTGGCTAACACTGCTATCGTGGCGCAGCTTTCCACATCTGGTACTTTTTCTATTCCCGACTTGGTCGCCACCGATAATGCTGGACTAGAACCACCGGGCTGGGGTTACGGCGTGAACGTAGCTGTCGGCGGAGCAGCCCAGCAGTTTACGGCGTACTTGCCGTCAGCGTACGGGGGCAGCATTGACATCAGCCAGCTCATTCCTGCGCCAGTGCCACCCACTACCCCAGCGCAGCTCGTTAGCGGAGTAACAGTAACGGGTGTCCCCTCGGCTGGCCAGGTTCTCGTTGCTACATCAAGCACTACTGCGGAATGGAAGACGCTTACGTGAGCGGAGGTACCTGAGCACTTACTTCAGCACCACGGGCGAGGACGCTGCCCTGGACGGCACTAACGGGCTAGGCGGTGCCGGGTCTTACATCAGCTTGCACACTGGTTCACCCAGTACCACGGGAGCTAACGAACTAACCGGTGGCAGCTACATTCGAGTGCAAACCACGTGGTCTAGCTCAGCTAGCGGAGCTAAAACGGGCTCCCAGGTGACTATCAACGTACCAGCAAGCAACACAGTGGAGTACTTCGGCATCTGGTCAGCTGCCACATCCGGCACTTACGTCGGTGGTGGCGCACTGCCCAGTAACCAGACATACGTTGGCTCGGGAACGTATCTGCTAACGCCCACACTAACAGCTACGGGTTAGTTTCGTGACTTTTACCCTGACTAACGGATTTGAGTCGGGCACTAACGGCACGACTATCACAACGGCAAACTCGTCTTACTCCGCCATCGGCGGTACAGCGATGGGGAATGCGTTCGACGTTACCGATAGCACTTCCGACACTCTCGTATTCGATAATACGCACGCAGCTCACGGCACGTATAGCTGCAAGCTAGCCACCGGCGCTACCGCCGAAAATGTGTACGTAGGCTGGACGACCTCAATTTCGATGACAGGATCGCAAATTTGGTACCGCCTGTATTTGTATTTCACCGCTAACCCTGGAACAGCGTTCCGGATTCTGCTGATAAACAGCTCGGGTGGTACTAACATCGCCGTAGTGGTTAACACGGGTGGCACGTTGCGGGTTAACAACAGTGCTGGCAGCCAGATTTCGGTTACTACAGCCTCTATTCCACTTAACCAATGGTTCCGGGTGGAGGGCTACTGCATTTGCTCGGCCACGGTGGGTCAGAGCCAGCTCATTCTTTACGACACAGCGGACAGCACTACTCCCACCGAAACCGACACGACCGCAGCGACCCAAAACACTGGAGCCGGTCCCGTTACCGGAGCCTACTTCGGGGAAACGGGAACTACAATCGCGGACCTAGGCCCCTATTGGCAAGACGACGTTGGCGTTACCGACCAGGGTTACCTCGGCCCGTCGCAGTACACCGGCTCACCATCGGCTGCTGTTACCCTGACCGCAACTGCTACTGGCGGTCGGCCCGGTGGAAGCAGCGCCTCTGCTGCCGTTTTTGTTGCACTCAAGCAAGCTTGAAAAAACAAAACCCTTTCCCTAAAGGGAGGTCCCTGGGGTTCATCGCTGGCTCGGTATCGGCTACTACTACCACAGCAGTGCTGTGTGTAGTTCCAGCCGGTCCCTGCTTCGTAACTGTCACCAACGACTCAGCCAGCGCGGGCAGTGCTTACGTTGGCCCAACACCCCGTAGCACCGCTTCCGCATTGTCAAGCTCAAACGGAATCCCGGTTCCCGCTGGCCAGTCCCTGCCCATTCCTGTGTACTCTACGTCGACTGGGTTTTCCCTGTCCGTTGTCGCTGCGTCCACAGCAACAGTGGGCTATGCAATATCCACTGACCAGTAATTCCCCTACGAAAAAGGGCCAGCCCCGTATGTATAAGTAACTCTCGGTAGTGCTTTTGGCTTCGGCGGTGCCGGTAGTGATGTGGCCAGCGCTGCGGTCCGGTTAGCTAGCCGGAACATAGCAACCTGATTCTGCGGAATAGTTCCGACCAGGCCGGTGGCTTCGGAACCGCTGAACGGCAGGTTCGCTGCGGGGCCAACCCGGTAATACTCCGCGTTTCCTTTTCTGGCTACCCGCGTCCCAGCAACCTTGAACTCTTCAAGCTGGTTAGCTTCACCAAGGAAGGGCACGGTCTCCGTCCACCCGGTAGCCAGAATGGCATGTGAGTACGTCTCCCCGGAAACCACCACCGAACCCATCGAAGGCTGAGCTCCCACGTTGGTGTTCACGTTGCGGATGGTGAGCCGCTTACCGATGTAGCTGCCGAGGTTCTGGTAGCGCCCCCGCTGAGTGTTGCGCCACTCGATGCAGTCCTTGGGCAGCTGCTTGCCGTACCAGTCAATGGCACGTACCCAGTCCATTCCCGCTGTGGTCATTCCCGCTGAGGGAGCCATACCGAGCAGGGCTTCAATAGCGCCCCGGGCACCATCGCCCTTGTTGAAGCGACCACCGATAACGGCGACCCGTTCCATGCCCTGCAACGGGAACGGAGTGTCCACCTTAGCCATCAACTGCGGGAAATTGAGAATGCGTTTTCCGTCAGCAGACGGTGGGCTACCCACACCACGGGCATCAATCACCCGGCCCGCCCTGATGGTCTCACCGCTCTTGAGCACCACTTTTAGCTCATTGAGAGCTACGCCGTTACTGGCCGCCGTGACGCTCTTCACGGTGCCGGGGTAGTAGTCGGCGTACTCAGCCAGCGTAAGCTGAACCACCAAAGCTATGTCCGCGTTGGTGGAGTACTCCCCTGCTGAAATGTCCGCTGGCTGGATGGGTGCACCCGGCAGGTAGTTCAGCGCCTGCTGCTTACCGGGCATACCCAGCAACCCAGGACGGTTCCGGCTGTTCAGCCAGAACGACGGGGCCTTGCTCATCGCAAACGCCCCACCCGGCACGTCACCAATGACT